>Ga0209343_10000479_pt1 | contig 56466 bp, 63 predicted proteins | sample RifCSPlowO2_02_FD_184026 | JGI IMG/M metagenome (GOLD analysis project Ga0209343, IMG submission 184026) | Groundwater microbial communities from Rifle, Colorado - Rifle CSP2_plank lowO2_0.2 (SPAdes) (version 2) | ecosystem: Environmental > Aquatic > Deep subsurface > Groundwater | place...
CCAAAACAAATTGTCGCCTATTCAATTTCTGTTACAATGGTCGGAGGCGAATGTCGTAAAAATGCCCCTGGAGTCCAGAATTGGGTTGCATTATACAAATACTTGCCATTTTGAGGGTTTCCTGGTACCAGTGGAGGTGCACTTTCATGCCCTTTGAAAACATGGCAACCGACCTTCTGAAGAACATCCGCACACGCATTGAACTTGCCGGCGAGATAGGAAAGCTTCCCGACTGGTATGTCCTGGAACTGACCGGCTTTAAGCGCCGCTGGTCAACGGATATGATCGTTGATCTCACTGACCCGGCCGATCCGACGAAGACGAAGGCGCAGGCGATCAAGGTAGTGCGCGTACAGCATCGCACCCCGGACAACCGCTGGGTCACGGGCGGCGGTGAGCGCTTTCATCCCGATGTGACGCTTTCACAGATGGAGTCGCATGCGATTGAAATGTCCTTCAAGGATTGGATCTTCGGCATCCCCCATGGCGGCTCAAAGGGCGGGGCGGCGTTTGACCCCCGAAGTGTTTCGGAAAAGGATCTCATTGCGATCGTCCTGAAGATCGTCTCCGAGGCGATAGAAGAGAATATCCTCGGGCCCTATATTGACCGCTGGGCGCCGGACGTGAACACGAACGAGAAGATCATGAAGTGGGCGCAGGACCACTACGCCTATGAAATGCGCAAGCGTGGCACTCCGCAACCGGCGGCGGCGTTTACCGGTAAGCCCGTTGAGTTCGGCGGGATGCCGGGACGGCGCGAGGCGACAGGACGGGGCCTCCATTACGCTCTCCAAACATTCCGAAAGGAGTTGAAACTTAAACTCTCCAATGAGCCCACGGTAGTTCTGCAGGGGTTCGGAAACGTCGGCTACTACTTTGCAAAACTCGCTCCAGAATTCGGCATCAAGATCGTAGGAGTACAGGATCAATATGGCGGGTTTTATCACCCAAACTTTGATCTCAAAACCCTTTTTGAGTACGTGGACAACAACCCGCGAAAGACAGTCGCTGGATTCCATGAGATCTGTAAGGGAGACCCCATTGCCACTGCCGAGGAGCTTTTCTCGCGCAAAGCCGATATCGGTCTTCCCGCGGCAATGGAAGAAGCGATTCCCGCAAAGGTCGCCGAGAAGTTCGGGCCGAAGGTCCTTCTGGAGGGCGCGAATGGTCCGACGCTTCCCGAGTCGGATCCGATCCTTGAGGATAGGGGCGTCCTCGTGATCCCCGACATTTATGCCAACGCCGGAGGCGTCACCGTTTCGTACTTTGAGTGGGAGCAAGACACGCACATCCAGCCGTTTGACCCGGCCCTCAAGCCGCCGAAAGAGCGGGAAGAGGGTCTTGTATTCGCAGCACTCCAGAGTGCGTTTTCGCGGAATGGGAAAGGTATTATTGATCTTCACAGAGCGCTTAATCCTGGCGATAAAAAGGTGACATATCGCCTGGCAAGCTACCTATATGCCATGAAGCGCGTGCTTCCGATATTCGCAATGAAGCGCAGGAAGCCCGTATAAACACAAGAGCCCCCCCCCTTCGGGGCTTTTATCTTTTCAGCATTTTTAAAAATATATCCGGCGGTATATCTACGCGCCCCGACTCCTTCAGACGCTCTTTCCCGCGCTTCTGTTTTTTCCATAACTTCATCTTCCTCGTGCGGTCTCCTCCGTAGAGGTACCCGGTCACGTCTTTTTTCATGGCAGGGATCGTCTCGCGCGCAAATATTTTGCTTGAGACCGCGGCCTGCAAGGACACGGCAAAGAGCTGTTTTGGAAGCAGTTCTTTCAATTTCTGCACCACGATCCTTCCTTCGTTTTGCGCATTCCCGCGAGGAATGACTTGCGAGAACGCCTCTTCCCGTTCTCCTGCGACAAGGATATCAAGGCGCACCAGGTCTCCCGCCCGGTAATCAAGCAGTTCATACCCGAGGGAACCGTACCCTTCAGTAACGCTTTTAAGCTTATCAAAAAAATCAAGAAGGATGTCTTTGAGGGGCATCTCGTAGATGATCGTCAACCGATCGGTTCCCAAATATTCTTGTGACACATACACGCCCCGCGTACCGCTCAAAAGATTCATAACACTCCCCAAAAATTTTTGCGGCGTGATGATCTCAAGACGCACCCACGGTTCCTGTATCTCTTCTATCTCGTTCTCATCCGGCAAGCGGGATGCGGAGTACACATATTTCCGGCTCTTATCGCGAGTACTTGTGACAAGATATGAAACAGACGGCGAAGTAAAGATAAGATCAATGGCATACTCGCGGTGAAGGCGTTCCCCGATGATCTCCATGTGAAGCATTCCCAAAAAACCGACGCGAAACCCACGACCGAGAGCATCGGATGCCTCGGGCTCAAAAAATATCGCAGCATCGTTCAGCTTTATTTTTTTGAGCGAATCGCGAAGCCGCTCGTAGTCATCCGCATCGGTCGGATACAAACTTGCAAACACCATGGGCCGCGGTTCGCGATACCCATCAAGGGCTGTGACGCGCCCCCCTGCTCCCGCCTTAAACGATGTGATCGTATCGCCGATACGGACCGCCTCGGGCTCCTTGAGGCCCGTTGCGATATATCCTATCTCCCCTCTGCTGATGCGCCCCTTTGCGGTCAATGCAGGAAGAAAAACCCCTTCTTCCATGATCTCGGGAGAGCTTTTTGTCGCCATAAGCCAGATCTTCTCCCCTGTCTGAAACTCCCCCTCCACGACGCGCACGTGCGCAATAACACCCCGGAAAGCATCAAAATGTGAATCAAATATGAGCGCCCGAGGAAGTGCATCACTTCCGGTATTCGCGGGCGGAGGAACGCGCGCGATAACTGCGCAAAGAAGATCGCCTACTCCGGCGCCGGTCTTTCCCGAAACGTGTAGGATTTCTTCCCGTACGCACCCAAGAAGGGTCACGAGTTCATCCTCGGTCTCGGTAATGCGCACCCCCGGCAGGTCTATCTTGTTTATTACGGGAATGATGACGAGGTCCTCTTTTCTGGCAAGAGCAAGATTGGCGATGGTTTGTGCCTGCACGCCCTGGCTTGCATCCACAAGCAGTATGGCCCCCTCAACACAGGCAAGCGCCCGCGACACTTCATACGTAAAATCAACATGCCCGGGAGTATCTATCAAATTAAGAATATATTCTGCATCTGCCCCTTCCTTTGGACCATTTGAAAATTGAGAATTGGCGATTGACAATGTTGAGAGATCCGGCTTCCAGACCATCCGCACCGGCTGCATTTTTATAGTAATGCCTTTTTCCCGCTCAAGATCCATCTGATCAAGAAATTGCTCGCGCATTTTCCGTTTCTCCACTGTTCCGGTCAATTCCAACATGCGGTCAGCCAATGTGGACTTGCCGTGATCAATATGCGCGATGATGACGAAATTCCGTATGTTGTCCATACACAAGCATGCTTACTCTAGCAAATGCCCGCGTCCTTGTAAAAAGAAAAGCCCAATGGGCTTTTAGTGGAAATTGCTTTTACAGTGGTCACTGCACTTAAACCAGTCCGGAATATCGTGCATCAGGAGATGGTTCTCATGGGCTAGCCGGTCTATCTCCTCCTCCGATGTTCCGAACTCAGCAAGAGAAGACCCCGCCTCCTCAATATAAATCTTCAGAACTGAGGCGCTAACGTAAGCAGAGTGATCTCGGAGCATCCGCAGTGCGCGTTCCGCATGAAATCGGTATGCTTTCTTCCATAACTCCGTAAGCTCGGCCTTTGATGAACCGATCCATTCGGGAGCAATTCCCGTATTTGTCGGATCCTCCATATCGTACGAACCGCCACGATTGAGCAAATAGATGACCCAAGAGATCTCTGAAAGAGGGTACCGGCTTTTTCCCGCTTCCTCCACGCTCCAGCCCGCCCTATTGCGAAGCCACTTCAGATGACCCTCCGCCTTCCGCATGTAGTAGGCACCACTAATGACATACCAGCCGCCCATGATCGCCAACACCACCCCAACTATCAGAAATATCAAACTCATGCGTCTCTCCTCATATCAGGAACTATTCAATAAATAGCATATTTCAAGACAGATTGTCAATACCGCTGCCCTCCATCAAGCTCACGCGGAAGAGAGGCGATGCTAAACATCCTCCGGCGAAACACCTCAACAACATCGCGTACCTCCTTGTTGCCAAAGACCCATAAAAGTACTGCATACGTGAACGCTCCAGCAAGACCGGCTCCCCCGCCCTGAATAAGAACCCCAACGAATGAATCAAGGGAAACGGCCATGTGGATAAGCCGCAACATGCCGTATGTCACAGCACCCGCCACAACCGATGTGCACCCCATAAGGATAAGCGCACCAAAAAACCCATTTTTTGGCAACTCACCAAAAGATGATTTGAGCTCACTCACAAAAAATTTACATAGCACAACAAAATTAACCATCTGCCCGATGACGATGGCAACCGCGATACCTAACACGCCGAGCTCGCGAATATCCTCCACCCGCAATACCCGCCCCAGCACGCCGGGAAAATATCCGGTAGGATCGGAGAAAACCCTTGAAAGAAAAAAGGCGAGTGCGATGGTAAGAAGAGCGGAGCCGATGTTTATGATCAGGGGTCGTGCGGTCTTATTCAACGCATAAAATGATTTGACCACAAGCGGCATGATGCTTTCCACAATAATAAGAAAGGAAAAAGCTCCGAGAACTGCCGCGGTAAGCCGCGTATCGCGCCAATCAAAAAGGCCGGCTCCGAGCGCAAGACGGACGATGTGAGCCCGTAGTACAAAAAAGAGGACCGAGATGGGAGCAAGCCAGAACACGATGATACGGAGAGTTCCAAAAAACGCCGCATAAAAATCATAGGCATTTTTTTTAACAAATGCCGCGGAAAGACGAGGAAACGCCGCAACGGCAAAACTGACCCCCAGGATACCCACGGGAATGAACTCTATGTTCTTTGCGAATTGAAACACCGTAATGCTTCCGGGAGTAAGCGTTGAAGCAACGGCATTGATAATAAGCGCCGAAACGGATACCGACGCTATAGCAAGCACGCGCGGAAAAGAGAGGGCAACAATCATCGCCATGCCGGGATGCCATGCGAAGGCAAGGCGAAATGAAAACCCCATCCCGCGATACGCCGGCACCTGAACAAGAAAATGAAGAAGCGCCCCCGAGGCAACGCCAAGCGCCAATCCTTGAAATCCCATAAGCGGATATAACACCACGATCCCGAATATGATCCCGACGTTGTAAAAGATCGGTGCCAAAGCGAATGTGACAAAGCGACGGTGCGCCTGAATAACACCCGAAACAATATTTGATAAACTAAGAAAAAACGGACTTACCAGCATAATGCGCGCAAGAAGAACAGTCATCTGCTGATCGTCATAGCTGAATCCGGGAGTAAGCAGGCGCACAAAGAATGGAATAGCAAAAAAAAGCGCGCCGCAGAAGATCGCTGATGCAAAAAGGAAAATAGTAAAAAGACCCTCAATAAGCCGTTCTGCCTCTTTCTTATCGCGCTCCCAAAACTCTAAGAACACGGGGATAATGGCGGCGGTCGCGGAGCCCACCAAAAACACGGTAAAGACAAAATCGGGTATCTGAAATGCCGCGTAGTAGATGTCAAGCTCCCGGGAAGCGCCGAATTCGGCAGCAAGGAAGCGATCTCGAAAAAGCCCGAGAATGCGTGATAATAAGCCGGCGGCCCCGATAAGAAGGGCCGCCGCATTAATGGAGATGATCTCTTTTTTAAGAAAGTTCATGGGTTCGCGAAAACGGTACCGCGCGTCCTTGCTGATTCGTGCTCAAAAGTCCAACCCCTCCCTTACTTAACCGGAAGCTCGCGACGGGCCTCGGGGGCGGGGTTTGGAGGAACGATCCCGGCAAGGGCGGTTTTCCCGGCTTTCAAATTTGAGATAATGCGCTCAACTTCCTGATTGCCGGGATTGAGTTCCGCGATCCTAACGAACTGCGCCAAAGCACTTGCTTTATCACCCTTCCGATCATAGATGAGGCCAAGAAAATAGCGTGCGTTGGAGTACGCCTCGCTTAACGCTACAGCCGCCTCAAATTCTGCCTGGGCATTATCATATTTTGCTCCGGTGTAATACAACACCCCAAGCTGAAAACGAACACCCACGTCGGCAAGCGCTACGATCTTGGTATCCTCTAACTTCCGAATCGCCCCCGCCAAGTCATTCTTTCTCACAAACACCTGCGCGAGAAGAAAGTGCGCGGGAGCATAATCGGGCTTCAGGCGTATCGCGGTCTCAAGATCGCTCACCGCGCCCTCTAACAGGGCTCCCCGCTGTTTGTCCAACTCATCGGCCTCGGTCTTCTCACGCGCTTGGTTGATCCTAAGCTGGAGAAGATCAATGGCCGCAAGCCCCGCACGACCGCCGTCAAGAAATGCACTCGGATTTATCGGATCGGCCCTCGTGCCCTCCCGATAAGCGTTTATCGCAAACTGATCGGCATTGGGAATGAATGGAATGACTGTTTCATAAATATTGCCGAGCATCGTCCAATTCTGAAGATCATGCGAATTTTCTTCAGTGGCTTTCTTCGCAAGATCTATCGCGCGGCCAAGCTGGGTGGAAAAATCCGCGGCAAGCGGCTGGTTCGGATTTGCAACCGCAACGGAAAGCGCGTCTCGTACCCGTAAAAAGAGTACTTGCGCCTGATTCCGATAGTATCTGTCGTTTCGCTGATCGGCCGCCAATGCCCTGGCAAAATACTGCTCCGCATCATTCAGGTTTCCCGCGTTGAGCGCCGCAACCCCTTTGGTAAAATGCGTCTCGGCGACATATGTTTGAATGCCGTAATACATGGCTCCCACGGACGCGATAATAAGAAAGATCCCCGCAAGAGAAGAGACGAAGAGCCCGGCGGGAGACGCCACGATAAGAGATCGCTCCGACACATCAAACACAGAAGCGCGCTCGGCCCCTCCTCGCGCCGCGATGAAGGAGAAAACGCCAAGAAGAATAAAAAGCAAGAAATTTACGGTGTAGTTGGAAGAGTACAAAAACCACATGACAAAAGTGAACACCATAGCCGCCACGACCCCAAAGAGAATGGGGTTCTCCTCTTCGGTCCGTTTTAAGAGATTTCTGAAGACCGCAAGCATTGTGGAAAGGATGAACAAAACAAAAACCGCCGCTCCGAGCACACCGGTAGTCGCAAGAAGAGTGAGGGCGAACGAGGAGCCATGCAAAAACTTCACTGCCCAAAAATTGGTAAGATTAATGGAGGGATCGCGCCACAAGTTATAATCAAAAAGAAATGTCGCGGGTCCCGAGCCGAAAAGCATATGTTCGTTCAAAACTTTTTTTGCGATCTGATATGTCGCCTGATGGCTTGGCGAGACCTCAAGCGGTAAATTGACAAGCGTTGTTCCAAAGAGCGGCGAACGTAAAAAATAGAGCATCACGGCAAAGATCAGAAGAAACAGGGGTCCATAAAAAGAAATACCGCGCTGCGGAATGGCGCCGTCCTGTCGTGGGAGCATGCCGCGAAAGGACATGCCAAGAAGAAATATCGCGGAAATGCTCAATGCCGCCCAAAAGAGACGGAAGTCCGAATTAAAGGAAACACCATTAACCGCATAGGTCCGGGGAAGCGCCACAATAATAATATTGATGAACATTAGGATCGCAGACCCCCCCACCACCCATGGGAAATATCCATCCGCAAACGAGCCGTAATGACGAACTTTTTTCAGATGAGAAAGAATGCCTACAGCAAACACAAACACCATCCCATACAAGAGGGCCATGTTATTCGCCGTTCCGATTGGGTTAAAATCCGGCCCCGTGGCAAATGAGAAAAGAAATGCCCGAACCCCCAAAAGTTGTAAAAGCGTCAGAAGCCCGGTCAGCATAAACGAGGCGAATATCGTGAAAGTCACAAGAGTTCCGTCTTCTTTTTTAAACAGTGAGGCAACCAGGAACGCGGCAAGCATGGCAACCAAAAGGGAGCTGAGTTTTTCTCCGGTGCCATCGGGCCCGGCAATGCTTGTCAGCGTATTCATGGAAAGTACGGCCGAAACAGCGGTCACCGCAATAAATAAGAGCATCGCAACATTCAAAAAACTCTTTTTGTACGAAAGAACTCCAATGGACAAAAAATTGCTTATCCACCCAATAAGCGCTATGGCAACAAGCGCCATGACAAGCGTTTCTTTACCGAAACCGACCGGCAATGTCCACGGTACAACAAAGAACGGTGCGAGAAACATGACCGCAAGCATGCTCCACCGAGCAATACGATTTCCAAAGACGTTCCGTGGCTCCGCGGCCGGGAGCTGGTTCCCCTCGCCATTCATCGGTTCTTCTACCTCCCCATACATTGTCACCGTTTCAATATTCATAATACATGTAGCATTAAGAAACGCTTGCCACCTCTTCTCCTATGAAAATGCGGGCGTTCCGAACTTGTTACCTGAACCAAACCCGAACCTCAAAGACACGCGTCATTATACATCATAAAAGCCCTAGATTGAAAGGGTTTTATACACACCTTGATTTTATACACATAATGTAGTACACTTCGTTCGTATGCTGGGTGATCGCTCCAACACCTAGGGTTTCCTAGGATTCGGGGAGGAAAGTCCGAGCACCTCCGCTATCTACCCGATAACCGGGCAAGAGGCGGGAAAAGAGGTAGTGGCTAACAGCCACCATAATTTCCTTTTTCATTATTTTCTATACTGAAAAGCGGGATGAACGGGATACCCCGATGCGCCAAAACGCAGATCGGGGCTTCGACTTCGCTATCTATTCGTAGATAGTGCATCGGAGGTGTCACAGAGACCATACTGCTAATTGTCAATGAAAGAACCCTAAAGGTCCTTTCATTGTCCGCTTAAAAACGGATCCGCCTTCGGCGGAAAAAAAGCACTAGGTGAAAAGAGCGGGCCTGCCTTTGTGCGGGATACGCCCTGCTTCGGCGGGGCAAATGTAAAAGCCCACAGTGCATGCTGGCGACAGTATGCAGAGAAAAACACCTACCCGGTGCAAGTCAGTCCGCCTCATCGGCGGAGTAGACGCTTGACCCTGAGAGTAATTGAAGGGCTAGACATATGATCACCTTCCGCCTATCTTGTACATTTTTTACGCGATATGCGGGAACAGAACTCGGCTTATAGGCATACATTCAAAACCCTAGCGATGCTGGGGTTTTGAAATTTCCGATGCAGATAACGATCACGCATCACCGATGGAATCCGAGGTCGGCAGGATTTTCGGCACCAGATACGTGTTCTATCGTCCCTCCCCTTTTTTGAAACTCTTTGCGAAGAGTTGCCGTTTCAAGCGCAAGTTCTATCGTCTCCGGCATGACATCCTCCATCTTGACATACCCCTTTGACCAATAATCAACGACTAGCCGGCTGTCACCATAGATGCGCTTGATGCCCTTTTTCACTGCGACCTCAAGCGCAAAGCGGCATCCCAATAATTCTCCGTAATTATTTGTAGCACCAACAGAAAGCAAATGTTTTCCGTGCTTATTGATCTTTTTTTTTGGCAGAACCAAGCTCAGTAAATCTTTCCCCACCTCATCCGTAACACTCACCTCAACACCATTGCCGCGTCCGGTCCCCGCATCAAAGTAAATGCCGGGGAGCATCTCTTTCTTCGTCCCATACCGCGCGCCCGCCGTTATCCAGTGCTCGGCATCGCTTCGCGTGGAAAATCCCCGATACCGAGCGCCCTCTACCCCTGTGACTGCCTTCCGGCACTCTTCCCAATTGTCACATATGCCGGATGCTTTGGTTTCCGGAATGCAATATGCGTAATATTTCTTCATACTAAAACGCTACAGCTAGTGCCCCACCTACGGCATCTATCAGTATACATCATCCTCTCTTAATTGCATCAACAACGCGCAATTCAATTGTAGAATTTCCGTTCCACTCATTTTCTTGAAGGGTGGCGAGCATATCAAGACGGTCTCGCTGTTTAAAACCGTTATGCGATGCACGAAAATATATAGCGCCAATGCCCTGGGGGCCAAGTTTCATTTTTACATGCGTTCCGTCAGAACCGACATGGCGCATGTCCTGTATCTCAACATCCTGAAAAAGAAAAACCGGCTCCAAGTTTCCGAATCCAAAAGGTTGTAAGCGTTGAACGATATTGAATGTATCTCTATTCACTTCTTCCATAGAAAGCGCGGCATCCGCCTCATGCTTTGGCGCCGCCGCATCGTACTCTATGCCGACAATACCGGCCTCAAGAACGCTCTTAAGTTCTAATACTTTTTCCGGAAGTAATGAAAAACCGCCCGCCTGGGCATGCCCGCCAAAGTCGGTAAAATGCCCCTCCGCTGTTCGCATAAAATCAACGATATTCATACCTTCCGGCCCCCTGCATGACCCTTTGATAACACCGGGTAGCATTGCATATAAAAATACCGGACAATGATATTTCTCAAGAATTCTGTTTGCGGCGATCCCAAGAACGCCCGCCGGCCAATCGGATGACCCCTCAAAAATAATGCGCGGCTCCGAAACGTTCTTCAGGCGCTCATCAAGCGTTATGAGGATCTTTTCAACAATGCTGCGCCTCTCAAGATTTTTCTCCTCAAGACGGCGGGAAAGCCATTCTGCCTCGGCGATATTCTCGGTCATCAAAAGTTCAAAGGCGGTATTTGCGTGGTCCATCCGGCTTGCGGCATTGATCCGCGGTGCTATCGTAAATCCAATCGTCTCTTGGGTAATGCGCCCGGGAAGTATGTCTCGCCCGCGAAGAAGCGCCCGAAGCCCCGGGCGGCGCATTTTTTTCATGACGTCAATGCCGTACTTTACATACACCCGGTTTTCGCCCGTAATCGGCACCATATCAGCAATAGCGGCTATCGCAACACAATCAAGAAGCCATTTTTCCCACCCAGGAATAATATCAGGATGCTTCCAGCGCTTCAGGACCGCCTCTACGATCTTAAACGCAAGTCCTGCCCCCGAAAGCACTTTTTCCGGATAGGTATCATCCTCCTGCTTATGATCAATAATGGCGTACGCGTTCGGCCACCGCGGCGGCACCAGGTGGTGATCACAGACGATAACATCAGTGCCATATTCGTTCGCCTTTTCTATTTCATTAAAATCGGTTACGCCGCAGTCAATCGTAACAATGACTTTTGCTCCGAGCCCGTGGAACTCATCAATCCGCGCCATGGAAAGCCCATACGCCTCCTTGAAACGATCGGGAATGAAAACTGAATATTCTGCTCCGACTTTTTTAAGAAACTCACAAAGGATAGCGGCTCCATCAACGCCGTCCGCATCATAATCGGCGAACACAATGATCTTTTCCTTTTTCTCAATTGCAGAAATAAGCCGCGCAACAGCTTTATCCATTCCCTTAAACAAAAAAGGGTCATGGGTGTGTTTGGCATAATCGGGGTTAAGAAACTTATCAACTTCTGCTTCTGTTTTCAGTCCCCTACTCCAAAGTAGTTGTGCAAGTAGCTGAAATTGGGAAATTGATACTTGTCCTCCAGGGGCGGATCCGCCTTCGGCGGAAAAATTTTTTCGCACAAGCGCAACAAACTCCTCCGGAGGAGAAGGTTTTACAATCCATTGTGATGTATTGACAAAAATACTCATATCTGTTTCTCTAATGAGAGAGTTCCTTGCCAGACATAGAGGACGCAATGCTTATCTTACTATTCCTAGGTATTCTTTATAGCATGCTTCTGGGCGCGCTCGTTCTTTGGGCCATATCAGCCGACTCTCAAAAGAAACGTGTTATGCGGGGATGGCTTGTTGTCCTGGCAGGACTCCTTGGGATATATATGATGGATCACTCTTTTTATTCAGTCGTCACTGCCTTACTCATATGCGCCGTTATCCTTTGCCCGTCGACCATTGCGGTACTCTCCGGCAAACAATAGACACATAAAAGCGTTTCAGCGCTTTTTCTTTTTACCAAATCCATCATCAGCGCCATACAACATTGACAAGAGAATGCCCACATACTAGCATTTGGTCGTGCTCTTATACAACACAAAAAGACGCATGAGAATCGGACGAGGCATTTGCATCCTTGGAGCGCTGTTTGCCGCAGTCCAGCCCGTTGGCATAAGCGCCGGAAACGCTACCGAACGACCAACCACGTCAATCGACCTTACCAATGCACAGGCGAATGAACTTGCACTGGAGTTACTAGAGAATTTTGCAAACTTGTCAGCCAAGGATGTTCCCCGGGCGCTCAATGAACTCCATACAGTATTATCAGAAATGACACTCCAAGAGCGTCGCGCCCTTCTCCAGATCGTCGGAGCGGCGCAAGTACTCCTTGGAGCCCAGCAACCGAGAACCAATCAGCAATTGCTCGCGAAATTTTTGGACGACTCAAAAAATATCATTGAGGAGTATAATAAGAAAAATCCCCAGTAACGACCGGAAAGCGCCACACGGCGCTTTTTTCTTTTTCTTCAGGTTGTCGACCGCTCACTTCCGTAGCGCCTCTATCCCAGGCATTTTTTTTCCTGCCAAGTACTCAAGCATGGCACCGCCACCAGTAGACACGTGATCAAACACACCCACCAGACGATGCTTCTGAAGAAGTGCTACCGTATCCCCTCCGCCGGTCACCTTGTACGCCTTACTGCGCTTGAGTGCATTGATAATGGCAAGGGTCCCCGCCGAAAACTCGGGAATCTCAACAACGCCAAGCGGTCCGTTCCAGAGAATCGTTCTGGCGTTTTTCAGCATTTTTATGAAAAAACGGCGCGTGGCGGGCCCCACATCAACGATATAATCGTGGGCGGCGACCCCGCTATATAATTTTATTGCCGAACCAGCTCCCTGTGCGATGCGCGGAGAGACAATCACATCAAGAGGTGTGTATAGCTTCTGGCTTGAAACGTTGAACATTTTTTTCATGTTTTTCATCTCGTGGTATGCAACAGACCTTCCGATCTCAAATCCCCTTGACATAAGAACAGAGTTTGCGATAGCGCCCCCTAACAGCACGCCGTCCGCTTCATGAATGAATTTCTTTGCAAGTTCAATCTTGCCGGATGCCTTTCCTCCGGCAAGAATGACGAAAAATGGGTGCCGCTGGTGATGACACATGCGATCAAGCGCTCGTACCTCGCGCGCAAGGAGAAGTCCTGCACAAGAAGGAAGGAGCCGGGAAATGCCTGCGATAGACGCATGCGCCCTATGAGAAGCGCCGAATGCGTCATTGACATAATACTTGCCGAAGCGGGAAAGCTTTTCAGCAAATTGAAGATTATTCTTCTCCTCCTCCTGCCAAAATCGGATATTTTCCAACATGCACACTCTCCCCTCTTCAAAAGTAGCAAGGAACCGTCGCGACCGGACACTGAAAGGGTCCCGGATAAACACGACCCGCCTTTTGAGAAGTGCTGAAAGACGCCGCGCGATCGGCTTCATGCTCATCGTCCTCCGCTTCTTGCCATTCGGCCGTCCGAGATGCGAAATAATGACCAGCTGATTACCGTCGGCAAGAAGCTTCATAAGCGTCGGCATAGCGGCGCGAATGCGAAAATCATCGGAAAGATGCCCCCGACCGGAGATCGGCTCGTTAAAATCAACCCGCACAATAACGCGGGCACGCCGGATCCGTAGATCTCGTATTGTCATAAGTTTTATTCCCTGTGTTGTTGCCATAAGCCCTGAACGCGCTGCTCCTGCATACTACGATATATATGGTATACTATAAAGTGATTTTTCACACTTCTCCATGCCGGAAAAACAAAAAAACATCATTATTGCCGGAGCGGGGTTTGCAGGCATCAGCGTAGCCCTTCACCTTGCAAAACATATCCGAACGATTCCGGGATACACCATCATCCTCATTGACCGGAATCAAAGCCAACTCTACACACCGGCACTCTACGAAACAGCCGCCATCCCAAAAGAATTTGTCTCCGACTCTTCACTGAAATCCTCCATCCTTATACCGGTACGAGACATCGTTGACGGAAAACCCATTTCATTTATTTCCGATGAGATCGTCGGTCTTACCCCTTCGGCAAAAGAACTTCGCTTACGTACAACAGGCATCCTCCGGTATAAATATCTCGTTCTTGCGCTCGGCTCCGAAACGAACTATTTCAATATTCCGGGCCTTCAGGAATGGAGCTTTCCTTTAAAAACATTCATGGACGGCGTAGGGCTTCGGAACGCCGTTGAAGAAGTGGCAAAACGCAAAGACCACCTCCGTGTGGTTGTCGGAGGCGCAGGAGCAAGCGGCGTTGAGATGATATCGGAATTCATCGGGTTCATGTGCGAACTCCAAAAAGAGATCTTGCCAAAAAAAAAGATATGCGACGCCGAATTTCTCCTGCTGGAAGCCGCCCCGACCATCCTGCCGGGGTTTAACCCCGCCGTCATTACGCGCGGTGAGAAACGCCTAAAACAACTTGGCATCGCGATACGCACGGACACCGCCATAATGGCGGTGGAAGAAAGATCAATAGTCCTAAAAACGGGTGAAAGAATTGCCTATGATATCTTACTGTGGACCGGAGGTGTTACGGGTCCGGCACTCTACAAGACGCTTGGCCTACCCGTATCGCCAAAAGGAGTTCTCATCGTTGACGAACACTTGTGCGTTCAAAAGTTTTGTGGATCGCTTTTCGCCGCAGGAGACAATGCGTCGGTAACAAGTCCTGAAACCGGAAAACCACTCCCTGGAAATGTGCCGGTGGCAGAACAAGAGGGCCGCCTGGCGGCGACAAATATCCTCCGCACAATAAGACATCAGCCCCCCAAATGTATATCTGCCGCAAAAAAATACCCTTTTATCCTTGCCGTCGGCAGAAGGTATGCGATCGCGGATTTGGTGTTTTTCCGCTTCTGGGGACTTCCCGGATGGTTCGCAAAACAGCTTGTGGAACTTTCCTATCTCTTACGCATCCTGCCCACTCGCAAGGCCCTTGCGGTGTGGTGGAATATTTTGCGATACTATAGCAAAGATAGCTAGCACTCATCGAAGGATACCCCCCTAAACACGTAACTTCTTATATGATATAGTTTTTTGAGCCACAAAATTGGTTGAAGATTATAAGCTAATTTTTACCAATATGGTAGAATTACTCATAAAATTGAGCTTTGCCCTCTAAACACTGACTGGGTCTTCGCGTTATCATTCGCATTAAAAATGAGGGGTAAAACCCAACTCCCGATGATCCAAAACGTAAATAAGTGCGAGGATAGGTTTTAGAGTATTACGTCTTTATCACCAAAGCAATATATGGGATACGTGCAGGGCTGGCTCCGGCTTCAAAACCGCTTAACTGCGGTTTTTGCCGTTTTAGAGTAACCTATGAAAATAGTTGACAAAATATATCACACGTGATACTCTTCACCAAGACCCTTCATACATACTCTTGACACGCGAAAGCGTCGGTATATTATTTTAAGCATTCTTTTCGGCACTGGCCTCGCACTTTTCATAGGAACACCCGAGGGTGGTTATCTCCCATCCTTCTTTCTGTCCGGGAGGCGCGATGCGGAAACTGCCTTTTTAGCATCTCTTTTCGTTGCTATTGCCGGAATATACTCCCTCATGATCTGGCTCTTTCTTTTTGATTTCGGGAGAAAGAAGGAAGGGCTTGCGGTGTTTCAGGCGCTTGTATCCCTTGCGATCGGAGGACTCACCCTCTATGTGGGCGCGGCCCTCATGGGTATCCAATCGGCGCTCGTTGCCGGAACCATACACAACTTTCCCGAAGCGTTGGAGTTTTCAAAGACAATGATTTTTGAGCTCGCCTCAAGGAGGCAGATCGGATACGCATCATTTATCTGGATCATCTATTCTGCAATTTTTGGACGCTGGTTCTTCGGGGAAAAAATGACAAAGTGGTAAAAAAGAAACGCCCTCTCGGGGCGTTTTACTTTTTTGACTCACCGCTCACTACCGCAAAATCGCCCGCACAATATCGGCAAATTCTTTTGACTTCAAACTTGCGCCACCGACCAAAAGACCGTCAAGCCCTGCGCCATGCGACCCCGTAAATGAACCAGCGTTTTCCGCAGTAACTGATCCGCCATACAAAACCCTGATGACCCCCCCTTTCTGTACACCAAAAAGCGATACAAGGATCTTTTTGATATGAGCACGGACATTCACAGCACCTTCCGGCGTTTCCGGATCTCCGGTACCGATCGCCCATATCGGCTCATATGCGATCGCGATGTTTTGCGCCCGAGCGGGAACAACTCCAGCAAGTGCGGCGCGAAGCTGTCGTGCAATGATCTTGGGTGCCTCACGGCCGCGCATACGCGCGCCAACACATATGACCGGCATAAGCCCGGAGCCCACTGCCATGCGAACTTTTTTATTGACCATAGTATCCGTTTCACCGAGATATAACCTCCGCTCGGAATGTCCAATAATAACAAAAGTTGCGCCGCAATTCTGAAGCATACCGGCAGACACCTCCCCCGTAAACGGTCCGGCATTTTCCCAAAAAAAATCCTGTGCGCCGATCCTGACGGATGTCGCGCGCGCCAGGGCGCCAAGGATAGGAAGATGCACAAAGGACGGACATATGACGACATCGGCGTTGTTAACGTTCATCACTCCTTTGTAAACCCGACGGAAAAGAACCTCCGCATCTTTGCGTTTCAGTGGGTTCATTTTCCAGTTTGCGACAATAAGAGGTTTCATTATAGCGTGCGGAGAAATGCCGCCGCGGCCTCCGGCGTTATCGTTGAAATGTTTATATCGGTGCCAAGCTCAAATCCGGCCCAAATGGCGGTCTTTGGAATGATCTCAAGATGCCAATGGTAATGTTCAAATGTCTTTACGTAAAATGCCGGCGATGTATGAATGAAAAAATTGTACGAAGGGTTCCCGAGACCTGTATATAATTTTGAAAGAGCTTCCTTGATGGTATCGGCAAAGCTTTTTATCTGGTCGTTATGAATCGCCTCAAACATCGGGGAGTGTTTTTTAGGAAATATCCGGACCTCAAATGCCGTTCGGGACGCGAAAGGCGCAAATACCACAAAGTCGTCGTTTTCGTAGACAAGCCGTTTTTTCTCTTTCAACTCAAAAGCGATCATGACGCAGTGTACGCATTTTTTTTCTTTGGCAAAATATCTATCGGACCCTTTGATACTCCGCTCTACCTCCGGCGGCACGACGGGAATCGCGACAATCTGCGAATGCGGGTGAGTAATGGAGGCGCCCGCCTCCGCTCCATGATTATGAAAAATGGAGACATATTTCACGCAATCATCATCCTTTAACTGCTGATACCGATGACGATACGCATAAAGCACCGAGAAAATGTTTGACACACTCATAAGAGCCAGCGGCCGGTCGTGCTCCCGAGTTACTACGACGTCGTGAAACCCCGCCCCATCCTGAAGCTGATAGGGGCCCTGGTTGAATACAACGGCACATCTTCCGTGCCCAAATGCTGGGTACTTATTGGGGATGACTTGCACCGCCCACTCTTTCTCAAGAAGCAGTGTATTTTTCGCGGACGGCTGATGCGTCTCACCATTCTTTAATATCACATAGCTCGCCTCGCCATGGAGCTTCTCAAATGGGCATAGCACCCTCTGCGCCTTGGTTGATGTATGTTTTTTATTTACGGCAAAATCGTGCGGCCGGCGTTTGCGGCCGGTCGCAATAACGACCCAATCCCCCGACACAATGTCTTTACGAAGTTCTGATACGGACCTCATGGAAATTTATAATGGCCCATTATGATATTCCAGCGGATCTTGAATACGTCAATAAAAACTTGAATATATGATTTGAGAGTCACCGTGCTTTCCTCCTGATGTTTCCACAGAACCGGAATGACCGCGATTCGGTAATGAAGCTTGCGCGCAAGAGCCAGCATCTCAATATCAAAGGCAAATCCTTGGATCTTCGCGCGGGAAAAGATCTCTTCTGCGGCCCGTTTAGTAAACGCCTTAAACCCATTTTGCGTATCCCATATACCCCACACGGCGAATATCTGAATGATAAGATTCCCCGTTTTTCCTGCAAGCTGCCGAACAAACGACTCCGGAACCTCCATGAAAGCGCCGGCGGCATCTCGCGGATCCCGGGAACTGATAACAACGTCCGCCCCTTTTTCAAAAAGTGGAAGCATTTTATCAAAGTGACCGGGACTTGTTGCGTTGTCCACATCGGAAAAAAGCCGGATGTCGCCGGAGGCCGCAAGCATGCCTCCGCGAACGGCTCCGCCCTTTCCGCCCGTGGCAGATGCTACAACCCGAATAACCGAGTTGACGCTTTTTGTACGCTCTGCCATCTCAACGGTCTTATCCTTTGAGGTGGAGTCGGCCATAACAATGATCTCAAAACCGCCGGGAAAGTTCTTTCCACGGAGATAGGCATCAACCTCCCGAACTCCCTTCTCAATAAGATGCTCGCCATTTTTTACTGGAATGATCCAGCTGATATACATACACCGTTGTCAATTTTCAATGATCAATTTTCAATGTGTAAAAATTGTCTCAATGAAAATTGCTACATGCTACATGGGAATTAACTATGTTTTATTTTATCTAGATATGACTGTAAAATAATCGCGGCAGATGATGCGTTCACCATGCGGGCCGGACGATCCAATCCCGTACGATGCGTTCGCAGAGCGTTGTGTACCGCATGATGCGCCCGCTCGGCAAGTTTTGTTGAAAGCACCTCGTTCTCATATACCACCGGTAATTGTACCGTTTTTTTCAGATTTTCGCCAAACTTTTCCACAACTTGCGCCTGAAATCCGGCGACCCCCCCAAATGTCATCGGAATTCCTACGATAACCGCAACAACCTTGTCGCGAACTGCTATCCGTCGTATCGTCTCCATAACGAACGCTCCCCCTCGATTTTCAAGCTCTTCAAGGGGAAAGGCAAGCCGCCCATCCTCATCAGAAAGAGCAAGACCAATGCGCTTTGCGCCATAATCAATACCGAGATACCTCATATACATATATAGTGCCACATCACAAACATAAATGATAATAAAAAAAGCGGCATGCGCCGCTTATCACGAACGTGGAATATTGATTCCACGCCAGACAAGAACCTTTGACAACAGTACCTCACCAGTAAACCCACCGACTACTAAAAGCATCCACTGCCACCATCGCACGGCATCTACCGATATAAATGAAAGCCCGAACAGGAACTGACCTGCATATCCCACCACCATCATGATGCCAGCCCCGATCAAAAGCGTTGGAATCCAGGAAAGATTAAGGAGGTACTTTGGGACACCAAAGGATATATCAAGGAAGAATAAAAGAAGAGCAAAAAGAAATCCGGCGGTGGAAATGCCAAGCAGGGCCCCCACAAGACACATACTCACAGCAAATGCACTCCTATAAAATATCTTTGCAAAAAACTCATTCCACCGAGAAAAAGGCATGGAAGACCTTTCTTTTGCAATCGCATCAGATCACTTAGGTATGATACAAAATTATAAAATTTTTGTCAATACCTCCGCCCCGCCGGCAAGAATAACGACCGAGTGCTCAAAGTGCGCGGCAAGCCCGCCGTCATGCGTCTTGAACGTCCAACCATCCTTTGCAAGTTCAAGATCGGGATGTGCCGCAGTTGCCATTGGCTCTATGGCAATGACCTGATTTAGAGCAAGTTTCGCCCCGTGACCCCGCTTTCCATAATTAGGCACATAGGGGTCCTCATGAAGCAGACGTCCAACGCCATGCCCTGCAAGCTCTCGCACCACCCCATAACCACTCTTCTCCAGATGCTCCTGGATCTCGGCCCCAAGGTCTCCCAGACGGATACCGGGCACAAGGAGCGCTATGGCGCGTTCAAGCGATTCTTTGGTGACGCGCAAAAGCTTTTCTGCTTCTGACGAAATTTTTCCTACGCCGACCGTCACCGCCATATCGGTGATAAGTCCAACTTCGACACCGCGCCTTTTTCCAGATCCCCCACGAGGTGCATATGCGTCCTCCGAAGCCCGAGCGGGCCACCGCATACCGATATCAAGACCCACAATATCACCATCCCGTAATACGCGCTTCTCGGAGGGGATGCCATGCACCACCTCATCATTTACTGAAACGCACAAGGACCCCGGGTATGGCCGCGGATCAAGTTTTGTCTTATAGCCCTTGAAGATCGGAGCGCCTCCCTCCTCCCGGATACGCGCCTCGGCGCGACGATCAAGCTCCATCGTCGCGACGCCCGGACGCACAAGCTTTTCCACATCATACAAAATATGCGCGAGCCGCCTCCCGCATTCCCGTAGCGTATGCAATTCTTCGCTATTCCGTATGATCATACACCCTCAAGGTGGATTCGTACGCGCTCGGCGACAACCTCCGGCAGGTCCTCTCCCGGAACACGCACAATAACCGCTCCCTGTTCCTCAAGATAGGTGATCGCGGGCTCAGTGCGCTCATGAAATTCCTGGAAACGCTTCTTTATAACCTCCGGATTATCAAGCGTCCTGCGCACAAGCGCCCCGCCGCATCGCGGACAAAAAAACCATTTTTCGGTCGTGGAATTCCATACGACTGGAATACGGCACTTTTCGCATACGCGCCTATTTGAATTCCTGAAAAGTGATGTTTCTTCCTTAACCTCAAGCAAAAAGACCACTAAGTTCTCCTTACCAAAGATCTCACCAAAAACCGGGAACAACGCCTCCGCCTCGGCGCGCGTCCTCGGAGAACCACTGAACACAAGTTCTTTCCCCTGCCCTGCATACTCTCGTATCTTCTCCTTTACGACCTCTCGGACCCATTCGGGAGTGTTGAGTTTGCCGGTGTCAAAATTCTCCCGCTCACGCTGAATGAAGGGGTCGTGCTGTTCTGCAGGATCGTGCAATTTGCGTTCCAGTTCTTTTCCGGTGTCAAAATGAAAAAAGCCGTACCGGTCTACGACAATCTCTGCCTGTGTCCCCTTCCCGGAACCGGGAAGGCCCATGAAAAAAATTACCTTCGGAAGCATCGCCGCAATTGTATCAAAAATAAAACGGGATTGCAAGTCCCCGAACGCGCAACACGCCTCATACAACCCGACACCGGCTATTCGTACTCATAGGTCACCACCTGCGACTGGATCTGTTTGATCGTCTCAAGCACTACAGAAACCACGATAAGCACAGACGTTCCGCCGATAGTAAGCGTTTGAATATTGAACGCCGCCTGAACAATGAGCGGAAGAATGGCAATGAGACCGAGGAAAAAGCCACCGACAAGCGTGATGCGGTTGATGATCTGATACAAAAATTCGGCCGTCTGACGGCCCGGTCGGATGCCCAATACAAACCCACCATGTTTTTGCACGTTATCGGCGATGGCCTGCGGGTCAAACGTGACGGCAGTGTAAAAATACGTGAACACGAAGACCAAAAGGAAATACACGGCACCATACACCCACTGATTATTCAGCATGGTGATAAGGAAATCAGAAATAAGATGGATCGTCGTATACGACGGCGGCGCTATCGCAAGAAAATTGCCGATGAGACCGGGAAACAAGATGATGGAAATGGCAAAAATGATCGGAATGACACCCGCCTGGTTGAGCCGCAGGGGAAGGTGCGTAGAGACCCCGCCATATGCCCTTCGTCCTCGCACCTGCTTTGCGTACTGAACGGGAACGTTTCGCTGTGCCTCGGAAATAAGAACCACGCCCGCCACCACCAGCACGCTGACCGCGGCAAACGCAAGATACATGGGAAGCTGGGAAGCGTCATCGCGAAAAGAAAAGAGCGTTTGCGCGATGCTAGACGGAATACTTGATACAATACCGGCAAAAATAATCAGCGAAATACCATTCCCAATATTTTTTTCAGACATTAACTCTCCGAGCCACATAAGGAACACCGTCCCCGCAACAACGGTCACCATGCTTGTTACATACCCGAACAGGGTAAGATCCGGAAGCACTTGCTGGCGCTCAAGGATCACGAGAAGTCCATAGGCCTGCAAGAGTCCGAGCGGAACCGTGAGAAGCCGTGAATATTGGTTGAATTTCTGCCGCCCCGCCTCTCCATCCTCCTGATACATCTCCTTAAGCTTCGGAAATATCATGGTAAGAAGCTGCATAATAATAGAACCCGTAATATAGGGGCCAACGCCGAGCATGACAATGGAAAGATTATCCAAGGCGCCTCCTGAAAAAAGGTTCAGAAGTCCGAAAAATTGGCTTCCGGAAAGAAACTCCCGCAAGCGCTCTGGGTCAGCACCAGGCACGGGAACGGCGGCGGCAAGCCGGAATAAGACCATAAGCCCCAAGACAAAAAAGATCTTTTTCCGAAGATCCGCAATTTTAAGAATTTGGACAAGACGGCTAAACATAAAAGTATCGCTCGTTACAGTACCTTCGAAGAGCCATGCTATTTCGCCCGAACACGCGCGGGACGGGAGAACAACACATCTTTGAAGATGAGTTTTTTCTTCAGCTCGCTCCCGCCAAGCACTTTCACCTTTGGCATGTGCCCCTTTATTGTATCAAGCAAACCGCGCGCTACCAAGGTCTTCGGAGACACCATCTCACCCTCTTTGAAGTGCTCATTCAACGTGGCAATGGAAATAATGGTCGGCTTTATCTGAAATGACTTAAATTTATATCCGCGCGACTTCGGCAGTTTCTTGATGATATCACGGAGGGCCGGCCGGATCTTATGACCGGCCCGCGCCTTCTGCCCCTTCGTTCCGCGTCCCGAGGTCGTGCCGCGTTTCCCGCCGCGACCGATGCGCTGTCCGGACCGAAATTTTGTTTTAGAGTGTATATGATGGAATTGCATGGTAGTTTTTTGCCTATCCGTTTTACTGCGCTAGTACTCCTTTACCTTAATTCTGGCACCCACCAATATTGCTATCTCTTGAGAAAAAGTTACCTTTTCATCCTGGCAACACGTCAAAATTATATTAATGGAATGCTAGATCTTTTTGAGGGCCTCAATGGTCGCCCGGGCATTGTTCAGCTTATTCGTCGTCCGTGAGAGTATTTTTGCCGATATATTTTGAATACCTGCAAGATCGGTAACAACGCGCACCGGCCCGCCGGCAATGATCCCGGAGCCGGCCGGCGCCGGCTTAAGCAAGATAACCGCGCTTCCCGTTTTCGCCATGACCTCATGGGGAATGCTCGCATGTTTTGATATAACAACCTTGATAGTGTTCTTCTTTGCTTGATTTACCGCCTTTTCAACGGCAGATGACACATCGGGCCCCTTTCCAACCCCGACACCAACCCTTCCCGTGCGATTCCCGATAACAACCGTTGCCCGAAAACTGAACCGGCGGCCACCTTTAACAACACGGGCAGTCCTTCGGATATCAAGTACCTTTTGATCAAACTCCGATTTTTCTTTTTTTTGTCGTAATTCTCGCATGAAATATTGTTAATTCGTGCTTTGTGCTTTGCTTCTTAAAATTTCAACCCGGCCGCGCGTGCGGCTTCCGCCACTTTTTTGATGGTACCATGGTATGCGTATCCGCCACGATCAAAAACGATCGCCGTAACACCCTTCTTGATCGCCCCGACCGCGATACCCTTCCCAAGTTCTGTCGGCCGATCGCCCTTTGTTTTTATGGTGCTCGCCGACGCAAGCGTTTTTCCCGTATCGTCGTCTATCAGCTGTGCGTGCAAATGCTTATTTGAGCGAAACAAAGAAAGGCGCGGCCTGAGAGCGGTGCCGTGGATCTTTGCGCGCACCCTGCGGTGGCGCCTCGTTCTTTTTTCTCGTTTCGTCTTAAAACTGTTCATAGTATGGATTACGCTGCCGTTGCCGTTGCCTTTTTGCCCGCCTTCCTGCGTATGACCTCTCCTACATAATGAATGCCTTTCCCTTTGTAGGGCTCCGGTGGCTTCAGGCGGCGAATCCGCGCAGCCGTCTCTCCCACGACCTCCTTATCAATGCCGGATACCGTGATAATACTTTTTTCTATCAAGAACGTGATACCCTTCGGCGCGGAAAATTTTACCGGATGGGAAAGACCCAGTGAAAAGCTCAAGTTAGGCCCCTCTGCCGCAACTTTATATCCCACACCCTCAATTTCAAGTTTCTTCTCAAACCCGCTGGTAACACCCGTGACCATATTCTGCAAAAGGGCTCTGGCAAGACCCCATAGCGCAGGGGTTCTCTTTGAGGAAGCCGAGGCGACCACCACCACGACGCTTCCGTCAACCGCGATGTCGGTCTCGGGAATCAGTTCCTTTTGCACCTCCCCTTTCGGGCCTTTCACAACGATAACTCCGCCGTTCTTTACGACGGTGACGCCCGAGGGCAATTGAATTGGTGTTTTTCCTACTCGTGACATATGCATGTTCTCAGCGAGGCGCAGACGTCTTCAACTGCCGCCGAGATGTTAGAACAATGAGCACCCCGCCCTTATGTTACTGACAGGTGACTTAGTTTCTCAGTCCCACTTTTATGATCTGCACCATCAGCCACCCTCCAGCATATCCGGTAACATAAGGGCGGGGCAAGGTTTATCAGCTGCAATGTTTGAGCCCATGAGAGGCCCAAAAATTGCAGGACAAGCCCTTACCAAATCTCGGCAAGCACCTCACCTCCAATGCCTGCCTTTCGCGCCTCTTTATCCGTCATAAGGCCTTTTGAGGTTGATATCACGGCCATGCCGTATCCTTGTTTTACGGAGTAGATCTGATCCTTCCCGATGTACACGCGTTTTCCCGTTTTTGATACGCGCCTGGCGCCATGCAATGCCGGGGCCTTTCCGTTGTACGCAAGGGTCAGCTCAAGATGCTTCCGGACTTTTTTGCCTTTCTTCTCAATGTCGGAAAGATATTTGTTGTTCCGCAAGATCTCGGCAAGGGCGAGCTTGATATTGGAGAAACCAACGGTAACACTTTCGTGTTCCGCTTTGTAGGCGTTTCGTATTTTCGTAAGCATGTCTGCTATGGGGTCCATAGTTTTGGTTTGCTAGTTTGCTGGTCGGCTGGTTGTAATCTAGCGAACCAGAAAACTAGAAACTATACAACTAGCTACCAGCTTGATTTTGTGACTCCGGGAATTTCGCCTTTGTTTGCAAGCTCGCGAAAGCAGATACGGCAGAGATCAAACGCACGCATATATCCCCGTTTGCGGCCACACCGAAAGCACCGCCTGACGACGCGTGATTTGAACTTCGCCTTTTTGACCGAACGCGCAATGACCGATTGCTTTGCCATGGTGATAAAAGTTACTGCTTCTTAAACGGGATCCCCAGAAGCGTTAGAAGCGCAAGCCCCCTCTCCTTGTTCTTGGCATTCGTGACGATCGTTATTTCAAACCCGAAAAGCACCTTGTAATCCTCGCCGATAATTTCAGGAAATACTATATGCTCTTTTATGCCAATCGTCAAGTTTCCGTGATGATCAACCGCCTTCGCGGGAACACCCTGAAAATCACGGGACCGGGGAAGCGCTATGTGAATAAGCCGATCAAGAAAATCCTGCATGCGTTTTCCGCGAAGGGTCACCGCGTATCCGATGATCTGGCCCTGACGGGTCTTAAACGACGCGATCGCCTTTTTTGCGGCGCGCGCCGACGGCTTCTGGCCGGTAATAAGCGTCAACATGGCAAGGATCTCCTGAAGTTGTTTTTCGTCCTTGATCTTCCCTACGCCAACATTGACCGCCACCTTCAACACGCGTGGCACGGCCATGCGGTTTGCCACATTGAACTTTTTCATGAACTGCGGCAAGGCTTCCTTTATATATTTTTCTTGAAACGTATGCATGATACAAAATGCCTATTCCTTTAAAACTCTGCCTCACACTTCTTACACACCCGCCTCTTTGCCATAGCATCATTCACCCGGTAACCGATGCGAGTCGGCTTCCCGCACTTTGGACAGACCGCCATCACGTTTGATGTATGGATAGAAAGCGGCATGTTCACGACCTCCCCCTTCTTCCCCGGCTGACGCGCTCTTCGGTGCTTTTTTCTCATATTGACGCCCTCCACGCGAATGCGCCCGCTTGAGACGTGCACCTCAAGAATCTTCCCGCTTTTGCCGCGGTCTTTTCCCGATATCACCGTGACAGTGTCACCTTTCTTCAGTTTCATAGTAGTGTATTTATACGACTTCGGGCGCAAGAGAAATAATCTTCATAAAACCTTTATCGCGAAGCTCGCGGGCGACCGGCCCTAAAATGCGCCCGCCCTTGGGAACCCAGCCGTCTTTCGCCTTGTCAACCAGCACGGCCGCGTTATCATCAAAACGGATATACGTTCCATCGGCACGCCGAAGGGTTTTTCTCTGCCGCACGATAACGGCTTTTACGACATCCTTTTTCTTCACAAGTTTTCGCGGTTCCGCGATCTTTACCGAGCACACCACAATATCGCCGATCCCGGCGTAACGCCGGCGGCTCCCGCCGAGCACCTTAATCACCTGGAGCAATTTTGCTCCGGTATTATCGGTGACTTTTAACATTGTGCGCAGTTGAACCATATAGTTAAAATTTCTAACTCCAAATTACTCATTTCTCATGCGGGAATCCATGGGTGATCAACGGGTATGCTATATAGAAATCAGGAATCCGCTCCGTCTTTTCCGCTATCGGCAGAAACATCAACGGCATCTTCCATCTCCTCCGTGTGCTCAAGCTTCTTGTTACTGCCAAGCCTCTCCGCAACCTTCCAACGTTTTTCTTTTGATAGCGGACGCGTTTCCTGGATCACAACAATATCGCCAACCTCATATGGCACCTCGGCATGCGCTTTATATCGCTTGGATACCTTAAAATACTTCTTGTATTTATGGTGTTTCTTCAAGCTGTCAACTCTCACCACGACGGTCTTCGTCATCTTGTTTGAGACGACTATTCCCTTCAGGCGCCTATTCATTTTTTGTTGCTTGGTTTCCATATATATGCATCCTCCTTATTACCGAACACCCTTCAGCACGGTAAAAATACGGGCAATATCTTTTTTCAGCGCAGCGGATTCTTTGACATTCTTAACCTTCCCCTGCGCCATAAGGAATGACAACTCTTCAAGACGGGCGCGCTTCTCTTCCAAAAGGCCGTGAAGTTCCTTGTCGGATCGCTTTTTTAGATCAAGTGCTTTCATATCCTCTTTACTGTTTTTTTACAAATCGCGTTTTCACCGGAAGCTTATGTGCGGCAAGCCGCAATGCCTCTCGCGCCTGCTCTTCGGTAACACCGTCCATCTCAAACATCACCCTGCCAGGTCGCACGGGAAACACATAGTGCGAAACGGCTCCTTTCCCGCCGCCAAGGGTCACCTCCGGCGGTTTTTTCGTCACGGGCTTATCAGGAAAAATGCGTATCCACACCTTGCCACCGCGCTGAATGTACCGCGTGATCGCCTTGCGAGCCGCCTCCAACTGTCGCGCAGTGATCCACGATGGCTCAAGCGCCTTCAGACCGAAAGAGCCGAAAGCAAGGGTGGTCCCCCGTGTCTCAATCCCGCCCTTTGGGCGCTTCTGCCATTTTCGGTGTTTAACTTTTCTTGGTTGCATCAACATACGCTGTAAAACTCTAAATCCTAATTTCTAAGTTCTAACGAATTTCAAATCTCAAAATTCACATGGCCGAAGTCACCGGGATTTAGAATTTTTGACATGGGGATTTGTTTAGGGCTTCCGATTTCGTGCTTCTGATTTTTCTTTCTCAAACACATCTCCTTTATAGATCCACACCTTCACGCCGATATTTCCGTACGTCGTAAACGCGTCGCGGTGGGCATAATCAATATCGGAACGAAGCGTCTGCAACGGAATGCGGCCCTTTTTCAACCACTCATACCTGGCCATCTCCGACCCATCAAGCCGTCCCGATACGGCCACCTTTACTCCTTTCACCTCTTTATTGGCCATTACCTTCTCAATGGTTTGTTTGATGACGCGCCGGAAGGGCATGCGCCGTTCTATATCATCAACCATCATCTGTGCTACCACCGCGGCATTCAACGTCGGGTTCTTGATGTCTTCAACAGTGATCTTCACCTCCCGCTTTTCTAGAATGGTCTTCCGGCGAACAGGCGTGCGTTTCCAAATTTTTATAAGCTGGCGGTCTATTTCTTGGCGCAATCGGGTCATCCCCTCGCCCCCTCTGCCGATCAAAATGCCGGGTTTGGCGGTCTTAATAATAACGTTGATTGCCGTGGGGGAACGCTCTATCTCAATTTCTGCGATGTGCGCGGGCGCAAGTTTTTTCCGCAAATATTCCCGCAGAAGCGTGTCTTCCCGGAGATATTCCTGAAATTTTTTCCGGTTAAACCACCGCGATTTCCAATTCGTGGTTTGGCCGATACGGAATATATATGGATGAACCCTATGTGTCATGAATGTAGCTACTGGTGTTATGCCTTCTTCTTTTGCTTCTTCTCTTTTGGACTTGGGTCTTTCTCTTCCGCTTTTCCTGCGCGCTCCGCCACTCCCTCCAGAATGATCGTCACATGGCTTGTCCGCTTTCTGATAAGGAATGAGCGCCCGAATGCCCGCGGCCGGCCCCGCTTAAGCGTGGGGCCTCCGTCAACCATGATGGATGCCACATGCAAGCTCTTTTTGGAAAGCCGGAAGTTATGCTCGGCATTCGCAATAGCGGAGCGAAGCAACTTGAGCACCGGAAGCGTGGCACGCTTCGGCAGGAATTTCAACTGCTCCTCTGCGCGCGCCACCGGCAGTCCTTTTATCATATTCGCAACAAGCCGGACCTTTCGCGGCGCTATGCGGAGATATTTTAATGATGCTTTTACTTGTGTCATGGTTGTCGAAATTTTCAAGCCCATGTTGCGGCGATGAAAATTTCGCTACACACATGAACACCCGGCCCCAGTTTTACTGATGACTGATTTTACTGTTCACTACTTTTAACCACTGCAACTGCCCTTCATTTCTACAATGCCATTGGTAAAACTACGACTGGGTAACCTCTTGGCAACCGCAGTTTTTAATCCCGCAAAGGATCAAAAACTGCGGGCCAAAACATTACTTTTTCGCGGGCTCGGGTGTCGCCTTTCCGGCCTCAGCCGCCTTCTGCTCCAATTCCTTTTGCATGCGTCCGCCGTGCCGGAGGAATTTGCGCGTAGGCGAGAACTCTCCCAAGCGATGCCCAACCATCTCTTCGCGCACCGTTACCTCAATGAAGCTCCTGCCATTATGCACACCGAAGGTAAACCCGACCATTTCCGGAGTGATCTGTGAATTCCTGGACCACGTCTTAATAACCGTCCTGTCGCCGACGCGGGTCCTGGCCAATTTCTTCAATATGGACGGATGGACAAATGGTCCTTTCTTTAAACTTCTTGGCATAGTGTTATAACTTGCTAACTACATACATCTGCTTACCCGCCGACTCGCACATATGCGAGTGAGTCGGAGAGGAAGAATGAAACTAACTCTTCTTTACCCTTCTTGACAAGATGAACTTCCACGACTTTTTCTTCCTGTTCCTCGTCTTTACTCCCTTCGCGGTCTTTCCCCACGGCGTCTTCGGCCGCCGCAATCCAAGCTGTGTCCTGCCCTCGCCTCCTCCATGAGGATGATCCCGGGGATTCATGACGGAACCGCGCACCGTCGGGCGTATTCCCAAACGCCGGTTGCGCCCCGCCTTCCCAATGGTCATGAGATTATGTTCCGGATTTGAGAGAACTCCTATGGAAGCAAAGCCCTCAGAAAAAACACGGCGAACCTCACCGGAAGGCAATTTCAAGTTTGAGTAGGGGCCATCATGCGCAAGTACCTCGGCGCCGCTACCCGCAGAACGGGCAAATTTTGCCCCCTGACCCTTCTGAAGCTCAACATTGTAGACGAATGTTCCCGGCGGAATGCGCTTCAGCACCGTTCGCGACCCGAGTTCAATGGGGGCATTCTCTGATGTGATGCACCGAGAGCCGATGGTCACTCCTTGAGGCGCTAACACATAGCGCCTCTCGCCGTCAGCATATTTCAATAATGCGATGAAGCTTGACCGATTCGGATCATATTCAACAGATTCTACAACCGCCGGAATATCCCGCTTGTCATAGATAAAATCTATCTGGCGAAAAAGTCGCTTCACGCCGCCTCCTTTGTGCCGTGTCGTAATACGCCCGAAACTATTCCGCCCACGAGCGCGCCAAAATCCCGAAGTCAAGGCCTTGTGGGGCTCCGAACGCGTAAGCACGGAAAGATCAACGATCTCTCCCTGCCGCCTTCCCGGTGATGTTGGTTTATATTTTTTCATGCCAATGTTCTCAGCGAGGCACGATCGTCTGCGATCGCCGCCGAGATGTTAGAACAGTGAGCACCCCGCCCTTATGTTACTGACAGGTGACTTAGTTTCTCAGTCCCACTTTTATGATCTGCACCATCAGCCACCCTCCAGCATATCCGGTAACACTGGGGCTGGGTAAACTTTTGTCAGCTGCAGTTTTTACGTCCCGTTGCGAGCCGCAAAAACTGCAGGACAAGCACTTTATACACCAACCTCAATTCGCTGACCATCCTCAAGGGTGACTACGGCCTTTTTAAAGCCGGGGACGTGCCCGATGGTCCTTCCCAATCGCACTTTTTTGCTTGGCGCGTTAATGATATTCACGGCAGAAACGTGAACTCCATATTTTCTCTCTATCGCCTTGGCCACCTCTTTCTTGGTGGATGTCCGTGCGACAGTAAACACATATTTATTCAAAGCACCTGCAAGTGTTGATTTCTCGGTCACACGCGAAGCCAAAAGCACGCCACCCGAATACTTCCCCGGTGCCTGGGGTTTTGGAGGCGCATCTTCGGAAATCTCGGCAACGGGAGCTTTCTTTTGCTCCTGCTTCCTCCCCTGCTTGGGTTCTCCCCGTTTTGACGATAAAAATCTATTGAAAAATGCCATGGTTCACATTATGTAAATGATGCTATCGCTTCTTTTGGAAGCACAAGATATTTATGCTGTAATGCCTGCCACGCGGTAAGATTTCTCGCCTCGTCCACCGCGGCATATGGCAAGTTCCGAACGGCTCTTTTCGCGTTGACATCCATGTGCGGCAGGAGCACCAACGCTCTGCTTTTTGACGCCGTGATATCTTTGAAGTGCGTGGCGAGTCCGGAAAATATTTCTGCGGCTTTTTTGGTCTTCGGAATATCCATCTTCAGCAAATCAAGCACAACAAGTTCGTTGTCGCGGGCCTTTGCCGACAATACCGTGTAAAGCGCTTTTCGGGCCATTTTTTTATTGATCTTTTTTTTATAGCTTTTTACCGTAAGCGGACCGTGCGTACTGCCGCCGCCCTTCCACAACGGAGAACGGATGGAGCCGTGGCGCGCCCTTCCGGTTCCCTTTTGCCGCCATGGCTTTTTGCCGCCACCCCGCACTTCGGCGCGATCCTTCGTTTTTGCGTATGTGCCGCGCATGTTCGCCTCCTGTGATGTAGCTATCTGCCAGACAAGATCGGCGTTCCAGGGCAAGGCAAAAATACCATCCGGCAGATCGGCAGTTCCGGCTTCTTTTCCAAGAGTATTGTATACGGTGATCTTCATGCTAACGGTATGCTAGTTAATACTTGACAAATTTTTTTATTTATGTAATATGATGCTAGTTCCCATGTACTCATACAAACGTCATGCGGTCAAAAATCGGTAGGTTTTTGCTCCCTTTTATGGGCGCTCTCGCAGTGGTCGCCTTTCTCGGCGGATGCCATCCGGAGATTCAGCAGCGCCCTCTTGATGTAAAACTTCTTGACGGGAACATCATTGCCTGCCCCGAGGGCTTTCAGATTGATAATGTGACTCTCGTCTGCTATGTGGGGCCAAAAAGTGTTGATGACCACAATAAGATGACCATTCCCATTTCAAGCGTTTCCGAGATCAGATTCAAAACACTTGATAAGTGATCTCGCCGCTCCGCACCATGCGGAGTTTTTTTGTGCTTACTTCGCTTTAGCGAATGCGCACACGCCCGAACATGAACGTGCCCCCTGTAGGGTGTCGTGTTCGTGCGTGCACTCACGCACCACTACCGGCTACTATCCGCGAATTTCAATGAGCGCTCCCCGTCGTCCCGGGATCGCCCCCAACACGGCGATAAGATTGTTTTCGGCATCAACCTTCACCACCTTCAAATTTTTGACGGTTTGCCGCTCGCCCCCCATGCGTCCGGCCATTTTCTTCCCTTTCACCACACGACCACCCGCGCGTCCCCCGCCTCCACCGATAGAACCGGGCTCGCGGTGCGCATGCTTTGTTCCGTGACTTGCGTCTTTACCGTGAAAACCGTGCCGCTTCATGACACCCTGAAATCCTTTCGCTTTGGTAATCCCCGAAACCCTGATGACATCACCCTCCGAAAACACCGATACATCAACTTTGTCTCCGCGACTTTTTACGTCGTCAGTTCTAAATTCCCTCACCCATCGGAAATTTCCCAACTCGCCGAAATGCCCCTTCTGCTGTTTTGCGATATTTTTCGGCTTTCGCTCTCCCATGCCGACCTGTACCGCGGCGTATCCGTCCTTCTCTTTTGTCCGCGCCTGCAAAACAATGTTCGGAACAGCATGAACTACCGTAACGGGCGTTACGTTCCCTTCTTTGTCAAATACCTGTGACATGCCGAGTTTTTCTCCAAGGATGAATTTTGCCATAATTGTCTAAATTTCTCTGAAATGTAGCTTACAATTATGAGCATCCTGCCGAAGCTTTAGCAAGGGCGGACACACCATAATGTAAATATCTTCCTTCCGATTAGCAATCATCCGCCTTCGCTACAGCTTCGGTGGATTTGTTTTTGCTTCTGCTCGGTCTCACAATGCCATACCTTTCTTAAGGTAACCCTCACGAGGGTAAATTTCTGCAGCTGCTCGCTCACGCTCGCAGGCAAAAATTAAAAAACTGGTTCCCCAGTTACATTCTGCGGACCCATATATTCCTCTTATATCACGTATATAAGGTGAACATTATTCAATTTAATACTGCAACTAGTATCCCCATCCTTTCCGCCCTCGGAAAGGTGACAACAGGGGTGAGTAGGTTTTGGCCACTCAATCTTCCCCGCGAGACAACTCTCACGAAGAATCATTCAATGGCTAATTTTGGCGGTTTCTCAACGTTCCCGATATCTCAACTATATTTGTATTGCCCGAAACAAACGCATCGCCCTATTCATCGTTTTCATCCGCCCCGAACAGATCAGCATGATGAACATTGCGAAAGGAGCCAACTGTGAGATACTTTGCAAGCTCTTTATATTTCTTCTCCCCGACCGCCCCCTTTATCTTCTCTAATTTTTTCAGCGCATCGGCAAACTTTTCCTCTGGAGTAGTAAATCCTTCTCGCTTGAGGTCCTCCTGATCATGCTCCCATCTCGCCTTATGAGCCATCATGCTCTTCGCGATATCTGCGAGCAACACCACCTCTCTAAATTCTCTAGAACTCTCAAGCTCTCTTGCTTCGCGCAATAAAGTATCATCCTTCCACCACTTCATCGCCCCCTCATAGAAACCGCGGAGGTCATCCTCGCCAAACACTTGTTTAAAAAATCTGATATCTTTCCCTTGGCGCTCTGCAATATATTCAGCCCGAAACACCCAAGGATTGCTCTCCGCAAGCTGATACCCCCGCCTCTGAAGATCTTTTGCCCGCTCATAGGCCCGTTTATACAGCGTAGAATACTTCTTCATTTCCGACTCGGATACGCCGCTTGCCATAAGGTCAACCTCTTCGGCAACGAGATCAGCCATCGCGGGAATGTCTTTCCATATCTCTGGTGAACCAGCGTACTCTGTCCGCTGGTCAGCGTACCCATAATTTGCAATCATTTTTCGTGTGACAAGACCAGCCGCATGCGCCTGCCATCGTAATTCGGCGTATTCACCAAAAACCCTTTTAAATTCTTCAAATGATGGGGACGCTTCTGCTTTTTTCTCCGGCGCTTTTTCTATTCCCATATGTTTAATAGTTACACCTACTTAGTGTTACCGACAAATGTTTTTGAGCTTGCCAAAAGAGTGACAACAGGGGTGAGTAGGTTTTGGCCACTCAATCTTCTCCGCGAGACACCTCTCACGAAGAATCATTCAATGGCTAATTGAAATTACCTGCTACTTTTTTCCTTCCACTGTTCAAAGGGGGTTTCCGTCCCACCTTTTCTAATAAATGCTTTTCTATCTTTCCCATCTGGGGTCATATTAAAAACTAACTCTTCGCCTTCTTCAAGATTATACCATTTGCCACCAGGCGCATTGAACCCGACGGTGCGCTGCTTACCATCTACCAAATGAACTTTTTGCTCAAAAAGTTGCCACTCCTTTAAGCGCCCCAGCGAATCCTCCTGTTTACTTGGTCCTTCCATTCCCATATTTTTTATGGTGTTATCCTTCCCCAGTTTTACGAACAAATTGTCAGTGATATAGAGCTGTATAGCTCAACAATCGCTCTTACAAATTCCTCAGTAAAACTGGAGAGGGATTTCGTTTTGCAACTATAATTTTTGATTTTTCAACTCAAAAATTATAGACAAAACTTCACATCTTTATCTCAATATCCACGCCAGCAGGCAAATTCAGGTTCATAAGCGCGTCAATCGTTTTCGGTGTTGGATTTACGATGTCTATCAAGCGCTTGTGGATCCGCATCTCGTACTGCTCTCTGGCATCTTTATGGACAAACGAAGATCGGTTGACGGTGTATTTGTTTATCTGATTTGGCAGAGGCACGGGGCCGACAACCTCGGCGCCTTGGCGGCGCGCGGTATCAACTATCTGCTTCACAGAAGAGTCAATAATCTTATTGTCATACGCCCGCACTTTGATGCGGATGCGCTGCTCAACATGTTGTTCGGCCTTCGTTGCCATAGTTTTCAAGCAAACACTTGCTATCCTGATTATTTATTGATCTTCGTTACAACACCGGCACCAACTGTCTTTCCTCCCTCGCGAATGGCGAACCGCTGTTTCTCTTCAAGGGCAACGGGAGAAATAAGTTTCACGATAAATTTAATGGTGTCTCCGGGCATAACCATCTCAATCCCCGCAGGAAGGGTCACCTCACCCGTCACATCGGTCGTGCGAAGATAGAATTGGGGTTTATACCCGCCAAAAAACGGCGTGTGTCGTCCACCCTCCTCTTTCGTCAAAATATAGACCTCTGACTCAAATTCGGTATGCGGAGTAACAGAGCCCGGTTTTACGATGACCTGTCCGCGTTCAACATCCTCTTTTTTCAAGCCACGCAACAGTATTCCCGCGTTGTCTCCCGCCATTCCTTCGTCAAGCGACTTGTTGAACATTTCAATGCCCGTAATGATCGTTTTTTGGGTATCGCGAAGACCGACAACTTCTACATCATCGTTCACCTTCGCTTTTCCGCGCTCAATTCTTCCGGTGACAACGGTGCCGCGTCCTTCAATGGAGAAGACGTCTTCAATCGGCATGAGGAATGGTTTTTCAATTTCACGGACTGGATCCGGAATGTACGTGTCAAGAGTGTTCGCAAGTTCAAGGATCGGCTTTGCCCACTCGTCATCGGCAGATGTCGCCTCAAGGGCCTTCAACGCCGAACCGCGAATGACCGGGGTGGTGTCTCCGGGAAATTCATACTTTTTTAAAAGTTCACGCACTTCCGCCTCAACCAGATCAATAAGCTCCTTGTCATCAACCATATCAACCTTGTTGATAAAGACGATGACCGAGGGAACGCCCACCTGGTGCGCAAGAAGAATGTGCTCGCGGGTCTGCGGCATCGGACCGTCAACGGCGGAAACAACAAGAACAGCGCCGTCCATTTGAGCGGCTCCCGTGATCATGTTCTTGATGTAATCGGCGTGTCCCGGAGCGTCAATGTGAGCATAGTGCCGTTTTCCCGTTTCGTACTCGGAGTGATGAAGAGCGATTGTAATACCACGCGCCTTCTCCTCGGGAGCATTATCAATATCCTCAACTTTCTCTACGCGCGCCTTGAACCCCTTAAGCGAAAGGACCTTCGTAATGGCCGCGGTAAGAGTCGTCTTTCCGTGGTCAACGTGCCCGATGGTGCCGACATTTACGTGCGGCTTTGACCTATCAAATTTCTCTGCCATTTTTGCGTTACTCCTGCCATTAAGCCAGTGCAGGGAGTTTAGTTAATAATATACACTTTTATGCTATTAAAATGCCCAAAACGGGCAACAAAAGATATAGTAGCAAATCACTAAAAAACAGTCAATAGGCGTAAACCGCTAATCATGTGGACAGCTGGGTGCTAGAGCGGCAGGTCTTCCAGACGGATCTTGCTGATATCTTCTGGAACATGGGAGCCGTCCACAGCAAGAGTCGCGTTAAAATCCTGCTCGTGACCAGAGGAAAACGCCCCCTGATGAGCTGTTTGCTGACGTTCGGGCGCATTCAGTCGCGCCTCTCCTGGCCTTGCTCCGCGGCCTCCATCCTCGGGGCGGCGACTTGAAAGCATATGCTCATAATCCTCATAATGCATCACAACATAGGCCGGTTTTCCGTCCTCAACAAAAATGAACTTATCGCCCCGCCGTATAAGATTTTTAAAATTGTCTAGCATATGATTCACCATTCCGCGCCCTCTTTTTCTAATCTCCAAGCGAGCGTTATGGCATAATTTTCCATTGCAGAGGTTTTGGCGACAAAACGACAAGCGGACGAGCAATGCAAGAAAAATTTTCTGTACGAGTCCCGTGTTCTGACGCGGTTGAGTTAAAATTTTTCTTATTCGCATTGCGAAGCTCGTGTGAAAGTTTTGTCAAAATCGATACTGGAAAATGTGCCGTAAAACGAGCCCGGCCCTATTCTGGAACCCAAAAGGGAGTCACGTGTGCCGGAACGGCTATCAAATAGAGATGGGATAGCGATCGCCCTCTTGGTAAGAAAATAGGGTTTGGCAAGCGCTATTTCTTCCCCTCAATGATCTCCTTTGCGATATTCCCTGGAACCTCTTCATAATGGCTGAATTCCATTGAGTAACTTGCCCGTCCCTGTGATATGGAGCGGATGGTCGTTGCGTACCCGAACATCTCCGAAAGCGGAACTTTGGCTTTAATGGTCTTGATACCGAGCCCCCGGTCGGACATTTCCTCAATTCGTCCGCGTTTTGAGTTAAGATCCCCTGTTGCCTCTCCTAAGAATCCTTCAGGGGTCACCACCTCAACACTCATGATCGGTTCAAGCAATATCAACGTAGCACGCCGCGACGCTTCCTGCAAAGCCATGGAACCTGCTATTTTAAAGGCGGCCTCCGATGAGTCCACATCGTGATACGACCCATAAAAGAGGGCAACTTTCATATCAACCATTGGGTATCCGCCAAGAACACCCCTATCCATCGCCTCACGGATACCTTTTTCAACGGCGGGAATGAACTCTTGTGGGATAACGCCTCCCCTGATCTCATCAAGAAATTCAAAGCCCTTCCCGCGCTCCTGGGGTTCAACACGAAGTTGCACGTGCCCGTATTGTCCGCGGCCACCCGACTGCTTGATGTATTTTCCTTCTGCCTCGGCGGTTTTTTTGACGGTTTCCTTATATGCGACCTGCGGCCTTCCGACGTTCGCCTCAACCGAAAATTCCCGCTTCATACGGTCAACAATGATCTCAAGGTGCAGTTCACCCATGCCGGAAATAATGGTATCGCCCGTTTCAATGTCGCCCTTAATACGAAAGGTTGGGTCTTCATCGGAAAGACGTTTAAGCGCAATACCCATTTTTTCCTGATCGGCCTTTGTTTTCGGCTCAATTTTAAGCGACACTACGGGCTCCGGGAATATGATCCTCTCAAGAACGATTGGTTTGTCGGGATCACACAGCGTATCTCCCGTTCTCGTTGACTTAAGACCTACGATAGCCCCGATGTTTCCCGCCTGAATTTCTTTTAACTCCTCACGTTGATCCGCGTGCATCCGCAAGATGCGGCCAATACGCTCTTGCTCTCCTCTAGTTGAATTCAGTACATATGATCCTGCTGCAAGCGTTCCCGAATACACACGAAAATACGTAAGTTGCCCAACAAACGGGTCGGTCTGCAATTTGAAGGCAAGGGCGGCAAACGGCGCATCATCTTTCAACTCACGAAACTCTTCCGCATCGGTGGTCGGATGGTGGCCCTTGACCGGTGGGAGGTCGGCCGGAGATGGTAAATAATCAACGACACCGTCAAGAACCAACTGTACGCCTTTATTTTTAAGAGCAGAGCCGCAAAAAACAGGCACCAATTTATATGCAAGCGTTGCCGCCCGAAGTGTCTTTTTAAGCTCTTCAACCGTACACTCTTGCGCGTTCAGATATTTTTCAGTCATCACCTCATCGGTCTCAGCGATCTTTTCTACCATTTTCTGGCGCCATTCCTTTGCAAGGCCCAGGTGTTCAGCCGGAATATCCGCAAGAGAGATCTTCTCACCGCGCTCCCCCTCAAAAACAACCTCTTTCATGCGCATAAGGTCAATGACGCCGGCAAAATTCTCTTCAGCACCTATCGGTATCTGCATTGCCACTGCGTGCGGAGTGAGGCGTTCCCAGATAGAATTGAGCGCCTTATCCCAAGAGGCGCCCATGCGATCAAGCTTGTTTATAAAACAAATACGCGGAACCTTATATTTATCCGCCTGCCGCCATACCGTCTCCGATTGGGGCTCAACACCGGCAACTCCGTCAAAAACAACGACCCCGCCATCAAGCACGCGAAGCGAGCGCTCAACCTCTACGGTAAAATCAACGTGTCCCGGCGTGTCAATGATATTAAAGCGATATTCATTATCCTTCGTCCTTTTTTCGGGAGAAAGATAACTCGGCTTCCAAAAACAGTTCGTTGCGGCCGAAGTAATGGTAATGCCTCGTTCGCGCTCCTGCTCCATCCAGTCCATGATGGTATCCCCCGTATGTACCTCGCCGATCTTATGCGCTACTCCCGTATAAAAAAGAATCCGTTCTGTTACGGTTGTTTTCCCTGCATCAATATGGGCGATAATGCCGATATCGCGGGTCCGCTCAATTGGATAGTCGCGAGCCATAAACACAAGTTTCTAACCATCAATTTCCCGATGTCTAACGTCTTACGAGGGCGCCTGTTGAAAATTAGAAACTGAAAAATTTAAACTCTCTTGGAAATTACCAAGAGAAATGCGCAAACGCCTTATTCGCCTCCGCCATACGGTGAGTGTCCATCTTCTTTTTTACGGCATTCCCCTCGCCCTTGGAGGCAAGAACAATCTCTTCGGCTAGTTTCTCTTTCATGGGTTTTCCTGTTTTTCCACGAGCCGCCAAAAGCATCCAACGGTACGCAAGAGCAAGTTTTCGCTCCCCCCGCACTTCGCGAGGCACCTGATATGTTGCCCCTCCTATGCGACGCGCCTTTATTTCAACTAGGGGGGATGCGTTTTTAATAGCAAGATCAAATGTCGTTAATGGATCTACCTTGTATTTCTTCTCCAAAACGTCAAACGTGTCGTATACGACCCGTTGTGCAACTGACTTCTTTCCCGCCTTCATGACATAGTTAATAAACTTGGCGACTTGTGCATTGCCATATTTAAAATCAGGGGCTATTTCTCTTTTTACGTTTCGCTTTCTTCTCACTGCTTATTCTGAACTAGTAATGCTAAACACAGAATAAAACCTTCGCCCTCCTTTTATTATTCTGCATTCACCATTCTTCATTCTTCATTATTTCGGCCTTTTCGCGCCATACTTTGACCTCTCCTGCCTTCTCCCCTCAACTCCCGAGGTATCAAGAACGCCGCGAACGATGTGATAACGAACCCCCGGCAGATCTTTTACCCGCCCCCCGCGGATGACCACCACCGAGTGCTCCTGAAGATTATGGCCCTCTCCCGGGATATAGGCGGTAACCTCCATGCCGTTCGTAAGGCGAACACGGGCAACCTTCCGCAGGGCAGAGTTCGGTTTTTTGGGAGTCATGGTCGTAACCTTGATACACACTCCCCGCTTGAACGGAGAGTCGTAGTGGTTCGGCCTATTTTTAAGTACGTTAAACCCCCGGAGCAATGCCGGTGCCTTTGATTTCTTTTTCCCCTTCACGCGGGACCGTCGTACTAATTGGTTTATCGTTGGCATATAAATGTATTTTGCCACTCTAGCACAAAGGACACTATATCACAAAGCAGGAAAACTCGTCAACCCGCCCGCCCCTCTAAACAGCAGTACTTATGACAAGGGACTCGGTACCACGGACTCCTTTGAAGAATGTGTAAAAATATAAAAACCCATACAGAGTTCTCGTATAAAAAAGCGGGGTGTAATCATTCCCCGCACTATCATTTTGATCGCTCCCGTCTCATCGCGTCTATAAGACCGTCCACCTCCCCATTGTGTATCTCCTCGGGACGAATTTTTACCTGGCGCCCATTTGCCATAAGCACCCCCCAATCCACCATCCACGATCCCGGCTTATATTGGCGAAGTGCAGAAATGAATCGTGACCGGATACATGAGCGCGTATCTGCTTCGGGCGAACGTATCGCCTCGGCGATCAATTCTTCTTCGCCCTCAATGCACGATGTCACCGCGTTTTCCCGCCGTAAACGATTATAAATACCTCGGTCAGATATCTCCGCGTAGAGGAAATCAGCAAACCGCGCCTTCGGACTTGCAAATGCAAGACCCGATGCATTCAAAAAAGAAAGCTTTATCACCCAATCAAGCTCTCGCGACATGCTTTCGGGATTGTGATCAAGCCGGTCAAGGGCATCCCCCCACCGGGAAATGATCTCCTCCTCCTCCGGAGAGAAATTCCGGATAGTCCGAAGCACCATATCAAGATAAGAGCGCTGGATCTCAATGGCGGTATATGTATGCCCGCCCAAAAGAGGAACTGGCTCTTTAAGCGTAAGGTCGCGGGATATGCTTTTCAGCGCCTGCGGACCGGGAACTGCCAGTATCACGGGCGCCTGTGCCCCATATTCCTCACGCGCCCGAAGAACGAGGTGGGTGGTCCCAAGTCGTAGAAATGAAGAAAGTGGCGACATATTTGAATCAGCGTATACCGGTTGTAGCCGCGCGTACCCCTCAGGGCAGTCATCTGAACGGTCTTGAAACTTTATGATGCCGCGCGTGGTGCCGACGGTGGATTCAGAATAATCAAACATGGCCGACTGCGCCTTTTGTGAGATGCAGTAATGCCACCCGAACGCCGGGTCGTAACGGATACCACCTTGCCCATGAAGCACGACGCGGGAGACAAAAAATGGGATCAGAAAATCAATACACTCCCAGAACTCCTTATCGCGAGGATCCCGCAACGGAATCCACGTTCCGCGCTTTGCCAACTGATCGGAGATATAATAGTTTTCATGCGATCCGGTGTAATGGGTCTCGCGCGCTAACGACGCGTCGGTAAAGACCGTATTCCCCTTTGAGATAAAGACGTCGGCGTACGAACTCGGGGCCCCCTGCGCCATATATTCCCTGCGTATGCGCTCAAGAATGACATCTCCGGCTCGCGCGCAAATAACGGCGCGCATGACACTTTGGCACTCAGGCGTTGAATACTCGGGAAGCCGCCCGCCAACAGACTCAAAGTAGAATTTCGCGCCGTTAGACCCAAGCCAATAGGTCGGGTGCGGCAACGCTTCTACTCCATTCCGAGGCGCTGTCATTGATACGATGCCGAGTTCTGCGAGAGAAGGCGCATCATCAGCGCGCATAATGACCGGTCGTAAAAATGCCTGTGGAAGCGCATCACTTGAAATCGTCCCCATGCGCGTGCGTACAGCAACGGAATACTCGGTCTCAAAGCCGAAAAAACGCTTTTGCATGATCTTGTTCTCTCAAAGAACGCATGATGCCGCAAGCATACATGAACATCAGGCAAAAATCCACGAGTGCTCCCATGGGTCCGTGCAAGCAAAAACTCCGCACGCGGAGTTTTTGAGAATACTATCTTATTTTTTGAAATAGCGACGAACCCGGCTAATGTCGGACGTAAAGGGGTCTCTGATACAAAGATCATACCCCAGGATGTGCCAATCCATAGGCCCGGCAAGCTGGAATGGATCGGGATCCCCCTTACACTCCTCATACAAATTCCGGAGAAACTGTGCCCGAAGACGTGCGCGCGTCTTCTCCGGAGGCATCTTGATGGCACGCTCAATTTCGCCCTCTTTAAAAAATTTCTTTACCACGCCACCCTTCTCAAGACGGGAGTAGATCCCCTCCTCGCGAATATCGCTATACAGAAGATCAAACATGCGCGCGCGCTCATCAGAAAATGAATACCGCCGCTTTTTCATTGAGGCCTTGAGCGCATACAGCTTTATCACCCAGTCAAGTTCGCCCGAGAGCTCCTCGGGATCGTGGCGCATGCGGGATACGACCGACTGCCAATACTCAAATACCGCGCGCTCCTCGGAAGACATAGTAAGGTGGGAGACAAGGTTCAAGTACTCCGATTGTATCTCAAGCGCCGTATACCTGGCCCCTTCAGTCGTCTCTGCCCGCTCACACAGTTGCGGGTCAAGAGTAAAGCATTTCAACGCATGGATCGGATCAACCAAGTCGGGAACAACACCATGATCCCCGCGCTCCTCAAGAGCGCGAAGAACAAGGTGCGTAGCGCCAAAACGGAGATACACCGACCATGGCGACATGTTTGAATCCCCAAAAATAAGATGGAGCCGACCCGTACCGCTCGCTGACTGCCCCGGATCACGAGAGATCACCGGAATCATGGGGCGGTATGCGGTAGTCCCGGTACCGGCAACCCTTTCTATTGTAAGCGCTCGCTGGGAAAGTACATACGTCCAGCCGATCCTCGGGCGATATGTCATACCGCCGGCGCCGTGAAGAACTACGCGGGAGGCAAGAAAAGGCGCTATGCGATGCCGGAATAACACTGCGTCCGAAACATTTCTTGTTTCCAAACCAAAGAAGCGCGCCTCGGTAAGATAATTTTCATGGGAACCAAACGTATGAACGTCCCGCTCGGGACATGCCGTCTCCCGCATGAAATCGGAGTTGTTCTTTGTCACATGTGTCCGCGAACCCTTCTTAAAACGCTTCCGAAAATGTTCTGCCCGTTCATACGAGGCGACAATGCGCGCAAGAATACTATCTCCCACCCTGTCATACACAGCAACGTCCCGCGCAGTACGGCATTCGGGAGATGCATGCTCCATGTGATCCCCATCCACATAAAGCTTTGCGCCTGTAGCACCCAGCCAAAAGCAAAGGTCCAGGGAGTTGAACGGTAAAAGCTCTACAAACTCGCGCCCTCGTTGACGTTTGAAATGCTGAAGAATATCAACCGTGGGACTCCCCGGCGAGAATTTCCCGTTGGGGTAGCGAAGAGCCGCCCCATATTCCGTCTCAATGCCCATGATGCGCTGTCGCATGCGAACATTCATATAAAAGAACTCTGGTGAAAGCGTAGCAGAAAGTAGAACACGTTGAAAGAGATGCCCGCATTTCTACGTGCTGATACCATACAAAAAACTCATTATGCCGCTTTTTATTCTTAACAATTACTGAACGATCGGACGGTATGTGTTTAGAACAATAAGCCCCGCCCGTAAAAGGCGGGGCTTGTGGGTAGTGCACAAAATATCATCTGTGCTATCACAACGCGAGTCATTCACGACAAAAGAAAGCCCGCCTTTTACGGGCGGGGCTTGTGGAGGACCATTTACTTTAGTTTTTTAAAATAGCGACGAATCCGATCGGGGTCGCATGCAAAGGGATCCGCGATGGCAAGATCGCCCACCAACCAAGACCAGTCAAAATCCCAGGGGAGGAGACGGAACGGATCGTCATGGCCCTTGCGCCTCTCATACAGGTTCCGAAGGAAGAAGGCGCGCAGATGTGCGCGGGTATTTTTCGGTGATGCGTGCATTGCCCGCTCCACCTCGCCCGCTTCAAAAAATTTCTTTACCACGCCACCTTTCTCAAGACGCGAGTATATCCCGCTCTCCCCAACATAACTATAGAGAAGATCAAACATGCGCGCACGCTCATCACGAAATGTATACCGTCGCTTTTTCATTGAGGCCTTCAGTGCATACAGTTTTATTACCCAATCAAGTTCTCCCGAAAGCTCCTCGGGGTCTTGGCGCAGACGAGACACAACCGACTGCCAATACTCAAATACCGCGCGCTCCTCTTCGGACATTGTAAGGCGGGAAACAATCTCAAGATACAGCGCTTGGATCTCAAGCGCTGTATAACTGATCCCATGCGTTATCTCTGCCCGCTCACACAGCCCCGGATCAAGCGCGAACTGCTTGAACGCCCGCAACGGATCAACAAGATCAGGAATAGTAGTGCTAACTTTCAACTCCTCAAGGGCGCGGAGCACCAAGTGCGTCGCGCCGAAACGAAGATACACAGACCAGGGCGACATATTTGAGTCGCCACAAATGAGATGAAAACGCCCCACCCCACCTCCGAGCTGAGAACAATCCCGAAGAGTGAGCGGGATCAGCGGGCGGTCTCCGGTGGTCCCACAGCCCACCATTCTTTCTATTGCGAGTGCCCGCTGTGAAAGGGCATACGTCCAGCCGGTTATGGGCTGGTACACCATGCCTCCTGCGCCATGAAGAATGACACGGGAAGCGAGAAACGGCGCGATTCGGTGTCTAAATAACAGTACACTGGAAAGATTGTTCCCTGTGAAATCAAAGAATCGCGTCTCGGCAAGATAATTTTCATGCGAGCCGAACATGTGAACATCCCGACCCGGATCTCCGGTCTCGCGCATAAAATCCGAGTTGTTCTTCGTCACATACGCCCTGGTGTTCTTCTGAAAACGCTTCCGAAAATGTTCCGCGCGCTCATACGAATTAACAATATGGGCAAGAATGGCATCTCCCACCTTGTCATACAGTGCGACGTCTCGCGCAGTACGGCATTCGGGAGAAGAATACTCCATGTGCTCTCCATCCTTATAGAGCTTGGCGCCATTTGTTCCGAACCAAAAACAAAGATCAGCGGTATTAAACGGCAACAGAGCCAGAAACTCACCCGCTCGTTCACGCTCAAAATGCCGAAGAATATCCTCCGAAGGATTTCCATGCGAGAACATCCCCGTAAAAAAGCGAAGGGCCGCGCCGTATTCCGTTTCAACACCCATGATACGTTTACGCATGCGAACATGTATGGAAAAGAACTCTAGCGGAAGCGTAGCAAAAAGTAGAGCAATGTAAAAGGGGCGGCAGAGCCGCCACATCACCCTTGCACGAGATCACAAGAAGCATCCTATCGCAGATGTTTTTGAACACCCGTCCTACCACGTCCACCGAACGATAAGATAGTAGAGAATAAAGACAAGCGGTGAGAGAAATCGGGAGAGAAAAAACACAAAAAAGAGAAGAAGAATAAGGGAACGTTCTTCAAGAAATCTTTGCACACCATAATAACGGTACGGCAGCGCGGAAAAAAGCACCTTGGACCCATCAAGCGGCGGGATAGGAACGAGATTAAACACCGCAAGCACAAGGTTTATGATCACAATGACGGAAAACACCTCAAGCATGCTTTGGGCAAACCCAGAAACAAGTTCCGGAATAACACCACCGAAACGGATCGCAAGACCGAATACGATCGCAATGCAAAGATTCGCAAGAGGGCCCGCAACTCCGACAAACGCAGGACCCCACCGGGGATTCCGTAAATTATGAGGGTTGTAGGGTACGGGCTTCGCCCACCCAAGTAGAATAGTAGATTGTCCAAAAAGAAGCGGAATCGCCAAAAGAAGCGGCAAAATGATGGAACCGAACGGGTCAATATGCGGAATGGGGTTGAGCGTAAGCCGCCCGGCATATTTTGCCGTCTTATCGCCAAGAGCGAGTGCTGCAAATCCATGCGATACTTCATGCACCACGACTGAAATGATAAGAATTGCTAGTTGTAGTATGAAACTGCTTGCGGATTCCATTGAAGTATGATACCGTTTGCTACGGATTACGACCGCAAAATGTCCTGCGATGAGCATCAGGCATTTTGCGCTAATACACGAACATTCATCATGAAAACATGTACACTTTGCGACAAGGGCTCGGCCATGGGAGGGAAGCGAAAGCTTCTGCGTGGCCATTATAACTTAACATGGCGCGGAAGAAAATACCCCAACCTCCAGTGGGCGAGGATTCCGACGGGCGAGCGAAAAAAAATCTGCGCCAAGTGCCTGCGAACGCTTGCTAAAACGTAGAAAGAAAAACGTTGCTTCGCGCAATGCTTTTTCTACGATACGAAATGCCGTTTTTCGGTTTTTACTTCACGTCGCAGTTTTTTAAGAAAAGTCCCATGGCTTTTTCTGTTTTTACATCGGGCTGTAGTATACCGGCAGTACGCCCAGTACCAAACTTTCGGGCCATAGCGTAATGGTAGCGCACAAGGCTGGGGGTCTTGTAGCCCGGGTTCGATTCCCGGTGGCCCGACCATTCAAGACGTTTTGAAAATTGAGGGGCATTTGGTTGCTCGCTCACCCCGCCTTCGGGGATCTCGCTTCATAAAAAGTCCTTTGTTTGACAATTAAATCAAACGCCGTGTGGTGGCGCTTTTACAACACTTGACATAGAATACAGCACATGCTATGAGATAGAGTTGTAGCAACCACCTGGCCCTTGAAAGGAGATACAATGCGCCTGGAATATAAGACCAAGCGATCCAATAAGTTCTGGGAGCCGGAACTCACTGCAAACAAGCTCACGCTACGCTTTGGCAGGATTGGTGCCTCATGGCAGAAGCAGGAAAAAATGTATCCTACTTCTTTGCACGCACAAGCGGAGTATCGAAAGCGCCTCTGCGAAAAACTTTCAAAGGGGTACAAAACGAATCCGCAGGATGTGTGGACTTTCCTTCAGAATGTACGCCCGAGCAAAAAGCCGAAAGCAATTGCCTCGCTCACGGTTGCGGAGCATATCAGTGATGAGGTTGCCGACGATGTATGCGCCTACCTTACCCTGTGCGCGCAATACTCTATGCCTGTAAAACAGCTTCAGCGAACATGGAGTATGCTTCAGGACGATAAGGGGGGTCTCTATTATACGCTCAAGGTTGGTGAGCATGGATACTGGCTGGAAGAGTTGAACGGTGCGTACCCGTACGCCGGATCGGAACTGCCGGAACTTTTCGCCACGGCAACTGCCGGCGGAGCAGACCGCTTCGTCTGGGTAAACGACAACGCGTTCGTCTCCATCGTCGGCGTCTACGGCGACCCGGGAGCGGCCGCTGTTGAACAGTGTGTACTTGACAATAAGAGGACCATAGTCGTGGAGGCCGGAGGACTTTCATGGCCGAAACATGTCGGACCAGGCACCCCGATTATCTCTCTCACTATTGGAGCACACGCAAAACTTCGTAATGGAACCACCGTTGAAGTGGCCGGATAAGTAACTGACGATCCTAGTGCCCGCAACATGGACAACAGGAGAACCATTTTTAAAACCCCGCCCTTAAAAGGCGGGTTTTATTTTGCCACACATGGTGCGCTTCGCGATAACACAAAGCGATATTTTACGCTCTGCACATACGGCCCGCCTTTTAAGGGCGGGGTTTCCATTTACAGCTTCAGTGTCTTCTTCCAATAACAAGCGATGTCGCGCGCCTTTTTTTCAGAGATACCGGAGTACGCCTCCGGATTCTGTAAAAGCGCTTTCTGCTCATCAGTCATGCGCTCAACATACGGCGCCATACAGGGCTCTGCGGCTACCGCCTCCATAAGAGTGCGGCCTTCGGCGCGCGCGCGAAGCGAGAGTTTGCGTACCGCCTCATGCGCATCAGGGTGCCCGAGGAAGGCAAGTAAAAGATAAAGCGGCTCGGCCCCAATACTTCCGCGTGATGCCGATAGATTTTCCTTCATACGCGCGCGATTCACCGACAAATGCCCCATCGCATGCGTCATGCGCCCAAGAACAACGCTGGCATAGGCAAGCAACTCTCCGTAGGTTCGCATAGATGCTGAATTAGTAAGATCGCGCTGATGCTCACTTATCTGATCCATATACACCGTCATCATGCGCGGCATGACTATTTTCCATATGCTTTTGTTGTTTTCAAACGTGATAGGGTTCTGCTTCTGCGGCATAGTGGAAGATCCAACCTGGTCTTCCGAAAACTCCTCGCTCACCTCGCCTATTTCGCTTCGCTGTAAGTGCCGCATATCATCGGCAAGATTCGCGATGATACCAAGCATTACCACAACCTCCCCCAGCATACGCGCCATCGGCTCCGGCGGAGCTATCTGGGTTGAGTGCTGACACGCATCAAGCCCAAGCTCGCCCAATACCCGGAACTCAAAGAGTTCCGGATCCACAAAAAGCGCCTGGGCATTATGCGCTCCCACGGCACCGGAAAATTTCCCGCGAATGTTCTTTGTGTGCCATTCCAGCTCCTGAACGGAAAACCCCAGACGGCTTACATATCCCGCGATCGCAAAACCGAACGTTATGGGAACAGCGTGCTGACCATGCGTACGGCCCACCTGTGGCGTTGCCGCTTCCCGTAGGGCGATATCGGCAAGTACACGCATAAGCTCGCGCGCGCCCGGCAGAAGAACATGTGTCATCGTGTCACGAAAGCGAAGGACGTTTGCCGTGTCAATGATATCCTGGGACGTTGCCATATAATGCACGAATGGTTTCGCGCGATCACTCACCCGCGCCCGAATACAATTGGCAAGAGCGCGAATATCATGTTTGATGCGCGCTTCCTCGGCAACTATTTCCGCCACCATAACGGTGGCGCACGCCTGCGTGATCTCTGCCAGAATATCCTCGCCGACAAAACCGTACGCATGAAGCACCGTGGCAAGGGCCGCCTCCACCTGAAGCTTGTAGCGAATGAACGCCTCTTCCGAAAGGAATTGTGCTATCGTTGGATTCCAATACCGAACATCAATGGGTGAGATGCAATCGGATCTGTCCATATGTTTTTAAGGAGCGATCACCATGTAACCAATACTACCAAAAAATCACATCATTCAAAATAGTGATTTCAAAAAATTTCATCGCTCCCGCACGCATGCCACCTCGTTGACCTGCATCTAAAAGTAAGTTACAACAAGAATACTTCTTTGAAATGAAACACCTCCGTGCCGAACACCGAACAAAGCGAACATCCCTCGTGGGGGGCGATCATGAGGACAAATGTATACGGCGGCAAAAAAATTCTACCGGGATCTCCGGCATACACGCCACCATTCATCGGCAGTACAACGCCGATACAAAAATTCAGCTTCCGCTTTTTTTGGTTCTTGCGTTCTATCGCCTTGTCTATAACGCATCTCCAGACCGAAGCGTCGCGCGAACTTACTCCCGAACGAATCTGCACTATCACCAAAGAAATGTCGGCGCACACTACATATGTTGATCACATCACGCTGAACGTAGGGCCTGGTCGCCTGGAGGAAGTGGCAAGGTGGCTCCTTGCCGATCCCAATTTTACACCGACCGACTATTTCTTTCCGCTTGATGAAGCGACCGGAATGATATCGCTCGTCATTGGAAATCCGCTTCTTCGAATTTTTTTCGCCGTAAACGAGGGGCTTGACGGGTGGACCGAGGAATCAGCCGCGCGCATCCTTGAATTCAGAACCCTCTTGCAGATACTCTTCCTGCACGACCCGACCATCCACATCCCGACAGCAACACTTCAAACCGAGGGTCTTACTAAAATCCTTTCGGTCGTATCACGATCCGAAGACGGCGCGACCACAGAGCGCCTCATTGAGCTCTCCCCCCGCCACAAAGACCCGTCTCATATTACGACATTCGTACAAAAATTCGGAGAAGGAATACAGCATGTCGCAATTGAGACCGACCGCATTATTCCCCGCGACGAGTTTCTCGCCGAGCACCTCCCGAACGACACCGCACTGCGATCAACCGCAGAGATCCTGTACCGGCGCATCGCGACAGAAAAACTTCTGCCGCTTGAGTCCCCGGAAGTGTATCAAGGGATCGCCGGCAGACGCCAGGAAGATATGCAGGAAGTGTTCCAATTTTTCACGAGAGCCCTTTGCAACGGATTTTTCTTTGAGTTCATCAATCGCCAAGCACAAGATGGTGTCATCCCGCGACAAGGTCTCTTTATCCGGGGAACGGTCATGAAGCTCTACCAAGACAAAGAGCGCGAACGAAAGGAACCCCGCCCTTAAAAGGCGGAGTTTTATTTTGTCGCGAATGGCGCGCTTCGCGATAGTACAAAGCGATATTTCACGCTCTATACATACGACCCGCCTTCAAAGGGCGGGGTTTTAAACGCCATATGCTTGGCGCGGCGCCGATACGATCACGCCGCCATCACGGTGCATATCTTTTCTTGTTCCGTGTATGTACCGATGCTATAATGAAGGTGCTTCTGCGATCGGAAAAAGATTTTAGGACAATTCTTTCTTTTTCGGGATGCTTACATCATCCGAGCCCTTGGGCCCTGGATTGCGGCGACCCACTTGGAATAATGCTAAAATCCTTCCCGAACCGCGGAGGCACTAAAAAACACGACTTCACGTCGCGTTTTTTGTATATGCCAAAAAATATTTCGGGAAAAATTCTTACTCCTCCTTCAGCGTATATTGCGTATAAAGGGGCTTGTGGTGCACCAACTCCTCCGGCTTAAACCACACGCCAATTTCTATCTCAGCTTCTTCAGAAGAAGAAGATGCGTGAATAAGATTGAAAATGCCGATCCCCCGTTCATCCGCATACTGAAAAGATACATGGGCGTAATCACCCCGAATGGTTCCGGGTGGCGCCTTCTTGGGCTCGGTATCACCGACAAGTTTTCGTACGACATGCACAATTTCAACACCCTCAAAAACCGCGGCAATAAAAGGGCCGGAGGTAAGCATTTGTATCATCATCTCCCTGACTTTTTCTCCGCGGCGCATGGTAATATCTTCGGTATAATGCTTCATAACAGTGTCACGCTCCGAGACAAGCAGTTTCAACCCGATCATTTTTGCGCCGACCCGCTCAAACCGATGCAGAATTTCTCCGACGATCCCCCGTTCAATTGCGTCCGGTTTCAATAATACTAATGTTCGTTCAAGTGTTGCCATGGTGTAGTGTGTATGTGCGCTTGTTAACCGATTAGAAATAGTGAAAATAGCATACCAAAATTTTTATTGCGTGTCTACTTCTCCTGTATCCACTCATGCCCGCCGGTTGTAAACGTGATACTTCCATCGCTATCGGTCCGAAAAAGCGAAACGTCAAACATCCCAAGACGATCCAAGACCCCTTGATTCGGATGCCCATAGCGATTCTTACGGCCCGAAGAGATAATGGCGATATCGGGCGAGACCGCACGCAAAAATGGTTCGCTCGTTGAGGTCTTTGAGCCATGATGCCCTACCTTCAAAATATCTGTGAACAGGTCTTCTGCCGCATACATCATCTGGTACTCCTCGGATGCTTCGGCATCCCCCATAAGAAGCGCGGAGCTTGACGCAAACACAAGGCGCCCTACGACCATCGCATCGTGAACATTTTTAAGAGATGCCCCGACGAATGCATGAGCCGGTAGGAATATCTCAAAACGCACGCCATCGCCAAACTCAATAACCTCGCCCGCGCGTGCGATATGTATTGGAGCGCCACTCGCTTCTACGACCCTTTGCCACTCCTCGTATTCTGCCGTTGAATACTCAACACCCGACTCAACAACAAGACCGACGTCATATCGCTTAAGAACTTCTATTGCCCCCGTGAGATGATCACTATGGGGGTGAGATATCACAAGAATATCAATGGAGCGATCCCAAAACGGCATAGCGCTCCCAAGCCGCGAAAGAACACTTCCGTCCGGCCCGCCATCAACAAGCATCTGCTTACCCGAGGGCGTCTCAACAAAAACAGCATCCCCCTGACCGACATCAAATACGGTAAGGCGCGTCTCACCCCACCCCGCCTCAACCTGAAAAACCGCCGCCCATATTATGACGACGCTGACTACGGTACACACCACCACCGCCACGTGAATATGTTTAACACCCTTCATATAATACTAGTCGTAACAATCATGCGCCAATAAAACAACCCCGCCCTTAAAAGACGGGTCTTATATATAGCACGAAACATCTCTTTGTACTATTGCGAAGTGCATCATCCGTGGAAAAAACCCACCTTTTAAGGGCGGGGTTTCATCAACCTATTTCTCGCTGACAGAGTACTGATGCACTCTGTCAGCGAGCTCCTGCAATTCGGCAAGGGCTGACTCAAGATCAACAGATGCCTCGCCGCGAGCGGTCCTGGTGCCAGCAAGATTTGCCGCCATAAGATCAATCTTGGTAAGGGCCTCCTCGTTTAGCGCGAGGATCTGGCGAATGTTCGCCGCCTGCCTGTCGCCAAGCTCCTTTCGCTCGCGAAGCGCCGTAAGCTCGCGTTGTTCCACGTCACTCGGACGCTTCACCTTCTCAAGGCGGGCTAACTGCTCCTGATATTCGGTCCCGATGGCCTTAATGCTCTTCAGGATATTGATGACATCCCGCAGGTTATCAATAGTGCCGAGATACACCTGCTCTCCCGCGCCAAGAAACCGCGCAAAGGTGAGTTCGCCTTCATTCAGCTTCTGCGAAAGAATGTAACGGAAATTCTTAAACTTCTCGGTCAACTCCGGAAGCTGGTCCTGTCCCCTTCTTCCAAGTTCTCCGCCGAACTTTGCGCACTCGGCAAGGTCGCGCTCAAGACCTTCGCGCGCCCTTTGACGACGAATATCAAGCTCTGCGTACACCCGCGAAAGATATTTTTGCGCGAACACATCCGAACGGAAAAAGTAATTGATGACGAACGTTCCCGTACCGAGCCCGAGTCCTCCAAGCAAAAGAAGGAAGAATATCGGATCAATGGTCGCCATTGCAAGGGCGCCCAGAATACCGAAGGACATGGGGAAGACCGTCAAGGGCTTTTGGAGTGTCTCCTTGAGGACTTCCCACTCAACCGAGCGGCTGGAAAGAAGCTTGGCATCATTTAGCTCGGGCCGTGTTTCAGACATCATGCGGTCGCTCCTTCCAGCACTTCAAATCAAATAGGTGACAAAGAACAGTACCGTTATTAGTGGCATAAAATATATAACTTATCAACCTTTCCGGCGTATGCACACAGCGCAAGAAAATCTCCAAAACCTGCTGTCCACAAAAATAAAAAATGGCCATATTCGGCCATTTGTTCCGGCTACTTTTAGTAATGCGTCGCAATCTCGCGATAGATCTTGATCATTTCCTTGTCGGTGCTCCCCTTCCAGTACTTGCCGTTCGCGGCGCGCGCGATCTTCTGAAGCGTTCGCTCATCACAGTCCTTACCGATACAGATAGCATGAACCTGAACACCCGATGGATCGTGCTCCTGCGGCTTTAACGCCTCCTCCAGTTGCGCGAGCGTCATCCGGCTATTCCGGTCATCACCATCCGAAAGGATCACGATGCCATAGCGCACACTGTCCCCGAACTTCTTCCGAAGCTCCAAGAGTTGCCGTAACGCTTCGGCTGTTGCATCATAGAGCGCGGTGCCTCCTTCGGCGTTGATCCCTGAAATGTCTTGTACCAGCCGTTCACCTATCTCGGCCTTGGTGCCGCGAACCCGGTCAGCGTAGACAACGGTGTCAAACGGCATCCATGCAAGCCAGTCATCATTATCCATAGCACCTACGAATTCCTGAGCACCCCTGCTGGCAGCACCGATCTTGTTGGCATTCCCCATACTTCCGGAGCGGTCAAAAAGAAGAACGATCTTTGATTTCTTCTTGACCTTATGCCACACCTCGCCCAACTGCTGGGTGACCAATACATCGGGTGCCTCAAGCGCCACCAGTTTCGCCCCTGGAAGCGCGCCCAGCGATGGTTCAATGGGAGACGCCAACTTCACCTTCTGATCAGCGGGGCGAAGTCCCACTGTCATAACGGCTTCTTGTATTTCCTTAGAAAGAAGAAAATTCCTGAAGACCTCGGCACCCTTTGCCTGCTCCTTTGTCACCCACGGCGCCAAATCAAGGATCGCAAATGGATGTCCGACCACAAACGTGCCGTCCTGTGGGTACACCGAGACAAGCTTTTCACGAAGTTGACCGGCATGCTTCTGGTTCGCGGCAATGATGTTTGACTCATATGTCACGGTTGCCTGAAGATACTCAGGTCCGCCCTCAACGACCTTTTCCAGAAGCCAGATGTCGGACTTGCCGCTGTGGATCTTCGCCTTCTCAATGCCGGCGATCATCTGGCCGCATCCGCCCTCAACCGTGACATCTGCCATGACGAGGTTTTTCGTCTTGTGAACGCCTGCCATGCACATGGCCGTAGAGACAAGTGTGCCGGAATTCGTCTCGCCAAAATATCCGTATCCGAACGTGAACTTGCCCCACTCGGGACGATTGTACGCTCGCCACCCGGCAGGATTTGATGCAAGCTTTCTAATGGTATCCCACGTGCATGAGGACTTCACATCCGGCCAGCACCCGAGCTCTTTTGCGCGCGACTCCCACATGCCAATGACAAGAGGGGTCCTCACAAGAACAGGCGCGTCCCCGCTGATCGCGTTCTTGTTTCCGGCATCACGCCAATCCTTCTTGAAAATAGGGATCCACGACTCCTCTCCGGGAGACAGAATAGTCGGCTTGATCTTGCCCGCAACCGTGTCCTTCATCATCGTTCCGGAGCGATAGTCAACCTGCTTGCCATCAATCGTCTCCTTCAGAACCTCCACAAACACTGGGCGACCGTCCGCCTGAAGATCGCTTTGCGTACGAGAGCGCTCATTGAAAGTCCTCACGGCGTCAGCAAGCCATACCTGCTTGGTATTTGAGCTTGCAATAGAAATAATAACGGCTTGCCGCGATGGCGCCTGAACCGCCCCGGCAGAGCTCCCACCCGTCTGTGTGCTATCCTGCCTTGACCCAATGTATGATTTTGCAATAACAAAGCCGCCAACCAAAAGCAGCCCAAGGACCAGAAGAATCCCAGCGCCAACAGTTGTTCTCTTCACGCCTCCCATAATGAGCCCCCTTTCCTTGTGTGAGTTTACAAGGTTCAACGATATTATATGTGACATATTAAAATAAAAAAGTCAATATCAAAAATGATGTCGTAATTGACCTATCAAAAAATGAAAACGGCCGCGAACATCGCGGCCGTACTGCCCCTACCATGCTTAATCGTTCACTTCGCTAGCTCCTCATCTCTAAGCGTCTGAAACGAATCTTGGTGACGAAGATTGAACTCGGTCACATGCCGGCGATGGTTTGGATTAAACCCATCCTCGCGGATGTGCGAGACGAGCTCGCCGAATTCTGCGGTGCGCTTCACATCGGTCGTAAGCGCACGAGGTAACGCCTGATCAAAAACGATCTTTGACCCGCGCCGCGCGGTCGCCCCTCTGCCATCAGAATAGTGCTGTGACAAAATGAACACGCGCGTCCCAAGAAACACCGCCTCCTCAAGGTCATGAGTGACGAACAATATCGTCATCTTCATCTCCTGCCAGAGATCAAGAAGAAACACCTGCAGGTACTCTCGCGCTCCGGGATCCAGGGCGCCGAACGGCTCGTCCATGAGAAGGATCCGCGGTCGCATAATGAGAGCGCGCGCAATGGCGACTCTTTGCTGTTGTCCGCCCGAAAGAGCACTCGGATAGTTGTTTGCATGGTCTTGGACATGCATGCGCTCAAGGATCGCCATGCCCTCGCGGCGAAGCGCCTCGCGCCTGGCATAGGATGCCCATGGCCACAGTGCCAGCCGCTTTCCAAGAAGCACGTTATCAAGGGCGGTAAGATTCGGATAAAGCGAGTACTTTTGATACACGATCCCGCGACTCGCATCGGGAAATCCTGCGGCCCTGCCGTCAACAAGGATATCGCCGGATGTCGGTTGTTCCTCTCCCAAGATAAGACGGAAGAGTGTTGACTTGCCGCACCCGGACGGGCCCACCAACGTACACAGCTCGCCCTCCCGAATAGAAAGGTCTACGTTATCCAGAACAAGTTTTTGACCGTACTCCTTATAGACATCGCCAATGTACAGAAGGTTCTTTTTCGGATCGTTCACGGGCCGCCTCAACTCTTGTCATCGTTATACCACGGATATTTCCATGCGATGACTTTATGCATGAGACGCGTCATGAGAAATGCGAGGAATGTCATGCACAAGATATACGGAATAATAATGCTCATCTTATTCTGGCGCTGAACCAGAAAGATACGATACCCCAGGCCCTCGCTTGCCGCTATCATCTCAGCAGAAATGAGGAAGAGCCAGGCGGATCCCAGACACACGGTAAGAAGTACCAGAAGCCGCGGCATGACCTGCGGGAGAATGACGCGATACGCCACCTGCAAAGAGGACGCGCCGAGAGTGAGCGCCGTCGTTATCTGTTCCCGCGGGATCTTCTCCGTTGTGTAAAAAATATCACAACTGATGACAAGCACCGTGCCCAAAAAAATGAGCATGACTTTTGAGAACTCGTCCACGCCGAACACGATAAGAAGAATAGGAAGCACCGCAAGTGGCGGCACATAAGAAAGTGTCGTAAGAAACGGCATCATGATTGCCCGAAAGCCGGGGAAAATTCCGGCATTCAACCCAATGAGCAGTCCCACGAGCGCCGCGCCCCCGACACCAAGCGAAATGCGCCTCACGCTTGCAACCGCATCGCCAAAAAACTTAGAAGACATGACACCATGAAAGATGCGA
>Ga0209343_10000481_pt1 | contig 56349 bp, 57 predicted proteins | sample RifCSPlowO2_02_FD_184026 | JGI IMG/M metagenome (GOLD analysis project Ga0209343, IMG submission 184026) | Groundwater microbial communities from Rifle, Colorado - Rifle CSP2_plank lowO2_0.2 (SPAdes) (version 2) | ecosystem: Environmental > Aquatic > Deep subsurface > Groundwater | place...
CTGATGCGCCAGGACCCGGACATCATCATGGTCGGCGAGATCCGCGACCTGGAAACCGCCGAGATGGCGATCCAGGCCGCGCTGACCGGGCACCTGGTGCTGTCCACCCTGCACACCAACGACGCCCCCAGCGCCATCACCCGCCTGCTCGAACTGGGCGTGCCGCACTACCTGCTCAAGGCCACCCTGCTCGGGGTCATGGCCCAGCGCCTGGTGCGCACCCTGTGCCCGCACTGCAAGGCACCGCAGGCGCTCAACGAAGACGACTGGCAGAGCCTGACCAAGCCCTGGAACGCGCCGCTACCGACCCAGGCGTGCCGCGCCGTGGGTTGCCTGGAATGCCGCGACACCGGCTACCGCGGCCGCGCCGGGGTCTACGAGATCATGCTGATCAACGATGCCATGAAGCCGCTGATCAGCGCCGACACCGACCTGATCGCCCTGCGCCGCCACGCCTTCAAGGAAGGCATGCGCAGCCTGCGCCTGTCCGGCGCACAGAAGGTCGCCGCCGGCCTGACCACCATCGAGGAAGTGCTGCGGGTCACCCCGCAGAGCGAGCAGAAATAGCGCCTCGATTAGGTTTCTCTGCAAGGCCCACAATCTCGTAGGGTGGATGACGCTTTACCCATCCACCAAATCGCGTGAGGGATAAGAAAGGCGTTATCCACACCAAGGCGCGGGGAGGCTTGACCAGCATCGCGGACGTGCTGCGGGCTATCCCGCAGCCTGGATTGTGCGAACGGCTTAGCTGCGGGGCAAACGCTGCTGGCGAGCCAGGATGCCCACCACTCGCTGCGGCTGGCAATCCAGGTAGGCCGAGCCCTGCAGCCAACGCTGGTCGGAGTGCCAGGCGAAGAGGAACTGCCCGCCCTTGAGCTGATCGACCACCATCCGCGCCACTTCCGGACGCACCGCCGGGCAACCCAGGCTACGGCCAATACGCCCCTGGCTGTGCACCAGTCGCGGGCTGACATAGTCCGCGCCGTGGATAACGATGGCGCGCTCGCGGGCCAGATCGTTGAGGCCCGGCTCCAGGCCATCCATGCGCAAGGAATAGCCGTGTTTGCCCCGGTAGCTCTCCGCGGTGCGGAACAGCCCAAGACTGGTCTGGTGACTGCCCAGGGTATTGGAGAAGCGATCGGCGAAGTTTTCCCCCGACTGCCGGCCGTGGGCGACGAAGTCACGCAACAGCAGACTCTTGCGCTGCAGATCGAAAATCCACAAACGGCGCTCGGTGGAAGGTTGCGAATAGTCGATCACCGCCAGACGCCGCGCTGGCGCGGCACCATGGTTGACCGCACACTGCATGGCCGCCAGGGCATGCTGCAGGGCCTGCTTATTAAGGCTGGGAGCGATACGCGCCAGGTCTCTGGCTAATCCATCCGTCTGAGCAGCCGTGGCCGCCAGCGGTACACCCAGCAGCCACAGGCCGGCCAGACACGAGCGAGCAATACGTCCCAACATGTGCGCAAATACCTCCAAAGCACGAATCCAGGACGTCCTGTCAGCAGATCCCGTTCGACCCGCCCCTGCCGCTCGTGGTACACCGCATCTATAGAGGTGTCACGCAAACCAAGGATCGGAGCCAGCTTAATTGTTCAATAAACGTACATCTTACCTGAGCGCCGCCCTGCTCACCCTGCCACTGGTCGTGAATGCGGTAGAGCCGCCGGCCGTTACCATCGGCGAGCCAGGCCCTGTGCTAGAGGCGCTGCTGGACTCCTGCGCGCCCCTTCCGGCAAGCCTAGACGAGAATGCGCGCAAACTCCTCACGGACTTTTACGTCCAGCGCGAACACAGCCGCGCCTGGCGCGACGAGGCGCAACTGCAACAGCTGCACGCGCAGATCGAACAGCTGGCGGACGACGGCCTGCACCCCGGGGAATACCCGCTACCCGCCAGCCTGACGGCCGCCCCGGCCGAGCAACCCGACTGCAGCGACCTGCTGACCAGCCACAGCTACCTGCAGGCCCTGCTCCATCTACGCCGCGGCCGCCTGCTGCAGCAGCGCTTCGAGCCCCTCTGGCGGCCCGCCGACTGGCCCATGTCCGATTCGCAACTGGCCATCCTGTCGCTGGCCCTGCTGCATCTGCACAGCCCGGCCGAGGCCTTCGTCAGCGCCCGCCCGGGCACGCCGCAGTATCAACGCCTGCGCAGCGCCTACGCCCAGCAGCGCCAGCAACCGCTGGGGCACTGGGTGGCACTACCCGCCGGCCCACTGCTCAAACCCGAACGCAGCGACGCCCGAGTGCCGGCCCTGCGTGCGCGGCTGATCGCCGAAGGCTATCTGGGGGCCCTGACGGACGATCCCGGCCTGCGCTTCGATGCTGCGACGGTCACCGCCCTGCAAGCCTTTCAGACCGCTCATGGCCTGCAGGCCGACGGCATCCTCGGCGCAGGCAGCCTGGCCGAGCTGAACCTCAGCGCGCAAAGCCGCCGTGACCAGCTGCGCGCCAACCTGGAGCGCCTGCGCTGGCTGGCCGACGACATGCACAGCGCCGAAGTGCTGATCAACGTAGCCAGCGCCGAACTGCAGGTCATGCGCCAAGGCCAGCAACTCTGGCGCAGCCGCACCCAGGTCGGCCGCGCGGAACGACAGACGCCGCTGCTCGCCTCGCGCATCGCGCGGCTGACCCTCAACCCGACCTGGACCGTACCCCCGACCATCCTGCGCGAGGACAAGCTGCCGGCCATCCGCGAAGACCTGGCCTACCTCGAGCGCCAGGACCTGAGCGTCCTCGACCGCCATGGCAATACCCTCGATCCACGCCTGGTGGACTGGGACAACCCCGGGGCCATCCTCTTGCGCCAGGCCGCCGGTAGCCGCAACCCTCTGGGCCGCGTGGCCCTGCGCTTCGCCAACCCCTTCTCGGTTTACCTGCACGACACCCCCAGCCAGCAATTGTTTGCCAAGGCCCCGCGGCCATTCAGCTCCGGCTGCGTGCGAGTCGAAGCCGTCGACACCTTGCTCGCCTGGCTGCTGTCCCCCGAGGAACTGACCACAGTGCAGACCCGCATCGCCAGCGGCAAAACCCAGGAGTATCGCCTGCAGCAACCCGTCCCGCTGCTGATCGCCTACTGGACAGCCGAGGCCCTGGACAACGGCACGCTGCGCTATGCGCCCGACATCTATGGCTTCGATGCGCGGCTGATCGCGGCGCTGCCAGGCGCGCTCAAGGCCAACTGAGAGCGGCGACCCCAGCACATAATGGCCAACGGCAGCACAACCGCGGCCGGCAAAAAGACGCGGTAACGCTTACGCACCCTCCGCGCGGCGACAACTGTGCTTAGATGTTCAGATAATTCAGACAATTGGAGTTGTTCTCTATGGAAATCGGCAGTGTGATCTTTCTCTTCGTCGGCCTCGCGGTCGCCGTGGTGTTTATGGGCTTCAAGGTGGTGCCCCAGGGTTCACAGTGGACGGTGGAACGCTTCGGCCGCTACACCAACACCCTGACCCCGGGCCTGAACATCATCGTGCCGGTGATGGACCGTATCGGCCACAAGCTCAGTGTGATGGAAACCGTGCTGGACATTCCGCCGCAGGAAGTCATCACCTCTGACAACGCCACCGTGCAGATCGACGCCGTGTGCTTCTTCCAGGTGATCAATGCCGCCCAGGCTGCCTACGAGGTGAACAACCTCACCCACGCGATCCGCAACCTGCTGCAGACCAATATCCGCACCGTGCTCGGCTCCATGGAGCTGGACGCCATGCTCAGCCAGCGCGACGCGATCAACGAGAAGCTGCTGCGTACCGTGGATGAGGCGACCGCGCCCTGGGGCATCAAGATCACCCGTATCGAGATCAAGGACATCAGCCCGCCCGCCGACCTGATGGCGGCCATGTCCGGGCAGATGAAGGCCGAACGTATCAAGCGCGCGCAGATCCTCGAAGCCGAAGGCCTGCGCGCCGCCGCCATTCTCACTGCAGAAGGCAAGAAGCAGGCGCAGATCCTCGAGGCCGAGGGCCAGCGCCAGGCCGCCTTCCTTGAAGCCGAAGCCCGCGAACGGGCTGCCGGTGCCGAGGCCGAAGCCACCCGGGTGGTTTCCGAGGCCATCGCCAGCGGCAACGTGCAGGCGATCAACTATTTCGTCGCACAGAAATACATCGACGCCCTCGGCCAGCTGGCCAGCGCCAACAACAGCAAGGTGATTCTGATGCCACTGGAAGCCAGCCAGGTGATCGGCGCGGTGGGCGGTATCGGCGAAATCGTCAAGGCCACCTTCGGCAGCGAGAAGAAGGGTTAAGCCATGTGGGACAGCCTGCAACACCTGTCGCACTGGAACTGGCTGGCAATCGGCACCCTGCTGCTGATCCTTGAGGTCTTCGGCGCGGGCGGCTACCTGCTGTGGATCGGCCTGGCCGCCGCCAGTGTCGGCGTGCTGACCTTTATCTTCCCCGAGCTGCCCTGGGCCCTGCAGTTCATCCTGTTCGGGGTGCTCTCGGTACTGACCGCGGTGCTCTGGTGGCGACGCCAGCGCAGCGCGGCCAAGCCTTCCGATCAGCCGGGGCTGAACCGCCGCGGCAGTGAATTGCTCGGCCGTCAGTTTGTCCTGCATGAGGCCATCCATGAAGGCCGCGGCAAGGTCAAGGCGGGCGATTCGCTGTGGCTGGTCAGCGGCCCGGACCTGCCGGCCGGTACCACGGTCCGGGTAACCGGCCAGGACGGCGTGATCCTCAAGGTCGAAGCCAGCCAATGAGCCCGCTGCAACTTGCGCCGCTGCCCGCGGCGCAGGAGGCGGAGGCGCTCGCCCTGCTCGACCAGGCCTTTGCCGACGACCCGACGCTCGCCTGGTACCTGTTCGGCCAGCGCCCTGGCTACGAGGCCAGGCGGCGCGCCTACCTGGCCGGCTACCAGGCCTTTCATCGCGTCAACTGGCTGCCTATTCTGGCCGCCTGGCAAAACCAGCAGCTGCTCGGCCTGAGCTACTTCAGCCCCGCCGGGCATCAGCCCAGCGCTGCCAGCCTGGAGCACTTCGGCGAGGTCATCCGCAGCCAGTGCGGGGCCGACTGCCTGGAGCGCCTGGACCTGCTGCTGGAGGCGTTCGACCAGCATGCCCCGGCCGCAAGCGGACGCATCGAATTTATCGCAGTGGCCACGGAACATCAGGGCATGGGCCTGGGCAGCGCCCTGCTAAGCCAAAGCCTGGCGCAACTGCGCGCCAGCGGCTGCCCGAGCATCGCCCTGGAAACCGGCGCGCCACGCAATCTGGCGCTGTATCAGCGGCACGGTTTTCGCCTAAGCGCCCGCCGGCAATTTCCCGGCTTGCTGCAGCACTATCTGGAAAACCACGAAGGGGCGACAGAGCGCGCCAACTGAATCCATAGGCAATCTCCCGGAACCGTGAGCGCGCGATGCGATCCGATTTCAGGTAGACCCTGTGTTATGGAGATGCCGCTATGCGCCCGACCAATCTAGCCATGCTCGCGCTGCTGTGCCTGAGCAGCACCCAGCTACTCGCCGCGGACTGGCGCGACGTACTCTCGTCCGGAGCCACTACGGCCTCGACCTACCTGACCGTCAAAGACAGGAAAATGATCGTCCCGCTACGCGACGACGCCAGCAGCTTTGTCGCCAGCGACGGGCAGATTCGCGGCCCCTATCTCCAAGCTCTGCTGCAGCAGCTACGCGCAAGCAATCCGCAGCTGCAGGCCAGCGATATGGAGCTGGCGCAGGCCATACTGGCTAGCGGGAGCTAGCCAGTATCGAGCGAATCAGGCGTCGCTGTCGGCGGCGGCCTTGTAGGCGCTGGCGTCGAGCAGCTTGTCCAGCTCGCTGGCATCGCTCGGCTTGAGCTTGAAGAACCAGCTGCCGTACGGATCGCTGTTGACGCTTTCCGGGCTGTCGGCCAGGCCTTCGTTGATCGCGATCACTTCACCGGAGATCGGTGCGTAGATGTCGGATGCGGCCTTGACCGACTCCACCACCCCGGCTTCCTGACCGGCGCTGAGGCTCTTGCCGACTTCCGGCAGCTCGATAAATACCACATCGCCCAGGGCTTCCTGGGCGTGATCGGAGATGCCTACGGTAACGCTGCCATCGGCTTCCAGACGCGCCCACTCGTGGCTGGCGGCGTAACGCAGATCGGCGGGGATATTGCTCATGTGTCGTTCCTCATCAGACATGACGGCGACCACGCCGTCATGGAAATTTAGCAGGCCTTGGCCATAGCGAAAGAAAGTCTTTAAAACCTAGCGCGCCGCTCCAACGCGGGCGCTCTCGACCATCCATGGCCAGATCAGGGCTCAGATAAGCGCCTTACCGTTACGCACAAAGGTCGGCTTGACCACCCGCACCGGATACCATTTGCCGCGAATCTCCACCTCTGCACGTTCGCTGGTGGCCGCCGGCACGCGGGCCAGGGCGATGGATTTACCCAGGGTCGGCGAGAAGCTGCCGCTGGTGATCTCACCCTCGCCCACGCCCTCGACCCGCACCACCTGATGGGCGCGCAGGACACCGCGCTCTTCCAGCACCAGGCCGACCAGCTTGGAGCTGACGCCTTCGGCTTTCTGCTTCTGCAGGGCGCTGCGGCCGACAAAGCCGCGACTGGCCGGTTCCCAGGCGATGGTCCAGGCCATATTGGCGGCCAGCGGGGTGACGCTTTCGTCCATATCCTGGCCGTACAGGTTCATCCCGGCCTCCAGGCGCAGGGTGTCGCGCGCGCCCAGGCCGATCGGGGAAATACCGGCACCGACCAGTTCATTGAGAAAGGCCACCACTTCGCTGGCCGGCAACATGATTTCCAGGCCGTCTTCGCCGGTGTAACCGGTGCGGGCGATAAACCAGTCGCCATCGGGCAGACCTTCGAAGGGTTTGAGGCTCTGGATCAGCTTGGCGCGCGACTGGCTGACCAGCTCGGCGGTTTTGCTGCGTGCATGCGGGCCCTGGATCGCCAGCATGGCCAGCTCGGCGCGCTCGTGCAATTGCACGTCGAAATCGACGCTCTGCAAGTGCATCCAGGCCAGGTCCTTGTCACGGGTCGAGGCATTGACCACCAGGCGATAACCAAAGTCGGTGAGGTAGACGATCAGATCATCCACCACCCCACCCTGCTCGTTGAGCATGCCACTGTAGAGGGCTTTGCCGATGCTCTGCAGACGCTCGATATCGTTGGCCAGCAGGTGTTGCAGATAGGCCTTGGCCTGGCTGCCGCTGACATCCACCACGGTCATATGCGACACATCGAACACGCCGCAGTCGCGACGCACCTGATGGTGCTCCTCAACCTGCGAGCCATAGTGCAACGGCATGTCCCAACCGCCGAAGTCGACCATCTTGGCACCCAAGGCGAGGTGCAGGTCGTAGAGAGGTGTGCGCTGTCCCATAAGTGTCTCCTTGCGGGCTGGGCAGTACAGCGGCAACCCGGCTGACCCCACAAAATCGGGTGCTGGCACGGGCTATCGAGATGATGGGCCGCTGCGAATGGCGCGCATTGTAGCCGCAACACCGCGACGGGTCATCTTGGCCTTAGGGCGTACGCCGCTTCGTCTGCAGCAAACGGCTCGCTGCGCCGATAAACGTCGCGCAGCCCGGTCGGTTAGCCCACCCGCCGCGCCGAACGGCGAATCAGCAGGATTACCGGCAGCAGCCCGACCATCACCAGGGTCAGAGCCGGCAGCGCGGCACGCGCCCATTCGCCCTCGCTGGTCATCTCGAATACTCGCACCGACAGGGTGTCCCAGCCGAAGGGGCGCATCAGCAGAGTCGCCGGCATTTCCTTGAGCACATCGACAAACACCAGCAGGGCCGCCGACAGGGCACCCGGCAGCAACAGCGGCAGATAGACCCGCAAGAATAGGCCGATGCCGCCAACCCCCAGGCTACGCGAGGCCTCCGGTAGCGACTGGCGCACCCGCGCCAGACTGTTTTCCAGCGGGCCGAAGGCCACCGCCATAAAGCGCACCAGATAGGCCAGCAACAGCGCCGACAGGCTGCCAAGCAAAATCGGCTTGCCGGCCCCGCCCAGCCAACCGGATAGCGGAATCACCAGTTCGCGGTCGAGGTAACTGAACGCCAGCATGATCGCCACCGCCAGCATCGAACCAGGCAGGGCATAACCGACGTTGGCCAGACCGACCGTCCCGCGCATCAGCCGGGTCGGGGCCAGGCGCAGGGCGAAGGCCAACAGCAGCGCCATGCTGACGGTGATCAGCGCCGCGATGCCGCCCAGGTAGAGGGTGTGCAGGATCAGCGCCGTGTACCGCTCATCGAGATCGAAGCGACCGCGCTGCCAGAACCAGACGATCAGCTGCAGCACCGGAATCACGAAACCGCAGGCGAACACCAGGCCGCACCAGGTGCTCGCCGCCAGCGCCTGGCCGCCCTTGAGGTGGTAGAGCGCCTTGCCCCGCGGCCGCTCGTTGGCCGGGCGCGCCGCACCACGGGCGCGGCGCTCGCCATAGAGCACCAGCATCACCGCGAGCAGCAGCAGGCTGGCCAGCTGGGTGGCGCTGGTCAGGCTGTAGAAGCTGTACCAGGTTTTGTAGATGGCCGTGGTAAAGGTGTCGAAGTTGAACACCGATACCGCACCGAAATCGGCCAGGGTCTCCATGATCGCCAGGGCCAGGCCGGCACCGATGGCCGGACGCGCCATCGGCAGGGCCACTCGCCAGAACGCCCGCCAGGGGCTTAGCCCGAGCACCCGCGCTGCCTCCATCAGGCCCTTGCCCTGGGCCAGAAAGGCGTTGCGCGCCAGCAGGTAGACATAGGGATAGAACACCAGCACCAGGACGATGATCACCCCGCCGGTGGAGCGCACCCGCGGCAGGCGCAAATCGGCCCCGAACCAGTCGCGCAGCAGGCTTTGCAGTGGCCCGGCAAAATCCAGCAGGCCGACAAAGACGAAGGCCAGTACATAGGCGGGAATGGCAAAGGGCAGCATCAACGCCCAGTCCAGCCAGCGCCGGCCGGGAAACTCGCAGAGGCTGGTCAACCAGGCCAGGCTGACGCCCAGCATCGTCACGCCCACGCCCACTCCGAACACCAGCACCAGGGTATTGCCGATCAGCCGCGGCAGCTGGGTCTGCCACAGGTGCGACCAGATCTGCCGATCGATATCGTGCCAGCTGAACAGCAATATGCTCAGGGGTAGCAGCACCAGCAGGGCGGCGGTAAAGGCGATGGGGTACCAGCGACGCTGGGCAGGAAGGGCCACGCACTCTCCTCAAGACGGAAAACACAACGCCCCGGACTGGGCCGGGGCGTCGAGTATAACTGCAGCCGGAGGATGGGTTGAGCGCCGCGTGCCCATCGATCCAGCCGCGATGGGTATCGACGCTACGCGGCCCGACCTAAGCGGCCCGACCTGCGCGGCCCGACCCATCCGTCGCGGGCCGATCAGTTCCAGCCGGCGCGATCCATCAGCATGGTCGCTTCGGCCTGGCGCTTGCCCGCTACTTCCAGCGGGATGGCGTCGGCCTTGAAGCTGCCCCAGGCGGCCACTTCGGCGGAAGGTGCGATCTGCGGGTTGGCTGGGAATTCCTGGTTGAGACCGGCGAACAGGCCCTGGGCCTCTTCGGTGGTCATCCACTCCAGCAGCTGCTGCGCGGCGTCGGCGTGTGGAGCATGCAGGGTGACGGCGGCACCGGACAGGTTGACGTGCACGCCACGGTCGGCCTGGTTCGGCCAGAACAGCTTGGCTTTCAGATCCGGCTGCTGCTTTTGCAGACGGCCGAAGTAGTAGGTGTTGACGATGCCCACATCGCACTGACCGGCATCGACGGCCTGGATCAGCGCGGTGTCGTCCGCGAATACGTCGGTGGCCAGGTTGCCGACCCAGCCCTTGATGATCGCCTCGGCCTTGTCGGCACCGTGGGTCTCGATCAGGGTGGCGGTCAGCGACTGGTTATAGACCTTCTTGCTGGTACGCAGGCACAGGCGGCCTTCCCAGTTCTTGTCGGCCAGGGCTTCGTAGGTGGTCAGCTCGCCCGCCTTGACCCGCTCAGGGGAGTAGACGATGGTCCGCGCGCGCAGCGACAGGCCAGTCCAGCTGCCGGTGCTGGAGCGGTACTGGGCAGGGATATTGGCCTGGATGACCTTGGAGTCCAGCGGCTTGAGCACGCCTTCCTGCTCGGCCTGCCAGAGGTTGCCGGCGTCCACGGTGATCAGCATATCGGCCGGGGTATTGGCCCCCTCGGCCTTGAGGCGGGCCAGCAGCGGCGCTTCCTTGTCGGTAATGAACTTGACCTTGACCCCGGTTTTCTCGGTGTAGGCATCGAAGACCGGCTTGATCAGCTCGTCGATACGCGCGGAGTACACCACCACTTCATCGGCGGCCTGCACAGCGCCAGCCAGCGCGGTGAGGGTAAGAGCGGCGAACAACGATTTGCTGACCTGCATGGAGACTGCCTCTTGCTAAGGACGGGTTAAGGGCCTAAATACTAGTGAATAGCATTTAGTTTCTCAACCATTGTTCGCTTCGCAAGACCAATCCGCCATGATCCAGATCAAGCCTGGTGCAAAAGCCGGGGCGGCGCTATGCCGAGCCGGGAACGCCGAAGAGGATCGAGACTCTGCAGGGCAGCCTTCGGTTCGCCAAGGCCAACAGGGCCAGGCTCAAACTCGCGCCAGCTCCGGCAGGTCGCCGGCCAGGCCCAGAGCCTGACGCACAAACAGCGCCTTGGCCTCGGGCAGGTCGTCGACCCAGTTGAGCCCGGCATTGCGCAGCCAGCGCACGGGCAGCGGGTCGGCCTGGAACAGCCGCTCGAAGCCTTCCATCGCCGCCATCATCGCCAGGTTGTGCGGCATGCGCCGGCGCTCGTAGCGGCTCAGCACCTTCACATCGCTCAGGCGCTCGCCGCGCTGTACGGCATGCTGCAGCACATCAGCCAGCACCGCGACATCGAGAAAGCCCAGGTTGACGCCCTGGCCGGCCAGCGGATGAATGCTGTGGGCCGCATCGCCGACCAGGACCAGGCCTTCTTCGACATAGCGTTTGGCGTGACGTTGGCGCAGCGGGATGCACAGACGTGGATCTGCGTGGAGGATATCGCCCAGCCGGTGTTCGAAGGCAAAGCCCAGGGCGCGGCGGAAATCGGCCTCGTCCAGGGCCATCAGGCGCTCGGCCTCAGCTGGGGTGACCGACCAGACAATCGAGCACCAGTGCTCACCTTCAGGACCAGCCAGCGGGAGAAAAGCCAACGGACCGTCATCGGTAAAACGCTGCCAGGCAGTGGCCTGGTGCGGCTTGCTGCAACGCACGCTGGTGACAATGGCGTGGTGCAGGTAATCCCATTCACGGGTGGCGCAACCGGCCAGGCGACGCACCGCCGAGTTGGCCCCGTCTGCGGCAATCAGTAATGGCGCACGCAGTTCGCGGCCGTCATTCAGGCTGAGCAACCAGCCATCGCCAGAGCGGCGCAGCTGTTCCAGGCGCGCGCCCGGTAGCAGGCCAATCGGGCTGTCGTGCAGGCGTTCGAGCAGAGCATCCTGTACCACGCGGTTCTCGACGATATGGCCGAGCGATTCGGCATGCACGCTGGCGGCGCTGAAATGAATCTGCCCGGTGCCGGAGCCGTCCCACACCTGCATCTCGCCATAGGGGCAGGCGCGCCGCGCGGCGATGCCAGGCCAGACACCGAGGCGGTCGAGAATACGCTGGCTGGCCACCGACAAGGCGCTGACCCGTGGTTCGAAGGCGGCCTGTGGGTCAAAGGGTTTGACGCTCAGCGGACCGCCATCGATCAGCAGAATTTCCAGCCCCTGCTCCTGCAGGGCCAGCGCCAGGGCACTGCCCACCATTCCAGCACCCACGATAATCAGATCCGCTTGCATCATGCTTCCTTAAGAGAGTGCCTGGCTGCTACTGCGGCCGGGTGCCCAGGCCCATGGCCTGGCGGGCAAACCAGCGTTTCGCCGGAGGTAGCAGGTCCAGGCCGAGCAGGCCAAGATTACGCCCGGCCGCCAACAGCGGCTGACCGGTACTGAACAGCCGGGTGACCTGATCGGAGAAGCCGACGGTCAGCTGCTGGTCCAGCTGCTGGCTGCTCAGATAGCGCTGCAGCGTGGCCAGATCGCCGAGAGGCGCGCTGCTGGCCAGCAGGGTTTCGGCCAACACCAGGGTGTCGCGCAGCGACAGATTGTAGCCCTGGCCGGCAATCGGATGCAGGCTGTGCGCGGCATTGCCGAGCACCACCAGATGCTGGCGCACCTGCTCCTTGGCCGCCGTCAGGGCCAGCGGGTAGAGATGGCGCGCACCGACCTGACGCAGGCTGCCAAGGCGATAACCGAAGGCCTGTTGCAGCTCGGCGAGAAACGCCGCATCGTCCAGCGCAGCCAACCGCTCGGCCTCCTGGGTGGCGCGGGTCCAGACCAGCGCGCAGCGGTTATCCGCCAGCGGCAGCATGGCCATCGGCCCTTCTTCGGTAAAGCGCTCGAAGGCCAGGCCGTTGTGCGCGTCCTGCGGGCTGACGTTGGCGATCAGCGCACTCTGCCCGTAAGGCGTGTTGCTCACGGCGATGCCCAGTTGCTCACGCAGGCCGGAGCGGCCGCCCTCGGCGAGAATCGCCAGGCTGCATTCAAGCTCGCTGCCATCGTCCAGGCTCAGGCGGTAGCCATCGACCAGGGCCTGCATGCGCGTAACCTGCGCCGGGCTGCGCCAGCTCACCACCTGCTGGTCCAGCGCCTGCCACAGGCATTCGCCGATCCAGGCGTTTTCCACCACATAACCGAGCGCCGGCACGCCTTCTTCCTCGGCGCTCAGGCGCGCGGCGGCAAAACGGCCGCGGTCGGAAACATGAATCTGCTTGATTGGCTCGGCGCGCTGACTGATCTGCTGCCACAGACCGAGACGCTGATAAATCTGCTGCGTGCCGAACGACAGCGCAGTCGAGCGCGCGTCATAGCTGGGCTGATAACCATTGCCCGGAGTGAACGGTTCGATCAGGCAAATACGCCAGCCGCGCTGCCTGGCCTCGGCCTGCAGGGCCACGGCGAGGCTAGCGCCGACCAGGCCGCCGCCGATAATCGCAATGTCGACGCGAGGCATGACCTAGGCAGCCACGCTGCGTGCGGCAGCCATCAGCGCTTCGATCTCGGCGACAGTTTTCGGCACACCGCGGGTGAGAATCTCGCAACCGGTCTTGGTTACCACCACGTCGTCCTCGATGCGCACGCCGATACCGCGCCACTTCTTCGCCACGTCCTGATTGTCCACGGCGATATAGATGCCTGGTTCGACGGTCATGGCCATGCCGACTTCCAGCTCGCGCCATTCGCCGCCGACCTTGTACTCGCCCACGTCGTGCACATCCATGCCCAGCCAGTGGCCGGCGCGGTGCATATAGAAGGGCTTGTAGGCCTCACTGGCGATCAGCTCGGCGACATCGCCCTGCAGCAGACCCAGCTCCACCAGCCCGGCGGTGATCACCTGCACCGTGGCTTCGTGGGCTTCATTCCAGTGCTTGCCCGGAGCGATATACTTGAAGGCCTCCTCGTTGGCCTTGAGCACCAGCTCGTAGATGGCCTTCTGCTCCGGGGAAAACCGGCCATTGACCGGAAAGCAGCGGGTGATATCGCTGGCGTAGCAGTCGATCTCGCAACCGGCATCGATCAGCACCAGATCGCCGTCTTTCAGCGGCGCATCGTTCTCGCGGTAATGCAGGATGCAGGCGTTCTTGCCCGCTGCGACGATGGAGCCATAGGCCGGCATCTTCGCCCCGCCCTTGCGGAATTCGTAATCCAGCTCGGCTTCCAGGTGGTACTCGAACAACCCGGCGCGGCTGGCCTGCATGGCGCGCACATGGGCGCGGCAGGAGATCTCCGCAGCTTCCTTCATGACTTTGACTTCGGCCGCCGACTTGTACAGGCGCAGGTCATGCAGCAGGTGTTCGAGGGTGATGAATTCGTTGGGCGGCGAAGCCCCCTGGCGCGCCTTGGAGCGGATCACATTGATCCACTCCATCAGTTGGCGGTCGAACTCGTGGTGGGTGCCCATGGAGGAATAGACCCGGTCACGCCCCTCGATCAGCCCCGGCAGGATGTCGTCGATATCACTAATGGGGAACGCATCGTCCGCGCCGTACTGGCTGATCGCGCCATCCTGGCCGGCACGCAGGCCGTCCCACATTTCCCGCAGCGGATCGCGCTCGCGGCAGAACAACACGTACTCGCCATGCTCGCGCCCCGGAATCAGCGCAATCACCGCCTCCGGCTCGGGAAAGCCGGAGAGGTACTGGAAATCGCTGTCCTGGCGGTAGATGTGCTCGACATCGCGGTTGCGGATATACACCGGCGCGGCCGGCAGGATGGCAATGCTGTTGGGTTCCATCTGCGCCATCAGCGCCTTGCGCCGACGGGCGTATTCCGACTTGGGGATGCTGATCATGGGCAGATAGGGTCCACTTCCGATTACATGAAAAGAGCTGACATAAAAATCAATGCAGCGAAGGTTTGGCCGCCGGCGCTTCGGGCTTGGCGCACTCGCTGAACAGCAGCAGCGGCGCAACGCGCAGGTACTCCATCACTTCCATGTAATCGCTCTCGCCGTCCTCGGACTCTTCCAGGGCGTTCTGCACCTGGGCAATGGCCGACAGATCCTGCAGCACTTCCATGGCTTCGGCGCTCAAGGCCTTGTCGCGCACGGTCAGGCCGAAGCCGCCGAGAAAGCCCTGGCACCATTGTCCCAGCGCCACAGCGCGTTCGCCAAGCGGCGCATCGTCGCTGGGCAACAGCAGCACCACGGTGACATCGTTGCTCGACAGCTCGTTCTTGACCATTTCCTGCAAGCCAATCAAGGCCTGGCGCACGCTGTCTTCGGCGGCGGTACCGAGCAGCTCGGCGGCATCGATCAGCCAGGGCTCGATATCAAAACCGGCACCGGCGCAGCTGCGCCCGAGCAACAGGCCGTGCAACTCGGCCGGGGAAACGGAATGACCGCTGCTGCTGAGCAGGGCGGCGAAGGCGGCATACGGAGAATTCGAAGTTGGCATAGATAACTAGGCGCAAAGCTGCGCAATCACTAGAATGGAGGCCTTGTATCCTAGCACCGGCAAGCGCGCCAAGACTATTCAAGGTGCTCGACGGATCCGCCCCAGCCCACCGCGTTCCGACCTCAGTCTGTGCACAAGGTAAGCGTCACATGCCGTTTTTCTATGAATTCTTTGCCGGTGGCGGCATGGCCCGCGCAGGCCTTGGCGAAGAATGGACCTGCAGCTTTGCCAACGACTTTTCCACCAAGAAGGCCGAGTCCTATGTCGCCAACTGGGGCGGCGAGCATCTGCGGGTCGACGACATCAATGCACTGAACGGCCACGACCTGCCCGGCCACGCCGACCTGGCCTGGGCCTCGTTCCCCTGCCAGGATCTGTCCCTGGCGGGCAACGGTGCCGGCTTGCGCGGCCAGCGTTCGGGCTCGTTCTGGGGCTTTATGCGGCTGATCCGCGAGCTGGCGCAGGGCGGGCGCAAGCCGGGCATGATCGTCATCGAGAACGTCTACGGCACCCTGACCTCCCACGAGGGTAAGGATTTCGAAGCCATCGCCGCGGCCATCGCCGAGGCGGGCTATGTGTTCGGTGCCCTGGTGATCGACGCCGTGCAGTTCGTGCCGCAATCGCGACCACGGCTGTTTATCCTCTGCGTCGACCAGGCCCTGCAGCTCCCCGCCGAACTGATCGGCCAGCGCCCTTCGCCGGCCTGGCACCCGGAAAAGCTGATCGCCTGCCACAACAACCTGGCGAAGAAGGTCCAGCAGCAATGGCGCTGGTGGAAACTGGCCGAACCGGCCACGCCCATGCACACCCTGGACGACATCATCGAGGCCGAGCCCAGTGGCGTGAGCTGGCACAGCGAGGCGCAAACGCAGAAGCTACTGACGTTGATGAGCCCGCTGAACCGGCAGAAGGTGCTGGCCGCCCAGCAGCTCGGCAGGCTGCAGGTGGGCACCATCTACAAGCGCACACGCAATAACCTGCAGCGCGCCGAAGTGCGCTTCGACGGTATCGCCGGCTGCCTGCGCACCCCCTCCGGCGGCTCCAGCCGGCAGACCATCATGATCGTGCACGGCCAGTCGATTCGCTCGCGGCTGATTTCCCCCCGCGAGGCCGCGCGGCTGATGGGCCTGGCCGACAGCTATCGCCTACCCGCCAACTACAACGACGCCTATCGCCTGCTCGGCGATGGCGTCGTGGTGGCGGTGGTGGCGCACCTCAATCAGCACCTGCTGCTGCCCCTGCAGCGCGCCCAGCAACAGCTGCGGGAGGCTCTGTGAGCCTGCACGAACAGCTGACCATGGTGATTCAGGACGCCCCCGCGGCCTCCATGTCCACCAACGAGCTGCCCCTGGAGACCCGGGAGCTGCGCCGCCTGCTGGACGATTTTCTCAACCAGGAAGTGATCAACCCACTGACCCAGAGGCCGCTCAAGCTCGGCAACTACAAGTGGGGCGTGTATGCCTTCTATGATTACGACAATGAACCTATCTATGTCGGCCAGACCAAAGAGTCGATCCGCACGCGTATCAAGCGGCACCTGACCAACCAGCGCACCGATGCGGTGGCCATGAGCGTGCTCGACCCCTTCGAGGTCTATAAGATAGTCGTCTACCCCATGCCGCAACTGGAGTCATGCGCCCCCGGCGATGCCCAGGCCAAGGCTCAGCTCGATGCCCTTGAACACCTGATCTACAGCCAGGCGATCGACGCATCGAAATTCCGCGCCATTCTCAATGAAAAGGAACCGCCCATCCCGCGAGTCGAGATCAGCGCACCCCAGGCCTACAGCGGCATCGTTGTTTCGGCCGCAGTGCGCAACATCCGCGAACACCCCGACATCCGCATTGCCCGCCGCACCCAGACACTCTCGCGGCTGGCGCTTATCATCAGCCAGCGCCGCGTACAGAAAGGCCTGCGCAAGGTTTTACATGTGCAGGCATTACGGCTTGAATGGTTGGCGAGAAAACGCTTCGACAGCGCCTGCGATACTGTCGAAGACGACTGAAAGACGCTATTTTTCGATTGTCAGTCCCGCTCATTTACCCACGAGTAGAAGATTCCATGGAAGATGCCGACCTGCATGCCCTTACGACCAAGCTGGACTTGCTGATCCAGCGTGTCGAGCAGCTCAAGGCCCACAACCGCGCTCTCCTGGCAAATGAAAAGGCTTGGCGCGAGGAACGCGCCCATCTTATTGAAAAGAACGAAATGGCCCGGCACAAGGTCGAATCCATGATTTCGCGCCTGAAAGCCCTGGAGCAGGATTAATGACTCAGTCGAATACGGTTACCGTCCAGATCCTGGACAAAGAATATTGCATCGCCTGCCCGAGCGATGAACGCAGCAATCTGGAGAACGCCGCGCGTTACCTGGACGGCAAGATGCGTGAGATTCGCTCGAGCGGCAAAGTCATCGGAGCCGACCGCGTCGCGGTCATGGCCGCTCTTAACATCACCCACGATTTGTTACACAAACAGCAACACCTTGACCAACAGGCCAGCGCCAACAGCGAACAGGTGCGCAGCCTGCTCAACCGGGTCGATCGCGCCCTCGAAAGTGACGCGGATGAACGCGGCAGCTGATTCGCCGACGCTTTCGGGTATACTGGCCACCGCTCCCTGGAGTGTGCGCCAGTTGGTGATGTCCCTGAGCCGATACGCACAAACCCGGAGGTTGCATGTTGAGGCCGGTGTGCATGTCCGCCTGACGGAAAGCCTTAACGCCTCCTGCACCCTCCACCTTGAACTTTCGGGTTCAAGGGCTAAACCGACAGCGGCACGTCGGGGAGTCACTCTTTCCAGCCCGTTGCCCCTCCGCGGCAACGGTCAGCGCCAGCAACCATGATCGAATCCAGCTCTCTCAGCCGTGCGCAACTGCGCCGCCGGTTGCGCCAGCAACGGCGCGCGCTCGGTCGCCAGGCCCAGCGCAAGGCCGCCCACGGCCTGCACCGGCAGCTGGCGCAGCATCCGCTGTTCCGCCGCGCCCGACATATTGCCCTGTACCTGCCCAATGACGGCGAGATCGACCCCCGCCCGCTGCTGCGCGCCGCCCAGCGCCGCGGCAAGGCGACCTACCTGCCGGTTCTCAGCCCCTGGCCGCGGAGCAAGATGGTGTTTCAACGCATCACCGCGGGCGAGACGCTACGCCCCAACCGCTTCGGCATTGCCGAACCACGGCGCAACCACGCACGGCAACGCAAGATCTGGGCGCTGGATCTGATTCTGCTGCCGTTGGTCGGTTTCGATCGCCACGGCGGGCGCCTGGGCATGGGCGGCGGCTTCTATGACCGCAGCCTGGCCTACCGGAAAATGCGCAAAAATTGGCACAAACCGACGCTACTCGGTCTGGCTCACGAATGTCAGCAGGTGGATCGACTGGCGATGGCCAGCTGGGATATGCCGCTGCAAGCGACAGTGACGGACAGGGCCTGGTACTGAATGGTGCATGGTGCCGCACTCCCTGCGGCACCTGGCTGACTCAGCCGGCGGCGTGCTGACTGACTGGCACGTCCGGCTGGCGCTCCCATAGACTCTGGGTATAGCCCGTGGTGACCACCCCCAGGCTGAACAGAATCACCAATACCCACAACACATCAGGTTTACGTTTTTTCATGGAATGCCTCCCCCTTGCAGGCATGATCCCACGGTGGACCCGTGGCGTTTATTCTTATTAACCCCGCGGCGGCCTGACAGCCAGGCCGGTACAGACACTGCCTGAGTCGCGCCGACCGGGTCTGCCCGCTTAAGGACTGGCGAACAGGAGCAAAGTTCATGCCTTATTGGTTGATGAAGTCGGAACCCGACGAACTCTCGATCCACGACCTGCAGCGCCTGGGGCAAACCCGCTGGGACGGCGTGCGCAATTACCAGGCGCGCAACTTTATGCGCAGCATGCAAACGGGTGATCTGTTCTTCTTCTATCACTCCAGTTGCCCGCAACCGGGTATCGCCGGCATCGCCCGGATTGCCTCGCCGCACTACCCCGACCCCACGGCGCTAGAGCCCGAGAGCCACTACTTCGATGCCAAGGCCAGTGCCGCCAAGAACCCCTGGAGCGCCCTCGACGTGACCTTTGTCGAGGCCTTCCGGCAGGTTATCCCCCTGGCGCAGCTGAAAGCGCAAAGCGCCCTCCTGGAACTGCCACTGGTACAAAAAGGCAGCCGCCTGTCGGTAATGCCCGTCAGCAGCCAGGAGTGGGCGGCAATCCTCACTATGCGCTGAAATGGCACTGTGCTATTAGGTAGAGGAACCTTTTGGGGCCGTCTATGCCGCAGCGCTCTCCATCGCCCTGGCCGGCGCACGTTGCGCTTGCAGCCCTGCTGCTGGCGCTATGCCTGGCCAGCCTGCTGATCTGGCAACAACTGCTGAGCGCGCAACAGCAGCGTATTGCCGAGCGCGTGAGCTATCAGGCCCACAGCCTGGCCCGCCAGCTGGAAGCCAGCCTGATCTACCAGGTCGACGACCTGCAGCGCCTGGCCCAGGCATGGAACCATCGCGGACGCATCCCCAAGGACGAATGGACCCTCGACAGCCAGTTTTCCCTCAGCCACTTCAAGGGTTACCAGGCCATTCAGTGGCTGGGTAGCGACCTCGCCATGCGCTGGGTCGAGCCGCTGCAAGGCAACGAGGCCGCCCAGCAATTCCGCCTGACCCCGGCCCACCCCAACTTCAACCTGGCGATGCAGGCCAAAGCCAGCGGCGAACCGCGCTTCTCCAACAGCTTCGCCCTGGTCCAGGGTGGCCACGGTTTTATCCTCTACACCCCGCTGTATATCGCCAACGCGCAGCAGCAACCGGTCTTCGACGGCTTTCTACAGGGTGTGTTTCGCGTCGAGCAGCTGATGGACGAGCTGCTCAGCAACCTCGACAACGGCGACTTCAGCGCCTCCCTGCTGGAAGCCGGACAACCCATCTACCGACGTACCCCCGGCCCGACAGTCGAGAACCTGCAGCAGGTGGTGGCGCTGCAACTGCTGAACAACAGCAACTTCGCGCTGCGCCTCAAGCCCAGCGAGCACCTGGTACAGCGCCTGAGTACGCCACTGCCCGAATTCGTCCTCGGTGCCAGCCTGATTATCAGCCTGCTGCTGGTCGCCGCCCTCGCCCTGGCCCTTGAAAATGCCCGCCGCGCCCAGGCCCTGCACACCAGCAATCGCCAGCTGAACGAACAGGTCAGCCAGCGCGAACAGATCGAGCGAGTACTGCGCGACAGCCGGGAACGCCTGCAACTGGTGCTCGACCTGACCGACTCCAGCCGCGACGGCTTGTTTATCATCGACCCACAGACCCGCGACATCCTGCACATGAACCAGGCCATGTACAGCAGCCTGGGCTATAGCGCCGAGACCTTCAGCCAGCTGCTCAAGGAAGACCCGGAGCAGCTGCTGCCGGGCTTTCACCAGTGGCTGGAAGGCGTGCGCCAGGCGCAACAGGACAAGCTGTCACAGATATTCCAGCGGCAGATGCGCCGCCGCGACGGCAGCCTGCAGGCTGCCGAAATCAGTGCCCAGCTGATGGTCCTCAATGGCCATGAATACCTGATCGGGGTTTCCCGCGATAACAACGAGCGCCTGCAGATCGAGGCGCAGCTGCAGCGCCTGTCGCAGCAGGACGGCCTGACCGGCCTGTATAACCGGCGCTACTTCGACAACCGCCTGGCCAGCGAGTGGCGGCGCATGCGTCGGCATAACGCCGCCCTGACCCTGCTGATGCTGGATATCGACTACTTCAAGACCTATAACGACCAGCTCGGCCACCTGGCCGGCGACGATGTCCTGCAGCAGGTCGCCGAACTGTTGCAGCGCTGCCTGCAGCGCGAGGACGATGCCGCCTGTCGCTATGGCGGCGAAGAATTCGCCATCATCCTGGCCAACGCCGATCTGCACAGCGGGGCCCTGGTCGCCGCCCGGGTGCACCAGCAGCTAGCCGAACTGAATATCCCCCACCCGGGTAGCCCGTTCGGGCGGATAACCCTGAGCATCGGTCTGGCCTGTATCGAGCCGAGCCAGGACAACCAGCCCTATATGCTGATCGCCCAGAGCGACCAGGCGCTCTACCAGGCCAAACATCAGGGCCGCAATTGCACCTGCGAATGGCAGCAGGTACGGGCTACTGAATAATCAGGTTATTGAACAGCAGGTCTTCCACCAGCGGCTTACCCTCTTCAGCGGTGAGCACATCCTGTACCTGCTTGAGCGCCTGCTGACGCAGCAACTCCTTGGAATCGGCCGCCGCCATGCTGGCCTCGGTCTGCTCCGAAAACAGCATCACCAACTGATTGCGGATCAGCGGATCGTGATGCTTGACCGCGGCCTCGGCCTCGGCACTGGCGACCCGCAGGGAAATATCCGCCTTGAAGAACTTGAGCTTCGGCCCCGTGCCGAAATTGCCCACCAGGGCCGGGAACAGGGAAACATAGGCCACCACAGGGACCACCTCCCCCTCGGCTTTTTCGTCCTCCTCGGCCTGCGCCAACAACGGCAGGGACAGGGCCATCAGCAATGCGATCCAGACTTTCACGGTGTATTCCTCAAGGGGCCGGTACGGCTAGCAGCTCCTAGCATAGCCACAGCGGCGGCCAGGCCCAAGCCCTATGCTTATGCAAGGCCATCAGGAGCAGGCATGCTCGTTGACCGCGACCCATGCCCCCCTACACTGCAATCCCATAACCCCTAGAGGAATCGCCCGATGAAAGCCGTGCTGTGCAAAGCCTTCGGCCCCGCCGAAACCCTGGTCCTGGAAGAAGTCGCCAGCCCCGAAGCGAAGAAGAACGAAGTGCTCCTGCAAGTCCATGCGGCCGGGGTCAACTTTCCCGACACCCTGATCATCGAAGGCAAATACCAGTTCAAGCCGCCCTTCCCATTCTCTCCTGGTGGCGAAGCAGCCGGCGTGGTCAGCGCGGTGGGCGAGAAAGTCAGCCACCTGAAAGTCGGCGACCGGGTCATGGCCCTGACCGGCTGGGGCAGTTTTGCCGAAGAAGTGGCGGTACCCGGCTATAACGTCATGCCGATCCCGGCGAGCATGGACTTTGCCAGCGCCGCCGCCTTCGGCATGACCTACGGCACCTCGATGCACGCCCTCAAGCAGCGCGCCAATCTGCAACCGGGGGAAACCCTGCTGGTGCTCGGTGCGTCCGGCGGCGTCGGCCTGGCGGCGGTGGAAATCGGCAAGGCCATGGGTGCCAAGGTGATCGCCGCGGCAAGCAGCGCCGAGAAACTGGAAGTAGCCCGCGCGGCGGGTGCCGACGAGCTGATCAACTACAGCGAAGGCAGCCTCAAGGACGAAGTCAAACGCCTGACCGGCGGCCAGGGTGCGGACGTGATCTACGACCCGGTCGGTGGTGACCTGTTCGATGCGGCCATCCGCAGCATCGCCTGGAACGGTCGCCTGCTGGTGGTGGGCTTCGCCAGCGGGCGTATCCCCGAGCTGCCGGTCAACCTCGCCCTGCTCAAGGGCGCGGCTGTGGTCGGGGTGTTCTGGGGCTCCTTCGCCCAGCGCCAGCCTCAGGACAACGCGGCCAACTTCCAGCAGCTGTTCGCCTGGCACGCCGAAGGCAAGCTCAAGCCGCTGGTGTCGCAGATCTTCCCGCTGGAAAAAGCCGGAGAAGCCATCGACACCCTGGGCCAGCGCAAGGCCGTGGGCAAGGTGGTGGTGCAGGTGCGGTAAATGTAGGGTGGATGATGCCTTATTCATCCACCACGCACGCCCAGATTGGTGGATCGGTGAAGCCTGATCCAGCCTACGAAGCCGCCCCAGAGCGGCTTCTTTTATTCAGCCCCGCGGCGCGTAGGCGAACACGTCGGCGCGCATCTGGTGGGCGTCCATGCCGGCATCCACCAGGGCATCCAGGGTGGCGTAAACCATGGCTGGCGAGCCACTGGCGTACAGGTGCAGCGCCTTGAGGTCGGCAAAATCTTCGCGCACGGCCTCATGCAGCAGGCCGCAGCGGCCTTGCCAGCCGCACTGCTCGCTGACCACCTGATGCAGAAACAGATTGGGTACCTGCTGCCACTGCGCCCAGTGCTCCAGTGCGTAAAAGTCCTCCGGTCGGCGCGCGCCCCAGTACAGGTGCACCGGATGGCTAAAGCCAGCAGCGCGACAGTGCTCAATCAGGCTGTGCATCTGCGCCATGCCGGTACCGGCCGCAATCAGCACCAGCGGGCCATCCGGCAGCTCGGCCAGGTGAGTATCGCCGAAGGGCATCTTTACCCGCGCCAGGCCCTGGCTGCGCAGCTGGGCGATCAGCTTCGCGGTGCCCTCGTCACGGGCCAGGATATGCAGCTCCAGCTCCCGTCCACGGTGGGGGGCCGAGGCCAGGGAAAAGGCGGCGTAGTCGTCATCCTCACGCTGCAGCAGCAGGTACTGGCCGGCGTGGTAGCGCGGCACCTTGCCGGCCGGGGCGTTGAGAAGCAGGCGGAACACGTCGCCGCCCAGCTCGTCGCACGCGACAATCTGACAGGCCAGTTCGCGCACCGGCAGCTCGCCGGGGGCCAGCACGCCATCCCAGTGCAGCACACAGTCCTGCAGCGGCTCGGCCAGGCAGGTGAACAGTTCGCCATGGTCCAACGTGCTCGCGCCCTGCTGCACCCGGCCCTCCACCAGCAGCGCCGCGCAGATATGGCAATTGCCATTGCGACAGCTCTGCGGGCAGTCGTAGCCCAGCCGTCGCGCGGCATCGAGAATGCGCTCGCCGATCCGTACTTCAAGCACAGCACCCGAAGGATTCAGGGTGACTTTCATCAATCGATTCCCAACTCAGACCAGAGCGCATCGACGCGCTGCTTGACCGCCTCATCCTGAACGATAGCCCGGCCCCACTCGCGCGTGGTCTCGCCCGGCCATTTATGGGTGGCGTCCAGGCCCATCTTCGAGCCAAGGCCGGAAATTGGTGAGGCGAAGTCGAGGTAGTCGATCGGCGTATTGTCGATCAGCACCGTGTCGCGCTTGGGGTCCATGCGCGTGGTAATGGCCCAGATCACGTCATTCCAGTCCCGTGCGTTGATATCGTCGTCGGTGACTATGACGAACTTGGTGTACATAAACTGTCGCAAAAACGACCAGACACCGAGCATTACCCGCTTGGCGTGGCCGGGGTACTGCTTCTTGATGGTCACCACCGCCAGGCGGTAGGAACAACCTTCCGGCGGCAGATAGAAGTCGGTGATTTCCGGAAACTGCTTCTGCAGGATCGGCACGAAGACTTCGTTAAGCGCCACGCCGAGGATCGCCGGCTCATCGGGCGGACGGCCGGTGTAGGTGCTGTGGTAGATCGGCTTTTGCCGACGGGTGATGCGTTCGACGGTAAACACCGGGAAGGTATCGACTTCGTTGTAGTAACCGGTGTGGTCGCCGTACGGGCCTTCCGGTGCGGTTTCGCCCGGATGGATCACCCCTTCGAGGACGATTTCAGCACTGGCCGGCACCTGCAGGTCGCTGCCACGGGCCTTGACCAGCTCGGTACGGTGACCGCGCAGCAGGCCGGCGAAGGCATATTCGGACAAAGTATCGGGCACCGGGGTGACCGCACCGAGAATGGTCGCCGGGTCGGCACCCAGGGCGACGCACACCGGGTAGGGGCGATCCGGGTACTTCTGGCACCACTCACGGAAATCCAGGGCACCGCCGCGGTGGCTAAGCCAGCGCATGATCAACTTGTTGCGGCCGATCACCTGCTGGCGATAGATGCCGAGGTTCTGCCGCTCCTTGTTCGGGCCCTTGGTGATGGTCAGGCCCCAGGTGATCAGCGGGCCGACATCGCCGGGCCAGCAGGTCTGCACCGGCAGTTTGCCGAGGTCGACGTCGTCGCCTTCCTCTATCACTTCCTGGCAGGGCGCATCCTTCAGCACCTTGGGGGCCATGGCCAGCACCTTGCGGAAGATCGGCAGCTTGCTCCAGGCGTCTTTCAGGCCTTTCGGCGGCTCCGGCTCTTTCAGAAAGGCCAGCAGCTTGCCGATCTCCCGCAGCTCGCTGACCTCTTCCGCGCCCATGCCCAAGGCCACGCGCTTGGGCGTGCCGAACAGATTGCCGAGCACCGGCATGTCGAAGCCCGTGGGGTTCTCGAACAGCAGCGCCGGTCCGCCCTTACGCAGGGTGCGGTCACAGACCTCGGTCATTTCCAGCACAGGGGAAACCGGCACCTGGATGCGCTTGAGTTCGCCGCGCTGTTCCAGACCGCGGATAAAGTCGCGCAGGTCGCGATACTGCATGTTCAAGCCTCGTGTCGAGCGGGCCAAATAAGGGCGCAAAGTTTAGCGCCGAACTCGGTCTTTCAGAAGGATGAAGCAACGTCCAGATGCACAAAAGCCGGGTTTCCCCGGCCTTTGCTGTAGGGCGAGGAACGCCTTACTTACGCTTCATCGACATAAAGAACTCTTCGTTCGTCTTAGTCGCTTTCAGCTTGTCGATCAGGAATTCGATGGCGGCAATTTCGTCCATCGGGTGCAGCAGCTTGCGCAGAATCCACATGCGCTGCAGCTCGTCTTCGGCGGTCAGCAACTCTTCGCGGCGGGTGCCGGAGCGGTTGATGTTGATCGCGGGGAATACGCGCTTCTCGGCGATACGACGGTCCAGGGGCAGCTCCATGTTGCCGGTACCCTTGAATTCCTCGTAGATCACTTCGTCCATCTTCGAGCCGGTTTCCACCAGCGCGGTGGCGATGATGGTCAGCGAACCGCCTTCCTCGATGTTACGCGCCGCACCGAAGAAGCGTTTCGGCTTCTCCAGGGCGTGGGCGTCGACACCACCAGTAAGCACCTTGCCGGAGCTCGGGATCACGGTGTTGTAGGCACGCGCCAGGCGAGTGATGGAATCGAGCAGAATGACCACGTCCTTCTTGTGCTCGACCAGGCGCTTGGCCTTCTCGATGACCATTTCGGCGACCTGCACGTGGCGGGTCGGCGGCTCGTCGAAGGTCGAGGCGACCACTTCGCCGCGCACGGTGCGCTGCATTTCGGTCACTTCTTCCGGGCGCTCGTCGATCAGCAGAACGATCAGGTGGCACTCGGGGTTATTGCGGGTGATGTTGGCCGCAATGTTCTGCAGCATGATGGTCTTGCCGGCCTTCGGCGGCGCGACGATCAGGCCGCGCTGGCCCTTGCCGATCGGCGCGCAGAGGTCGATGACGCGGCCGGTGATGTCTTCGGTGGAGCCGTTACCGGCTTCCATGACCAGACGCTTGGTGGGGAACAGCGGCGTCAGGTTTTCGAACAGAATCTTGTTCTTGGCGTTTTCCGGGCGATCGTAGTTGATGGTGTCAACTTTGAGCAGGGCAAAATAGCGCTCGCCTTCTTTCGGCGGGCGAATCTTGCCGACAATGGTGTCGCCGGTACGCAGATTGAAGCGGCGGATCTGGCTCGGCGAGACATAGATGTCGTCGGGGCCAGCGAGGTACGAGGCATCCGCGGAGCGGAGAAAGCCGAAACCGTCCTGGAGAATCTCCAGCACGCCATCACCGGAGATTTCCTCACCGCTTTTAGCGTGTTTTTTCAACAGCGAGAAAATCACGTCCTGCTTGCGCGAACGGGCCATGTTTTCCAGGCCCATCTGTTCGGCGAGTTCCAGCAGTTCGGTGATCGGCTTTTGCTTGAGTTCGGTCAGATTCATAGGGAATGACGTAATCATGAAGGAGGGGGAATAAGCTATTCAGCTTGGGAAGCCGTGCCGCTATAAAGGCGATTGGATCGCTAGCGTGCTTCGAAGGTATTCGCGTAGGAATGCGTCGACGACGGCTTGCAGGGGGCGGCATAGGAAATGCAGCGAGGCCGAATGTAACACCGGTTTTAGCGGCACGTCCAGCACCCAGGCAGAAAAAAACCCCGCTATTTGCGGGGCTTATTCGGCAGCACAGTTGCTTAGATATTGCTGTCGAGGAAGGCCGCCAGCTGCGACTTGGACAGCGCGCCGACCTTGGTGGCTTCGACATTGCCGTTCTTGAACAGCATCAGGGTCGGGATACCACGCACGCCGTACTTGGGCGGAGTGTCCTGGTTTTCGTCGATGTTCAGCTTGCAGACTTTCAGCTTGCCCTGGTAGGTCTGGGCGATCTCATCGAGTACGGGGGCAATCATCTTGCACGGACCGCACCACTCAGCCCAGTAGTCGACCAGCACCGGACCCTCGGCCTGAATGACGTCCTGGTCGAAACTGGCGTCGCTGACATTGGTGATGAATTCGCTCATGGAAGTCTCCGTGTTCGGAAGCAAAAGATGGCGACATCATAGCCCGGCTTTCCCGGCACAGGAAGGCGGGCGCAATTGAGCCTATCTATGGGCTCGCAAAGAATTTACCCCGAAGCTAGTCGCCGAGGGTGACAAAAGCGATGCCGGTGCGCAAGGCCGCCGCACGGATATGCTGCTGCATGGCCTTCTGCGCCGGGCCCGAGGCGTGCCGACCCAGGGCCTTGAGGATCTTGCGATGCTCCTGCCAGGTCTCCATTGCGCGCTCCGGGCGGATAAACGGTAGCTTCTGGCTTTCCAGAAATATATCCGCACTGGAGGTGACGATGCCGCACATGGCCTGATTGCCACTGGCCAGCAGGATGCGCCGATGAAAGTCGAAATCCAGGCGTGAAGCCCCCTCGAAATCACCGCCGCGCAGGGCCAGACGCATCTGCTCGACATTGTCCTGCAGGGCATCCAGCTCGGCCGCTGTCAGGGTGGCCGCCGCCAGGCCGCAGGCGAAACCTTCCAGGGCGAAGCGCAATTGAAAGGTATCGGCGGCCGACACCTGTTCGGCGAAGGGCCAGGAGAAGCCCGTGGGGGCCGCCGCCTGGGCGGAGGTGGCCTGAACGAACACGCCCTTGCCAGGCTGCACGCTGATCATGCCCAGGGCACTCAGGGATGACAGCGCCTCACGCAGGGAGGTGCGGCTGACCCCCAGGCGCTCGGCCAGGTCGCGCTGCGAAGGCAGGGCGTCGCCCGGGCGGTAGTCCTCGTCGGCGATCAACTTGCGGATCGCCTGCAGGGCGTATTCGGGGACGGCACGGGGAGCGGGAGCATTCATGACTGTTCAGGCCGGTCGGTCCAGTAAAGGTGCTCTTTGTAAGGCCGGAGCGGCCTTGCCGGCAAGCATTGCGCCGTTTTGAGGCCTATTTCACGGCCCTGCACCCGAATGGCGCAGCGCCCGGATTGACCGGCCAGTCAGCTTTATAACTGTTCATACCAGTAAGACCTTGTTTTACAAAAGCAATCAGCCTAAGTGCATGAATCAAATGGAATTGGCATGGGCAATGCAATCTGAAAACCAGCCAAACCTATAGGTTTTCACATAACTGCCGGGAGCATGCCATGCACAAGATTCAGCGCCACCTACTCAACCTGTTCATCGCCGGTCTGGCCCTGAGCCTGCCCAGTGCCTTTGCCGACGGCCTTAGCGATATCACCGAGCGCGGCGTGCTGAAAGTCGCCGTGCCGCAGGACTTTCCGCCCTTCGGCTCGATTGGCCCGGACATGCAGCCGCGCGGCCTGGATATCGACACCGCCCAGCTACTGGCCGACCAGCTGGCGGTGAAACTGGAACTGACTCCGGTCAACAGCACCAACCGCATCCCGTTCCTTACCACCGGTAAGGTCGACCTGGTGATCTCCAGCCTGGGCAAGAACCCCGAGCGCGAAGCGGTGATCGACTTCTCCAGCGCCTACGCACCCTTCTACCTCGGCGTATTCGGCCCGGAAGATGCCGCTGTGAGCAGCCTCGCCGACCTGGAAGGCAAGACCATCAGCGTGACCCGCGGCGCGGTGGAAGATATCGAGCTGAGCAAGGTGGCCCCCAAGGGTGCGACGCTCAAGCGCTTCGAGGACAACAACTCGACCATCGCCGCCTACCTCTCCGGCCAGGTCGACCTGATTGCCAGCGGCAACGTGGTGATGGCCGCCATCGCCGAGCGCAACCCCAAGCGTGTGCCGCTGATGAAGATAAACCTCAAGGATTCGCCCACCTATGTCGGCCTGAACAAGAACGAGGCGGCGCTGCTGACCAAGGTCAACGCGATCATCGCCAGCGCCAAGGCCGACGGCAGCCTCAATGCGATCAGCGAGAAATGGCTGAAGCAGCCGCTGCCGGCCGGCTTGTAAGGGCACAGAGACAGGAGGCGCGCGATGGCGTACCAGTTCGATTTTCTTCCGGTGTTGGCCAACGCCGACCTGTTGCTGCAAGGCGCGTTCTTCACCCTGAGCCTGACCGCCGTCGGCACACTGCTGGGGGTCGGTCTGGGCATCATCGGTGCGGTGCTGCGCGCCTGGCGGATCAAACCCTTCAGCCAGCTGTTTGGCCTGTATGTCGAACTGATCCGCAATACACCCTTTATCGTTCAGCTGTTCTTTATCTTCTTCGGTCTGCCGGCCCTGGGCGTGCGGATGAATGAGTGGGAGGCGGCGGCGCTGGCGATGGTGATCAACCTGGGGGCCTACTCCACCGAGATCATCCGCGCCGGCATTCAGGCCATCCCCGGCGGCCAACTGGAGGCGGCGGCGGCCCTGGCCATGAACCGTATCGAGATATTCCGCCACGTGGTGCTGCGCCCGGCCCTGGCCAAGGTGTGGCCGGCGCTGTCGAGCCAGATCATCATTGTCATGCTCGGCTCGGCGGTGTGTTCGCAGATTTCCACCGAAGAGCTGTCGTTCGCCGCCAACTTTATCCAGTCGCGCAACTTCCGCGCCTTTGAAACCTACCTGGTGACCACCCTGCTCTATCTGGCCATGGCGATCCTGATCCGCCAGCTGCTGGCCTGGGTTGGCCGCCGCTTTGTTGTCGGAGGCCGCTGATGGACTTCACCTTCTGGGACATCCTGCGCAACCTGCTGGTGGGTCTGCAGTGGACCCTGCTGCTGTCGCTGGTGGCCTTCGCCTGCGGCGGCGTGGCTGGATTGCTGCTCCTGCTGGCGCGGATTTCACGGCTGCAGGCGCTGCGGGTTCTGGCGCGCGGCTATATCGAGCTGTTCCAGGGCACACCCCTGCTGATGCAGCTGTTTATGGTGTTCTTCGGCATCGCCCTGCTCGGTGTCGACGTGTCGCCCTGGCTGGCCGCAGCCGTCGCCCTGACCCTGTTCACCAGCGCCTTTCTCGCCGAGATCTGGCGTGGCTGCGTCGAGTCGATCAGCCACGGCCAGTGGGAAGCCGCCGAAAGCCTGGCCATGACTCGCCTCGAGGTGCTGCGTCACGTGGTGCTGCCGCAGGCCATGCGCATCGCCATCGCCCCCACCGTGGGTTTCTCGGTGCAGGTGGTGAAAGGCACCGCGGTGACCTCGATCATCGGTTTTACCGAACTGACCAAGACCGGCGGCATGCTGGCCAACGCCACCTTCGAGCCATTCATGGTCTACGGCCTGGTGGCGCTCGGTTACTTCCTGCTCTGCTACCCCCTGTCGCTTGCCGCATACCGCCTGGAAAGGAGGCTGAATGTCACTGCTTAACGTCACCGCCCTGCACAAGTACTACGGCGACAACCATGTGCTCAAGGGCATCGATCTGACGGTCGAGGAAGGCGAAGTGGTTGCCATCATCGGCCGCAGCGGTTCGGGCAAAAGCACATTGCTGCGCACCCTCAACGGCCTGGAATCGATCAACGACGGGGTTATCGAGGTCGACGGCGACTATATCGACGCTGCCCGCGCGGATCTGCGCAGCCTGCGGCAGAAGGTCGGCATGGTGTTTCAGCAGTTCAACCTGTTCCCCCACCTGACGGTAGGCGAGAACATCATGCTGGCACCCCAGGTGGTCAAGAAGATGGGCCGCGACGACGCGCAGCAACTGGCGCGGCAGATGCTCGAGCGAGTCGGCCTGGGCGAGAAGTTCGACGCCTACCCGGAGCGTTTGTCTGGCGGCCAGCAGCAGCGCGTGGCGATCGCCCGCGCCCTGGCCATGTCGCCCCGGGTGCTGCTGTGCGACGAGATCACCTCGGCGCTCGACCCGGAGCTGGTCAACGAGGTGCTGGCGGTGGTCAAGCAACTGGCCAGCGAGGGCATGACCCTGATCATGGTCACCCACGAAATGCGCTTCGCCCGCGAGGTCGGCGACAAGCTGGTGTTTATGCACCAGGGCAAGGTGCATGAGGTCGGCGATCCCAAGCGGCTGTTCGCCGAACCGCAGACTGCGGAATTGCGTCAGTTTATCGGCTCGGTCAACCTGTAAATCCGCTCTTTTACCCGCAGGAGGGCGCGTTCAGCTAAGCGTGATGCGCCCGCGACGAACGGCCGACTTGCACCTTGAGCAGCAGCCCGCAGCAGGGCGGCGCGGCTTTTTCAGGGACACCCGCAGGGCCTGCGACATCAGTATGCGTTGGCGAGGCCGGGCTATCGTGGCAGGATGGCCGGGTTCCGCATCGAGATGTCTCCGTCATGCCGCATACCCCTGCCGAGTCCTTCCCCTTGATTGCAGCCATCGACCTGGGCTCCAACAGCTTCCATATGGTGCTGGCCAAAGCCGACCATGGCGAGATCCGCATCCTCGAACGCCTCGGCGATAAGGTGCAACTGGCCGCCGGAATCGACGAGCAGCGTCTGCTCAGCGAAGAGGCCATGCAGCGCGGGCTCGACTGCCTGCGCCGCTTTGCCCAGCTGACCGCCAGCCTGCCCGAGGGCGCGGTGCGCATCGTCGGCACCAATGCCCTGCGCGAGGCGCGCAACCGTGGTGACTTTATCCGCCGTGCCGAAGAGATCCTCGGCCATCCGGTTGAAGTCATCTCCGGGCGCGAAGAAGCGCGCCTGATCTATCTCGGCGTCTCCCACAGCATCGCCGACACCCCGGGCAAACGCCTGGTCGCCGATATCGGCGGTGGCAGCACCGAGTTCGTCATCGGCCAGCGCTTCGAGCCGCTGCTGCGCGAAAGCCTGCAGATGGGCTGCGTCAGCTTTACCCAGCGTTTCTTCAAGGACGGCAAGATCACCCCGGCACGCTACGCCCAGGCCTACACCGCGGCGCGCCTGGAGATCATGGGTATCGAGCACGGCCTGCGCCGCCTCGGCTGGGAAGATGCGGTGGGGGCCTCGGGCACCATCAAGGCCATCGGCCTGACCATTCAGGCCGCCGGTCTCGGCGGCGGCGAGGTCAATGCCGAAGGGCTGGCCTGGCTGAAACGCAAAATATTCAAGATCGGTGAGGCTGAAAAACTCGACCTCGACGGTATCAAGCCGGATCGCCGCGGTATCTTCCCCGCTGGCCTGGCGATTCTCGAAGCCATCTTCGATGCCTGCGATATCCAGCGCATGAGCCATTCCGAAGGGGCGCTACGCGAAGGCGTACTCTACGACCTGCTCGGCCGCCATCAGCATGAGGACGTGCGCGAACGCACCCTCAGCTCGCTTATGGAGCGTTATCACGTCGATCTGGAACAGGCGGCGCGGGTGGAAAGCAAGGCGCTCTCGGCCCTCGACAAGGTCGCGGACGACTGGGCGCTGAACGACGACTGGCACCGTGAGCTGCTCAGCTGGGCGGCCAAGGTGCATGAAGTCGGCCTGGATATCGCCCACTACCAGTACCACAAGCACGGTGCCTATCTGGTCGAGCACTCCGACCTGTCGGGTTTCTCGCGCCAGGATCAGCAGATGCTCGCGCTCCTGGTGCGCGGCCATCGACGCAATATTCCCAAGGACAAGTTCGCCGCGTTCGGCGAGGAAGGCCTCAAGCTGATGCGCCTGTGCGTGCTGCTGCGCTTCGCCATCCTGTTCCACCATATCCGTGGGACCCAGGAAATGCCCCAGGTGCAGCTAAAGGCCAGTCAGCAGAGTCTGGAAATTGCCTTTCCGCAGGACTGGCTGGCCGCCAACCCGCTGACCCAGGCGGACTTCACCCAGGAAGCGGAATGGCTCAAGCGCATCGATATCGAGCTTAGCGTGCGCTGACCAGCGGTACGGTCAGCTTTTCCAGCAGCCCGGCCTGGGCGCTGCGCGGGTTCTGGTTACCGGTGGGCTGCAGACGCACATAGCGCCCATCCGGCTGCAGCAGCCAGGCGTGGGTGTTATCGGTCAGGTAAGCCTCCAGCTCCTTCTTCACCCGCAGGATCAGCTTCTTGCCTTCCACCGGGAAGCAGGTCTCGACGCGCTTGTCGAGGTTGCGCTCCATCCAGTCGGCGCTGGACAGGTAGATCTTCTCTTCGCCGCCATTGAGGAAGTAGAACACCCGGGTGTGCTCGAGGAAGCGGCCGATGATCGAACGCACCTGAATATTGTGCGACACACCGGCAATACCCGGACGCAGGCAGCACATGCCGCGAACCACCAGGTCGATCTTCACACCCGTCTGGCTGGCCTTGTACAGCGCGCGGATGATCTTCGGATCGGTCAGCGAGTTGAACTTGGCGATGATATGCGCCGGCTTGCCGTCGGCCGCCAGGGCGGTCTCCTTGGCGATCATATCGAGCAGGGTCTTTTTCAGGGTGAAGGGCGCGTGCAGCAGCTTCTTCATGCGCAGGGTCTTGCCCATGCCGATCAGCTGGCTGAACAGCTTGGACACGTCTTCGCACAGCGCCACATCGGCGGTGAGCAGGCTGTAGTCGGTGTACAGCCTGGCGTTGCCGGCATGGTAGTTGCCGGTACCGAGGTGCGCGTAACGGACGATATCGCCGCTCTCGCGGCGCAAAATCAGCATCATCTTGGCGTGGGTCTTGTAGCCCACCACACCGTAGATCACCACCGCACCGGCAGCCTGCAAGCGGCTGGCCAGCGCCAGGTTTGACTCTTCATCGAAACGCGCACGCAACTCGATCACCGCGGTGACCTCCTTGCCGTTGCGCGCGGCTTCCACCAGGGCGTCGACGATTTCCGAGTTGGCCCCGCTGCGGTACAGGGTCTGCTTGATCGCCAGCACGTGCGGGTCTTTCGCCGCCTGACGCAGCAGGTCGACCACCGGGGTAAAAGACTCGAAGGGATGCAGCAGGAGGATGTCCTGCTTGCTGACCACGCTGAAGATGTTCTCGGCGTTCTGCAGCAGCTTGGGGATCACCGGGGTGAAGGGCTTGTATTGCAGCTCCGGGTGACTTTCCAGGCCAGTGATACTGAACAGCCGGGTCAGGTTGACCGGGCCGTTGACCCGGTACAGCTCGCTCTCGCTGAGATTGAACTGCTTGAGCAGGTAATCGAGCAGCGGCCGTGGGCAAGTGTCCACCACCTCCAGGCGCACCGCATCGCCATAGCGCCGCGAGAACAGCTCACCGCGCAGGGCACGGGCCAGGTCTTCGACGTCTTCGGTGTCGACCGACAGGTCGGCGTTGCGGGTCAGGCGGAACTGGTAGCAACCCTTGACCTTCATGCCCTGGAACAGATCGTCGGCGTGGGCGTGGATCATCGAGGAGAGGAACACGAAGTTGTCGCCGGGGCCGCCAACCTCTTCCGGCACCTTGATGATGCGCGGCAACAGGCGCGGGGCCGGGATGATCGCCAGACCGGAATCGCGGCCGAAGGCGTCGATGCCTTCCAGCTCGACGATAAAGTTCAGGCTCTTGTTCACCAGCAGCGGGAACGGATGCGTTGGATCGAGGCCGATGGGTGTGATGATCGGCGCAATCTCGTCGCGGAAATAGCGGCGCACCCAGGCCTTGAGCTTGGTGGTCCAGAAACGCCGACGGATAAAGTTGACGTTGTACTTGGCCAGCGCCGGGAACAGGGTGTCGTTGAGAATCGCGTACTGCCGCTCAACCTGCTCGTGAGCCAGCTCGGCCACCCGCGCAAGCGCCTGGTGCGGCTGCAGGCCATCGGCCCCGGCCTGTTCGCGGGCGAAGTTGATCTGCTTCTTCAGCCCGGCGACGCGGATCTCGAAGAACTCATCGAGGTTGCTGGAGAAGATCAGCAGGAACTTCAGACGCTCCAGCAACGGATAGGACTCGTCCAGCGCCTGCTCCAGCACGCGGATATTGAACTTCAGCTGCGACAGCTCGCGGTGGATATACAGGCTGCTGTCGTCCAGGCTCGGAATCACCATGGGCGGCGACGGCGGTATGGGTGGCGCTACCGGTACCACCACCTCGACTGGCGGGGCCTCCGCGGCCACGGCCTCATCGACAACCGGCTGGGCGTCCTGCAATTCGCTGTTACTGAGTCCTTCGGTGTTCATCACAAATGTCCCGGGGGCGTCATTGCCCCTGTTTGAGCAGTTCTGCCGCACGTACGGCGAAATAAGTCAGGATGCCATCGGCACCCGCGCGTTTGAAGGCGGTCAGTGATTCGAGGATCACTGCCTCGCCCAGCCAGCCGTTCTGGATGGCGGCCATATGCATGGCGTACTCGCCACTGACCTGATAGACAAAGGTCGGCACCTTGAATTCCGCCTTGACCCGCCAGAGGATGTCCAGATAAGGCATGCCCGGCTTGACCATGACCATGTCCGCGCCTTCGGCCAGATCGGCGGCCACTTCATGCAGGGCTTCGTCGCCGTTGGCCGGGTCCATCTGGTAGCTGGCCTTGTTGGCCTTGCCCAGGTTGGCAGCCGAGCCCACCGCGTCGCGGAACGGGCCGTAGTAGGCGCTGGCGTACTTGGCCGAGTAGGCCATGATCCGCACATTGCTGTGATCGGCCAGTTCCAGAGCCTCGCGAATCGCCTGCACGCGGCCGTCCATCATGTCCGAGGGTGCGACCACCTGGGCACCGGCGGCGGCATGGGACAGCGCCTGCTTGACCAGGGCATCGACGGTGATGTCGTTCTGCACATAGCCATCTTCGTCGAGGATGCCGTCCTGACCATGGGTGGTAAAGGGGTCGAGGGCCACGTCGCTGATCACCCCCAGTTCGGGGAACTTGCCGCGCAGGGCGCGAATCGCGCGCTGGGCGATGCCCTCCGGATTCCAGGCCTCCTCGCCGAGCAGGGATTTTTTCTCCAGTGGCGTCACCGGGAACAGCGCCAGGGCGGGAATGCCCAGGGCCACCCACTTCTCCGCTTCCTGCAACAGCAGGTCGATGGACAGGCGCTCGACGCCCGGCATCGAGGCAATGGCTTCGCGGCGATTTTCGCCGTCGAGAACGAATACCGGCAGAATCAGGTCATCGACACTCAGGCGGTTTTCCCGCACCAGGCGTCGGGAGAAATCATCACGGCGGTTACGACGCAGGCGAGTGGCGGGAAACAGGCGATTGGCGGGGGTAAAGCTCACGACAGACTCCAGAGCCCGGATCGACGGGCGAGTGTGACAGTTATAAGCGGCCATTATGACCAAAGTATGACAGCACACGACAGCGCTGCGACCGCTTGCCGCAAGCAGGCTCAGGATAGCGGGGGAAAAAATCGCGGCATAGTGCGGCACGCCGTGGGTAGCGCCTTTATTTCAGCAGTACGGCCCCTTGCGGGCCGCACTCAATACGTCAAGCTCAGGCCGTTACCGAGCTCCGTTCACCCGGCGTGCAGTACAACGCCACCAGACTGAGCAGGCTGTAGCTCAGCAGCAACGGCCAGAGCAGCGGCAGTTCCGGCAACAGGCCGAGTTGCAGCGCCAGCCAGGCCGCCGGCAGGTTGAGCGCCAGACGCAACAGCTCCAGACGCCTAGCCGTTGGGCGGTTCTCCAGCCAGGTGCCGATCACGTACAGGCCACCGGCCATCCATGCCAGGCCCAGTAACAGCGCCGCCGCGCTCAGCTCGGCAGCCAGGGCCAGCAGGCCGGTGCCGGCGAGCACATAGAGACTGAACTGAGCCACCGCATAGAGTTGCTGAGCACGCCCCAGCGGCACCTCGAATTTGACGAACTGGCTGAGATCCGGCTTGGCCTGCGGGTACCTGGCCGCCACATCGGCCGGCCGCCAACCGGTGGGCATAAACCAGATGCGCAGCCTGTCCCACCAGGATTCGGCGCGGCGCGCATCGCGCCATAGCGCCACATAGAACTGCGCATTGGCCCACAGCGGATTCCAGCTGGCCAGCGGCGTGGTCACACCGAAGATCACCGGTTCTGCGTCCAGCTCTTCCTGGAAGGTGCCAAACAACCGGTCCCAGAGAATGAACACACCGCCGTAATTGCGATCCATATACACAGCATTCTGCGCATGGTGCACGCGGTGGTTGGACGGCGAGACAAACAGCCACTCGAACCAGCCCAGCTTGGGAATATGCCGGGTATGCACCCAGAACTGGTAAAGCAGGTTGAGCGCCGCCACCGTCAGGAACACCAGCGGCGGCACGCCGGCCAGAGCCATGGGCAGATAGAAGATCCAGCCGAAGATAAACCCGGTACTGGTCTGGCGCAGGGCGGTGGAGAGGTTGTAGTCCTCGCTCTGGTGATGCACCGAGTGGGCCGCCCAGAGCACATTACGCTCGTGGCCCAGGCGATGGTTCCAGTAGTAGCAGAAGTCGTAGAAGACGAAGGCCAGCAGCCAGACCCAGAGCGCTTCGGCGGACAGTTCGAACAGCGCCAGCTGCTGCCAGGCCAGAGTATAGATAACCAGGCCGACGGCGCGGGTCAGCAACCCCGCGGTGGTCGACAGCACGCCGGCACTAAGACTGTTGATGGCGTCGGCCAGACGGTAATTGCTGACCCCGCGCCAGCGATCGACCAGCAGTTCCAGGGCGATCAGCGCAAAGAAAAAAGGCACGGCGTAGAGGATGTAATTCATAGTGTCGCCATATCGTTGTGCGGCTAGGATTGCTATGAGAATCCTAGCCGCACGCCACACTCGCTTCGCGGCGCGCCATGCCAACTTGGGTGGCATATGGCGACAGGCAGGTCACGACTCAATCCGGTACGACTCGGCAATTCAGGAGCATTTAATGAACAAAAAAGTTGCGGTGATTCTTTCCGGCTGTGGTGTCTACGATGGCGCGGAAATCCATGAAAGCGTGATCACCCTGCTGCGTCTCGATCAGCGCGGTGCCCAGGTGCAGTGCTATGCCCCCAACGTGGCGCAACTGCACGTGGTCGACCATTACAGCGGCGACGAGATGGATGAGACGCGCAACGTGCTGGTGGAGTCGGCGCGCATCGCCCGCGGCAAGATCAAGGACGTCAAGGAACTGCATGTCGGCGATTTCGACGCACTGATCCTGCCCGGCGGTTTCGGCGTGGCGAAGAACCTCTCCGATTTCGCCATCAGCGGAGCCAACTGCACGGTGCAGGCCGACGTGCTGAGCGCCGCCCAGGCCTTCGTCAAGGCCGGCAAACCGGTCGGCCTGATCTGCATCGCCCCGGCCCTGGCGGCGAAGATCTTCGGCAGCGGGGTGATCTGCACCATCGGCAACGACCACGATACTGCCGCGGCCATGACCCAGATGGGCGCGGTTCACCATGAGTGCGAAGTCAGCGACATCGTTGAAGACCCTGCGCGCAAACTGGTCAGCACCCCGGCCTATATGCTCGCCCAGTCGATCAGCGAAGCGGCCTCGGGCATCAACAAACTGGTTGATCGGGTGCTGGAGCTGGCTCACCACGACTAGTGTCGTGACACAGGTCATTTGTCGTGGAGCTCCACCGGGCGTTAGCCCTGGGTTGTAGAGCACTCCGCCATGCCGGCGCTTCGCACGCATGGCGTGCTCCTACAGGTTTGCGACAGACCCTAGTCCGTTCCTGCCAATCGGCGCGGCACACCGGCCGCGCCTCTGGTCAAACCGCGCGGCATGCGGCAGTTTGTACTGACACCCGCCCAGGCCCACCCCTCATGACCCAACCACCCAGCGTGCTCGATGACGAACTTCGGCAGGCAGTCGCCGGCTTTTTCCAACGGATTCCGTTCAACCGGATGCTCGGTATCGAGCTGGATGAACTGAGCCTGGAACGGGTCACCATGCACCTGCCGATGAAGCCCGAACTGATCGGCAACTTCGTCCACGGCATCCTGCATGGCGGAGTGATCTCCTCGCTGCTGGATGTAGCCGGTGGGGCCATGGCCCTGATCGGCGCGTTCGACAAGCACCAGCACCTGGCAAGTGCCGAGCGCATGACCCGGCTGTCCAAGCTCGGCACCATCGACCTGCGCATCGACTACCTGCGCCCCGGCCGCGGCCAACGCTTTACCGCTACGGCGGTGCTGCTGCGCTCGGGCAACAAGGTGGCGGTGGTACGCAGCGAATTGCACAGCGACGATGGCACCCTGGTGGCTGTTGGCACCGGCACCTATCTCTGCGGGTAGGCGTCAGCCGCCGGCCTGGCGCTGCAAGCGGGTAAGGATACGATCCAGGGCATTGGCAAAGGCCTGCTTGTCGCGCTCGCCATAGGGCGGCTGGCCGCCACCGACCTGGCCCTGCTCACGCAGCTCGGTAAACAGGTTCCGCACCGCCAGCTTGTCGCCCATATTGCGTTCATCGAACTCGCGGCCGCGCGGATCGAGGGCAGCCACGCCCTTTTTCACCAGGCGATCGGCCAGGGGCACATCGCTGCAGATCACCAGCTCGCCGGGCAGGGCGTGTTCCACCAGATAATCGTCGGCAGCGTCCGGGCCGCTGGGCACCACAATCAGCCGCACACAGCTGTAGGCCGGCTTGACCTGGGCCTGACCGGCCACCAGCAGCACTTCGAATCGACGCTTGAGAGCGAACTTGACCAACTGATCCTTGGCCGCCCTGGGGCAGGCATCGGCATCTATCCATACGCGCATGGCTGTTTCCTCGCTGACGAAGCGCTAGTATGCCGAAGATCGCAGCCGCGTCGCGTATCCCCGCCGCGCGCCGTTACGCCGAGGTCATGGGCATGGAGTACTGGCAACGTCTTGAACACCCCGCCAACGTACTGGTCTGCGGGGCCAGCCGCGGCATCGGCCTGGCCCTGAGCGAACAGCTGCTGGCTCGCGCGGATGTCGCCCGGGTCTGGGCGGTGGCGCGTCACGCCAGCCAATCCGCCGACCTGACGGCCCTGGCCGAGCGCCATGGCGACCGCTTGCAGCGGCTGGATCTGGACTGCTGCGACGAAGCCGCGCTGGCCGCACTGGCGCAACATATACGCGCCGTCACGCCCCAGCTGCATCTGTTGCTGTGCACCGTAGGGGTCTTGCAGGAGGGCGCGGCAAAAGCCGAAAAGAGCCTGACCCAGCTGGATCTGCAGGGGCTGCTGGCAACCTTCCAGCGCAACAGCTGCGCGCCGATCCTGCTGCTCAAGCACCTGCTTCCGCTGCTGCGTGGCCGTCACCCGTGCACGGTGGCGGCGCTGTCGGCGCGGGTCGGCTCGATTGGCGACAACCGCCTCGGCGGCTGGTACAGCTACCGGGCCAGCAAGGCGGCGCTGAACCAGCTGCTGCACACCGCCAGCATCGAGCTGAGCCGGCTGAACCCGAACAGTTGCGTGCTCAGCCTGCACCCCGGCACTACCAATACCGCGCTGTCGAAACCCTTCCAGGCCAATGTGCCAGCGGAGCAACTGTTCACCCCGCATTTCGCGGCCGAGCGCTTACTGGCCCAGGTGGCGCGTCATGGCCCGGAACAGACCGGCAGCTTCTGGGCCTGGGACGGCCAGCCGATCGCCTGGTGACCTATCCAGCGAAGCTCAGACCGCCGCGCGCCGCACCGTGGCCAGCAACGCGGCGGCACCGACGAACAGAGCGCCGAAGGTGCGGTTCATGATGCGCTGCTGCCGCGGCGAACGCAGCGCCCGCAGCAGCCGCGACGCCAGGCCGGTGTAACCGGCCATGACAATCAGGTCGACACAGATCATGGTCACGCCCATCACCAGGTACTGGCTCAGCAGCGGGGCCTGCGGGTTGAGGAACTGCGGCAGCACCGCAAGCATGAAGACAATGGCCTTGGGGTTGCTGAAGTTGACCAGAAAGCCGCGCAGCACCAGGGTCAGCGGTCGGCCGATGGGGCGCTCGGCGGGTGCCGCCATGTCGCTCGGCAGCGCCTGCCACTGCCGATAGCCGAGGTACACCAGGTAGACCACGCCGAACCACTTGATCAGGCTGAAGGCCAGCTCCGAAGCAGCCAGAATCGCCCCGACGCCGGCGGCGACGATGGCGATCTGCAGGGCCAGGCCCAGTTGCAGGCCCAGGGCGTTCCAGTAGCCGCGCAGAAAGCCGTACTGCAAGCCTGCGGACATCGAGGCAATCGCCCCGGCCCCCGGCGACAGGCTGATGATCCAACAGGCGACGAAGAACGCGAGCCAGGTTTCCAGTGCCATGGCGATACCTCAAACAGGTCGATAAAAAAGGGGCAAGCCTTAGCCTACCCCTTGTCGTTGACTGCGCCCAGCCGGCTAACTCAGTCCGGCGAACCCTTGCGCAAGTGCACCGGTTCCATCTCTTCCTTGCGCGCCCGGGCGCGGGCCGTGCGCATACGGATATTGACGGCTTCCACCGCCAGCGAGAAGGCCATAGCGAAGTACACGTAACCCTTGGGCACATGCACGTCGAAGGCTTCGGCAATCAACACCGTGCCGACCACGATCAGGAACGACAGCGCGAGCATCTTCAGGCTCGGGTGCTTGTCGATGAAATCGCTGATGGTGCCCGCCGAAAGCATCATCACGATCACCGAGATAACGATGGCCGCGACCATCACCGGCACGTTATCGACCAGACCGACCGCAGTGATCACCGAATCCAGCGAGAAGACGATATCGATGATCGCGATCTGCACGATGATGCCCATAAAGCCGTAGGCCTTGCCGCCGGCAGCCTGCCCCTCCTCCTCGCCTTCCAGGCTGTGGTAGATCTCCGCGGTACTCTTGAACAGCAGAAACAGACCGCCGAAGAACAGAATCAGGTCGCGCCCGGAGAAGCCTTCGCCGAAGACGTGAAACAGGTCGTTGGTCAGGCGCATCACCCAGCTGATCGACAGCAGCAGCAGGATCCGCGTGCCCATGGCCAGGGCCAGGCCGAAGAAGCGCGCCTTGGGCTGCTGATGCTTGGGCAGGCGGCTGACCAGGATCGAGATAAAGATGATGTTGTCGATGCCGAGGACGATTTCCAGGGCGGTCAGGGTCAGAAACGCGACCCAGAGTTCGGGGTTGGCCAGCCATTCCATCATGGTTATATCTCGAGTTTGCGCGCGACGGGGAGTTCGCCATTGCGCCAGCGGCGCACAGCTTTCTGGAAGAACAGACTATTGGGCACCTGCACCCAGCAACCCGGGGCATCGCCACTGAGGTCTTCGAGGGTGGTGTAGAACAGGTTGATCGACAACACCCGGCCTATGACCCCTGGCTTGTCGGCGCTTTCGATCACTTCCACGCAGTCGCCGATGCGAAAGGGCGTCAGGGTCACGATCAGCAGCGCGCAGAACAGGTTGGACAGTACGCTCCAGATGGCGAAGAAGGCCACCGCCGCCACCGCGACAAAGCCGGTCAGCGCCGTCCACAGCACCTGGGCGGAAACCCCCAGACGCTCCAGCACCAGCATAAAGGCGCTGCCCATGATCAACCAGCGCAGCGCGCCACGCAGGGGCCACAGAACTTCCACCGGCAACTGCGGGTAGCGCATGGCCAGGCGGTTCAGACCGCGAGCCAGCAGGCGCTGGAGCAACCAGGCGAGCAACAGGATCAGCAGCACCTGGCCACCACGGATCAATGGCCCGCTGTAGGCGAGCAGCCATTCAGCCACAGAGTCGAGGTTCAACTGGCGGCCTCCAGCTCGGCCTGCAAGGCCTCCAGGGTTTCCAGCGCCAGCATCCAGCGCTCCTCCAGATCGGCCTCGCGGCTTTTCAGCCTGGCCTGCTCGGCCAGGGCATCGCGCAGCTCATCCTTGCGCGCCGCTTCATAGATGGCGCTGTCACCCAGGCGCTGCTCCACGGCCGCGAGCTGAGCATGCAACTGCCCCAGCTCCTTTTCCAGCTTGTCGGCTTCGCGCTTGTGCGGGGCCAGTTGCTGGCGCAGCGCCGCCGCGACCTGGCGCTGAGCGCGCTTGTCGGTCTTGTCCAGATTGCTCTCGGCACTGCTCGGCGCGGCCTGACGCACGCGGTAATCCACCAGCCAGCGGGCGTAGTCTTCCAGATCGCCATCGAACGGCTGCACGCGGCCATCGGCCACCAGGAGAAACTCGTCAGTGGTGCTCTTGAGCAGGTGACGATCGTGGGATACCACCACCACCGCGCCGCTGAACTCCTGCAGGGCCATGGTCAGGGCCAGGCGCATTTCCAGGTCGAGGTGGTTGGTCGGTTCATCGAGCAGCAGCAGGTTGGGCTTGCCCCAGGCGATCAAGGCCAGGGCCAGACGGGCTTTTTCGCCTCCGGAGAAATTCAGCACCGGTTCGTCGCAGCGCGGGCCGCGGAAGTCGAAACCGCCGAGGAAATCGCGCAGGGTCTGCTCGCGCTCACTGGGGGCCAGGCGCTGGAAGTGCAGCAAGGGGCTGGCCTTGTCGTCTAGGGCGTCGAGCTGATGCTGGGCGAAGTAACCCACCACCAGGTTCTCGCCACGCTGCAAGCGCCCGCCGATGGGCTGCAGTTCGCCGGCGAGGTTCTTGATCAGGGTCGACTTGCCCGCCCCGTTGGGCCCGAGCAGGCCCAGACGCGCGCCGGGGGTCAGCTGCAGCTTGACCTGCTCCAGCACCACCTTGTCGCCATAGCCCAAGCGGCCTTCGCTGAGATCCAGCAGTGGGCTGGAGATCTTGTCGGCCTCACGGAAACTGAAGTCGAAGGGCGAGTCGACATGCGCAGCCGACAGCTCCTCCATGCGCTCCAGGGCCTTGATCCGGCTCTGCGCCTGACGGGCCTTGGTCGCCTGGGCCTTGAAGCGGGCGATGTACTTTTCCATATGGGCGCGTTGCGCCTGCTGTTTCTCGTAGGCCTGCTGCTGCTGGGCCAGACGCTCGGCACGGGTGCGCTCGAAGGCCGAATAGCCGCCGCGATACAGGGTCAGCTTGCGCTGCTCGACATGGGCGACGTGGTCGACCACCGCATCGAGAAAATCGCGGTCGTGGGAAATCAGCAGCAGGGTGCCGGGATAGCTCTGCAACCAGCCTTCCAGCCAGAGGATCGCATCCAGATCCAGGTGGTTGGTCGGTTCGTCGAGCAGCAACAGGTCGGATGGGCACATCAGCGCCTGGGCCAGGTTCAGGCGCATGCGCCAGCCACCGGAGAAGTCGCCGACGCGGCGGTCCATCTGCGCACTGTCGAAGCCCAAGCCGGCGAGCAGCTTGCGCGCCCGGGCATCGGCGGCATAACCGTCGAGGTTGTCCAGCTCGGTGTGCAGGCGGGCGATGGCCGCGCCGTCATGCGCAGCTTCGGCCACCGCCAGTTCGGCCTGCACCTTGCGCAGCTGCAGATCGCCGTCGAGCACATAGTCCACCGCCTGGCGCTCGACCGCATCGATCTCCTGGCGCATATGGGCAATGCGCCAGTCGGCGGGAATCAGGCAGTCGCCCGCGTCCGCGCTGAGCTCGCCGCGCAGCAAGGCGAACAGGCTGGATTTGCCGGCACCGTTGGCACCGATCAGGCCGGCTTTATGGCCGGGGTGCAGGGTCATCTCGGCGTCTTCTAGCAGACGCTGAGGGCCACGCTGTAAAGTGAGGTTCTGGAGTCGGATCATAATGGCGGCGGAGTCTACCAGAGTCGCCTATCAGTTACGCGGAAAGCACCATGCACTCTGACCTGTGGCGATTTGCCGAAGAGTTCTACCGACGTCCCGGCGTCGAAGCCGCCTGCCTGCAATTGCAAGCGCAGGGCGCGGATGTCTGTCTGCTGCTCTGCGCACTCTGGTGCGAGGTGCGCAAGGTGCCTTGCACGGCGCAACGGATCGCGGCCTTATGCAACATCGCCCAGCCCTGGCAAGCACAGGTGGTGACGCCACTGCGCCAGTTGCGTCAGGGTTGGCGCAGCGCCGCACAGGACGATCCGGGGCTGGCGGACCTGCGCGAACAGGTAAAAACACTCGAACTGGAAGCCGAGCGCGAACTGCTGCAACGCCTGGCCCTGCACAGCCGCGACTGGCCCAGTGCCGATACCCCGCAGCCGGGCGGCTGGCTGGAGCAGCTCGCCCCCGCCACCGAGCACGCCGCGCTGCAGGTGCTGCGCGACGCGGCGGCCCGTCCCTGACTTAGGGCGCGCTTGGGGCGGTGCTGGCGCTGTCGCTGCTGGCAGCCGCGGAAGGCGCAGCTACGGGCTTGGCAGGTGCAACCGGCTTGGCCGCTGCAGGCTTTTTCACCGCCGGCTTGGTGGCCGGCTTACTGGCTGCCTTGGTCGCAGGAGCCTTGGTTGCAGCAGGCTTGGCAGCGGCTTTTACCGCAGGCTTGGCACTCGCGCTAGCGGCCGGCTTCTTCGCCGCGGTGCTGGCCGTGTTCTTGGCTGGAGCAGCCGGGGCCTTGGCCGCGGGTTTGGCTGCTGCCCGGGCCGGAGCCTTGGCCGCAGGTTTGGCCGGGGCACCGGCTGCAGCCTTGGTCGCTGGAGCAGGCTTGCTCGCCGGTTTGGCGGCAACTTTTCTCGCGGCTGGCTTGGCCGGGGCTTTGGCTACTGCCGGTTTGGCAGCTGGGGCAACCATCGCCGCCTTGGCCGCACGACTGTCCAGCGCCTTGCTCACGGCCTCCTTGACCTTGCCCACGCCCTGAGCAAGCTTCAGGCTTTCCTGGGCATCGCGCTTGAGCCCGGCAATATAGCTGCGGGTTTCGGTTTGACGCGCCTTGAGCGCATCGAGCAGTTCTTCGAGCTCGGCCACCGCGTCCTTGGCCTTGCCCTGGGCCTTGGCCTTGCCGGCTACGGCGGCATCCTGCAGTTTGCTGCGCGCCTTGTGCAGTTTCTCCTGGGCTTTGCCGCGCTGCTTCTCCAGTTTGGCGAGCAGTTTCTCGGCATCGATCAAGGCCCGGCTGCAGGCATCTTCAAGATGTTCGAGCAGGCTGCTGGAAAGCTGCTGGAGCAAATGCAACGGGGTACTGACAGACTTTTTCTTTGCGTTCTTTGTAGCCGACATAACGCGCCTCCTGGCGGGTGAAGATGCCATTCATACTAGTCCTCCTCGCGGCCGCGTCGCTACCTCGCCCCTAAAGCTAACAGGCATAATCAGTGCAACTTTGGTCGGAGAACGTCCATGCCGCGGATTTCGCTGCTACTGCTGTGCCTGCTCGCACCACTCGCGCAGGCCCAGGAAGACTCACAGGATCTGGCCTACAGCCTGGGCGTGCGCCTGGGTGAACGGCTGCGCGAGGAAGTACCGCAGCTGGACCTGCAGGCCCTGCTCGACGGCCTGCGCCAGGCCTATCGCAATGAACCCCTGGCCCTGGATGGCGAACGCATCGACAGCCTGCTGGCCGCCCATGAAGCCCAGCTGGCCAGCGCTCCGGCGCTACGTGAGCGCGCCATGGCAGCAGAGCGGCGCTTTCTAGCCAGGGAAAAAGCCAAGGCCGGTGTGCGCGAGCTGGACAATGGTGTGCTGGTGCAGGAGTTGCGCCCGGGCCGAGGGCCCAAACCTCAGGCCACAAGCCGCGTGCAGGTACGCTATAGCGGCCAATTGGCGGACGGTAGCCAGTTCGACGAGAGCCAGACGCCCCAGTGGTTTAGCCTGCCCAGTGTGATTGCCGGCTGGCGCAGTGCATTGCAGCAGATGCCGGTAGGGGCGCAGTGGCGGCTGGTCATTCCGTCGGCGCAGGCCTATGGCGAAGAAGGTGCGGGGGATCTGATTCCACCCTACTCGCCCCTGGTGTTCGAGCTGGAGCTGCTCGACACCAAGGAATAACCCCTCAACTCGTCAGATAGCGGGGGCAGCCTGCTCTTGATGGGCGTTGTGCAGGACTTCGATCAGGCAGTCTTCCAGCTCGAAGCGCTCATGCAGCAGCTGCCCGAGGCGCACCAGCTCATCGATCAGCGACACCGAATCATGACAGTCGCCATTGTCGCAACGGTCGTTGAAGGCCAATGCCACTTCGGTGATCACTTCGATCCGTGGGTAAATCTGCTTGGCCAGTTCCAGCCCGCGCTCATCACCAAATGCCTTGGCTTCGTTGGTCAGCTGTTCGTAGACCTCGAAGTGGCCTGCCGACACGTAGTCGACGAGGATTTCGCAGAATTTCTGCAGGGTCTCGGCGTTGGCACTCGGCGCTTGCGGCGAACTGTTGATGGCCGCATAGGCGTGTACCAATTCCTGGCGTTCCTGCAGCCAGCGGTCGATCAGCAGGTGAACCCCACCCCAACGTTCCTGGGCGTTCTGACAACTCTCGAGCATGATGACCTCACTTCCCTATTGCTATTAGTGTTGTTCGCCTGGTCGAGACATTTTTCTGTCAATTAGCCCAGGGGCTTGGGAAGAAAACCGTGGAACGGCGACTTTCCGGCGGTACCTGCGAGCCAGATTATGCCCGCCGGCCTGAGCCTTCAAGACAGCCCAGGAGAAAATTTCATACAAGCGTTTAACTTGCTCATGGTCTCCCGCGCAGGGTTCAAGCGGCCCTTAAAAGCACGGAGCAACGGGCCCCGGCTCCATGCCTGACCTGCTGATGCGGGCCCGCACCCCGCATCATGGACCTATCCAGCCACACCATCCGGCCCGCGACAGCACCCCACTCCTCGACCTGCAGCACCACTGTAAAGCATTCCCCGCGGCATGATCGAAACCTTATTCGCCCTGCCGCGGGATCAATAGGATTAGCCAGCCAGGCGACGATCGAGCAACCCCAGACCGTCCTGAAACAGCTGATTGCTCGCCTCGACCTCACCCAGCTGGGCAAGCAGACGCGCCAGCTCGGCGCAGGTTTCTGGATGCCGTTCGAAGGTCAGGCTGCTCTCGAGATAGCCGCGCGCCTTGCCCCATAACTGGTTGTGCACGCACAGACGACCCAGGGTCAGCAATAGCCCGGCATCCTGCGGGTGAGCCTGCAACAGGCCTTCGGCCACCTGCAGTTGACGGGCGGCATCGCTGCCATGCAGCAAGCCGTAGAGGCGCACCAGATGACTGTCGTACTGACGCTTGAGGGCACTCTGCAGCAGGGCTTCGGCCTCTGCCTCGGCACCCAGGTGGCGCAGCTGCTCGACATAGGCCGCGAGCATATCCGGCTCCTGGCGCTGCGCCGTGGACAGCTGCTGCCAGATCTTGGCCAGTGCCGCCAGGCGCTCTTCACGAGTGTCCTCGGCAGCCTGCCCGATACTCGCCATGCGGCCGCGCCAGGCCTGCCGCTCCAGCTCGCTGAGGGTGGCGTCGCCGAGCAGTCGCTGCTTGCGCAGTTCCGGCAGCAGACCCAACAGACCCGACCAGTCCTGCTGCTGCAGATACAGCTGCTGCAAGCGCAACAGCACCTGATGCTGCTGCGGATAACGCTCGCGCATGACCTGCAGGGTGTCCTGGGCCGCCTCGGCCTGGCCGCGGGCCAGTTGCAGCTCGGCATGGGTCAGGGCCACGGCCAGCTCGGCCTTCGGCTGACGCTCCAGCGCCCGTTCCAGCAGCGCATCGCTGTCCTCATGCTGGCCCAGTTGCTGCGCCGCTCGTGCCGCGCCCAGGTAATACATCAGCGGCTGCGGCGCACTCTCGGCGGCGCGACGCAGATGGCGCAGGGCGCGCGCCCAGTGCCCTTCGGCCAGGTCGACAAAACCCAGCTCGGCGGCCATGCGCGTGCGCCGGCGCTCATGCAGGCCCGACCAGGGATTGACCAGGCCGGCCGAGGTCAGGGCGAACCGCAGCAACAGGCGCAGGCCGTAAAGCAGCATCCAGAGCACCAGCAGCAGCCCGACAAAGGCCCACAGGCTGGACTCGAAGCGAAAGCCCTTATAGGCCAGCAGCACATAGCCCTGGTGCTGCGCGATGGCCAGTCCCAGCAGCGTCAGACCGACTATCGCCGCCAGCACCAGGAGAAGCAGATAAAGGCGTTTCATGGGCGCGGCTCCAGCTCGGTCGACTCGACTTCAACCGCACTATCGGCCTCGAACTGGGCACGGGCCGACTGCTTGCTGGCGATATAGGCCTGGATCGCATTGAGGCTGGCGCTCAGGTCAGGCACCTTGACCTCGATGGGCCGCCCCAGCAACTCGTCGATCCGCGCCGCCAGGGCACGGCTGTCCGGATTTTCCGCATTGAAGTGGCTGGCCAGCACATCCCGGGCCTGGCGCAGGGCCTGCTGGTAGACCGCGGTATGGCCATGCAGGGCGGCCCACTGCGCCTGCTCGAAGCTCATGCTCAGGGCCAGGCGCACTTGCGACAGCGCCTGGCCGGCCAGCAGCGGGCGAATATTCTGATCGGCACTGAAATCCAGGCGCACATACTGCGCCAGGGTTTCCAGGCCGCGCACCCACCAGCTCTGCGGCTCACCCTTGGCGGCCAGCTCGCTCAGCGCGCCACCTTCGCCGTCGCCGGCAAAGGTCGGCGGCAGGGCTTCGAGCTGGGCGGCCTGATCACGCAGCGCGCCCAGCTGCAGAAACAACCCGGTACGATCCGGATCGAAGCTGCCACGCAAGGCTTCGAGACTCTTTGCCAGCTGCTCGCGGGCCGCAAAGGCCGCCGGGTCATCCTGGCTGCGCAGGATCTCGTCTGCGCCCTCGACCAGCGCCAGGGCGCTGTTGATGTCCTGCAGCGCAGACAGACGCAGGCTGGCCAGGCGCAGCAGATGCTCGGCTTCGGCCAGTCGCCAGTCCTGACGGCTAGCCCCCAGCAGGCTTTCCAGACGCTGATTGAGCAGTTGCTGGTCGCCCTGCAGCTGGCTCAGCAGACGGCGCTGGCCGTCCAGTTCGGCCGGCGGCGGCAACTGCTGCAGGCGGCTGTCCAGGGCCCGGGTCTTGGCCACCAGGTCATCGGTCTGCTCGCGGGTCTGCTGCAGCTGGCCCACCTGCTGCTGGTCACGCACGTCCAGCGCGCGCAGCTGCCAGACACTCCACCCGCCTACGCCCACACCGGCAGCCCCCACCAGCAAAGCCAAAGCGGCCAGGGCGTTGCCGCGGGATGGCGGCTTGGCCGGAGGCGGCACTGGCTTCGCGGCGGACGCGTCCACAACAGTTGGTTCCTGCACGTTCGGGGTAGTCGCTTCGCTCACGTATCCATCCTTTGCATCAGAGGTCGGGGGCAGGTTGCGCCTGCAACGCCGCCAGCAAGGCCGCGGCATTCGCGCCACGGCAGTCCACAACAAATTGCGCACCGGCCGCGCGGGCCATTTCGGCCACCCGCGGGCTGGGTACAAACAAGGGTAGACGGGCCAGCTGTGGCCAGTCGTGATCGGCCAGTTCGCGCAAATGCGCAAAACCCTGCCCACTGCTGACCACCAGGCCATTCAGTCGTTCGCCGGCGATGCGCTCAGGCAGCGCCGCCGGTGGGTATTCCGGCAACAGGCGGCGGTACAGTGGCAGATAGTCCACCTGCACACCTTGGCCGCGCAAGCAGTCGGCGAGTAACTCTCGGCCACCCTCGCCGCGCAGGATCAATACCTGCGGGGCAACGGTCGCGGCCAGCGCCTGCTGCAACTGCGGCAGGGCAAGCAGGGCCTCGCTGTCATCGCCCTGCCCGGGGTAATAAACACTCAGACCATGCTCACGGAGAATCTGCGCCGTGGCGGCACCGACACTGAACCAGGGCTGTTCGGCCGCAGGCTGGACCTGATAGCGATCCAGCAGGGCCAGGGCCAGCCGCGCCGCCGGTTTGCTCACCACAATCACCGCGCAGTAACGCTGCAGATCGAGCAGCAGCGCGCGCTGCTCAGGGCTTTGCGCCAGGGCTTCGATGCGCAGCAGCGGCAGGCTGCTGCTATAAATACCGCGCGCCGCCAGGGTCGCCGCCAGCTCCGCCGATTCCTCGGCCGGCCGGGTCAGCAACAGACGCCAGGCGCTCACTCGGCGGCGGCCTCGCCATACACCGCTTGCAGAATGGCCGCCGCGCCCTGGGCCAGCAACGCCTCGGCCACCTGCACACCCAGCTGCTCGGCCTGCGCCGCCGGCGCACGGTTTTCCGCCCGCAGCAGCAGACCGCCATCCGGCTGCCCGACCAGGCCGCGCAGCCACAGCTGCTCGCCTTCCAGCACGGCGTAGCAGGCAATCGGTACCTGGCAGCCGCCATTCAGATGCTTGTTCAAGGCACGCTCGGCGGTCACCCGCAACGCGGTATCGCGGTGATGCAAGGGCGCGAGCAGGGCATGGATTTCACTATCGGCGCTGCGACATTCGATACCCACCGCGCCCTGGCCACCGGCCGGCAGGCTGTCCTCGGCGCTGATCGAGGAGCGGATGCGCGCTTCGAAACCGAGGCGAATCAGGCCGGCGGCGGCAAGGATGATGGCGTCGTACTCGCCGGCATCCAGCTTGGCCAGGCGGGTGTTGACATTGCCACGCAGGAACTGGATTTTCAGATCCGGACGGCGCGCCAGCAGCTGGGCCTGACGGCGCAGGCTGGACGTGCCGACCACGCTGCCGGGCGGCAACGCATCGAGGCTGGCATAGGTATTGGAAACAAAGGCGTCACGCGGGTCTTCGCGTTCGCAGATGCAGTACAGGCCCAGGCCTTCGGGGAAATCCATGGGCACATCCTTCATCGAATGCACGGCGATATCGGCCTGGCCTTCAAGCAGGGCGGTTTCCAGCTCCTTGACGAACAGACCCTTGCCGCCGATTTTCGCCAGAGGCGCATCGAGCAGCTTGTCGCCGCGACTGACCATGGGTACCAGGCTGACGACCAGACCGGGATGGGCCTGCTCCAGGCGTGCCTTGACGTGCTCGGCCTGCCAAAGGGCCAGGGCGCTTTTACGGGTGGCAATACGAATTTCGCGGGACATGGGCAATTCCATAAAACGGACTGCCGGGGATAATAACAGGCTGGCTCACATCAGGCCTGCGACCCGGAGTCATCCGGGTTGCCCGTTCAGCCTCAGAGGTGATGCATCAACTTGCGCACCCCGGCCACATGCCGACGACTGACGATCAATGCCTCCTCGCCCATGCCCTTGAGGTACAGCTGGAAGTGCCCCAGCGGCGTGCGTTGCAAACGCTCGATGCGCTCGCGGGAGACCAGGGCGTTGCGGTGAATACGCACGAAGCGATCGCCGAATTCGTCTTCCAGGGCTTTCAGCGGCTCATCCAGCAGCACTTCGCCGCCGGCGTGGCGCAGGGTCACGTATTTGTGGTCGGCGATAAAGTAGATCACCTGATCCAGTGGAATCAGCTCGATGCCCTTGCGGGTGCGCGCGCTGATATGACTGCGCGGCCCGCCGCCGCTCTCGCCGGGGGGCCGGGTCAGGGCCGCCAGTTGCACACGATTGGGCCGCTCGGCTTTTTTCAGCGCTTCGCTGAGGCTTTCCGCGCGCACCGGCTTGACCAGATAACCCACCGCGCTGACCCTGAACGCCTCCAGGGCAAACTCGTCATGGGCAGTACAGAAGATCACCGCCGGCGGCGCTTCGCGCTCGCAGAGTTTGGCGGCAACCTGCAGGCCATCCAGGCCCGGCATACGGATATCCAGCAGCACCACATCGGGCTTCAGGCTATCGATCAGGCTCAGTGCCTCTTCGCCGTTGCTGGCCGCGGGTTCAAGCACACGGTAGCCCTCGAGTTCGCCCACCATTCGGCTCAGGCGCTCGCGGGCCAGGGGTTCGTCATCGACAATCAGGACATTCATAATGCACTGGCTTCCTGCATGGGTCTCGCACAAGGATAGCGTAGACAAGTGAAGTGGCGGCCGTCACGGCGCTCTACGCTGAGACTGGCCTGCGGCCCGAAAAGTGCCACCAGCCGCGCATCAATATTATTCAGCGCCTGCTGGGTCCCTCGCGAAACCTGCGGCGCATCCGGTTGATCGTAGGGATTGCTCACGCACAGCTGGAAGATGCCCTCCTGATAGCTCGCTGCAACGCGCACCAAGCCACCCTCGATACGCGGCTGTATGCCATAGATCAGGGCGTTCTCCAACAAGGGCTGCAAGGTCAGCTGTGGAATGGGCAAATCCTCCGGCACGTCGACTATCTCCCACTGCAACTGTAGCCGTTCGCCAAGCCGATAGCGCTCGATCGACAAATATCGCTGCGCCAGCTCCAGCTCGTCGCGCCAAGGCACCAGGCTGCCGGGTTTGGCCAGGCTGGCGCGGAACAGATCGGACAGGTCCAGCACCGCCTGCTCGGCCTTGTGCGGATCGATCACCACCAGGCTGGCGATGCTGTTCAGGCTGTTGAACAGAAAGTGCGGGCGGATGCGCGCCTGCAACGACTCGATGCGTGCACGCAGCTCGGCCTGCTCCTGCCGGCGCCATTGGCTCTGCAGATAAAAATAGCGTAGCAGCAATGCCGACATGATCAGGCTGATCAGGGCGTGGCGCAGATACAGGTTGACCTCGCCGGTGCGCGGCAACGGCCCGCCCAGCTGGTAGTACTCGGCCACTGCGGTACAGGTCAGGGTCAGGCCAACCACTATGGCGCAGCACAGCACCCCGGCCACGGCCACGCGCATGCGCGCCATCAACGGCCGCAACCGGCACAGCAGGGCCGCCGAGAGCAGCACGTTCCATTGCACGAACAGCGAAGTCAGGGCCAGGCGCACCCAGTCGAAGCCGGGCAGCATGGGTTCCGAGAGCACCAGCACCAGCACCAGCAGCTCGGCCAGCAGCACCATGCTCAGCAGCGCATCGGGCCGGCATAGCTCGGGCACGAAGAAGTCATCGAGGGGCTGTGTGGCGGGAGTAGGTATTGTTGTTTTCATCGGCGCAGTTTCCGCGTAGCCCGGCCCAGCGGCAAGATAGACAGTCCCGGCCGGGCAAAATAAAGCGCCGGGATGCGCTGCGGCCGCTCAAACTGTGACGCAGGCAACAGAGCCCGGGCGCGGATCGCGCCGACGAAGCAGCGCGGCGATTTTGCCCTTGAGCCTGTTATTATCCGCACAATTTTCCGCCTTGCTGGCTGCAGGGCAGCCAGCGCGCTTTAGCGCACCAGCCGAGTGAAGCCCATGAGCACTGAAAAAACCAATCAATCCTGGGGCGGCCGCTTCAGCGAACCCGTCGATGCCTTTGTCGCCCGCTTTACCGCTTCCGTCGAATTCGACAAGCGCCTGTATCGCCACGACATCATGGGCTCCATCGCCCACGCCACCATGCTGGCCAAAGTCGGCGTACTCAGCGATGCCGAGCGCGACAGCATCATCGACGGCCTCAAGCAGATCCAGACGGAAATCGAAGCCGGCCAGTTCGACTGGCGCGTCGACCTGGAAGACGTGCACATGAACATCGAGGCGCGTCTGACCGACCGCATCGGCGTCACCGGTAAGAAGCTGCACACCGGCCGTTCGCGCAACGACCAGGTGGCCACCGATATCCGCCTGTGGCTGCGCGACGAGATCGACCTGATCCTCGGCGAAATTACCCGCCTGCAGCAGGGCCTGCTGGAGCAGGCCGAGCGTGAAGCCGAGACCATCATGCCGGGCTTTACCCACCTGCAAACCGCTCAGCCGGTAACCTTCGGTCACCATCTGCTGGCCTGGTTCGAGATGCTCAGCCGTGACCATGAGCGCCTGGTGGATTGCCGCAAGCGCACCAACCGCATGCCGCTGGGCTCGGCAGCGCTGGCCGGCACCACCTACCCGATTCAGCGCGAAGTCACCGCCGAGCTGCTCGGCTTCGACGCCGTGGGCGGCAACTCCCTGGACGGCGTGTCGGATCGCGACTTCGCCATCGAATTCTGCGCCGCCGCCTCGATTGCCATGATGCACCTGTCGCGCTTCTCCGAAGAGCTGGTGCTCTGGACCAGCGCGCAGTTCCAGTTTATCGACCTGCCGGATCGCTTCTGCACCGGTTCATCGATCATGCCGCAGAAGAAAAATCCCGACGTGCCGGAACTGGTGCGCGGCAAGACCGGCCGGGTATTCGGTGCCCTGACCGGCCTGCTGACCCTGATGAAAGGCCAACCGCTGGCCTACAACAAGGACAACCAGGAAGACAAGGAACCCCTGTTCGACGCCGCCGACACCCTGCGTGACTCGCTGCGCGCCTTTGCCGACATGATCCCGGCCATTAGACCGAAGCACGCAATCATGCGTGAAGCGGCGCTGCGTGGTTTCTCCACCGCCACCGATTTGGCCGACTACCTGGTGCGCAAGGGCCTGCCGTTCCGTGACTGCCACGAGATCGTCGGCCACGCGGTGAAATACGGCGTCGACAGCGGCAAGGACCTGGCCGAGATGAGCCTGGACGAACTGCGCCAGTTCAGCGAGCAGATCGAGCAGGACGTGTTCGCCGTGCTGACCCTGGAAGGCTCGGTCAACGCCCGCGACCATATCGGCGGCACCGCGCCGAATCAGGTACGCGCTGCGGTACAGCGTGGCCGCGAGCTGCTGGCCAGCCGCTAGGAAACTGTCGGGCTTGACCGTTCTTCGCGAGCGGAAGCCCGGCTTGAGTGAGTTTTGCTGGTCTTTTGAGGCGGCGGGCTGCCCCGCGAATAGCGAGCTATTCAGCAAGAAAGAACAGCATAAATGGCCACCACCAGAAAGCGGGGCTTTCCCGCAGTAGGGCGGCGTTAAGTCCGACAGTCTCCTAGACTGAATCAAAGACAGGGCCGGTCCATGCAACCGGCCCATTCCCCGCACTCAACCAAGAGTTGCCATGCCCGCCATCGTGCTTCTGTTCTGCCTGCTGCTCAGCGGCGCGGCCCAGGCCGCCAGCAACTGTTCGCACACCTACCGTGTGGGCATCTCGCAGATCGGCTACAGCTACTACCTGCTGGATGACGGCACGCCGGCCGGTTCGGCCTTCGATTTCTACAAGGAGCTCGGCCAACGCAGCGGCTGTGCCTTCCAGCTCTGGCCGCTGCCGCGCATACGCGCCTGGCATGAGGCCGACCTGGAGCATCTGGATATCATCTCGCCGACCATCCGAACCGACGAGCGCGATCAAAAGGGCGTGTTCGTCGAGTACTTCAAGAACCGCAACGATATCCTGATCGACCGCAGGCACGCCGCGGGGATCGACTCGCTGGCCCAGTTGCTGGCCGACCCGAGCATCAAGATCGGCCTGATCCGCGGCCACTCCAACGGCCCATACTTCGACCAACGTCTGGCCCCGCTCTATGCCCAACAGCGCATCCAGCTGTCGCCCACCCCGAACAACCTGTTCCTCAAGCTGCAGGCCGGGCGTATTCAGGCCACGGTGATGACTGCCGGGGTCTATCAGAAGGAACTGGATGAACTGGCCCTGGGCGAGCAGCTGCGCATTATCCATGTACCGGAATCGGACGCCTTCGGCGTTGGCCTGTACCTCTCGCGGCGCACCCTGGACCAAACCAGCATCGACTGGCTGCGCCAGCATGTGCAGGCCATGATTGCCGACGGCACGCTGCGCATGCTGCTCAGCAAGCAACATGGCAAAGCCCTGACCGAGCGCTTCTACGAACAGGCCCCGCCCCCCCTAACAGACCGTTGAAAAACTACCTACGTTGGCAATACTGCGTTAAAAACAGGCTCGGAAAGCCGCTTGCGGCTAACGCGCTTTAGCGCGACCCGAAGGGCGAGTGAAACGAGTAATGCTCATTTACAGCACGTAAACTCGCGTGCGAGCCCAGTCCGCTTCCTCGCCTGTTTTTGTGGGGCCGCCATCGGTATTGTCTGCCTGCCTCGCCTACGTTTTTCAACAGCCTGCTATCTGGAGAACCCCTTGCACGAAGATGACGACAGCGAAGAACGCTTCGCCGAAGCGACCCTGATCCAGGCCGTGGAAAATCAGCTGGAGGCC
>Ga0209343_10000482_pt1 | contig 56116 bp, 50 predicted proteins | sample RifCSPlowO2_02_FD_184026 | JGI IMG/M metagenome (GOLD analysis project Ga0209343, IMG submission 184026) | Groundwater microbial communities from Rifle, Colorado - Rifle CSP2_plank lowO2_0.2 (SPAdes) (version 2) | ecosystem: Environmental > Aquatic > Deep subsurface > Groundwater | place...
CAGTAAGTGTTCCGTGCCTTGCCGGACATGGGTCATCTCTGAGTGACCTTTCAAATGCTTCGTGGAAAGACTGGCACAAATCTATCCTCAATACTTTTCATATCCTTAAAGAAACCCATGACAAGGTTTTTGTTTCAGGGCTTTGCATGGGGGCAGTTTTAGCCCTTTACACAGCTTGTGAACTTGGGAGCGAGGTATCAGCGATATCCCTTATGTCAACAACACTTTTTTATGACGGATGGAGCATCCCATGGTACAGGATTTTTATACCTCTGGCTTATTACACCCCTCTAAGGTATTTTTATTCATACAGGGAAAAAGAACCTTACGGGATAAAAAATGCTTTGCTTAGAAAACATGTTGTCCGCCTGATGAATGAAAAAAATATAGCACACACAAAAATTCCATTTAAATGTTTTTATGAATTGCTTGAGTTCAGCAAGATGGTGCGAAAACTTCTGCCTAAAATTGAAATCCCAACTCTGATTCTGCACTCACTTGAGGATGATGTTGCAAGTATCAGGAATGCGGATTTTGTTGAAAAAAACATAGGCTCGGACAGGGTTAGAAAGATACTGATAGACGACTGTTATCACATGATTACAGTAGACAACAAAAGAGAATTGGTTTCACAGGAAACCATCAATTTTTTTAATGAGCATATTTAGAGAGATTCCTCCAACTGCCGGATTTACTCTTCAGATAAAAGAATTATTCCTGTCATTAAAAGCTGATAATAGAGATGACCTTCTTGAGGAAGACTTCAGACGGTTTCTTGATGCCAGTTATGTGAGAATAACCTGTTCCGGGACTGCCTCTTTTTATCTTATTCTTGAGAGTTTAAAAAAAATATCAACAAAAAAAACAATCATAATTCCTTCCTATATCTGTCCCCTTATCCCTCTTGCCATAAAAAGGGCAGGACTGAAAATTGCTGTGTGTGACATAAGGAAAAGCGATTTTAACTTTTCCTCTTCAATGCTGGAAAAATTATGTTCCTTTAACAGAGATATTTTGGCAATTGTTGCAGTTCACCTTGCAGGGATTCCGCTTGAGTTTGATGCAATAGATGATGTTGCAAAAAAATATGGAATATTTACCATAGAAGACTGCGCACAGTCTCTGGGAGCGGTATACAAAGGGAAAAAAGCAGGAACACTTGGTGATTTTTCTTTTTTCAGTATGTGCAGGGGCAAAGGGATTACTATTTATGAAGGTGGGGCTGTTGTTGCAAACAGAAAGGAACATTCAACTCTTATTGATGAAACAATAGAGAGTCTGGTGAAAATAGATTCTATTTCCGAGGCTCTGCTTGTTATTAAAATGATAGGTTACTGGATATTTTACCGCCCTAGTTTGTTCTGGCTGGTTTTCAGGCTTCCACAGATTTTCTGGAACTGGAGAGGGAACAAGGTTAAGGCTTTGTCAGAATATTTTACAATCAATTTTCCATTACACAGGGTTTCAAAAGCAAGAAGAGCTATAGGGCATAGCCAGTTTAACCGTCTGGAGAATGAAATCAGAAAACAGAGAGAAAAAGCCTCTTATTACATTGAAAGGCTTGAGAATATAAAAGGGGTGAATGTTATCCGGGAATTGCCGGAAACAATGGCTGTTTATCCCTTTGTGACATTAATTTTTGATGATAAGGGGAAAAAAAAGAAGGCTTTGGAAAGCCTTGAATCCTCAGGATTCGGCGTATCAGAAATTTATGCCTGTGCCATATCTGATTACTATTATTTAAAAGAGATTATTCCTGACAGCAACTGCTCAAATGCCCGCTACCTGACAGATAGAGAAATTACACTTTCTACAAGTACATTCCTGAAGAAAAAAGATTTGGATATGGTTGTAAACATTTTGGCTGATTTATAAAAATGTATTCCGGCATGGTCTGTAATAACACGAAAAAATATCTTAACCTTCTTGAACCAGAAGAGGTAGTAAACAGATTTTTGAATAATCCGCCCGAAGGGTTTGATCCTGTTATTCTTGAGGTGGAGAGCAAGAATGTTCCTGGATTCCTTGCGGAGCTGGACCTTTTTATCACTGCAGATGAAAGTGTTAAAAGGCTGTTTCAAAAATACAGAAAACTGATTCCCGGGTTTGTTAAAAATTTTTTTACACCAAAAGTATTTTTTGTCGGCACCACGGTTTCTGAATATGCCTTGTTCCCAAGCGGAACCGATTTAAAAAGCCTTAAGGATTCTGCCTTTAAAAGATTAAAAGAGACGGGTTTAAAGTTTCTTATATTTAAGGACATTCCTTCTGAATCTCCTCTTCTTTCAGGGATTGAGAATGAATTTTCAAAAAAGTTAATTTCATACCTTGAAAAGAGCGGGTTTTTGGTCATCTTTGGCCAGGCATTGGCTTATGTGCAGATTGATTTCAGTTCTGTTGATGAATATCTTGGCAGGTTTTCACGGTCAAGAAGAAAGGATTTTAAGAGGAAACTCCGGGTTTTCCCTCAGGTCAGCATCAGTAAAATTCCTTTAGGCGATGAGTTTTTTAATGAAGAAACTATAGAGCTTCTCTATAAATATTATCTTGACGTATATGAAAACAGCAAGATCCATTTTGATAAGCTGACATATCAGTTTTTCAAAAAACTTTTAACCGACAAAGAAAACAATGGAATGGTTTTTCTCTATAAAAGTCAGGATAAGGTTATAGGCTACAATCTGTGTTTTATGGTTCAGGATTATCTGATTGATAAATACATAGGCTTCCTTTATCCTGAAGCCTTGGAATATAACCTTTATTTTCTGAGCTGGTTTTATAACTTAAGCTACTGCATTGAAAATAATATTAAGACATATATAGCTGGCTGGACTGACCCTGAAATCAAGTCTTACCTTGGCGCAAGGTTTACATACACCTATCACGCTGTTTATATCAAAAACCCTGTTCTGAGATTTGTTTTAACGAGGTTCAAGTCATTATTTGAATCAGATAAACGTATAATTGAAAAACTTGACAGCAATTTATAAATCTATTCCATTTATTAAAGAAATAAGCTTTATATTAAAATTCTCATGCCTGAGACGTTCCTGTTCAACAGAAGGGAAAACCTTCTTGTCTCCATCCAACCATTTCATTATTTTTTTTACAGGGCTTTTAAAATCATGGGTTGAGATGTCTCCTGCAATATCAACAGCAAAAACATACGGAAGTATTTCCCTGATACATTGCAGGAGGTTATTTTCTGATAGCTCTCCCTGGTCCCATGTTGTTTTCAATGATTTTTCCCGGAGTACATCCTTGTCTATGGAAAGGTAAACAGGAGCATTTGTGCTTTGAACATGTTTTTTTAAAGTTTCTGATATATGTTTTTTTGAAGATATATTTTCTTCAATTTTATAACTGCTTAAAAATTTTGTTAGTTTTGGGACAGTGGAGAGGCAATAATATTTTACCTTGCCGGTTTTTATAGCAGAGTAATGGTTTTGTAAGATATTAATACCCTTTGTATCTGCTGAAGCGATTCCAAATACAGCGGTATTTAAAACATTCGGAAGCTTGCTTGCGTGATATACCCACGAACCGCAATGTATGCCAAATGGAAAAACCATGTTGTCGGGGTGGTTGTCAAAAACAATGACCTGAAATGGTTCTTTGATTATGTTTTTTATTAAGAGGTAGCTTACATGATGAAAATCACCACTGCCGAGAAAAAATATCTTATGATTTTTAATCTGCTCTTTTATTTCATTTTCAAGAATTTTAAAATGATTAAAACTTGCAGAATAGCGGATTTCTTCTTCCCTGTTTCTCATATCAAGCCTGTCTGCTTTGAAAGGGAGAGAAACAGAGCCGTCAAAATCAATTATCAGGACATCCCGGAAGAGGTCGTTATCAGTAAATCTATTTTTAGTGTCCATAACTATTTAGCTTCCAATTTATTATAATATAGATAATAATTTAAAGTATATAATTTATTAATAAACATAGGAAGAATGGAAATACATTTAGGACATGAATTCAGCAAATGAAAACTCTTTTTTACTGGGTTTTACTGATATTGTCAGATACTATTGCACAGCTATTGTTAAAGATGGGGGCTGTGAGCCTTCCATCATCAGGGCTAAAGATTAATTATCTTATAATCGTTGGTTATAGTTTTTATATTTTTTCTTTTATTGCATGGATGCAGATTTTAAAATCTACAAAACTATCCATAGCATTAACAACAGCATCCGTTCTTTACATAACTGTTGCCATTGTTTCTTATATTTTCCTTGATGAAGTAATAACAGATAAAATCATTATTGGGACAATTCTTATTTCATCAGGTATCTTTATCATAAACTGGGGCAATAAGGACAAAGAAGAAAAATAACTTTGGCTATAAGCTTAAGAAACGTTTCAAGGCAGATGTTTTTTGGAGTCTGGAATGGAAATAAGCAATACATATCCTCGTTTTAAAAATGCGCTCTGTATGTACCCTTATAAAAAAGAGCTGGCTTCAATGGGGTTTATGCCTCCGCTGGGGCTTGAATACATAGCCACTGTTTTGAGTAAATCCTGTGAAAGGGTAAGTATTGTTGACCTCAGATATGAAAAGAATGGATTGAATTATTTTTTTAAGAACAAGCCGGACCTTGCATGTGTGAGCGTAAACTGGGATCAGGAGAAGAATAATGTCAGGAGACGTATACTGGAAATTCCTCCTGATATCTTTACAATAGTTGGCGGAAGGGCGGCTACGGATGATGTGGATAATTTATTCAGTGAATGTCCTAATATTGACATAATTGTTAAGGGTGACGGAGAGAATACAATAAGGGAGATTATAGAGAATAAGCCGCTGAGCGAGATACAGGGAATTTCTTACAGAAATAAAGGAGAAATCATCCACAACCCTTATAGAAAACTAGAGAAACTTGACCCTTACTTTATAATAGACAGGAGCCTGAGAAAGTACGAGTACAAGTTGATTAGCAATGGATTTGATTTTGGATATACAGTTGACGGAATATTCTCTTCGCGGGGATGTCCTTACAACTGCTCCTTTTGCTCCTTTAATAATTCAGCAGGAGGAGGAAGGCGAAAGTGGGAAGGAAGGTCTCCTGAAACTGTGGTTAAGGAAATCAAGAGTATTAAATCAGATGTGATAATATTTCTTGATGAGAACTTCACCTTTAACACAGAAGGAGTAAATGAAATCTGTGATATCCTGATACGTGAAAAAGTTAATAAGATGTTTACTGCCAATGCAAGAGTAGATGTGGCTAAAAGCCCTGAAACTATCAGAAAAATGCAGAAAGCAGGGTTTAAGGTTCTGCTGTTTGGAATCGAGTCGGCACAGAACAGGATATTAAAGCAATTCAATAAAGGTTTCACAATCGAGGAAGCAAGAGAATGCTTCAGTGTATTAAGACAACATGATATGTATTACCACGGCTACTTTATAATTGGTTCTCCTGAGGAAACAAGGGATGAGATGTTTGGTATTGCAGGTTTTGCAAAACAGATAGGGCTCCATTCAATAGGTGTCAGCAATCTGCGTTGTTCTCAGTATGCTCCATTGTATAATGTGATAAAAAAACTTAATGGATACCAGTTGGATAAAAGAGGAAGGGTTTATTCTGATACCTACTCTGTTGCAGACCTTAAGAAAATAAGAAAGGCTATATACCGCAAATTCTATAACCTGTCATCTTTCTGGAAAATATTTTCATTTGCGATTTTTCACAGGGTGCTTAAACCCAAAGTGTTTTTTTCTCTTATAAAATCTTCATGTAATATTATGGTTGGACACATGGCAGATAGAAATTAAAAACAGAATAGCTACCAATCTACTGGGTTCCCGCCTTCGCGGGAATGACGGAAAGTAAGCTTGAGTGATTTTATGGCAGAGCTTCAAACTCTTCAAGAGTTTTGCATTTCATTGCAGGGTTTGTTTTTTTCTCCTGCCCGATTGTGGAATGAGCCCCTCCGTAGCTGTGTCCGGGATAAACTTCAATATTATCAGGAAGGGTTTTTAATTTCTCATTTATGCTGTTAAAAAGTTCTTTGGAACTTCCGTCTCCCAAATCCGTTCTTCCGCAATCTCCGACAAAAAGGGTATCCCCTGTAATCAGTTTCTTGTCATCTACGAGCAGGCAGATACCTCCCTTTGTATGCCCCGGTGTGTGAATGATTTTTACAGTTATGTTGCCAACATTTATCTCATCTCCGTCATTAACTTCAATGTCAACTGTAATGCTATTTCTTTTAAGGCTTCCTGTTTCTTTTTTGTGGGCTATGATTTTTGCTCCTGTCTTTGATGCTGTTTCAATATGTCCGCCAGTATGGTCAAAATGACCGTGGGTTGTGAAGATGTATTTGATTTTGTAACCGTCAGAATTTGCAGCTTTAATTATTCTATCTACTTCAAAGGCAGGGTCAACAACAGCAGCTTCCTTTGTTTTTTCACAGCCAAAAAGGTATGAATAATTTCCCATCTGTCCTAAAGGAATCTGTTTGAAGTACATAATGCTCCTTTCTGGAAAGCCTTCAGCCTTCAGCAATCAGCAATCAGCAGGATAGGCGGGACATTCTTGTCCCGCAAATAGACGGGGTTAGAAAACCCCGTCTATCAAAATTGTCTAGCTGATAGCTGTCAGCTTTTTCGACTTTTGATTTTTTCAATGTATTCCCTTGCAAGCTCATCACACCTTTCATTCTCAGGATGTCCATCGTGTCCCTTTATCCATTCCCACTTTATATTATGTTTTTTTGAAAGTTCAAGAAGCTTGAGCCAGAGGTCTTTATTCTTTACAGGGTCTTTCTGGGAATTTATCCATCCTCTTTTCTGCCAGCCAAAAATCCATTCAGTCATCCCCTTTACAAGGTATTGAGAATCGCTGACTACTGTTATTTTGGAGTGGTGTTTTATCTTCTCAATTGCTTTTATTGCAGCAATGAGTTCCATCCTGTTGTTTGTTGTAGCAGGACTGCCTCCCTTGAATTCTGCTGATTTGCAACTCTTTTTTATTATGTACCCAAATCCTCCGGGCCCGGGATTTCCGCTGCACGCCCCGTCGCAGTAGATTGTAATTTCTTGCATGAGGATAGTTAAATGGGATTAATTGAGATAGTCAAGAGGAAATTGATTAGTACCTGTTACCCAACATATATCAAAACAATCACTTTTGTTGGGTAACTTATTGTTTGACATTAGTTACCCAACAAGTTATATTACTTAATAGTTTGTTAGGTAACAGGAGAAGTTATGAGAGGAGTAATAAAAGGAGTTTTAGCAGAAGAACTTGAGAACTCTCTTCGTATGAAAAAAGAATACGATGAAGTCTTGGGAAAATTACCTAAAGGATGTATTTCTATTAAAAAAATAAAAGGCCATGAGTATTATTATTTGGTAAAAAGAGAAGGAAAAAAAGTAAAACATATTTATAGAGGGAAAATATCAGGGAAAGAAAAAAAGAAATATGAAGAAGCTAAAATACTAAGGGCTAAATATAGACAGCTATTATCTCAAGTAAAAAAACAAATTAGGTTCTTAAGGAGTTCTCTCCGTGGAAAAGAAGCAATCTGAGTTGTGTCTTGAAATATTAACCCGCTTTCATAACGCAGGCATATTAGACAATTTTATTCTAATAGGCAGCTGGTGTGTCTACTTTTATAAAGATTATTTTTCTAATGTTCCATATATTGACCAAGCGACTCTTAAAACAAGAGACCTTGATTTTCTGATAAACGACCCTTCGAAAATAAGAAATAAAGTAGATATACCAGAACTTCTTAAAGACTTAGGTTTTGTTACCATCTTTAATAGAAGCAAAGGATATATTAAACTTGACCATCCAAATCTTATCCTTGAATTTTTAGTTCCGGAGAAAGGCAAAAGTATAAATAAACCTTATCCTTTGCCAAAACTCGGTTTAAACGCTACTCCTTTGAGATTTCTGAACTTTTTATCAAGTAATACCATAAAGATTAGAATGAAAGGTTTTTATTTAACTCTGCCACATCCCGCCAACTTTGCTTTGCACAAGCTAATAATTTTTCAGCGGAGGTTAAAAAAAGAAAAAGCTATTAAAGACAGGAATGTTGCTATTGAGATTCTAAAAATACTAATAAATAAAGGTGAATCAAGCATCATAAAAAATGTTTTTAATTCAATTCCTCAAAAATGGCAGAAAAAGATAAGAGAGGGATTAAAAGAGAGTGAGGATAGAGAGATTTTAGAGGTACTGAAGTGATAATTTGATCTTTTAAAATATTTCTGAAGTTTAAATGTATTATCTACTGACTTATTGCCTATAACTTACAGCTTATAGCTAAATAATCTGTGCAATCAACCCTTTCATTTCATAGATTAAATTTCTTTGACAGTAGAAAATATTTATGATTTAAAAAAACTAACTTAGATTCATTCATTTATAAAGAGGACAAGTATTTTTTATGATATAATAAACTTTGCCTACCCGCTCACAATAAGGAGGAATAATGGCTAATTTATTTTGGAAACAAAAAGGGGATAAAACGCTAAACTTATTGTCATCCCCGTTTGCCTCAGAAGAGGAGTTTGAAAAGGTCATTTTTCAAACAAAAGAAATACTTGAGGACATATTTCTTATCAAAAGACAAGTCAGGGGCGGGAAGAAGGCAGGTATTCCAGATATAGTTGGAATTGATAACGATGGTAATGTTTGTATTGTTGAAATGAAGAATGTTACTATCGATGCATCTGTAATTCCTCAGGTTCTTGCTTATGCTTTTTGGGCACAGAAAAATCCAGACTCAATCAAGAATCTTTGGCTTGAAGCACCTGAACAGCCTGAAGATGTTGTAGTCAACTGGGACAATTATGAAGTCCGAATTATTATCATAGCTCCAGCTATTGAGCATTCTACATTGGAGTTGGTAAATACTATAAATTATCCAGTTGACTTAATTGAAATAAAAAGATGGACTGAGGGAACAAATCAGTTCCTTCTTGTCAACAAACTGGAACCAGAGCAACCCAAAAAGGTTAGAACTGTTCGTGGCCTCGAAGTTTATGACCGTGCATTTTATGAAGATCACTACAACAAGAATAGTGTTGAAGCATTTCTTTCGTTTGCTCAAGAAACAGAAAAATTAATCAAGTCAAAAGGATGGCCACTTGAAATGAAATTTAATAAACATTATTGTGGTTTTAAACATGGTTTTTTCAACGCTTTTGGTATTAAATGGATTGGTTCGAAGACCTTCGCTTTCTTTTTTAAATTACCCAAAACTGTTGCTGTAAAAATACAGCCTCAGGGTTTAAAAATGGATAGGTATGAAGACCTGTGGAAAGAAGCAGTATACAAGATTAACCCTTCTGCAACAAAAGTAAAATCGTTTTTTCCACTATTTCGAAAATCATTAGACTTCTTAATGGGAAAAGAAGATTAATAGAGCAACCACAAAGTTAATAGAATAACTGTTCCTTAATTGTTTATCTGACTAAATAAGCTGATTATGTATCAGGAATGTTATTGGAAGGAATTTAATGATGAGAAGTTGTTGAGAATATTTTATGCGTGACCTTTATTCCCCAAACAACGAAGTAGAACTGGCTTTGCTCAAAAGCATCCTTGATGCAGAGGGGATAAATTATTTTGTCAGGAATGATAAGTTTGGTTCTCTTGAGATTGGTCCCAAGATTGAGCTTTTAAACAAGAAGATGATAATGGTTCAGGATGACCAATATGAAAAGGCAAAAGAGCTTTTAAAGGATTATCTTGAGAGTACTGGTGAGAAAAACGGGTCTGTTGAAAAGAAATATTCAATAGCTGATTATGTCAGAATGGTGATTGAGTTTTTGCTCTTTGGATGGATAATGCCCGGAATGAGGAAAAGTAAAAAATTGGATAATAATGAGAAATAGCTAACCTGACTTAAGGAGATTAATTGTAATGTCAAATGGAATGCTTATACTTGCGCTGACAGCGGCTTCAGTAGGTTTTTTTCATACATTGCTTGGACCTGACCACTATATTCCATTTGTTGTAATGGCACGGGCAAGAAAATGGTCATCAGTCAAAACAATGTGGATTACTGCTCTGTGCGGTGTTGGACACATAGCGAGCTCTGTTGTACTTGGAACTTTGGGAATCGCTCTGGGAATTACTGTTACAAAACTTGAAGCAGTAGAATCGTTTCGCGGTAACCTTGCTGCATGGATACTCATAGCCTTTGGGCTTGTATATTTTATCTGGGGGTTGCGAAAGGCTATAAGAAACCATCCTCACAAACATCTGCATATCCACAGAGATGAAAATACCCACATCCACACACATGGACACAACAAAGAACATGTACATGTCCATACAGAAAAAAGTGCTGCAAACCTCACACCGTGGATTTTATTTACAATATTTGTTTTTGGACCCTGTGAGCCATTAATACCTATACTGATGTACCCTGCTGCAAGAGGAAGTTTTTTGGATTTAGTTTTTGTAACTGCTGTTTTTAGTCTGGTAACAATTGTGACAATGCTTGGTGTTGTATTAGTTTCATCTATGGGAATAAATCTTCTGCCAATGGAAAGATTGGAACGATACACCCACGCTTTAGCTGGTGCCACGATATGCTTTTGTGGGATGGCAATCCAATTTCTTGGGTTATAGTTATAGGGAATTGAAGTGGTGTAACTCCATTTATTTGCTTTTCAACAATGCCTTTGCTGCAAAGATGCCTGACATTGCTGCAAGGCCGGTTCCAAAACCCGGATAGGTTGACTGCCCCGCGTGGAAGAGTCCCTGAATAGGGGACTTGTGCGGGAACTGAGCCTTTGGGTCTGCAGCCGGCGATATGCCGTAAATTGCGCCTTTGTAGAGATGCATCTGCTCAATAAAATCCCTTGGGCTTCTCACACGTTTCACAGCAACCTCAATCTTGTGTATCTTTTTAAGCTCTCTGATTGCAACCTCAGCCACTCTTTCCTTTTCCTCATCCCATTTTTCAAGGGGTATGTCCTGCTTGATTGGAGGGAACATTTCAATTATGCTTTTGCCCTGAGGAGCAAGTTCGGGCATTGTTACTGTTGGTACAGAATAGATAACTGAGTGCATTTTACTTTCTTCTGGCAGAAAGGCTTTATCCTGTTCCTCCATCATTGGGATTACTTTATTGGAATGGCTTTTTGTATCAATTTTATTTGAAAGCCCGAGCTGGAGATTAAGGGCTTTTTGGGAGAGGGGAGCAGTATCAACCTTCTTCTTCATATCAGGCGGGACAAAATCCGGCTCAATCAGTTCACTATAAGTGAGCATTCCACTGGCTGTTGATATGACAGCATCTGTCTGAACATAACCATATCCGTCAACAAGAACAGCCTTGACACAGTTGTTTTTTACAAGAATTTTTTCAACAGACGATTTTAAATGAATTTCAGCGCCATTTTTTTTCAGTATATCTGCAAGCACCTCGGTGATTCTTCCCATGCCTCCTTCAGGAAGGTGAAAGCCTTCACTAATCATTGCAACAGGTCCCAGTATCAGTGAAACCGGGGCTTTCATCGGAGGAACCCATGCATACAGCATTATTCCTGCGATTGCAGAACGGACTGACTCATCGCTAAATGATTTATACATCTCCTGCGCAATTGTTCCTTTAAACTTGCTCAGATGTTTCCATCCCTTTGCAAGCAAATAGAGCATTGAAAAAGGACGGATAAGGATATCGTCAGAAAAAAGGCGTAGGACCGGATTCCATTTATTCATGAAGTTTTTGAATTCTCTATTAACCTTGTCCATGTCAATTTTTCTTGGACAGTTTTCAATGGATATTTCAGTTCCGTCGCCAAGAGTTACAATTGTTCCGTCAGGAAGAGTGGTCTTAAGATTTGCAGTTATTTTTCTCATTGGAATCAGGGAGGCTCTGTCAAGGTCCAGTTCTTCAAATACATGATTAAAGATTCCCGGGAATGCCAGATATAAAGCCCCGTCATTGAAAATATATCCGTTGGTTTCTGTATTGGCACAGCATCCGCCAACCTTTTCATTTGCTTCAAAGACTTTTACATTAAAACCCTTTCTGGAAAGATATATCCCTGATGCAAGCCCTGATGCCCCTGCACCGATTATTACAACAGTTTTATCCATATTTACTAAATCCTCAAAATAAAGGTTTATATTCCTCTTATACTTTAGCAAAAATATATTCAAAAGCCCCGTGCGGAAGCACGGGGTAATTTGCTTCAAATGCTATCCTAATTAATTATTGTCATTGACTCAAAATCCCCTCGGACAGGCGGGACGCCTGTCCTACCATTAAACTTACAACAATTCACCAGTAGATCAGTCGCCTGCCTGCCGGCAGGTCTCGCATGATTATTTTCATGCCTCTCTGTGAGCCAAAGGCTCATGATGATTCCTGTCTCCCATTTACATGAGGGTAAATTCCAGCAGGAATCCAGAGAACATTTATTTTAGCGGAAATGGCATAAAAATATTTGTTCATTATTTCCTGAAGACAAGGAAATACTGGTATGGCAGGAAGAAAAATTCTGCCTCAAGCTTATAGCCGGCATCAGTAATTTCCTTCACAATATTTTCTTTTGATATCCTCATTGACAAGGGAGGACCGTGAGGAGTTTCTTTTTTCTGGTAATCTATAATTGCAATCCTTCCTTCAGGTTTTGAATATTTTTTTAAAAGCTTCAGGTATTCATTCCTCTTTTCTATGTGGTGGTATGTGTCGCATATAAAGACTAAATCTGCAGAGGAAGGAGAAAGCATCGGGTCATCAGGCTTGCACAGAACAGGGACAACATTTTTTAAATTTTCCTTCTTAATTCTTTCTTCAATGTAATTTATCATTCCCTTTTCTATGTCGCAGGCAAGAACCTTTCCATTGTTTCCGGCTTTCTTTGAGAGAAAAACCGTAAAATATCCAGAACCTGCGCCTATATCAGCAATCACATCTCCTTCTTTTATCCCAAGATAGTTTACTACTTTTTCAGGCATTTGCCAGGAAGCCCTGTCAGGAGTTTCAAGCATGTTTATGTAACCGTCAACAGAGCCGGGAGGGTGTCCGTGCTGATGCTGGGAATAGAGATTGTTTCCTGTTAAAATGAAAACAAGAAATGAAAAGGCTGCAAGGTTTAATAAATGAAATTTTCTTTTCATATTCCAAAAACCTCCTTTATTATTGAACAAAAGATTTTTCAAAGCTTTGCTTTCGGATATAATCACATTTACTTTGCTAACACAACGTCTTTTCTAAGCCTTGACACCCTAATGCCTTTCTGTTAGTAATTTAAATCTGCGCGGGATATAAGTTGCAATTTGATAATAGTATATTCTTAATTATGCAAAAGACAGGGAAGGCATCCTGCCTGTATTATGCAAGAGGCAAGATGCCTTGGTTATTTTATTAAGACGTGGGGAGAAACCACGTTTATTATATTTTAGGGATATATTAACTCGGGTTTCAACAAAGGCAAAAGGAGTTTTTTAGAAGATGGAAATTGAGCTTCAGAAGGGGTATGAGCCAAAAGGTATTGAGGAGAAGTGGTATGAGTTCTGGCTTGAGAGGAATTTCTCTCACGGGGACAAAAATTCTGAAAAACCTTCTTACTCAATTGTAATCCCTCCTCCAAATGTAACAGGAAGCCTGCATATAGGACATGCCCTTAACAATACCCTTCAGGATATTCTTGCAAGGTTTAAGAGAATGGATGGATACAACGTAGCCTGGATTCCGGGCACTGACCACGCAGGGATTGCAACTCAGAACGTAGTTGAGAAGGAGTTGATGAAAGAGGGAATAAAAAGAGATGATATCGGGAGAGAAGAGTTTATTAAGCGGGTATGGAGATGGAAGGAGAAAAAAGGAGGATTGATAATAAAACAGCTTAAAAGAATGGGGTGCTCCTGTGACTGGCAGAGAGAAAGATTTACAATGGATAAAGGGCTTTCAGATGCTGTTAAGGAGGTTTTTATCCGCCTCTACCAAGAGGGCCTTATTTACCGCGGAAACTATATAATCAACTGGTGTCCGCGATGCCGTACAGCCCTTTCTGACCTTGAGGTTGAGCATTTGGAGACAAAGGGAAAACTTTACCATATTAATTATCCTGTTCTTGGAGAAAAAGGAAAATTCTTGACTGTTGCAACAACAAGGCCTGAGACAATGCTTGGTGACACGGCAGTTGCAATTAATCCTGAAGATGAAAGATACAGGGAATTCAGAGGGAAAAAAGTAATCCTTCCCTTGATGAACAGGGAAATTCCAATAATTGAAGACAACTATGTTTCAATGGATTTTGGCACAGGGGCGCTTAAAGTTACTCCTGCTCACGATGCAAATGACTTTGAAATAGGCCTGCGCCATAATCTTCTTCAGGTAAATGTCCTTGCTGAGAATGGTCTTCTTAATGAGTTGGCTGGTAAATATAATGGTCTTGAGCGCTTTAAAGCAAGAGAAGTTATTTTAAAAGATTTAGAGGGACAGGAGTTGCTCGTAAAGACAGAGGATTATCTTCACGGTGTTGGGCATTGTTACCGGTGCAGGACAGTTGTGGAGCCATATCTTTCAAAGCAGTGGTTTGTCAAGACAAAGGATTTGGCAAAGCCTGCAATTGAGGCTGTCAGAAGCGGTAAAATAAAAATTATACCAAAGGGCTGGGAAAACACTTATTTTGAGTGGATGGAAAATATCAGGGACTGGTGCATATCAAGACAGATATGGTGGGGACACAGGATACCCGCATGGTATTGCAAAAAATGCGGAGAGGTTCTGGTTGAAAAAGATGCGCCTTTAAAATGCAGAAAATGCGAAAGCGATGAACTTGTTCAGGAAAGCGATGTTCTGGATACCTGGTTTAGTTCAGGACTCTGGCCATTTTCTACAATGGGATGGCCTGAACGAACAAAGGAGCTTGAAACATTCTATCCGACATCCTGTCTTGTTACATCCTTTGATATTCTTTTTTTCTGGGTTGCCAGGATGATAATGCTTGGATTAAAATTCATGAAGGATGTGCCTTTCAGAGATGTTTACATTCACGCGCTGATACGGGATGTTGAAGGGCAGAAAATGAGCAAGTCAAGGGGGAATGTCGTTGACCCTCTTGATATAATTGGAAAATTTGGGGCTGATACATTAAGGTTTACCCTTGCAGCTTTAGCTTCACAGGGCAGGGATATCAGGCTTTCAGAGGAGAGGCTTGAGGGTTACAGGAATTTTGCCAACAAACTATGGAATGCATCAAGGTTTGTAATCTCAAACACAGGAGACTTTTCAAGGAAACCGCAGGATGAAAAGGATTTCATCCTTTCAGATATTGACAAATGGATTTACAGTAAATTGCATGAAGTGATTAAGGAAGTAAGAGATGCTTTTGACAACTATAGGTTTAATGAAGCAGCTAACAGTATTTATCAGTTCCTGTGGCATGAATACTGTGACTGGTATATTGAGTTTACAAAACCGGATCTGATTCAGGAGACAAATGAGATAAGAAAAAGAACAGCCCAGAAAGTTTTAACTGATGTGCTTGAAAGGATATTAAGGCTTCTTCATCCGTTTATGCCTTTTATAACTGAGGAGATATGGCAATATGTAAAGCCTGAAAAGAGCATTGAAAGCATAATGATTTCTTCTTATCCGAAGCAAGATGACGTTGATTTTTATCCTGAAGAAACTGCACGCGTTGAAGAACTAAAAAGCCTGATAAAAGTGATAAGGAATATCAGGAGTGAAATGGATATACCGCCTTCAACACGGATAAAGGTATATATAAAGACACCTGATTCATCTGATAGTGAAAGGATTGATTCAGCAAGAGAGTATATCTCGAAATTATGCAGGACATCTGAGATTAATGTTGGTATAAATTTGTCCAAGCCAAAGGCTTCTGCCACAGGCATTGTCAGGAATATGGAATTGTTTGTTCCTCTTGAAGGTATACTTGATTTTGAAGAAGAGAAAAAAAGGCTTGAGAAAAAGATTAATAAGCTTGAAAAAGATTTTTCCGTCCTTGAGAGAAAACTTAAAAATGAAGATTTTATTAAAAATGCCCCTGCTGAAGTAGTGGAAAAGGACAAGGAAAAACATAATGAGCTCATTAAAGAAAAGATAAAGATTGAAGGGCATCTTAAGGCTCTTGAGGAGTTACAGTAATGGTGAGACTTGACTGGAAAAAGATTGACCAGCTGATTGACTGGGCGCTGAATGAGGACATAGGGAGTGGCGATTTAACAACTGATGGGATAATAGAGGAGGAAACACAGGCTAAAGGCATCTTTCTGGCAAAAGACACAATGGTGCTTGCAGGGATAGATATTGTTCCGAGAATTTTTAAAAAATCTCATCAGAATTTTAACTTCAAGGCATTTTTTAAAGATGGAGATTCTGTTCCAAAGAGTGAGATAATTGCAACTATTGAAGGAAATGCAAAGGTAATTCTCTCATACGAAAGAGTAGTGCTTAATTTTCTCCAGAGGCTGTCAGGCATTGCAACATATGCTTCGAAATTTGCCGCACAGGTAGAAGGCACAAAAGCCAAGATTGTTGATACAAGAAAAACAACTCCGGGGTGGAGAGTGCTTGAAAAATATGCTGTAAGTGTTGGCGGAGGTAAAAACCACAGGTTTGGTCTGTTTGATGCAGTACTGATAAAGGACAACCACATAAAATTAAGCGGTGGAATAAAAGAGGCAGTAGAAAGAATAAGGGAATTTGTACCCCCTTACCTTAAGGTTGAGGTTGAGGCATCGAATTTAAAGGAAGTAGAAGAGGCTCTGCAGGCAGGGGCTGAAATAGTTATGCTTGACAATATGGGCGTAGATGAGATGAAAAAAGCTGTTGAGCGGATAGACGGAAAGGCTGTGATTGAGGTATCAGGGGGAGTTAATCTTTCAAATATCAGGGAAATCGCCCTGATGGGAGTTGACCTGATTTCAATCGGGGCATTGACACATTCACCATCCGCTGTGGATATAAGCATGAAGGTGGAAGGAGTAGAGTAGATCTTATAAGAGGTTAAAAAATTCTAAATACGAAATTCTGAACTCTAAACTGTTTTGAATTTGTTTTAGGATTTAGCAGGTTGCTGAAGAAGTCCTTTTTTGACTGTCATTGCGAGCGAAGCGAAGCAATCCAGATGAGATTACCACGAGCCGATAAATCGGTTCTCGTAATGACATTAATTGAACTTTTTCAGAACCCTGTTAGATATTAAAATTTAGAATTTATAAAATTACCTTTAAAATGGGGGAATAACTCTGTGAAGAACAGGATAGTCAAAATAGGAAATATTGAGATTGGCAACAATAATCCCTTTGTTCTGATTGCGGGTCCTTGTGTGATTGAAACAAAGAGAATTTGCCTGGACATTGCAGGGAGGCTAAAAGAATTGTCTGAGAAACTGGATATCCAGATGATTTTCAAAACATCCTTTGACAAGGCAAACCGCTCATCAGTCGATTCCTACAGAGGACCGGGGATAGATAGAGGCTTGGATATTCTTTCTGAGATTAAAGAAAAATATAAGATTCCGGTTCTTTCAGATATTCACAGGATTGCAGAGATAGAGAAATCTTCAGGGGTTCTTGATGTGATGCAGATTCCTGCTTTTCTTTGCAGACAGACAGACCTGATTCAGGAAGTAGCAAGAAAGAGAAAGGCAATCAATATTAAAAAGGGGCCATTCCTTGCGCCTTGGGATGTAAAAAACATAATTGAAAAGGTTGAGTCTGCAGGAAATCAGAAAATACTGTTAACTGAAAGGGGAAGCTCTTTTGGTTATAACAACCTTGTAGTCGATTTCAGAGGATTAGAGATAATGCGTAGGTTTGGATATCCTGTTGGTTTTGATGCCACACACAGTGTTCAGCTTCCGGGAGGCGCCGGAAAGGCTTCTTCTGGAGAGAAGGAGTTTGTAATGCCTCTGACAAGAAGCGCTCTTGCTCTGGGGTGTGATTTTCTCTATATGGAGGTCCATGAAAATCCCCAAAAGGCGTTGTGTGACGGGCCTAATATGGTGGACTTAAAGGAGCTTGAAAAAATTCTCATTATTGGAAAGAAGATTGACAGGCTTGTTAAGAGTGAGGCGAGATAATCAGCGTTAAAAATAATGTGGTGGGACAGTGATTATTGGTATTGGTGTTGACCATATAGAGATATCAAGAATAAAAAAAACTATCCGGAGACAAAAGGAAAGATTTTTAAATAAGATTTTCACTGAAAAAGAAATAGAGTATTGCGAGAAGAAAAAAGACAGGTATCAGCACTATGCAGCAAGGTTTGCGGCAAAAGAGGCAGTGTATAAAGCCTTAAACCAAACGGGGACAGAAGGAATAAGCTGGAAGGACATTGAGATAGTAAATGAAATAAGCGGAAAGCCTGAAATTTTCCTCCGCAATAAAACTCTGCGTCTTGCAAAAAGATTAAAAGTTTCAAAAATACTTCTTTCCATTTCCCACAACAAAGACATAGCGATTTCCAATGTTATTATTACAAGTTAAAGGGCTAGCCGGTTTGAAAAATGAAAAAGGATAAGACTATAAGGGTTTCTGCGCCTGGAAGGATATGCCTTTTGGGAGAACATCAGGATTATTTTGGTCTTCCTGTTATATCAGCGGCAATTAATATGAGAATAAGGATTGAAGGGTTCAGAAACAATCATAATTATTTTGAGATGGAACTTCCTGACATAGGTGAAAAAGAGACAATAAATTTATCAGGCGATTTTTTGCCTCAAAAAGAGAGGGATTATCTGAGAAGCAGTCTTAGGGTTTTAAAAAGATACGGGTACAGGTTTAGTATGGGGTATAATTGTGTCATAGAAAGCAATATCCCGATTGGCAAGGGGGTGTCAAGTTCATCTGCAATGGTAGTCGGATGGCTTAAATTCTTACTGACAATAACAGACAATCCGCAGAAAGTAACAAGAGAAGGGCTTGCTGAACTGGCATATGAGGCTGAGGTGAAGGAGTTTAAAGAACCCGGTGGTATGCAGGACCATTACTGTTCAAGCCTTGGAGGTCTGCTCTACATTGACTGCAAAAAGAAAACAGTTGCATCACAACTAAAAACCAAACTCAGTGGATTTGTGCTTGGTGACAGCCTTGTTCAGAAAGATACAAAAGGGGGGTTGAGCAGGATTAAAAATAATGTAAATTTTGCAGTAGAAAAGGTCAGGGAAGTGATTAAGGATTTTAATTTAGAAAAAACAGAGCTTTTTAAAATCAAGGAAGTTTTAAAAAGTCTTCCTGAAGAACCAAAGTTAAAACTTGAAGCAACTCTTATGACAAGGGATTTAACACAAGAGGCAAAGAAGTTCATAGAACAAGGGATAGTTGATGATGAGGTTTTTGGAAAATTGCTTGACAGGCATCATTCAGCATTGAGAGAGGGCCTGCAGATTTCAACAGAGAAAATAGAAAGATTAATAGATGCTGCAAAATCAGCCGGGGCTTTGGGATGCAAGATAAATGGCTCAGGAGGGGGTGGATGTTTTCTGGCTTTTGCTCCCGGCAAAGAAAACAGGGTTGTTGAAGCGATTGAGAAGGCAGGTGGAAAGGGTTATCTTGTTGATATTGACAAAGGTGTTTGCATAGAGGGTGAAACAGATGTTGCTTCTTGGTATTGAAAGCTCCTGTGATGAAACTTCAGTTGCAGTCCTTGAAGATGGACTCAAAATAAAATCGAATATTGTTGCATCTCAGGTTGATATTCACAAAAGGTTTGGAGGAGTTGTTCCTGAGCTTGCATCAAGACAACATCTTGAAGATATTATCCCAACAACAGAGGAAGCGTTAAAAGAGGCAAAAACAGATTTAAGTGATATTGAAGCAATTGCTGTAACATATGGTCCGGGACTTCTTGGGTCTTTGCTTGTCGGTCTTTCAGTAGCAAAGGCAATATCACTTGTAAGAGGAATTCCATTTGTTGGCATCAATCATTTAGAAGGACATTTATTGTCCATTCTTTTTGAAAACCCTTCTATAAACTTTCCGTATGTTTCACTGATAGTCTCAGGAGGTCATACCAATATTTATTTTGTAAAAGGGATTGGCAGTTACCAGCTTCTTGGGAGAAGCGTTGATGATGCTGCAGGAGAGGCATTTGATAAGGTAGCCAAGATGCTTGATTTAGGCTATCCGGGAGGTCCTGTTATAGACAGGCTTTCAAGAGATGGAAACAAAAAGGCAATACAGTTTCCAAAAGCTAATATGCCTGATAGCCCTTTCAATTTCAGCTTCAGCGGCCTTAAAACTTCAGTGCTTACATATTTGAAAAAAAATAATCTTTATGATGATGCAACAAGAAAGGCTAAGGTTAAGAAAATCTCCGATGAACACCTCTCTGACATAGCAGCGGGCTTTCAGAGAGCAGTTGTTGATGTTCTTGTTGATAAGGCTATTTATGCTGCAGAAAAAATGAACTGTTCTGCAATTTCTATATCAGGAGGAGTAGCCTGTAACAGTGGATTAAGGTCAGAATTAAAAAGAAGGGCAGAAGAAGATGGTTTGAAAGTTTATTATCCTAGCCCTAAGCTTTGCATTGATAATGCTGCAATGATTGGTCTTGCAGGTTATCACAGGATTTTAAAAGGTGAAAAAAGCAGGTTTGAACTTAATGCATCAGCAAGGCTTGAACTATAATCAATAATTACATAAAGATTAAAAGGAGATTTTTTAAAAGCGCTTTTGGAGAGAAACTGTAGGAAAAATGAACAGATTGTGAGAAAATAAATTTTTTTTATATATCTAACTATGTCTATTATAGAAAATATCTATATTGAGAAGAAATCCAAAGATAATGTTATAGCCAAAAATATAGCTTCATCAGCAAATACTTCCAGTATATTTTATATAGATACTTCAGGGGATGTTTTGGCTAAAATTTTAAAATCTGATGATCCTGTTGGCAGCGGGAAAAGGAATCTGCTTGTAACAGAGAATAAGGGATCTTTTTTAAAAAAGTGTCCTGGAACAAAAGAAATGGTTTGCTGTAATTATTATTTTATTAACTTTGCAACCAACTGTCCAATTGACTGTTCTTACTGCATAATGCAGGAATATCTTAACAATAATCCTCTCTTGAAGGTATTTTCTAATGTAGATGCAATGCTCAGCGAGTTAGAAAATCTTATAGAAAAGAATCAATCGAAATATTTTCGCATAGGGACAGGAGAACTTTCTGATAGCCTTGCTTTTGATTACCTCACAGGTTTTTCAAAAATAATAGTACCATTTTTTGCAAGGAGAAAAAATGCAGTTCTTGAGCTTAAAACCAAAACAAATGAGATAAGAAACCTTGTTGGCTTAGACCATGGAGGGAAAACAGTTGTTGCATGGTCTGTGAACCCTCAAAGAATAATTGATTCTGAAGAGCTATGTTCTGCTTCTCTTGAACAGAGAATAGATGCCGCTGTAGTGTGTCAGCAGAACGGATACAATATAGCTTTCCATTTTGATCCAATAATTCTATACGATGGATGGGAAGCAGATTATGCTAAAGTTATTGAAAAAATTTTTAAAAATATAAATCCAAAATCAATACCATGGATAAGTCTTGGATGTTTGCGTTTTTCTCCGCAGATGAAGTCAATTATTAGTGAACGCTTTTATCAAAGTAATATTTTAAATGGTGAAATGGTAATATGTCCTGACAGGAAACTCAGGTATTTTAAACCATTGAGAGTTAACGCATACAGAAAAGTGGTTTTGCTCATAAGAAATTATAACAGCAATATTCCAATTTACCTCTGCATGGAAAGTCAGGATGTCTGGAGAAAAGTGTTTGGAACTACACCAGATGGTGTTAATAATCTTAATCATGTTTTTAAAAGATAATGTCAAATGCCAAAGCTCAAAATTCAAATGAAATTCAAAGTTCAAATATCAAAATTTCTAAGAAAATATTCTCATTTTGGCATTAAACAAATTTGGTATTCATTTGATATTTGGATTTTGACATTTGAGTTTTGTTGACTCCGTCCAAACATGCCATTTTTTAAAGAGGTAAATATTTTTGAAGATTTACTAAACTAAGTCTATAAGGAGGAGTAAATAATTATGGTGATGTTTCAAAAGGTAAAAAGCGGTTTTTATTCAATAAAAACTCTCTTGATACATGGAAGATTTAAGTCAACAAAATGGGACTACAAGCACCATGTAGTCCCGCCAATTTCTTCTTCATCTGCTTACCGCCTTGATTCTGTAAAAAGGGGTGCAAGAGGATTTGAAGAGTTTGGAGCAGATGCAACAGAAGAAATCCATCATCCGCCAATATATATCTATGACAGGCTTGGAGAACCAACACGTGGCATGCTTGAAGATAATCTTGCCTTTGCTGAAAGAGGGGATTGTGCTGTTACCTTTGCTTCAGGCATGGCTGCAATAGCTGCAGCAGTCGGAGTATGTGCATTTTCAGGAGATGAGATAATCAGTCACAGAGTTCTTTATGGAAGCACTTATTCGCTTTTTAAAAACTGGTATCCAAAAATGGGCTTAAAGCTGAAACTTCTCGATTTAAAAAATCCAGAAAACCTCTCTAAAAACCTTACAAAGGATACTAGGGTTGTATATTTTGAAACACCTTCAAATCCGAACATGGAACTTATTGATATTTTAAAAATATGCACAATAGTTAAGAAACATAACAAAAAGGCTTCAGAAGATAAAAAGATAAGGGTCATTGTTGATAATACTTTTGCAACTCCTTTCTGTCAGAGACCAATTGAGATTGGTGCTGATATTGTGGTTCACAGCCTTACAAAAAATATTTGTGGTTTTGGGACAGAGATGGGAGGTGCGGTAATTACAAAAAATAAGTATGAAAAAGATTTATTAAATTACCGCAAGGATTTTGGTGGCGTGCTTTCTCCTAAGAGCGCATGGTCAATACTTGTTTATGGACTTTCTACACTTTCAATAAGGCTTAAAAAGCAGGAATCAAGCGCTATAGAAATTGCACGATTTCTTGAGAGTCATCCAAAGGTTGAAAAAGTGTATTATCCCGGACTTTCATCTTTCCCTCAGTTTGGGCTTGCGAAAAGCCAGATGACTGATTTTGACGGAAATTTTGCCCCGGGGAACATGATATATTTTATTTTGAAAGGGGAGCCTTTAAAAGTCAGAGTATCAAGCAGGAAGATTATAGATTATATTGCTAAAAATTCCTATACTATAACGCTCGCTGTTAGTCTTGGTCAGGTAAAAACACTGATTGAAAACCCGAGCTTAATGACACATTCAACAGTTCCGCTTGAAGAACAGTTAAAAGATGGGATTGATCCTGGAGGTATCCGTCTTTCAGTTGGGCTTGAAGAGCCAGAAGATTTGATAAAAGACCTCAAACATGCACTGGATAAGGTATAAAAGAAAATTTAAAGTTCAAAGCTCAAAATAGCTATAAGCGATAAGCTGTAACATAAGAAAGCAGGGAGTAGAAAGTAGTAAGTAGCGAAAGGGAATAAAGTAAAAACCATAAAAATTAAAGTTTTTAGCTTTTTATAGCTTATAACTTAAAGCTTATAGCTTACAGCTAATAAAAGACATTTGAGTTTTACCTGCTGTATTTTCCCATCAGCTGTCCTTCTGCCAATATATGCCCTTTCATGGCCTTTAGTAATTGTTCCTTGGTAGCTCCAGGCTCAAGCCCTGTTTCCTTATCCAAAGCATAAATTTTAAATAAGTATCTGTGTGTACCTCCTGGAGGGCAGGGACCACCATAAGCAAATTTGCGGAAATCATTTATTCCGTGTTTTGCTCCATTCTTTAGTTTTTCCTGAGAAGGAATATTTTCAGGTAATTCCTTGATACTGACAGGTAAATCGTAGAGAACCCAGTGCACCCATGTACCCATTGGCGCATCAGGGTCATCACAGATAATTGCAATGCTCTTTGTGCCATTTGGAACAGAAGTCCATGACAATGGAGGGGAGACATCTTTGTCATCACAAGTATATTTTGCCAGTATCATTTTTCCATTTTTAAAGGCAGAGCTTGTAAGTTTTATTTTTGTTCCATTTGCCTGTCCTGTTTCTGAATAGGAGATGTAGTTGCTGAAAATGTTACAGCACAGAAATGAAAGAATTAATAAAAAGAATTTTTTATAGGATATAGAAAAACTCCTTATTAATAAAATTATTCTTTGATGACGGTTACTTTTACATATTGTGAACCGTAAGAATATTCAATGTCTCTCATGCTTGCTTCAGTGGATTTCAGTAAAACAATTGCCTCTTTACTTCCTTTTCCGTTTTTTAAATCAGGAAGAATACATTTTGCATAACCATTCTCAATAATTTCTTTTTCAACCCGGTCATTAGTAAACCTTTCAAGGGAATTGACTGCATTATAGACCAATATTGTTACTCCAGCGCAAACTATATCTAAGCCTTTCTGTGAATATCTTGAGTGTCCTGTAACAGTAAACCCATAAGTGATTCCATCTTTATTTTTGTAGATTGTGACATTTATCCCTTTTGTAATATCTTTAGTTTCTTTTATGTCAGAAATTTTTTCAGAATTGACAATTGGAGATTTAACAATATACTGCCTTTCACTGCACCCATATACGAGTGTATGTATAAGGAATAAGACGAAAAACAGTAATGCTTTGTTTATACAGTTACTTTTATAGGCGTTCATTCAATAATAATCCTAATGCTGATTTGCATTAAACTAATTTGATTTGCTGATTACAAAGAAATAATATATTTTGCACAGAGGAGTCTATAATAGTCTAAGTATAAGAGTTTTGACTTTGGTGTCAATGATTTTTAAAATTAGGTTTTATATTAATAATCTATTGACAAATAATTATTCTCGGTTAAAAAAGAGATGAGAGTTTTCGGGCCGCTAGCTCAATTGGTAGAGCAACAGACTCTTAATCTGTAGGTTACTGGTTCGATTCCAGTGCGGCTCATAAAAATTTCTGTAGAAGTCTTAAAATGGAAGAAATCTTTTGATTGCAGAGATTGAAGATAGATTTCAGAGATTAGCGGAGGATGTAATCGCTGTAATCTTTTCAGAATCTCTGGAATCAGTGAAATATTCACGCGAAAGTGGCGGAACTGGCAGACGCGCTGGACTTAGGATCCAGTGGAGCAATCCATGGGGGTTCGACTCCCCCCTTTCGCAGATACAAAATGTCTTGCAATTGTTTTAGAACAGGTCAGACAAAGCTAAAACCCAAGATACAAATAAGTTTAAACATTAATACAATCAAAAGGAGAATAAATGCAAGTTGAAATTACTCGCGTTGATGAGTGTAAAAGAAAATTAAACATCACAATTTCCGGTGATGTAGTATCAAAAGAACTTTCCAGGATTTATCAGGAAATGAACCAGAGAGTTAACATAAAAGGTTTCAGAAAGGGTAAAGTGCCAAGAAAAGTTCTCAAGCAGCTCTATAAGAGAGATGCTGAAGTAAGTCTGCTTCAGGAGCTGGTTCCAAAAGCTTGTGAAGAAGTTTTTGTGGCAAATAATATGAAAACCGTAAGCGATTATCTGCTGGAAAAATATGAGCTTGAAGAAGGGAACGGATTGAAACTTGATATTTCTGTTGAAGTTATTCCTGACATAGTATTAAGAGATTATAAAGGGGTAAAAATTCAGAAAAAATCTTCTGATGTTACAGATGAAGATGTAGATAATGCTTTAAAGCAGAAGCAGCATGATAGTGCAGAGTTGAAAACGGTGGAATCACGTGGGGCAGAGAACGGAGATGAAATGGTTTTAGATTTTTCAGGAAAAATCGACGGGAAGATTTTTGAGGGTGGAGAAGGAAAAGATTTCAGGATAATTCTCGGAGAGAAAAAGATGGTGGAAGGATTTGAGGATAAGCTTCTTGGCGCCAAAGCAGGAGAGAAAAGAGAGGTAGAGATTGCTTATCCTCAAGACGCTCCAAACAAGGCGTTAGCAGGCAAAAAAGTTGTATTTGAAGCTATGGTCAAGGAGATAAAAGAGAGAATTTTGCCTCAGCTCAACGATGAGTTTGCAAAGGATTTAGGAGACTATAATGACCTTAATTCTCTGAAAGAAAAAGTAAGAGATGATATTAAAAATACTAAAGAGTATTATATCAAGTTAGAACATCAGAAAGAAATAATTGAAAAAATCCTTGAAGAAAATCCGTTTACCCCCCCGGCTATTCTTGTTAGCAGGGAGTTTGAGTTTCTCAAGAAAAATCTTGCTTCAAGGCTTTCAGGCGGAAAAGCAGCTGATATAAATTTTGGTAAGGAGAGTGAAAAGATTGAACAGGAGTTGTTAAAAGAGGCTGAAAAGAGGGTTAGAGAATCATTGCTCCTTGAAAAAATCGCGGTTGAAGAAAAAATCGCGGTTGAAGACAATGAAATAGATGGTGAAATAAGAAAAAGAGCTGAGGCAACGAATCAAAATTTTAATGCACTAAAAAAGGCTTTTCAGCAGAATGAAGCGTATGAAGTTATAAGAAGTAGAATCAGAGAGGAAAAGGTCTTGAACTTTTTATTAAATTGTTCTATAGTAAATTAAATTATGGATAAATTAACTCCGCACTGCGAAGATATTGGAGAGGATGACAGTATGAATTTAATTCCAATGGTAATCGAACAGACTGGAAGAGGAGAAAGGGCATATGATATTTATTCCAGGTTATTGAAGGACAGAATTATTTTTTTAGGAATTGTTATAACAGATGCTGTTGCAAATTTAGCAATTGCCCAGTTGCTTTATCTGGAAGCCGAGGATCCTGAAAAGGATATTCATCTCTACCTTAATAGTCCCGGAGGGTCAGTCACAGCAGGTCTTGCTATATATGATACGATTCAATACATCAGACCAGACGTATCAACAATTTGCATGGGACAGGCAGCAAGCATGGGTGCTGTACTTCTTACCGCAGGTATAAAAGGGAAAAGATTTGCATTGCCTCACTCAAGAATAATGCTTCATCAGCCTTTGGGAGGATTTCAGGGACAGGCAAGCGATATAGAGATTCAGACAAAGGAGATTTTAAGGATTAGAGATACGCTTAACCACATTCTTGTAAAGCATACAGGACAATCTATCGAGAAAATTCAGACAGATACTGATAGAGACTTTTTTATGACTGGGAAAGAGGCTTTAGAATACGGTGTTATTGACGAAGTAATTGAGTATCGTAAAAAATAACTTCTCTTTTTTAGGAGTTTATTAATGGTAACAACCCGAGGTCATTTTTGTTCTTTTTGTAACAAAAGCCAGAGCGAGGTTAAGAAACTGATTGCTGGTCCTTCGGCTTTTATCTGTGATGAGTGCATAGAGCTTTGCAGTGAGATTATAGAAAAAGATTTAGGCGAAGAAGAAATAAAAGGGCACTTTCAACTACTTAAACCCAAAGAGATAAATGAAATCCTGAATCGTTATGTTATAGGTCAGGAAAAGTCAAAGAAAATCCTTTCTGTAGCTGTTTATAATCATTACAAGAGAATTCATTCGAAAAGCAAGAATGATGAGATTGAACTTACAAAAAGCAATATTCTTTTAATAGGTCCTACAGGTTCTGGCAAAACTTTGCTTGCTCAGACTCTTGCACGAATTCTGGATGTTCCATTTACAATTGTTGACGCTACTACCCTGACTGAGGCAGGTTATGTGGGTGAAGATGTAGAAAATATTATACTTAAGCTTTTACAATCAGCTGATTATGATGTTGCGAAAGCTGAGAAGGGAATAGTTTATATAGACGAGATAGACAAGATAAGCCGGAAAACAGAAAATCCTTCAATAACAAGAGATGTTTCAGGAGAAGGAGTGCAGCAAGCATTATTAAAGATTATTGAAGGAACTGTTGCCAGTGTTCCTCCTCAGGGTGGAAGAAAACATCCACATCAGGAGTTTGTTCAGGTTGATACAACAGATATTCTCTTTATATGCGGAGGAGCCTTTGTTGGATTGGAAAAGATAATTCCAAACAGGGTTGGGAAGAAAAGCATGGGGTTTGGAGGAGAGATAGAAAAAAGCGAGAAAAAAGCAATCGGGGAAATACTTTCTCTGGTTCAGCCTGAAGATTTGTTGAAATACGGGCTTATCCCGGAGTTCATCGGCAGGCTTCCTGTTATAGCTACACTTGATGAACTTGACGAGAAGTCGTTAATAAGAGTTCTTACAGAACCAAAGAATGCGCTTTTGAAGCAATACCAGAAGTTTTTCGAGTTTGAGAATGTTAAACTCCACTTTACTGATGGTTCTTTGCGTGCTATTGCAAGGGAGGCTTTGAAAAGAAAGAGCGGAGCACGGGGACTCAGGTCAATTTTAGAAAATGTTATGCTTGATATAATGTATGACCTTCCATCCCAGAATACTATAAAAGAATGCGTTATAAATGAGGATGTTATACTTAGCAGTGCAAGTCCTATAATACTGTATGAAAAGGCAAGTTAAAGGGATGTTATGATTTTTAAAAAAGAAAAAAAGCCAAGTGACAATTCGATATATCCTCTGATTCCTCTTAGGGATTTAGTTTTTTTCCCTCATATGATAATCCCTCTTTTTGTTGGAAGGAAGAGGTCTGTTTCAGCACTTGATAATGCAATGATGGATAAAAAATTTGTAATTTTTGCTGCTCAGAAACAGGCAAATATTAATGAACCTATGGAAGATGACATATTCAGAGTAGGTACAAAAGGAGAAATCCTTCAGGTTTTAAAACTTTCAGATGGTACAGTTAAAATTTTGATTGAAGGATTAGGCAGAGTCAAGATTAATGAATTCATTCCAAATGATAGTCATCTTTTAGTAAAGGCAGAGGAAATTATTGATGAAGTTGATTACTCTTATGAGCTTGAAGCTTTAATACGCAGGGTAAACTCTCTTTTTGAAGAGTATGTAAGGTTAAGAAAGCAAATATCATCTGATGCTCTTGTTTCTGTTATAAGTATTGATGACCCAAGCAGGCTTTCAGATACAATTATATCTCATCTTGCCCTTAAAGTGTCTGACAAACAGGAACTGCTGGAAATAAAAAATGTTACAAGTAGAATGGAGAAACTTCACGAGTTGCTGCATAAAGAGATAGAAATCCTGATGGCAGAAAAGAAGTTTCAGGGAAAGATGAAGAACCATACAAGGAAAAGCCAGAGAGAATATTTGCTTAATGAGCAGATGAGAACTGTAAAAAATGAGCTGGCTCAACAGGATGATTCAAAATCTGAGATTGAGGAGTTACGAGAAAAAATAAAAGCGGCTAAAATGCCAAAAGATATTGAAGATAAGACAATGAAAGAATTGAAGAAGCTTGAGATGATGCCGCCTATGTCTGCAGAGGGAACTGTGGTCAGGAACTATATTGACTGGCTGGTTTCTCTTCCGTGGAGCAAACGGACAAAAGATAAGTTAAATTTAGAAAGAGCAGAACAGATATTAAATAAAGACCATTATGGGCTTGAAAAGATAAAGGAAAGGGTTGTAGAGTTTCTTGCAGTACGAAGGCTTGTCAAAAAAATAAAAGGACCAATCCTCTGCTTTGTTGGCCCTCCTGGTGTTGGCAAAACCTCTTTAGCAAAATCTATAGCAAGAGCTATGGGCAGGAATTTTGTGCGGGTATCTCTTGGAGGGATACGTGATGAAGCTGAAATAAGAGGACATCGCAGAACCTATATTGGAGCGCTTCCGGGAAAAATCATCCAATCTATGAAAAGAGCTCAGTCGAAAAATCCGGTATTTCTTCTTGATGAAGTTGATAAAATGTCAATGGATTTCAGAGGGGACCCTTCAGCGGCTCTTCTTGAAGTATTAGATCCTGAACAGAACTTTACATTTGCTGACCATTATCTTGATGTAGATTTTGATTTATCTCAGGTAATGTTTATAACAACTGCGAATGTTCTTTGTTCAATTCCTCAACCACTACAAGACCGCATGGAGATAATCAGAATTCCGGGGTATACTGAAGAGGAAAAACTGAACATTGGAATAAAATTCCTTCTTCCAAAACAGTTCAAGGCTCATGGAATTACAACGAGCAATCTTGGAATGGAAGAGAATACGATTTTATACATTATAAGGGGATATACAAAAGAAGCAGGTGTGAGAAATCTTGAGCGCGAAATAGCTTCGATATGCAGAAAAGTAGCAAGAATGGTTGTCAAAGAAGGGAAAAAAATAAAAGTTATTGTTAAATCTGAAGATGTTGCTGATTACCTTGGAATTCCAAAATACAGATTTGGGAAAAAAGAAACTGAACTTCTTATTGGACAGACTACTGGTCTGGCTTGGACTGAATTTGGCGGAGAGTTGCTTATTACAGAAGCAACAATAATGGGTGGCAAGGGGAATTTAACACTAACAGGAAAACTTGGCGATGTTATGCAGGAATCAGCACAGGCAGCGCTCAGCTACTTAAGGTCAAGGTCAAAGATGCTTGGGCTTGAGAAAGACTTTTTTTCAAAAGTTGACATACATATACACGTTCCTGAAGGGGCTATTCCTAAGGATGGTCCATCTGCAGGTATTGCAATGGCAACTGCTTTAGCCTCTGCTCTTACTCGGATTCCTGTTAAAAATGATGTAGCTATGACAGGTGAGATAACATTGCGTGGGAGAGTTCTTCCAATAGGAGGTTTAAAGGAAAAAGTTCTGGCAGCCCACCGAGGAGGGATAAAAATAATTGTATGTCCTATCGAAAATGAAAAGGATATGAAGGATATTCCTGACAAGATAAAAGGGGATCTGGAGTTTGTTTTTGTAGAAAATATGGATGAGGTTGTAAAAATAGCGCTGACAAGGGAACTTCCAGGTCAGGCTGAACTTGATTCTATTGTTGGGGATAAAGACTTTAGTTCTGCCTTTGAAAACAAAGAAACCGCATCAGAAGCAATAAAACATTAACAACACTTAAATTTACTAAAACACGAAAAACATTCCAATCAAATTTTCATCAGTTTTAGCTTGTTATCAATCAATACTTAAAGCACTTCATTAAATCAACCCTCATTGGATACTATCCTTTTTAAAGATAAACCATTTTACAAAATCCATTCTATGTAATTGCCTAATTTCTTGTTTTATCTATTTTTTCTTGACTTTGTTTTAAAAAATAAGGAAAATAACATATTTAAGGCAGTATTGGAGGTGAATATATGAATTTTAAATTCAAGGTAAACTCCTATGTTGTTTACCCAGGCCATGGAGTGGCTTTGATTAAGGCAGTTGAGGAAAAAAATATTTCTAATATAAAACAAAAGTTTTATGTCCTTGAAATTTTAGAAAATAAAATGAAAATTCTCCTTCCTGTACAAAATGTCAAAAAGGTTGCTTTGAGAAACATAATTTCTAATAACGAAGTAGATAAAGTTTTAAAAATATTAAAAAGCGAACCCGGTGTTGGAGATTCAAACTGGAATAAAAGACACACTGAATACCAGGAGAAAATCAAAACAGGTTCAATTAGCAAGGCTTCAGAAGTATACCGTGATTTAATGTTTGCAAAACTTGAAAAAGAGCTCTCTTTTGGAGAGAGAAAGTTGCTTGATATTACACGAAAATTAATTGTTTCAGAAATTTCTCATGCAAAAAAAATTGCAGAGGAAAGAGCTGAAGCAATGCTGAGTAAAATATTCCTTATGCAAAGTGATAACAGATAATCGGGTTAATAAGAATTTTCAGAAAGGAGGTGGAAACAGATGTTGTTGTTGAGAATTTTACTTGCTGTTATTTCCTCTTACCTCGGTTTTCTTTTTGCAATTCAAACCGATTTGCCAGTTGAAGAACCATTTAAAAGTCTTGTCGGGATTATGTTAGGGCTAATGCTTTCATTAACTATAATTGGCCTTGAAATCAGACTAAGAAAAATGCCTTCTAAAATAATAGTTTCTGGTGTTGTGGGGTTAATATTAGGTCTGATAGCTTCAAGGATATTAACAAGTGTTTTTCTCCCTTTCGTGTCTCTTGGAAGCGCTGTGAGTAGAATCTATCTTTTGATATACTGTTTTTTCATTTATCTGGGAATAACTCTTGCTTATAAAAAAGCTGAACATGCCGATTTTTCAAAATTTCTTCCTGCATTTATGAACAAGGGAGATGGAGAAAATTATAAAATACTTGATACTAGCGTAATTATTGATGGAAGGATTTATGATATTTGTGAAACAGATTTTTTGGAAGGTGTTTTAGTTGTACCACAATTTGTACTAAGAGAACTGCAGCATATTGCTGATTCTTCTGATTCCTTAAAAAGAAACAGAGGAAGAAGAGGGCTTGATGTGTTAAACAAGCTCCAGAAAATAAGTCAGGTAGAAGTAAGAGTTATAGATCAGGATTTTCCATCAATAGCAGAAGTTGATGCTAAACTGGTAGTTCTTGCGAAACAAATGAAGGCAAAAATCTTAACAAACGATTTTAACTTAAATAAAGTAGCAGAACTGCAAGGCGTTTCTGTTCTGAATATAAATCTTCTGGCTAATGCCCTGAAACCCGTGGTGTTGCCGGGAGAGGTTATGACTGTCTATTTGTTAAAGGAAGGAAAGGAGACAGGCCAGGCTATTGCATATCTTGATGATGGGACAATGGTTGTTGTTGATAATGGGAGAGAATATTTAGGTGTGAACATAAATGTCACAGTTACCAGCGTGCTTCAGACTACTGCTGGCAGAATGATATTTGCCAAAATGAAAGAAACTGTAGGGGAGGTGGAAACATCCGGAAGGATGCGTGCAGAGGATTCACGCTGATGAAGGTTTCTGCCATTATTCCAGCTGCTGGTAAAGGCAAAAGGATGGGAGGATCAGTATCAAAACAATTCTTATCTATTGACGATAAACCTGTTTTAATTCATACATTAGAGAGGATAAACTCATTAAAAATAATAGATGAGATAATTTTAGTTCTTCCTGAGGATAAAGTAGAGTGGGGAGAAAAAAAGGTAAAAAGAAAATATGGAATAAACAAGTTATCTAAAGTTATAAAGGGAGGAAAAGAGAGACAGGATTCTGTATATGAGGGACTAAAAGAAGTTGATGAGATATCAGATGTAGTAGTTGTCCATGACGGAGTCAGACCTTTTTTTTATTCAAAAATTATTAAAGAGGCAATACCATTTCTGAAAATATTTGATGGTGTAATAGAGGCTTTGCCAATTAATGATACAGTAAAGAAAGTTTCTGAAAGAGGAATTGTTTTAAAAACCCTTGAGCGCGAGAAACTTTACAGGGCTCAAACTCCACAAATATTCAATTACAGCATATTAAGAAAAGCATTTAACCGAGCTTCTGATAAAAAATACTACGCGACAGACGAATCAGGGCTTGTAGAATCTATTGGTGGAAAAATTAAAATATTGACAGGAAGCCGTTATAATATAAAAATTACAAATCCTGATGACCTCTTTCTTGCAGAGGTAATTATAAAAAACAAAATATTTGTCTAATAGTACGCTTGCTTCTTAATCATAGTTTTCTTTCATTTATTTAGAGGAAATTTTAATATGAGGTTTGGAATAGGATATGATGTACATCCTTTTGAAGAAGGTAGAAAATTAGTTTTAGCCGGAATTGAGATTCCATATGAAAAGGGTTTGAGCGGGCATTCTGATGCAGATGTGCTGAGCCATGCTATTTGTGATGCCATGCTTGGAGCAGCAGGACAGGAGGATATAGGTGTTCATTTCCCTGACAATGATGAAAAATATAAAAATATCTCAAGCCTGATTCTGATAAAAAAGGTTAAGGAAATTGTAGAAAAGAAAGGATTTATAATTAACAATATTGATACTGTAATAATCACTCAGGAACCGAGGCTTGCAGACTACCGTGCAAGAATGAGAGAAAATCTGGCTAATGCTTTGGATATTCCTCAATCAAGATTAAACATTAAAGCAACCACTCCTGAAAGACTTGGCTCATTTGGAAGGGGCGAAGGGATGGCTGTTTATGCCGTTGTCTCTCTTGAGGGAATGGAGTTAGAAAATAATTTGTGAATTTTGGCATTAGTGTTAATCTTGTCTAAACCTGATGTTTATTACACATACATGAGATATAAGAGGTACCCTTCTATAGTTTTCTTTTTGCACCCACCATCAGAAAAGCAAATTTATCCTAAGAACAGTTGATACTAAAGTAAAAAGCCTTTCAAAAAAAGTTATTTTTTACAAACTTGACAGAAAGACTTATTTATTTATAAAAGATGGATTCTGAAAATAATTGAGGCTTTCTGCAGCAGGCTGCAGGAATTGCGAGTGCTATGCATTTTTAAGGAGATTGTTCTTAGGCTTTTAACTAGTGAAACATGTTGAGAGTTAGAGTTTATGTCATTTAAGAGTATTATCATAGAAGGGGCAAGGGAACATAACCTGAAAAATATAAACCTTGAAATACCAAGGGATAAACTGGTTGTGATTACCGGCCTTTCAGGTTCAGGCAAATCTTCCTTAGCCTTTGATACAATATATGCAGAGGGACAGAGAAGGTATGTTGAATCTCTTTCAGCATATGCAAGGCAGTTTCTCGAGTTGATGGAAAAACCTGATGTTGATAGAATTGAGGGACTTTCTCCTGCAATATCCATTGAACAGAAGACTACTTCAAAGAACCCACGTTCAACAGTGGGAACAATAACAGAGATATATGATTATCTTCGATTGCTTTTTGCAAGGATTGGAAAAACCTACTGTTATAAATGCGGCAATGAGATATCTTCACAGAGTGTGCAGCAGATAAGTGACAAAATACTTGAACTTCCTGAAGGGACAAAGATATGGATAATGTCTCCGATAGCACGCGGAAAAAAGGGAGAATACAAAAAGATATTGCAGGAGATAATGCAAGAAGGGTTTGTCAGAGCACGGGTTGACGGTGAGGTGGTTGAACTTGATAGTGATATAAAACTTGATAAGAAAAAGAAGCATGATATTGAGATAATTGTTGACAGGCTTATAGTTAAAAAAGAGACGCTGAAAAGAATTGTTGACTCTCTTGAAATAGCTACAAAGCTTTCAAACGGAGAGGTGGTAGTAAATATTGCAGAAAAAAGGGACCTTTTTTTCTCAGAAAAATTTGCATGCCCGAATTGCAATATAAGCATCCCTGAGCTGACACCAAGAGTCTTTTCTTTTAATAATCCCTATGGTGCTTGTCCTGCATGCAGTGGATTAGGTACTACCATGTCAATAGACCCTGAACTGGTCATACCTGATAAAAATAAAACATTAAGGGAAGGTGCTATTGCTCCATGGGGAACGAAATTCAGCAGGTACTATCAGCAGATTTTAAAAACGCTTTCAGATAATTTTTATTTTGACCTTGATGTGCCATTTGCCAATCTTTCTGAGATGACCAAAAACCTGATACTTTATGGTTCTGCTGGAAGGGAAATAGATTTTGTTTATGAGACGGAAAGAAACCGCTATCAGTTCAAAAGGGAGTTTGAAGGAGTAATTAACAGTCTCAGTAATAGATACCGTGAAACATCATCTGATGATGTAAGAGAGGAAATTGAAAGGTCTATGACAGTAAGGACATGTCCTGAGTGCAAAGGGGACAGACTGAAAAAAGAGTATCTTGCAGTAAAAATAAATGACAAAAATATTATGAATATAAGCAGGCTTTCAATCAAGGAAGTTTTATATTATTTTGATAATCTAAAGCTGAAAAAGAGAGAGCTTGAAATAGGAGCAAGGATTTTAAAGGAAATAAAGGAGAGATTGCATTTTTTAATTGCTGTCGGGCTTGATTATATAACCTTGGACAGAAGCGGAGGAACTCTTTCAGGAGGAGAGGGTCAGAGAATAAGACTTGCCACACAGATAGGGTCATCGCTTATAGGAGTTTTGTATATTCTGGATGAGCCAAGTATCGGGCTTCATCACAGAGATAACAAGAAACTGCTGGCTACTCTGAAAAAGTTAAGAGATATTGGGAATACAGTCCTTGTTGTTGAGCATGATGCTGAAACAATTCTTTCTGCTGACTATATTATTGACCTTGGTCCCGGGGCAGGGAAAAATGGTGGAGAAGTGGTAGTGGCAGGAACTCCTAAAGAAATAGTGAAAAACAGAGATTCAATAACAGGAAAATATCTTTCAGGAGAGCTTTTTATTACTGTACCAGAGACAAGACGGAAGGGTAATGACAGATATTTGGAGATATTTGGTGCTGGAGGAAATAATTTAAAAAATATTGATATAAAAATTCCAATTGGGATTATTTCATGTGTAACAGGTGTTTCAGGTTCAGGTAAAAGTACTTTGATTCTTGATACCCTTTACAAAGCGCTTGCAAAAGTTTTTTATGGTTCCCGTGAAGCTCCGTGCAAGTATGAGGGAATAAAGGGAACTGAATATATTGATAAGGTCATTGATATAGACCAGTCTCCAATAGGCAGAACACCAAGGTCAAACCCGGCGACCTATACAGGACTGTTTTCCCCTCTTAGAGATCTCTATTCACAGGTTCCGGAATCAAGAATAAGAGGATATAACCCGGGGCGTTTCAGCTTCAATGTAAAGGGAGGAAGATGTGATTCCTGCGAAGGTGATGGGATGAAAAAGATAGAGATGCATTTTCTCCCCGATATTTATGTAACATGTGAAGTATGTAATGGAAAAAGATATAACAGGGAAACCCTTGATGTGAGGTACAAAGGTAAAAATATAGCCGAGACCCTTGACATGACAGTTGAGCAGGCTCTTGAAATTTATGAAAATATTCCTGTTGTAAAGCGTAAATTAAAAACTCTTTATGATGTAGGGCTGGGTTATATAAAACTAGGGCAGCCGGCTACTACTCTCTCAGGAGGAGAAGCTCAAAGGGTTAAGCTTGCAAAAGAGCTTTCCAAAGTTGGCACAGGAAAAACTCTTTATATCCTCGATGAGCCAACCACAGGTCTTCATTTTGCAGACATCCAGAAGCTTCTTGATGTTTTGAATAAATTAACTGATGCAGGGAATACAATTGTTATAATAGAACATAATTTAGATGTTGTAAAATCAGCTGATTATATAATCGACCTGGGTCCTGAAGGCGGTGATTCGGGTGGTGAAGTAATTGCTTGTGGAACTCCTGAGGAAATAATTAAAAATGATAAATCCTATACAGGCCAGGCATTAAAAATGGTACTGAATAGAAAATACAGTTAATAAATTTGTTTAATGTAAAGGGTTTGAAATATTGCTTGAATTTATTGAAATTGTAAGGTTTATTTAATATTCAGATTGATAAAAAACTATCTGATTAGCTTAATAATCTTTGTAATTAAAGTTTTGATTTTTAATTTTTCAAAAAACATTTAAAAAATATTATGGACAAAAATTTTTTGCTTCTTTATAAAGGACTGTTTGAAAATAATTATAAAATATTTCTTAAAGAGAAATAATAAAGGAGTCTAAATTGATGATAGCAGCAAAGAAAATATGGATGGACGGTAAATTTGTTGACTGGGATAAAGCCACAGTACACATTATGACCCACACTCTGAATTACGGATTGGGTGTTTTTGAGGGGATAAGGTGTTATAAAACAAAAAAAGGTCCTGCAATTTTTCGTTATCAGGAGCATTTGGACCGCCTTTTTGATTCAGTAAAGATTGCTTCAATAAAAGCACCATTTACAAAAGAAGAAATAAGCAAGGCTATTGTTGATACAATAAATATTAATAAGCTTACTGAATGCTATATAAAACCTATTTTTTATTATGGTTATGGCGAAGCAGGGATTTATCCAAAGAATCATCCTGTAAAGGCTGCAATCTCAGTATTTCCGTGGGGTGCATATCTTGGGAAAGAAGGACTGGAAAAGGGAATAAGGGTAAAAATATCATCGTTCCAGAGACACCATATTAATGTCAGCATGACAAAAGCAAAAATCTGCGGGAATTATGTAAATTCTCAGCTTGCAAAAATAGAGGCAATTGAAAATGGTTATGATGAAGCTCTGCTGCTTGATGTCAACGGGAAGGTAGCAGAGGGCTCAGGGGAGAATATTTTTATTATAAAGAATGGATTGATAAAAACGACTCCCATACTTTCAATCCTTGCAGGAATTACAAGGGATTCAGTAATAAAGATTGCACAGGACAAAGGTATGGAACTGAAGGAGGACTATTTTTCAAGGGATGAGCTGTATATTGCTGATGAGGCTTTTTTTACCGGCACAGCAGCTGAAGTAACTCCTATAAGAGAAGTTGATAAAAGGGTTATAGGGATGGGAGTAGTTGGGGAGATTACAAAAAAGATTCAGGAAATTTTCTTCAAGATTGTAAAAGGAAATAACAGCAAATTTAATAAATGGCTTACATATATATAAAATTTCAACTGATAACTAATGACCTATAACTTATAATCTTTCAGCTACAGGTTATAAGTTATCAGTTATTAGTCATAGGTCATAAGTTAAGGAAGAGCGATGCCAACATATGAGTATGAATGCACCACGTGCGGAGATAGGTTTGAGGCATTTCAGAAAATGTCAGATGAGCCTATAAAAAAGTGCAAGAAATGCAAAGGCAAAGTGACAAAACTCATATCTCCTTCGGGGTTTGTTTTAAAAGGTTCCGGGTGGTATGTTACGGATTATCCTTCAGAATCCAGGAAGAAAGGGGTGGAATCTGAAAAAAAGACTAGTGAGCCTAAAGAGGCTTCGAAAACCAAGCCATCAGACTCAAAACCCTCTTCTGGCTCAAAACCATCTAGTTCTTCTTCATCCAAATAGTGTCAAATTTCAAATAAACGAGCACCAACCCATCAGCAGGACAGGCGTTTCGCCTGACTATTTTCATGTCCCTCTGTGAGCCAAAGGCTCATAAAGATTCCTGCAAAAGCAGGAATTCAGGAATTAAAGAATCTGGATTCCGCATAAAGTACCTGCCTGCAGTAGGCAGGCGGAATGACTGATAAAATATATTTTTAAGTTTCCTGATACCTCACAGCTCTGCTGTGGAGTAGTTCATTCGTTTTAGCTTGATTTGAAATTTTGGCTTTGATATTTGAAATTATAATTATGATGGAACTACTCAAAAGTCTTAATAATAAACAGCGGGAGGCTGTGGAGCAAATCAACGGATCCATACTTGTTCTTGCGGGGGCTGGAAGCGGGAAGACAAGAGTAATAACACACCGTATCGCTTATCTAAAAAAGAAATATGAAATTTTACCTGAAAATGTTCTGGCTGTAACCTTTACAAATAAAGCTGCCAAGGAGATGAAGGAGAGGGTTTTAAGCTTGACAGCTTCAGAACAGTTTCATTGGATTAATACTTTTCATTCTACCTGTGCCAGGATTTTAAGAAGGCACTGCAAGATGCTGGGATTTGAGAGTAACTTTGTAATATATGATTCTTCAGATCAGCTTAATATTATTAAATCAACAATGAGTCAGCTGAAGGTTGATGAAAGAGTTTTAAATCCTGATAGTGCTCAAGGCTACATAAGTTCTGCCAAAAATCAGCTTAAAAAACCTTCTGATATAAATCAAATATTTAATGATTATCTTTCTGAAGAGGTTCTGAAGGTTTATTCTGCGTATCAGAGAAGTCTTAAAAAAAATAATGCCATGGATTTTGATGATCTGCTGATGCATACTGTAGAACTTCTAAAAACTAACCCGGATATTTTAGATTATTATTCTGAAAAATGGCGGCACATAATGGTTGATGAATATCAGGACACAAACCATGCGCAATATCAGCTGATAAGGCTTCTCTCTTCAAAACACAAGAACCTCTGCGTTGTTGGTGATGATGACCAGAGTATATACCGCTGGCGTGGAGCAGATATTTCCAATATTCTTAATTTTGAGAAGGATTTTCCTGATTGTCTTGTTATAAGGCTTGAACAGAATTACAGGTCTACAAAAAACATTCTGAGGGCTGCGAATTCAGTAATAGAAAAAAATTTTTCCAGAAAAGGAAAAAGTCTTTGGACTGACAACATTGAAGGGGAAAAAATATATCATGCAACTCTTAATTCTGAGTGCGAGGAAGGACTGTACATCTGCAGAAAGATAAAAGAATTATGTCTGCTTGAAAACAGAAAGTTGAATGACTTTGCAATTTTTTACCGTACAAATGCACAGTCAAGGGTAATTGAAGATATGCTAAGGCGTGAGAATATGCCCTATGACATTTTTGGAGGAGTCAGGTTCTATGACCGCAAAGAGATAAAAGACATACTGGCATATATGCGTGTTCTTTCAAATCCTGATGACGATTTGAGCTTTGAGAGGATAATAAACACTCCAAACAGGGGAATAGGTGAGGCGACTCTTTTAAAGATAAAAAAAATAGCAGAAAGAGACGGTATTTCTATTTATAGGGCTTCAGAAGTTTTTCTCAAAGAAGGGAAATTATCTCTGAAAACAGAAGCCTCATTATCTGAATTTTTAAAGCTCATCTGCGGATCTATAAACCTTCAGCAAAGGATATCTGTCTCTGAGCTTACTGAAAAAATCCTGGAAGAGACAAGATATGCTGAAGAGGTAATAGGAAAAAATAAGGAAGAGAAAGAGGGCAGGATAGAAAATTTGAGGGAATTCATTTCAGCCATAGAGGAATTTGAAAGAAGCTCAGAAGACACGAGCCTTAAAACCTTACTTGAGCAGATATCACTTATAACAACTGTTGATAAATATGATGGAACCCTTGAGAGAGTAACATTGATGACTCTCCATAATGCAAAAGGTTTGGAATTTCAGGTTATTTTTATGAGCGGGATGGAAGAGGGGCTTTTCCCTCATTTCCTTTCCTCAAATGAGAGCCTTGAGATAGAAGAAGAAAGAAGGCTATGTTATGTTGGGATGACCAGGGCAAAAGAGAGACTTTTTCTAACCAATACCTACAGAAGAAAGATATATGGAACTGAAAGGATGAATATGCCATCACGGTTCATCAGGGAGATATCTGATGAATTTGTTGAGGTGGACCGCGGATGGCCTGAGGATATTGAACCGTATGAAACAGATATGCCCCTACAAGGCAAAGATGAGTGTGAAGATATATATCGGGTCAGGAGACCCGATGCTACCCTGGGTAGTGGCAGGTCTCCTGACCCGATATCTTCAGAAGAATCTGGAGGTTTCTTTTTTAAAGGTTCAAAAGTCATACATCCTTTTTTTGGGAAAGGAACTGTTATCGAAACCAAGGGTGAAGGAGAAAATCAGAAAATAATAGTTAGTTTTATAAATGCCGGAGTTAAAAAACTTTTACTCAAAAATGCAAAATTGGAAAAACTATAAAGAAAAGTGGTCCAAGAATTCTAATAGTTAAGTGAAAATCAAACCCTTGATTCCTTGAACCCTATTTAACTTATGATTACACCAAAAATCTTAAAAGAGATAGAATCAATTGTTGGCAAGGACGATTTGCTGACAGAGAAGGAAGACAGAATCTGTTATTCCTATGATGCAACAAACCTGAAATTCCTGCCTGAGGCAATTATTTTCCCTCAAAACACAGAAGAGATATCCAGAATATTAAAAATTGCTAACAGGGAAAAGATTCCTGTTTTTCCCCGTGGCGCTGGCTCAGGTTTTTCTGGTGGGAGTCTGCCAGTAAATGGTGGAGTTGTTCTTGCCACATCGAAAATGGACAGGATTTTAGAGCTTGATGAAGAGAATTTGACTGTTGATGTTGAACCTGGTGTTGTTACTGAAAAACTCCAGAAGTTTGTTGAAGCAAAAGGGCTTTTTTATCCTCCTGACCCTGCAAGCCTTAAATTTTCAACAATCGGTGGCAATATTGCAGAGTGCTCAGGTGGACCAAGGGCACTCAAATACGGAGTAACACGGGATTATGTCCTAGGTCTTGAAATAGTATTACCTACAGGAGAAATAATGTCAACAGGTGCGAAGACTGCAAAAAGCGTTGTCGGATATGACCTGACAAGGCTTATGGTTGGTTCAGAGGGAACTCTTGGCATAATAACAAAGGCAACCCTCAGGCTTATCCCGTTGCCTGAAGAGAAAAATACTTTGCTTGTTCTTTTTAAAAAAATTGAAGCAGCAGCATTAGCTGTTACAAATATCATTAAGTCTAGAGTAATCCCTTCAACGCTGGAGTTTATGGATTCTTTGTCAATCAAATGTGTTGAGGATTATCTGGGTTTGGGTTTGCCAGAGGAGGCAGGGGCATTGCTTTTGATTGAAATTGATGGTTTCAGGGGGTCTGTTGAGATTCAGGGAAATAAAATTGCTGAAATCTGCAAAACCCTAAATCCAGTCTATATAAAAATTGCAGTTGATTTGAAAGAACAGGAAAATCTGTGGCAGGCAAGAAGGACAGTTTCTCCTGCAATAGCAAAACTTTCTCCGACAAAAGTTAATGAAGATATTACGGTTCCAAGAAATAAAATTCCTGAAATGCTGGAAAGGATTCAGAAGATTGCTGATGATTTCAAACTGAAGATTGTATGTTTTGGCCATGCTGGTGATGGGAATATACACGTAAATATTATGACAGACAGGGGAAATAAGGAAGAAATGGAATGTGTTGAAGAGGCTGTAAAAAGACTTTTTTTTGAAACCCTTGAGATTGGAGGGACAATTTCAGGAGAGCATGGAATAGGATTAACAAAGGCGCCGTATCTTAAAATGGAGATCGGAGATATTGGATATGAAACAATGAAAAAAATTAAAAACCTTATTGACCCCAACAATATCTTAAATCCGGGGAAGATGTTTTTGTGATTTTTAAAAGTAATAGATTTAAACGCTCTTGGCAATAATCCGTACTTCTGTTTAAAGACATAAAAATTTATTGGAGGAAATGATGTTATCAACTACAGATTTCAGAAAAGGACTGAAGCTGAAGCTTGAAAAAGAAATTTATATAATTGTTGATTTTCAGCATGCAAGAACTGCTCAAAGGAGGGCTTTTGTAAGGACTAAAATGAAAAATCTCAAAACAGGAGCAGTTCTTGAGAGAACCTTCAGCGCAGGTGAGAATTTTGAAGAGCCGGATTTTGAAGAAAAAGTGATGCAATTCCTGTATTCTAATGAAAACGGTTTTGTTTTTATGGATACAAATAACTATGAACAGATTACAATAACTGCTGAGCAGCTGGGAGAAAACAGATGGTACTTGCAGGAAAATGTGGATTTTAAGATTTTGTTTTTTGAGGGAAACCCTTTGAGCCTTGACCTCCCTTCTGCTGTTACGCTAAAGGTTGTTTCCACAGAGCCAGCAGTCAGAGGGGATACTGTTACAGGAGCAACAAAGCCTGCAACACTGGAGACAGGACTTGTTGTTAAGGTACCATTATTTGTTCGGGAAGGGTCTATGATAAAGGTTGATACGAGGACTGGAGAGTATCTTGAGAGGGCATGATATAGAGTCACACCTTGTATTTTTCTTTTAAATAGGTTTCAAAAATTTTCTGAAAATCATCCTGATAAAGGTTAAAGGCAGAAATAATTCCATTTTCAAAAGATTCTCCTCCTTTGACTTTTGCTATTAATTCCTTCAAAGAAGAGAATCCGTATTTATTTATAATTAAATCAACTGCTGCAAGACTTAAGGCATAGGCAAGAGGAATATTATTTTTCTCGATATTCTGGAAAGGAAGGTAAAGGGCTTCAAGTTTAATGAACTTACCGGACCTTGTCATATTCCGTAACAAGCCAGCATCAACTGTATTGAGTCTGCTTGATTCGTAAAGACACAGACCTTCTACAAACCATGCAGGACATCTCCCGTTTGTATAATCTGATATCATGAATTTTGTGTAAGAATAAGTTATTGCTTTTTTCATTGGCTCAGTAGATTTCTTAAAACCTGATACAGGGATTTTTATTTTATCCTTATCAATAACTATATTTTTATTTGGGCTCTGGTCCTGAAGATTAAACATTGTATTAAAATCGAGAAAAATATTTATCTTAACAGACGAAGAAATGTTTAAATATTTTTCTGTTTTTTCATAGGATTCCTGAAGCATGGTTAGGATAATATCCTTGGTAAAGCTATTTCCAGTGCCGATTGAATTAAATTGAAAATTATTAACGCCTTTTCCCAATAAATTATCATCAACCCCTATATCTATTCTGACTTTTCTTAATGCTGTTTCGCTTTTTATATCTCCGGGGTCTAATTCCAGTGCTTTTCTCCAGCAAATTGTGGCTTTTTCTTCATCACCTTTTTGATAATAAATCTGACCGAGATTGTAATAAACCTTGGCACTTCCCGGGTAGAGCTCTAAAGTTTTTCCCAAGGTGTAAAGTGCCTTATCAGGGTCTCCTTTAAGGATATAGACATTAGAAATACCCAAAAGGGGCTGAGAACTATTTAAAATGTTAAAAGATTTCTCAAAAAACTCGATTGCTTTATCATAATTTCTTCCTTCTGTTTCCTTCATTCCAAGAAGGTTGTATATTTGGCTTGTCATGCTTTTTGCCTCCGGAGCATTTTTTATTTTTAATGCCTTTTCAAAACTATTTGTAGCATCTTCAAGTTTTCCCATTTGGTATAAAGCAGCACCTTTTTGATAAAAATATTCATATTCAGCAACTCTCTCCAAGTCCTTGTTCTTATTATCAGCAGATTTTAAGTTATTTTTGCCTTTTTGTGGTTTGTCAATAAGCGTTTGTACTGCTTTCAGGCGAAGCGAATATTCTTTATTGTAAGTTTTTTCTTTCATATGGCTTATGAGGAAAAATCTTATCGGGAATGAGAGTAGAAGCAGAAGAATAGAAAAGTAAAGGATTAAATGTTTTTTTGAGGGTAAATATCTGTCTTTTAGAAACTTCATTGAATTCTTATTCCCAAGAACTTCAATATAAAAAATGCAATTAATGTTATTGATATAAGGATTGCCACATCCAACGGATATCCGAAAATAAAATTTTTTAAAGGATTCCAGAAGGTATAAAAGTAAACTTGAATTCTGGAAATATTTGTTTCATCAATCAGCAAAAGTTCAAAATAAGCAAGGATTGCCGAGAAGAAGAATAACGCTAATATGCAAAATCCGAATTCTTTAGAAACTCTCATCATGTAATCCTCATAAATCACATAAATATTATCGCTCTAAAATATTAAAACCTTTTTAATTGAAATCCAGAGCTATAAATAGTGGTCCGGATAACATAGTATTGACATAAGAATATAACAGGAATTTTTAGAAATAGCAAAATTTTTATTGACATAGAAAATTTTAAATATATAGTATCTTGAAATTGTTGTTGACCATATTGAAAAGTAATTACTTGCGAAGTTTTAAGTCATTAAGAGAAATGGTCAAAAATAGAAAAAACTTTATTTAAAAAAAAGGGGGTGAATAAATAATGAAAAAAATTACAGCTCTTTTTCTAATACTTTTGTTGCCAGTAGTTTTCACTCTGACCTACGGCTGCCAGAAAAAAGAGGAACCAGTGGCTACAGAGGAAGCGGTTCCAGTTGAGCAGACACCAGCAGAACCTGAAGCACCAGCAGCACCTGAAGCACCAGCAGCACCTGAAGCACCAGCAGCACCTTGAAGCACCAGTCGGGAAGTAAAATAGAAAGGAGATGTCGTATTTCTGTTTTATTTCTTAGTTAAAAGATAGATTTAATCCCGTTCTTGTAACTTCAAGAACGGGATTTTCTTTTCAGAGGTAGTCTTTCAGGTTCATTTTTTCAAGAGCAGAAATAATCTTTTTCACATCTTGGTCTCTTTTTCTGTGGCAGACAAAGACAGCATTTCCTGCCTGCACTATTATTAAATCTTTGACCCCAAGAGTAGCTATAATATGATTTGTGCTGAAAACTATAGAATCATTTGTATCAATTAATATATTTTTCCCTACGGAAATATTATTTGTTGAATCCTTTTTTAAAATTTCTTCAAGAGAATTCCAGTTACCAATATCTTTCCAGTGAATTTGTGATGGAATTACTGCAATATTTGATGATTTTTCCATTATACCATAATCTATAGAGATATTACCGAGACTGTTATAAATTTTTTTAATGACCCTATGTTCGCTGGTTTTACCTATGGATTTTTCTATTTCCATGAGCCCGTTAAATAAATTAGGGAGATGTTTTTTGATTTCATTTAAAATCGTTTTTACTTTCCATACAAAAATTCCGCTGTTCCAGAGGTATTTCCCTGTGCGGAGAAACATTTTAGCTGTTTTATGGTCGGGCTTTTCAGTAAATCTTATGACTTTAAATATCCTGCGAGAATTCGTTTTGCCTATTTTATCTCCAAGCTGAATATACCCGTAACCTGTCTCAGGATAAGTTGGTTTGAATCCTATGGTAAAGAGACAATCCATCTTTCTAAGGGTTTTATCAATTGAAGATAAAAGCTTTCTTAATCCTTCTGGCTCGGTTATGAAATGGTCTGATGGCAAAACCACCATGTTTCCCGAAGGGTCAATTCTATTTATATGCACAGATGCCAGTCCAATGCATGCAGCTGTATTCCTTCCTTCAGGCTCCTTAAGTATGTTTTCTTTAGGAATGTATGGGAGTTGTTTTGAAACTTCCTTTCCGTATTCGATATTTGTAACAATAAAGATTTTTTCTGGTTTTGAAACAGGAAGAATTCTTTCTACAGTTAACTGCAGCATGGTTTTTGTTCCAGTAAGCTTTAAAAGCTGTTTTGGAAGCTTCCCTTTGCTGAGAGGCCAGAATCTTGTACCTTTTCCACCAGCCATTATTGCAATATACATCCCCGTTTTACCCTTTCTGAAAACTTTTTTTTAATTTCATAAATCCTGAATTCTAATATATGAATTTTGAATTTGTTAAGGCCCCCGGATTTAGTATTTAAAATTTTATAACTACCTATTTATTCTTCTCAGTCAGCTCTATTAAAATTCCATTGGTGCTTTTGGGATGGAGAAAAGCAATTAACTTTCCGTGAGCTCCGGTTCTTGGCTCTTTATCTATCAGTTCAACTCCGGAACTCCGGAGCGTTGATAAAGTTTCTCTGAGATTGTCAACCTCAAAACAGATGTGATGTATTCCTTCTCCTTTTTTTTCAATGAATTTTGAAATCGGGCTTTCAGGAGATGTTCCTACAAGAAACTCTATTCTTGTATCTCCAATCTGAAAAAAAACAAGATTTACCATTTGGGATGGAACAGATTCAACATTAGAAGGATTAAGCCTCAGAATATTTTTATAAAACTCCTTTGTGTTTTCAAGGTCTTTAACAGCTATGCCTATATGATTAATTTTATTTAACATCAGAAAACAATATGCTCCTTATACTCTCCGAAAACGGCTCTAAGGACATTTGATATTTCTCCTAAAGTAGCATAATCCTTGACTGCGTCAAATATTACCGGCACTAAATTTTCACTTTTTCTTGCAGCGTCTTCAATCCGTTTAAGTCTGGATTTTACATTTGATGAATCTCTTGTGCTTTTGAGACGGTGGAGTTTTTCCATCTGTTTTTTTTCTGTCTCAGGGTTTACTCTTAAAAGGTTTTGCGGTGGTTCTTCCTTTCGCTGAAATTGATTCAATCCAACAATTATCTGCTCTCTGGTTTCAATCTTTTTCTGGTAAAGATAAGAGCTTTCCTGAATTTCTCTCTGTACAAAGCCTGATTCAATGGCTTTTAACATTCCACCTATGCTATCTATTCTGTCTATATATTCCTGAGCTTTTCTTTCAATTTCAGAAGTAAGATTTTCAATTGCATATGATCCGCCAAGAGGGTCAGCAGTGTTTGTTACTCCGCTTTCATAAGCTATTATCTGCTGGGTTCTCAGAGCAATTCTCACAGATTCTTCTGAGGGAAGAGCTAATGCTTCATCTCTTGAGTTGGTGTGGAGTGACTGGGTTCCTCCGAGTACTGCGGCAAGAGCCTGAAGTGTTACCCTTACAATATTTGTGTCAGGTTGCTGGGCGGTCAGGGTGCATCCTGCTGTTTGGGTATGAAATCGCAGCATGCATGAGGATGGGTTCTGTGCCGCGAATCGTTCCTTCATTATCTTTGCCCATAGCCTTCTGGCTGCTCTAAATTTGGCAATTTCCTCAAGAAAATTATTATGCACATTAAAAAAGAACGAAATACGCTTGGTAAAATCATCAACCTTAAGCCCCGCATTTAAAGCAGCTTCTACATATGCTATACCATCGGCAAGGGTAAAGGCAATTTCCTGCACTGCAGAAGAGCCAGCTTCTCTTATATGATATCCACTGATGCTTATTGTGTTAAACCTTGGAAGGTTATCCTTGCAGAAGGCAAAAATATCAGTGATAATCCTCATTGATGGTTTTGGAGGGAAAATATATGTCCCTCTGGCAAAATATTCCTTTAGGATGTCATTCTGAATTGTTCCTGATATGGTTTTTACTTCAACTTTCTGTTTTTCAGCAACAGCCATATACATTGTCAGAAGTATTATTGCTGTAGAATTGATGGTCATTGAAGTGCTGACTCTGTCAAGCGGTATTTTATTAAAAAGAATTTCCATATCCTCGAGAGAATCTATTGCAACGCCTACTTTTCCAATTTCTCCTGTTGCATATGGATGGTCTGAGTCATAGCCCATTTGTGTTGGAAGGTCGAAAGCAACACTCAAGCCTGTCTGTCCCTGTTCCAGAAGATATCTGTACCTGATATTAGATTCTTCTGCTGTCCCAAATCCGGCATACTGACGCATTGTCCAAAGCCTTTCCCTGTACATTGTTGGCTGAACCCCTCTTGTGAATGGGTAATGACCAGGGTAGCTGAGGTCTTTTTCGTATTGAAGCTTGCTCAGGTCTGAAGGTGTATAAAGCAGTTTGACAGGGATACGGGAAGTAGTTTCAATCACTTCATCAAGAGGTTCGTTTTCTTTATCTCTGGTATTTTTCTCTTTCATTTTTTATTATCTTTCATGATTTTTTAATTTTAGGTGTTTGCTGCAAAAACAGCGGAATATTTTTATAATAAGAAATCTGTTCAGTCAAGGGTTAAAACTTAAATTATGTCAAGTGACTTACCTGATAAAATATTTTCAAATTCCTTTGACTTTAAATATCAGGATAATATAAATAATTAATTAGTTTTAATATCAAAATTGAAATAAAATATAAACACATTAAATGAACGCCAAAAATAAACTTATATTTGCCTTGGATGTAGAAAGTCTTAAAGAGGCCGAGGAATGGGTCTTAAGGCTTAAGGATTATGTTGGTATTTTTAAAGTCGGGAAAGAGCTTTTCACCAAATGCGGGCCAAAGGTTGTTGAAAAGATATTGGGTCATGGAGCAAAGGTTTTTCTGGATTTGAAATTCCACGACATACCGACTACAGTTGCAAAAGCAGGGATTCAGGCAGCAAGGCTCGGTGTTTCCATTTTTAATGTTCATGCCCTTGGCGGGAGAGAAATGATGAAGAGGGTGGTTAAAGATGTTGGAAATGTATGTGAGAAAGAGAAAATAACATATCCTTTGATTATTGCTGTAACCATACTTACAAGTTTGAGCAATGAAGAGCTTAAGGAATTGGGAATCATCAACCCGGTTCTTGATGAGGTAACAGTCCTTGCAAAGATTGCAAAAGATTCAGGTCTTGGCGGTGTTGTCTGCTCTCCAAAGGAAATCTCTATTATAAAGAATGAGTGTGGCAGAAATTTTAAAGTTATTACTCCGGGAATCAGAGGGAAAAATTTTCCTCCTGATGACCAGAAAAGAACTGCAACCGCTTCAGAAGCTGTTATTTCAGGCTCAGATTTCATTGTTGTAGGAAGACCAATACGAAATGCGTCTGATCCAGCCAGAGCAGCAAGGGAAATTTTGGAGGAGATAGAATCTGTTCAGACTGGATAGATTGAAATTCTCAAATATCAGATTGAGAAGATATTAAATCAGAACAGTCAGAATCATTGCGCTTAAAATTATAAACAGGCACCCTGCTGTTAAGATTTGGGCAAGAAAAACAATAAGGGTCACTTGTTTGAATTTGTTTTCATTAAATGTGTTTTTGATGCCCATAGAAAATTTTGTTTGCGATTTAAGAACAAAAATTCTTTCGGACTGTAATCAGGTATGGTTTAGAGGATTGTTATTAAGAGAGGTGATGCTTGGTTACTTTTGTAACAGTTTATTGAATACGGCTTCAGCTTTCTGGGCTGATAGTTCAGCTTTGCCGGCAGCCTCCTCAGCTTTTATAGCTGCATCTTCTGACTGAGAAGCAGAATTCTCAGCCCTTGCAGCTGATGTTCTTGCCCTTGCGGCAAATTTTTTGGCATTATCAGTAATTGCTTCTTCTGCAGAAGCAAGGTTTTCAGCATTCTGAGCAACTTTTTCTGGTTTTTCAGTCTGACTTTTGGTCTCAAGGTAAAGTGATTTAAGCTTCTCATATGATTCAAAATTGTCTTCCGAATCCATGGAAACCAGACTCTTGCTTAATTCTTCATGTCCTGATATATCTTTAAGAAAAGGAAGCGAGAACAGCCAGTGTCCCGGTTTAACAATTAGTTTTTCCAATGTATACCCAAAGGGATATAAGGAATATGCCATAAGTTTCCAAGAAACAAAAGCCTCATTTCTGTCATATTCATCCGCGCTTGCAAAAAGAGGTTGGAAAATAAGAATGGAAATGAATAATAATGTAATAATTATTTTTTGCATATCATGCTATCCTTTTACTAATATAAATAAACCCCATGACATACTTTTGTCAAGGGAATTGTAAAAAATGAGAGTCTATTGAAAAAATATTGACCAAAACAAGAAAACAATTGGGATGTTGAAGAAAAATAATAAAGGATAATATTTTGTTAGAGAGATTTTTGGTATGATCAAAAAAGAAAAATAGATTTTTTATGAAAAGAGTTCCTACTATATGTGTTTATTGTGGATGTGGGTGTGGCATGTTTTTGAATGTTGAAGGCGACCATGTAATCGGAGTTACGCCGCAGCGCTCCCATTATGTAACCAAAGGCACTTTGTGCGCAAAGGGATGGACTATCCCTGAGCTTTTAAGGGGACATGGAAGGCTTGCAAGCCCGCTCATAAAAAAAGAGGATAAGTTCAGAAAAATCTCATGGGAAACGGCGCTTGATGAAATTGTAAGCAGATTTAAAAAACTGATAATTAAGTACGGTCCTGAAAGCATAGGGATATTTTCTTCAGCAAAAGCTACCAATGAGGAGAATTATCTGATGATGAAATTTGCAAGGGGAGCGATAGGCACCAACAATATAGACCACTGCGCAAGGCTATGCCACTCATCAACTGTTACAGGGCTTGTAAAGGCTTTTGGGTCTGGTGCAATGACAAACAGCCAGAACGAAATAGAGGATGCTAAAGCGATACTTCTGACAGGTTCGAATCCGACAGAGCAGCATCCAATGGTTGGTGCGAAAATAAGGAGGGCAGTTGAAAAAGGAACAAAGCTGATAGTGGTTGACCCGCGAAGGATTCCTTTAAGCAGGTTTGCTTATCTTTATCTCGGGCAGAAACCCGGAACAGATGTTGCATGGATAAACGGTATGATAAAGATAATAGTTGATGAGGGATGGGTTAACGAAGATTTTATAAAGAGCAGGACTGAGAACTATGAGGGGCTGGTTTCTGCAGTAAAAAAATATACTCCTTCAGAGGTTAAAAAGATAACAGGCATTCCTGAAAGGCTTCTGTACCAGGCAGCAGAGGCTTATGCAAAATCGGAAACCGGAATGATTGTTTACGGTATGGGAATTACCCAGCATATAACAGGAACTGACAATGTTACAGGGCTTGCCAATTTAGCTATGGTAACCGGACACATTGGAAAACAATTTACAGGAGTAAACCCATTACGGGGACATAACAATGTGCAGGGTGCATGTGATATGGGAGCACTTCCAAATTTTCTTACTGGGTACCAAAAAGTCAATATCAAAGAAGTAAGAGAAAAATTTGAAAAGGCATGGGGAGTAAAGATTCCTGATACTCCGGGAATGACCATTACAGAAATGATTGATGGCGCCGGCAGTGGAAAGATTAAAGGGCTGATTATAATGGGAGAGAATCCACTACTTTCAGACCCTCATATCAATCACGTTAAAGAATCGCTCAAGAAACTTGAATTCCTTGTTGTTATCGAATTGTTTATGACTGAAACTGCTGAGATAGCAGATGTGGTTTTGCCATCTGCAAGTTTTGCTGAAAAAGACGGAACTTTTACAAATACTGACAGGGCTGTTCAGAGAATAAGGCAAGCTGTGCCTGAATTTGGAGAAAGCCTTCCTGACTGGAAAATAATAAGTGAGTTAAGCAAAAGATTCGGGCTAAAAATGGACTACAGATGTCCTGAAGAAGTTATGGACGAGATAGCTTCACTTACGCCTATTTATGGTGGCATTAATTACAAAAGACTTGAAAAGGAAAAATATCTCCAATGGCCCTGTGCTGACAAAAATTCTAAAGGAACATCATATCTGCATGAAAAAGAATTCCCAAGGGGGAAGGGGTATTTCAATCCAGTTGAGTTTACTGAGCCTGATGAGGTTCCTGATAAGGAATTCCCGATGGTGCTTACAACAGGAAGGATTTATTATCACTGGCATACTGGCACAATGACAAGAAAGGTTGGAACGCTTGAAAGGGAAGTTTCTGAAGGATTTGTAGAGATAAATCCATTTGATGCGGGAAAGAGAAAAATCAAGAACAGTGAGAATGTGAAGATAATATCAAGGAGGGGAGAGCTTGTTACAAAAGCGCTTGTGACTGAAAGGGTTCCTGAAGGGGTTGTGTTTATTCCATTCCATTTTGCTGAGGCAGCTGCAAATCTTTTAACAAACCCTGCAGTTGACAGGGAGGCTAAGATACCAGAGTTTAAGGTCTGCAGTGTAAAGATTGAGAAAATGTAGAAACATTATGAAGTTGCAGATAAAAAAAATATCAAGAGAGAATTTATTTAAACTCATTGATTCACTGTGCAGTGAATTTGAAGTGATAGCTCCTGTAAAGACAGGAGGGGATATATTTTTTAACCATATAAAAAACTCCTCTGATATCACCCTTGATTACATAAATGCTGTTGAGTCTCCAAAAAGATTTTTTTTCCCGCAGATAGAGCTGATGTTCAAGATGGATTTGAATGAATTAAAAACTTTAGTTGATAAGGAAGAGAGGAAAACAAGGAAAAAGCTGATTTTTGGGATAAGAACATGTGATTTGAAAGCTATAAATGGAGTTGACAGGTTTTTTTCTGGAGAAAGAACAGACTCCTACTATCAGAAACTCAGGCAGAACACAGTAGTTGTTAATTTTCTTTGTAATGAATGTGCTCCCGAGTGTTTCTGCACAGCCATTCCCGGAGAGACGCTTTATTGTGATGGCTATGATTTACGGCTTTCAGGCTTGGAAGACGGATATCTTATAGAGGCAGAGACTGAAGCGGGAAAAGAAATATTAAAAAAAAACAGGTTACTGTTTAGTGAAACAGAAAAGAGAGATTTCAAGTTAAGAGAAGAGAATGTTAAAATTTTAGAAGAAAAGATAAAAAGAAACAATCCGTTTGCGAAAACAATAGAGAATCTAAGAAAGGGGAAGGTTAGCTCTAAGGCATGGGAGAATATTGCACTAAGCTGTCAGGACTGCGGAGGGTGTTGCTATGTTTGTCCTGTTTGTACCTGTTATAATACAATTGAAGACTTTGAAAATGAATTAATCAAAAGATACAGGTACTGGGATTCATGTCTGTTTTCAGGGTTTTCAAGAATGGTTCACGCATATAACCCTATTCCTACACCTGGCGAAAGATTGAAATACAGATTTATGCACAGGCTAAAATATTTTGAAGAACGGTACAGCAGCGCCGGATGCACCGGGTGTGGTCGGTGTGATGTGGTATGCTTAGGTGATATAGGAACAGGAGCGGTGTTGATGAAAATCAAAAACAAAGAACCAAAATGTAGCCGCAGTCTTTAGCCTGCGATTGATTGTCTGGATTTATGGGATATGAAAAGATGAACAATGAATATCTTCCAATAATAGCAAAAATTGAATCTTTCAAAGAAGAGGCAAGAGATATCAGAACCTTCGTGTTTTCTGTTTCCAATGAGAATTGTTTTGCATATAAGCCCGGGCAGTTTATGATGTTTTCTGTTTTTGGGTATGGTGAGGCTGCATTTGCTTTTTCGTCATTTCCTGCAAGAGATGGAAAGATTGAGGTAACGGTTGCAAAGGTCGGAAAATTAACCACGCAGTTATTCTCAATGAAGCCCGGAGATAAACTTGGTATCCGTGGACCTTTTGGAAACGGTTTTGATATTAATGCACTTAAAAACAGAGACAGTATTATTGTTGCAGGCGGAATGGGAATGGGAGCATTGAAACCATTGGTTGAGGCTTTAATTTTAGAAAGAAAGTCATTTGGGAGAATAGATATCCTGTTTGGAGCAAGGACTCCGCAGGACATGCCATTTAAAGATGACATAAATCTATGGTCAGAGAAAAATGATGTAAATATTGAAACAACTGTTGATTTTCCTGATGAGAACTGGAAAGGGAAAAAGGGGGTAGTTGGATTACTTCTTGATAATTTTAAAATTAATCCTCTTGGTACAACTGCTTTTGTATGCGGTCCCAACGCAATGCTTAGTTCCGTATTCTCCTCCCTGCTCAAAAACGGGCTTGACAAAAGAGATATTATAACTTCTCTTGAGCGTCAGATGAAATGCGGCATTGGATTCTGCGGACACTGCAGAATAGATGATAAATATGTTTGTACGGATGGACCTGTCTTCAGATATGACGAGATTGAATTATTATATAAGCCATAAAGGGCAGGCAGATTAATGTCAAATTACAAAACTCAAAATTCAAGTAAATGTTAAAACTCAATCTGGAGTAATATCAAATGTTAAAAAAAATTATAGCTTTGCTATTTGCAGTATCAGCTTTTTTATCAATTCCTTTTTTATCTTATTCTATTGATGCGACTGTGTTGAAAGAAGATGGTAAAGAATTTTATATTAAAAATGTTATGCTGAACTGGAGTGATGGTTTTTTTACAGAGAAGAATGATTTCTTGTTAAAAAGAAGAAATGAGGGTTGGGATAAAATTTATTTCTCTGTTGTGAAAGAGATTGGTTTTAACAGCAATGAAATAAGCATATTAATGGAAAACGGTGAGATGATAAAAGGGATGAAGAATGATTTTAAATTAAATGGTGAGTTTTTTGGATTTTCTGAGAGCAGAAGAATGATATTTGAAATTAAGGATATAAATAAAATCACTTTTGTTAAGTCTGGCAGTGAGAACGGATTAAAACTTGAAGGTTTCAAGGGTGATATAACTACAGATAAAAGAGAACAAGGTAAAAAGCCTGAAATAAAGGAAACAAAAGAAGAAAAAATTAATATCGAAAGCAGGGATAATAAAAATTCTGAAGAGATAAAAAAATACAAACGCTGCACAATAAATAATACACACATCTATTATGAAAAATCCTGGGAATTCTGCCCTGTTGATGGGGGAAGGCTTGAGTGAGAGTGTATCGTTAGGATTTTTGAATTTGAAGTAAGTGAATAGCGAAAAATGAACAGCAGGGGCGAAATGTATCAAAAAAATATATTCATAAAACTATTAGCAGTTATTTTTTTAATTTTTTCTCTGCCTTGTTCCTTTGCAAAAGAGATAAGCAGAGAACTTAATTATGATGGGCTATTTTCTGAGAAAAATTGGAAAATTGTTGCTGATGGAGTTGAGATTAAGGAAATCGCATTGCATCGTCCTGATTGGTACGGAATCGGATTAAGAAAAGAAGATGTTGAAAAAGAGACAGGGTTCATAGATAGAGTCCAGAAAGTAAATATTAAGATTTTGCGAATTGACCCAAAAAATACCGTACTCCGTCTTGTTTACTGCCATGACTACGGAGAAAAGATGGGGGCTGATATAAGAGACCTTGTGAAAAAGTCAGGTGCTATTGGTGCAGTGACAGGGGGATACTATGACTATGAAAAAGATAAGAAAAGCCTGAAACCTGTCGGGATACTGACTGCTGACGGGCGTGAAATCTCAAAGTGGCTTGCAGGAATAAACGGAGTTTTTCTGGTGAAAAAAGATAGAACAGCAGAAATCATTTACAAGGAAAATTATAAAAAATCTCCTGATATTTTACAGGCAGTTCAGGCGGGTCCTGTGTTGGTTAAAGATGGAGAGATAAGGATAGACAAGCCTTCAGTATTTAATGAATTTAAACTACTCCCTCGTACAGCGATAGGATTGACAAAAGAAAAAAAGATTCTGATGCTTGCAAGCGAAACAGGATTTAACGGCTTGTCTCTCTATGAACTTGCTGAAGTGATGAAAAGATTGG
>Ga0209343_10000484_pt1 | contig 56027 bp, 47 predicted proteins | sample RifCSPlowO2_02_FD_184026 | JGI IMG/M metagenome (GOLD analysis project Ga0209343, IMG submission 184026) | Groundwater microbial communities from Rifle, Colorado - Rifle CSP2_plank lowO2_0.2 (SPAdes) (version 2) | ecosystem: Environmental > Aquatic > Deep subsurface > Groundwater | place...
TGGGAAAGAATAGTAGGTGTGTCAATTTCTATGGTTACACAATCATTATTGATTGATACTTTGGGTTTGTAGGGTCCGTAGGTGTAATACTTTTCCAACTTACTAATAATTTGATCACCCCCCCCCATTAGATCAGGGAAGATGGTAAATAAAAAGTCATCTATTTTGTGTACAATCTGCATCTAATTCCTTCCTTGAATTTTGCATACCCTCTATTTATTATAGCAGCTTCTCGGCAATCTGGATGGCGTTGAGGGCGGCGCCTTTTCGAATATTATCGCTTACAATCCACATATTGATTCCTTTATCAATGGATTCGTCATCACGGATGCGGACAGAATCACAAGTGTCACTTTCATAATTCAATATTTTATTTCAAGCTTGAAGTTACTTGTAAATATCCCCTCTTGGTCCTATCGCTTCAATAAGAACTGTTTTCTCTTCGCTGTTAACTCTATAAACAATTCTCAAATCTCCCACTGCATACCTGTATTTCCCTCCATGTGTTCCCCTCAGTCTTTTGATATGTAGTCCCTCAAGTGGATTTCTGCTTATTGCGTCGATGGCTTTATTTATCCTTCTTGCTGTCTTGTCATCAAGGCTTTCATAATATTTGACTGCTTTTTTGTGAGGGAAGACTTTATACATTTCGTTTCACTTTTTTCCAAGAAACAAACTCATGAAGTTTGCCTTTTTTTATAGCCTTCTCCGCCTCCTCTATTTGTGCCATAAGTTCGTGACTGGACAGTATTTCAAGGGTTGCTTCCATTTCTTCTTTCTCTTTGAGGTAGTCTATGAAATCAATAGCAACTCTTACTTTTTCCTCTGATAGCTTATCTATCGCCTTTTTAGCATCTTTCTTTAACGTAGTGCTTTGCATTTTCCCCTCCCTTTACAGAAATTTGTAATTCGTTACACCTGCATCACATATTTCGCATACCCCCTGTTCATCACAACAGCTTCTCGGCAATCTGGATGGCATTGAGGGCGGCGCCTTTTCGAATATTATCGCTCACAATCCACATGTTTATTCCATTATCAATGGATTCGTCTTCACGAATACGCCCTACAAAGACTTCATCTCTTCCTGCCGCCATATTGGCTAATGGATACACTTGATTGGCAGGGTCGTCCACCAGCTTAACACCCGGCGCCTTTGAAAGAAGCTTTTTTACCTCAGATGCAGTAATTTTCCTCTCTGTTTCTATATTTACAGACTCGCTATGACCCCTAACCACTGGTACGCGAGCGGTTGTTGCGGTTATGCGGATGTTCTTATCACCCATGATTTTTTGGGTTTCATTTACCATCTTCATCTCTTCAGATGTATATCCGTTAGGCAGAAACGCATTGCTTTGTGGAATCTGAGGCAAAACATTAAACGCAATTTGATGTGGAAACAAGTTTCGCTTAAAATCTGTCTTGCCGGCAAGCACACTTGCAGTCTCCTTTTGAAGTTCGTCAACAGCCTTAAGCCCTGCTCCGGACACCGCCTGATATGTTGATACAACAATCCTCTTTATCCTGGCAGCATCATGGATCGGCTTCAACGCAACCACCATCTGAATGGTTGAACAATTAGGATTGGCAATCACACCCTTATGTTTGGCAATTTCTTGCGCGTTTACTTCCGGCACCACAAGCGGCACGTCATCATCCATCCTGAATGCGCTTGAATTATCCACGCAAACAGCCCCGCTTTCGATGGCATACGGCACAAATTCCTTGCTGATACTCGAGCCAGCGCTAAAGAGGGCTATCTTAATTCCCCGAAATGAACTCTTTGTTAATTCTTGCACGACATAATTAACTCCGCAAAATTTAATCTTTTTACCAACAGAGCGCTTTGAAGCAAGCAATCTAAGTTCCTTAATTGGAAATTTTCTGCTTTCAAGTATCCTTAAAAACTCCTCACCCACGGCGCCTGTTGCGCCTACTACTGCCACATTTACAGCCATCTTCCTAAAAATACTCCTTTCGTTGCTAAAACCCTTAACCACAGAGATCACAGAGAAAGAATCAAATAAATCTTTCTATTTGGATTTAAATCTTCTTTTCTTCTCTGCATTCTCTGCGGTTTAAAACATTTATTTAATACGAATCAGAATGTTATCCTGAATCGCCTCTTTTTTCTTAACGTGCGCTATCTGCGATAAGAACCGCTGTGCATCGGAATAATAGCCTGCAGTCGGCTTTAAATCCGGCATAAATTGAAGCCAATATTCATTTTCTAATCGCATGAATAATTCCCGAACATACTTACTAAACATAGATGCCAATGCCGTTGCCATACTCGTATCTTCACCTTTTTCCACAAAAGATACTTCCATCTTCCTTTCTGCGTCAGCCACTACATACGTTGAAATCTTATTACTTTCCTTCAACACTTTTATATCTGTTAGAGATAACCGATTTCTCAATAAACTATAATAACTATTCCTACCACCCTGTTTATCAACAATTAAATTTATATCACCCCTAAAATCGCTCCATAGACCAGAAATAAGCCTTGCGCAAATATTAAACAAAACAATAGACTTGTTCCCCGATGATCTTACATGATCGTTAAACTCCCCAACAGTCACGACACAAGTGCTCGCATAGCAAAACCGCACGCCATGCTTATCCATGGCATATTTTAGCAAATCCACATGATTTAATATGGCGGAAAAATTTGTAACTAAAGGCAACGGATAATCTTTATTTGCATACCATGGATAATTGGCAATAACATCGGCATTAAAACACGACAAACCCATCAGCAACTGGTAAAACGAATTAATTTTTAAATCCCGCAGCCACAGAAAAGAAAGAACTGCCTCCTCTAATGGTTTTAATCCTTTCTTGGTGTTGTATAATTTTTTACTATCACGAATAGCCAGTCGCTGTTTCCTATTCTTAAGGTCGTCTGCAATAGCATCTTTCAATAAATCCCACAAAGAGCTGTCGGCTTTTTCATCCGGTACATCAAAGGCAATTACGGTGACTACCATAGGTCCAAGCGTAGGACCATAACCTGCCTCATCTACACCCGCGACTATTGTCATAGTAAAATCCTGATAATTTACAACGCACTTTCAATCTTCATTATCTCATATGTAGATTCGCCCTCTGGAAGTTTAATCGTCACCGTCTCGCCAACACCCCTGTTTAACAAACCCTTCCCAACAGGCGATAAATAAGAGATGACGCCCTTATCTATATCAACATCCCATGGTCCAAGTATCGTATAAACTTCAAGTTCTGTCTCGCCCTGTTGCCTCAAAGTAACCGTTGTACCAGGTGATACAACGTTTGAATCAACTGAATGCGGTTCAATTACAACAGCCTTCTGCAATTCCGCTTTCATGCGCTCAGCCTTTTCCACAAGCATCGCCTGTTTTTCGCGTGCAGCCTTATATTCTGCATTTTCTCTTAGGTCTCCGCGGCTTATTGCCTCTCCAAGGTCTCGTGCATTTTCGCCAAAATCCACATTCATAAGGTGTTCAAATTCTTTCTTCCTCTTTTCATAACCTTCTTTTGAAACGTAGAGCTTGTTTTCATCAAGTTTAGGCAACTGCCCCCGCTCCCCAAAAATATCAGGGAAGCGTGCCTGTATTTCACTTTCAACAGTCATCATAAACCAATCTTCCAATCCCTTGCTGCTGGAAATAACGTTATAAACACTCTCTGCGTTGGCATCATTTAATATGTTTTTTACAAAATCAACTCCTCCGTCCTCCAGCAGCTTTGCTATTTTATTGATAATGGCTTTCAGGTTCCCATCGCGCCCCTTCTGTATCTTAAAGTATATGTTATCATGCAGTTCTATGAGACGCTTAAAAATCATTGCCTGGTCAATATTCTGGTAAAGCTCCGCATTACGGCTATTCATGGCATTCTTGCAAAACCAGATATAATGCTCCGGATAAGCATTGAATTGATTAAATACCTTGTGCGCCAACCCCTCAAGGGCTTTTCGTTCATTCCACTTAATAAATTTCTTAATTATAAATTCCCACAGATTGCCACTATTAGAAAAAAAGACAGAAGCAAATTCTTCTGCCCATCTTTCAGATTTTAACTTTTTAATTATGCGCAGGGTTTGCTTTTTATATTCCAGCAGGTCTATTTTATCAACCAGCTCAGGCAGATTACCGTTTCCGTTAATTATTGACTCAATACGCTCTTTATACCCTGCGCTATCGTCCTTTAGTAAACACTGCATTTCTTCCAGGAGTAACAGACACTCTATCGCCCTGGAAGGATTTGCTTCATTTAATTTATCGGCCTCTTTCGTAAAAATACACCTGATTTCACCAAGCGTTTCCTTGCGTATCTCTATGTCTTTTACATCAGAAATATACTTCCTTGTAATTTCTATCTTCTTGTTTATATCTTCAGCGTCATTTATGTTTTCAAGTATATCATCGTGGTGCGAGGCAGGAGATGAACGAAGCTCAATCAATGCCTTCGTGGAAGTGCCATCGGTAATTTTTATATACAGGTCCTTCTTAAGCAATTTCTTCGTTTTTGACCACCATTTACTCCATGCCTCGTCAGGTACAATACCATCCGTCAGTCTCTTCCTCATATTTGATACCAGTGTTTTCCCCTTAAAATATTTTAATGCCAGCTTGATTAAACCCACCGGGTCATCATCCACCATCTTGTTCAGCGCATCCTTCCTCGCATAAATCATTACCAGCAAATCGTCCTTATCGAGCTTTTGCAATATATCAGGGGCAATGTCCATGGCAATGCTGTGATTGAACTTATTTTCGAAATTTATATTTACCTTTTCATTATCGGGATCAATAGAAACCACCTCACCAACCCCCCAGCTCTTGTGATACACATAATCCCCGCAATCATAACAAAAATATCTCTCCAATTTTCTTATCGCCCCGTATATATCAGAAGCCGCCTCTAAACCTGCTTTCTCAACCACATTGTTTGTATATGGGCGCTCCTTATAAATATTTAAAAAACACTCGGCAATATCTGCCCCCAGTCCTTTTTCTCTATAGTTATACTCAAGTATCTTTTTAAGAATTGTTAATACATCATGATATAAACCGTTTTGCTTATAACGGGGTACGAGCAATCTAAGAAAATCAAGGGCGCGTTTTCTCTCCTCGCGCCTTGCAAGCTGGTCAACCACATCGAGAAGCGCCAGGAGGTCTTTATTATCAGACTCTACAATACCCAACCATGCCTCTTCCAGCTTATCATATTGCTCAGTGTTGATAAGAGAGGTTATTTCATCAATATCAAAATTATTGTTTTCCAATTTTTCTCTGGACATTTATATACTCCATATTTATTACAATATAAATTTTTTATGAGACGCAGATTTGCGCGGATAACCACACATAATCTTCACGGCGGAAGTCACCCCTCTGCCACGACACAAATATTTCAATAAGCAGATATTATAAAAATAATTTATGCATAATAAAAGTAATAAATTTGCTCACTCTGGACACACCCCATAATCGTTCGACTGAGCTCACGACGAAGTCCCCTCTTTTTATAGGGGACAATTACCCCATGCACAACAACCTACCTCTCCCCTCTAACAAGAGTCGGTAAAGGACACACAGCCACCAGAAACAAGCGGGTTATTAACACACATGCCTCCAATCTCCCCTCTATCAAGAGGGGTTCGGGGGGGGTCTCCTTCAGTGACCAGTTGTCAGCTATCCCACGTCCCACCTCCTGCCTCCTACTCCTGCCTCACGACTCCTGTCTTCTCGTTTTTCCTTGAATGACCTCAATTTACTGGTAGAATCAGAACGTGCGCAGACTAAACAACTACGCATGAATGAGGTATATATGTAACCAATAACTTTTAGAACAATAGAGGCAATTAATGAGAAAAATACCAAGGACGATGAGCACGCAACATCCAGATAACGTAACCATGCCGTTCTTCACAGAAGGAACATCTTTTAGCGGTGAAGACGAAATAAAAGAGGCTTATTACGTATTCTCACACCTGCGCTGCGACGAACAGATGTGGGACTGCGAAGGGAAAGAGGTGGACGAGTTCGTCGTTAAAAAACTGCTCACACGTTACGACAATTTCTTTAAAAACCACAGAATCGGCAAGGACCTCTACATCACACTCAGAGTACCCAATCCAACAATAGAAAAAAGCGAGGCAAAGATACTTCTGGAGACCCTTGAAAGCGCCCCGCGCTCTTATGATACAGCCGCACTGTTTTATGGAGAAAAGGACAACATCCCGCCTATCTTCGAGGTCATTCTCCCCATGACCACCAATACCGAGTTGATTAACCGCGTGTATCACTACTATCGCAACTTTGTGGTTGGCAAACAGCACAGGAGATGCTTTGAAAACGATAATTTGACAATAAGGGAGTGGATTGGCGAATTCAAGCCGGAAACAATTGAGGTTATTCCGCTTTTTGAAGACATCCCTTACATGCTCTCTGCGGATATTATTATACAGAACTACTTAAAAGATAAGCCGTTTCCATATCAAAGGGTATTTATTGGACGTTCAGACCCGGCTTTAAATTACGGCATGCTGCCGGCAATACTGGTAGTAAAAATTGCATTACAGAGACTACATGCACTGCAGGAGAAGCTCAAGATTCCTATATACCCAATACTAGGCCTGAGGTCTAACCTCTTCAGGGGCAATCTTACACCTTTAAATGTGGACGAATGTCTTAGGGAATTTCCAAGCGTGCAGACATTCACCATACAATCTGCATTCAAATACGATTACAATGAAGGGTTGGCAAGAACCGCTATTGAGAAAATCAATAGTCACAAAAGAACAGTGCCCATTCCCATAGATGAGGAAATTGCGCTGGAAATCACTGAGCGTCTGGCATCTGCATACAGGGAGCAGATAAAGGAACTTGCGTCACTGATAAACGAAATCGCCATGTTTGTCCCGCGCCGCAGGATGCGTAAATTACATATAGGGCTTTACGGCTATTCGAGGAGCGTTGAAGGCGTCTCTTTGCCAAGGGTCATCTCTTTCTGCGCATCGCTGTATTCAATTGGCATGCCTCCCGAACTGCTTGGGTTGCACTATCTCACAGAAAAAGACATCGCATTCCTGAGAACCGCTTATCCAGCATTTCTGGACGACATCTCTTTAGCGGCGACTTATTACAACAGCGACGTCAAAAAGCTGATATCCCCAAAGATTGCAATGGATATTGAGAAAACGCTGAGTATGATAAAATACACGGAAAATCTACTGCACAGCGAATACACATCACAGATTATTAATGCATTTCTTTTCAAAAAAGAGGAAACCATAACAGAAAACATAATTGCTGCAGGAAAGTTAAGGAGCTTCCTTGGATAGTACGTAGGACAATCAGCCCGATTGTCAAATCCTAAATCCTAAACAACGCCGTTTGTCACCATGAGCAAAACGAATGGTCTAGATTCAATGCCTTGGAGTTGAGATTCCTCGCGGAGCATGCCCTGAGCAAACGAAAGAGATGCTTCGCTTGCGCTCAGCATGACAAAATGCGAAGGGCTCAGAATGACAAGCTAGAATTCCGCATTCCAATATCCGCATTCCGCATTCATGACGCCATCCCGTCTCACTGGCGTAATGGCGTCTTCGCAGCCCCCACTACGTTTACCGTCGTCTTTGTCTTCAGGTTAGCCGTTTTCTCCTTGAAGGTTATCTTTGCTGAACCCTTCTTGTTGCCTGTAATCGTGAATGTTGCCTGACCATTAGCATCTGTAGTCGCCTTAGACGGCGAAACTGTAGCTATACTTGTGTTATTGGAAGTTGCCTTCACCTTATCATTTGCTACCATGCAACCATCGGCACCAGTTACAGTAATAGTTACTGTTGTGCTGTTGCCCTTCACTACTGTAACTGAAGTTGGTGCAGATATTGCCGTAGCAACATCGCATGATACCGGCGTTACTGTCGCAGTTGCCGTTGGCGTTGGTGTCGCTGTTGCTGTTGTAGTTGGCGTTGTTACAGGCTCTAATGCAAAATTAGCTGTTGTCGTTTCACCCGATGCTACCTTTACATCCTGCGATGATGATTGATAACCAGTTGCCGAAGCCGTCAACGTATATTCACCAATAGGTATGTCTTGAATTACATATGCACCCGTTATACCATTCAGAGTAGCTGTTGTCGCAGCGATTTGACCTCCTGCTCCTGTAGAAATTTCTGCGCCATTAATGCCATTCCCTGTCACGGCATCCGTTACTCTGCCTGCAATATTACCTGCTAAAATTACCTGCGTTGCTGTTGCTGTCGGTGTGGACGTCGGCGTCGCTGTTACAGTTGCCGTCGGTGTCTCTGTAGGCGTTGCTGTTGGAGTTGGCGTAGCAGTTGCTGTATTTGTGGGCGTAATCGTTGGCGTAGGTAGCGCTGAAATTGTGGTGAAGCTTGCGTGGTAATGAGAGGCCAATGCATTGCCAGCTAAGTCCTTTACATCGGTTTCAATCTCTATCGTATATGCGGTGGAATTTAACAGAGAAGTAGATGGGGTAAATGTAGCAATTGTGCCGCTATAAGTTATCGTTCCACTGACCATACTGCTACCGGTCCATACCTTAATTGTGTCAGTGGTAATGGTAGCGGCATCCATCTCCTCACTGAACGTTACAGTAATTATACTATCAATTGGCACATTGGTATCACCATTGGCGGGACTTGTGGAGATAACCGTTGGTGGGATAACATCGGGCGTTGAAGACGTGGTGAAGCTTGCGTGGTAATGAGATGCCAATGCATTGCCAGCTAAGTCCTTTACATCGGGTTCAATCTCTATCGTATATGCAGTGGAATTTAACAGAGAAGCAGACGGGGTAAATGTTGCAATTGTACCGCTATAAGTTATCGTTCCACTGACCATACTGCTACCGGTAGATACCTCAATTGTGTCAGTGGTAATGGTAGCGGCATCCATCTCCTCGCTAAACGTTACAGTAATTATACTATCAATTGGCACATTGGTATCGCCATTGGCTGGACTTGTGGAAATGACGGTTGGCTTGATAGTATCCGGAATTGTTGTAAAGCTCCAGGTATAGTCATTATCCAACGTTGTCCCTCCATAATTTGCCGCTTGTGCTCCCGTTGTGATCCTTGCCGTATACGCAGTATTATAAGCCATGTCTTCCAAGGGGGTAAATATGGCTGTTGCGCCGTTAGTAGTTACCGTACCAGCTACTTCATTAACACCATCACTTAATTTAAAGGTATCAGTGGTAAAGGTGGAACCGTTAATAAACATGGAGAAGGTTGCAAATACTAATGTGTCTATCGGTATATCCGTGTCGCCATTTTCTGGACTAACAGAAGTGACGTTGAATTCTTCTGTGCGAGGAGGCTCGGGTGGACTCGGTGATGAGGCCGTGGTAAAGCTCCAGGTGGAGTTAGAGGTCATTGCATTACCAGCTAAATCCTTAGCCCCCGTGGTAATCCCTGCCGTATAGGTGGTAGAAAAGGACAGATTTGCTGATGGTGTAAATGTAGCCATTGTACCGCTATAAGAGACGGTTCCAACAATATTGCTGCTGCCATTGCTTATAGTAAATGTAGCAGTGGTAATAGTAGCGGCATCCATTGCCTCGCTGAACGTGGCAATGACGGTGCTGTTGATTGTTACGTCAGTAGCACCATTAACAGGGGTTGTGGAACTCACTGTAGGTGGAGTGGTATCTGGCGCTGAAACAGTGGTAAAGCTCCAGTGGTAGCTCGACGCCATTGCATTGCCAGCGGCATCCTTTACCCCCGTGGTTATCATTGCCGTATATGTGGTGGAATAAGACAGATTACTTGACGGTGTAAATGTGGCAGTCGTACCGCTATATGACACCGAGCCGCTTATGTTATTACCCCCCGTATCTACCGTAAATGTGGAGGTGGTTATGGTGGAAGAATCCATCGTCTCGCTGAATGTAGCGGTGATGGTACTGTTGATTGCCACGCCGGTAGCTCCATTGGCAGGGGTTGTGGAACTAACTCTAGGTGGGGTGGTATCTGGCACTGCTGCGGTAGTAAAGCTTGAATGATAGTCTGTAACCATTGCATTACCGGCTAAATCCTTTACCCCGGTGGTAATCATTACCGTATATGTGATGAAACGATCCAGGTTGCTTGAAGGGGTAAATATGGCCGTCGTACTCGTACCACTGTAAGACACCGAGCCGCTTATGTTATTACCCCCCGTATCTACCGTAAATGTGGATGTGGTAATGGTAGCGGCATCCAGCGCCTCACTAAATGTGACACGAACGGGACTGTTAATAGCCACGTCGGTTGCTCCATTGGCTGGAATCGTTGAACTAACGGTGGGGGGAGTGGTATCTGGTCCCGAACCGGTGGTAAAACTCCAGGTGTAATTACTGGCCATTGCAGTGCCCGTTGAATCCTTCGCCCCTGTGGTAACTGTTGCCGTATAGGTGGTGGAAGTAGACAGGTTTGCTAATGGTGTAAATGCGGCTGTTGTGCCGCTATAAGATACAGTTCCGCTTATATTACCACTTCCATCGCTCAGGGTAAATGTGGATGTGCCAATGGTGGAGGCGTCCATCGTCTCGTTGAACGTGGCGGTAACGACGACGTTGGTGCCTACCCCGATTACGCCATTTGCGGGACTTGTGGAAATGACCGTTGGAGGTACATCTCCGGAACGAATGCTCTCTAACTGGGCCAGGGTCAGGACACCTGAATTGTCACTTTGCGATCCAAAGATCCTGATGTTGTCTAAAAAACCATCGAAGGGGAAATTACTACTGCCGCTCTCATTGCCAATCCCGAGTCCATCTGTATCGCTATCCACTTGCCCCTTATTTACCGTCTGTGTGCCAAGCTGTGTTACTGTTGAAGTCCCTGATCCTTTATAAAACTTAACGTTATTCGAAGCAAGGGTACCATCATACGTCACGGCAAAAAAAACCCAAGATTGCGTATCTCCATATGCTGATGTCGAGGCGTTGGAATCATCAACTGCAAGTTTCAAATCCCCTTGTTGCCCAAAGAGTTCAAATCCCGCTGCATTTACAGCAATTCCCGAGGTATTATGAAGCACCACTGCTTTACTGATTCCGCCTCCTATGGCAGTACTCCCATCTGTTTTAAACCAACCCTGCAGGGTGAACGATGTGAGTGTATCAATTGCTGCAAGGTCTGCCTGATCTGCCCTGCCGCCACTGCCTCCCATAGATGTCGAAGCGGTATTATCAAAGGCGCGGTCTCCGGTTACCCCTGAAACACCCAGACCATCAGCAGAATGAAGATCTGTTGCCGCTCCTGCACTATTCCGAAGTGTCACTGCGGTGGCATCGGAGCCCGTGCTCGGTGCGGTGGTGCCGGTCTCGTTAAATTTATATTCAAGAATGGCTGTTTGTGCCTGGACTGTTTGAACCAGATAGAGGGTTAAGCAAACACTAAAGGGAAGGAAAAGGATGTTTAGTCGCCGAACCTTTTGCCCCTTGTGTTGCACTTCATTTTTGAACCAGCGCACTAATAGAGGGGTTTGTGTCAAGTGGATTTTATTAAACATTTTGAATAACTTGTGTCCTAACTTATTCTTTAAACTGATAATACACAAACATGAATCTTAAAATGTTATCAATGGTTTATAGTTTATTTAAGTTTTATTTATAATCTGTTTAGCGCAGGTACATTCAATAGAAAGTACTTGTGACATACGGCTCTTATCCCTATAAACGGTGATGCCCTTACAACCGCTTTTGTATGCAAGTAAAAATACCTTTTTAACATCATCAATGGTGGCTTCGTTGGGAAAATTAATCGTCTTGGATACGCCATTGTCAATATATTTCTGACATGCCGCCTGTATCCTGACATGCTGTTCTGGCGTCACATCTCTGGCAGTAATAAATATTCTTTTGACATCATCCGGCACACCTTTAATATTTTGCATTGAACCCGCTTTTGAAACTTCTCCAATAAGCCTTTCTGAATAAAATCCATGTCGTTTTGCTGTCTCTACAAACATTGGATGTATCTCCGGAAGACCATCTTCTAACAGGACATGTCGTTTATAGACAATGGCAAACAGTGGTTCAATCCCACTGGAGCAATTCGCAATAATACTAATGGTACCTGTTGGGGCAATGGTAGTTCGTGTTGCATTTCTATATCTTTGATTACCCTTTTGGGCATAGATACTTTTGGGATAATTTGAAAATACCCCGCGTTTTTCAGCGAGTCTAATGGAAGCCTCATTCGCCTTTTGTGAGAAAAACTTCATAAGTCCTTCAGCACACTGAATCGCCTCCTCAGAATTGTATGAAATACCCAGCTTTATAAGCAAATCAGCAAATCCCATAACGCCAAGACCTATTTTGCGATTACCTTTTGTTATTCGCTCTATCTGATGTATCGGATATTTACTTACATCAATAACATTATCAAGAAAGTGTACGGCAAGCTGAATGACATGTTCCAGCCTGTTCCAATCAATTACATACTTTTCGTTTTTTAACACAACCATCCTTGAGAGATTAATGGAACCAAGCACACAAGCCTCATAGGGTAACAATGGCTGTTCTCCGCATGGGTTTGTACCTTCAATCGTGCCAATAAACGGCGTTGGATTGGCGGCGTTAATGGTGTCCAGAAACAATATGCCCGGTTCCCCATTTTTCCAGGCGAATCGTACAATCTGCTCAAAAAGTTCGCTGGCATTCACCAGTTTCGCGACCGAATTCACCCTTGGATTAATTAGCTGAAAATCCAAATTCCCTTCAACTGCGTCCATGAACTTATCTGTAATTCCAACAGAGATATTAAAATTCCTTAATTCACCTTCTACCTTTTTAGAACTGATAAAATCCAGTATATCCGGGTGGTCTACACGCAAGACTGCCATGTTTGCGCCGCGCCTGAATCCGCCCTGATTGATCGCCTCTGTTGCCTCATTGAACACCCTCATAAATGAAATTGGACCGCTTGCACAACCCCCCGATGTGCTTACAATATCGTTCCTTGGCCTTATTCTGGAAAAGGAAAAACCCGTGCCTCCACCGCTCTTATGTATCAAGGCTGCTTGTTTCACTGTTTCAAAGATAAGTTCAATAGAATCTTCCACAGGAAGCACAAAACAGGCAAGTAACTGCTGCAGGTCCCTGCCTGCATTCATCAGCGCAGGGGAATTTGGCATGAATTGAAGCGTTGCTAAAAGATTGTAAAATTGTTCTTCAAGGGAGTTGATATCGGCGTTTTTATCATAAATCAAATCCGCTGAGGCTACATTACTTGCCATCCGCCGAAACATATCTTCGGGGGACTCGACTGGAAGTCCACGAGTATCTTTTTTTAAATACCGTTTCTCAAGTACTAAGCGGGCGTTAGGCGTTAATTGAATAGATTGTTTTTCCATATTAAACCTGATTGTCTGCGATATACTGCCATTATAAAATTACAAAGAAGTTGTCTCAAGACAACTATTAATAAGATGCGAATCCTTTCAGCCCCACTGGGGGCATACGATACTAGGCAGGCAATTTATTGCCTGTGCCTTTTATTTTTTGTATACCTATAAACACTTTTCCCCTACGAGTTAAAGTAATTATAATAAGTTTTGATATCCACAAAATTTCCTGAAGAATCATAATTGTTAATAGTAACCTTCACGTTATTAGATTGTATCTCCATCGTATGCTTTGCATGCTCAGTCAGTTTTTTCTTCCCAAAAATATAGAATCCTCCTGTTATTACAAAAGCGGCACATTAGTTATCAGAAGAGGCAAAATGAGAAGTTTTGATGTGATGGATAGTTCTTTAAATGGTTTCACGAAAATCTGCTTTTTATGTCTTGAAATACTCCTTTTCTAAATAATGACTGGAATGCCTTAACTATCTGCGGGTCGAAATATATACCACTGTATTTTAAAATTTCATCATAAGCTTTCTGTTCTGTCCATGCGTCTTTATATGGTCTTTTCATAACAAGGGCATCATAAACATCTGCGAGTCTTACAATCCTCGCAGAAATTGGAATTTCATTCTCTTTTAATTTATCAGGATATCCAGAACCATCCCAGTTTTCATGATGCCAATGCGTAATTTCCCTTGCCATCAAAAAACACAGCGAATGTCCCTTCCCCAATATCGTGTCCCCGTATAAAGCATGCTTCTTCATCTCTTCCATCTCTTCACTGGATAATCTCTCATGTTTTTTAAACAAGATAGTATCAGGTATATGTATCTTTCCTACGTCATGCAAAACACTAGCACTCCCTAACTCTCCTATAAATTCCTCGTTTAAACCCATCTCTTCTGCTAACCCAACTGCATAAAATCTAATGCGCATAATATGATGGCCAGTATCTTCGTCCCTGGCTTCACATGCCTTTGCCAGCATAAGTATTGTCTCATGGTTGGCGTCTTTCAAATCTTTGTACGAGTGTTTAAGTTTATTCCTCATTATTTCAAAAGAATTCACCAGATCACCGATTTCGTCTTTTGTACCAGCTTTCATTGGCTGTTCAAGGTTTCCATTAGCAATTATACCTGCCGCATCGTTAAGTCTTTTAATAGGTCTTAAAAACTTGGTAGAACCAAACCATGTCGCAAACACAATAACAATAACTAAAATACATACCGAAAATATGGAGTTCCTTGTTAAATTATTTATCTGAATAAAAAAGGCAGAAGCTGGCACGGTATATCCAAGCCTCCAATCCTTTTCTTTTAACGGCACAAAATATCCATAATTCTTCTCTTTGTTAATCGCCAAGGAATGTACAATATGCACCGCATTATTTTGCATTAATGCGTCGGATACCTCCGGAATATCTGTTGAACCTATTTCTTTTATATCTTCACCATAATGTCGTTCTTTTTTTAATTTCCGTTTTATTTTATTGTCAAGTTTAACCCATGATTTAAAGAGCAGCTTTCTATCAGTTGAATGACCTATCCTCACACCGTATCGGTCAGTTAGAATACAAGTCACGTTTCTTATGGCGGAGTTTTTTTCCTCTTCAATTAAATTCCAAATACCCTCTGCGTTAGTCCTCATAATTAAAACACCATAAATATCCTTTTTGTTATTTACCATAGGCGTACTATAGTAAATGTACCCCTTCCCTTTTTCCATATTAGGTTCAGATACATAGGTAACACCCTTCATCGCCTCTGTAAAAAAATCACGTCTTGCATAGTTATTTCTTGACAGACTTCCAACATTTGAGGCACAAACGTTCCCTTTTGTGTCAAGAATAACAATTTGTTCGGAAGGAGGACAATGTTTAAAACACATTTTTAATCGTTCTTCTTCCGGTAACGACGCCGGTACTTTACACATTTCTTCCGGGTATTTATTACATAAAAGAATTTCTTTGTTTACGGACTTTAATCTTTCTTTTCCCAAACGAATATCAGAATCTATAATTCTGGCAAATTTCCTTGCTTCATCCATCAACGCGCCTTGTTGCAAGTCGTGAACAATTCTGCGGTTTGCCCAATCGTTATATGCAACGTAACCTGCAATCGGTAATAACGAGACGATTATAAACGCAATAAATATTTTTAGTACGATACTGATTCTCATAAGCGTATGAAATATCAGAAAATGTAAGCGTTTTATCGCATTGTGAAACAATAAATGCGATAGTCAAACTTTTATGACCGGCATTATACCAAAATTAAGAAATGAAATAAATTGTATGTATTAATAGGCTAAATTGAAATGCCTGTATTTTTATAAAGAATTTAACAGGGTCATAAAATTATTATGATTCACACATAGGTTTCTATTTAAGTTATAGACGGCATGGGTAGATTTGCGTACACCCTGCAGACGGAATCTGCAAGCTTATCAGGGTCGTGTCGAAGCAGGTCTTGCTTTTCCCAGAGTATGCGCCTCTGGTCAATATCTTCAACAAGGTCTGCCTTTTTCACGTTTATATTCATATTATATACGCCTCCATCAATTAAAACCGGGTCGGCGCCTTCTTTCTGGTATCTCTCGAGGATGTCTTTGCGAGGTATATTACTATTTATGATAACATAATCCAACACATCATCTCCGAGATATTTAATTACAGCCTTGATATGATCAGAAATCTTATAATGGTCAGTTTGCCCGGGTTGAGTAACAATATTACAGACATAAATCTTGGTTGCCTTGCTGCTGCGGATGGCATTCCTTATACCGGGAACAAGTAAATTTGTAATAACGCTCGTGTATAAACTACCCGGTCCGATTACAATAATATCTGCCTTCTGTATTTCATCAACAGCCTCTGGATATGAGGCGGCGTCGCTCGCCTTTAGGAACACATTTTTAATAGGCGCCTTCCCCAGTGCGCGCACGTTGAATTCTTCCTCTACATACGTTCCATCTTCCAGTTCTGCGCAAATATGGGTATTTTTCAGTGTTGAAGGAAGCACTTTCCCGCGTATGTTTAAAATCTTGCTTGCCTTTTTAATTGCCTGTTCAAAACTGCCTGTGATATCCGTCAATGCAGTCATTAGTAAATTTCCAAGGCTCATGCCGTCCAGCGAACCCCTATTGAATCTGTACTGGAACAATTGATAAAGTTCCCGTTCCTGTTCTTCGGTTTCTGAAAGCGCTACAAGACAGTTTCTTGCATCACCTGGAGGAAGCATTCCATATTCTTCCCTCAAAACGCCCGAACTTCTGCCCGAATCAGTAACAGTTACCACAGCGGTAAGGTGTTTACTGTACGTCTTTGAACCTTCGAGCATAATCGGAAGTCCTGTACCGCCGCCTATCGCAAGTATTTTAAGCTTGTCGGGCGTTTTATCCATATTCCTTAACTGGAGTATTGTGGGAATTTGGAATATGCGTTTAACCTTATAATCAGGGCGGTCGCATTCATTCACGGCGGGCTCATTCTTAAACCTTCCGTGTAGCATTTGAATTGTAATCATACTAAGTGATTTTGCAATTCGAAGCTCGTCCCTTGCCCTGTCCCCGACCATAACAGCTTCTTTGAAATTTATATTATGCCTGCCCAGGAGGTCGCGTATACAATCTTCCGTCAAAAGACCGATTTCCTGATCATTAACTATAATCTCGTCAAAATACGCTTTTAGTCCAAGGATATTAATCTTTTTTTCCTGCCTTTCGTGAACGCCCACCGTCAATAAGAAAAGCTTATAATCCCTTTCTCTTAATTCTTTCAAAGTAGGAATAACGTCAGAAAAAGGTTTAATCCCAACTACTTCACTGCTGTTGTATGCCTTGTATGCAGTGCTAACCAGCTTTGGGTCTGCATGAAATCTGTTTACAATTTCGTTAAATACAGGATGGTATGGACCGTGTTTCTCGGCGAGTTCCTTCTGCAACTGATAAGCCTCATCTTCTGTACACGGCAACCCTGCTTCTACCATTGACTTTGCAGCCCGTCTCCTTGATGCTTCAATAAGCGAACCTGTACAGTCGTACAGGGTATCGTCCAAATCAAATATTACAGCCTTTACTTTCATAATAATAAATATTCCTTGTTAATATGATGTTCTAATCTTATTTACTAATATGTGAGCCTGCCTTATAGGTTCTGGAATACGGTATCCACAACCTGTTTCTAAAACAATGTGTACAGCAAATGCTAAATTTACTTTATGTCCGGGCGATACAAAGACAGGTTTGGTATTAATTTTTGTTCGAAGTACAGCCCCTACAACCTTATTGTTGAAAACAAGTTTTGAGTATGCGCCAATCTTATTTCCAACTTCTCCATATTCGCCGACCAGAAGGCTTTTTGCGCATCCTATGGAAGGCTTGTTTAAAATAAGACCTATATGGGACGCCAAACCAAAATTTCTCGGATGGGCGATTCCCTGACCATCGAAAAGGATGACATCCGGATTAGTTTTAAGTTTCCTGAACGCCCTTAGTAAGATAGGCGCCTCCCGAAAGGAAAGGAGCCCTGGAATATAAGGGAATTTAACCCTGCCCGTTACAGTAACTTCCTCAATTTTTTCCAATTCACTTTTAATTTCATGTACAACCACACCTGCAAAAAAGCGATCGCCTCGTTTATCAAAAGAAACGTCAGTGCCTGCAACTTTATGAACTTTTACTTGAGGCTTCTTTAAAATTAATGAATTCCTTAAAATTTCCTGTATTTGAATCGCTTTTTTATAATTTACATTCCATGAATGCAGTTGTTTAAATTCCATATTTTAAGGCGCTTCTAATTCTTCAACCTGTGGCAGGTCTTTAAGGTCTTTCAAACCGAAGTACTCAAGAAACTTTTTTGTAGTACCGTATAGTAATGGATGACCCAGCGACTCATCCTTTCCAACCACCTTGACAAGGTCTTTTTCCATAAGCAATCTGATAATCTGGCCAGATTGAACACCGCGTATTGCCTCAATATCTGCACGTATAACCGGTTGCTTATATGCTATGATGGCAAGGGTTTCCATGGCGGCTTTTGAGGGTTTTGTTTCTCCGCTTTTCTTCCGTAATTTTGCAACCCATTCATAGTATTCCGGTTTTGTAAATAATTGATACCCGCCTGCAACTTCTTCTATCTGGAATGACCTCTCCTGTAATTTATAATCGTTCTTTAACTGCACAATTGCCTCTTTAATCTGAGCGCTGTCCACACCCTCAATAATATCGGTAAGTTTGCGTAAAGTGATTGGTTCTTCGGATGCAAATATTAAGGATTCTACAATAGGTTTGATTTCATTAATATTCTTCATAATTATAAATGTATCTATTTCAGATTATTGCGACACTATCTAATTTCCCACGAAGGGGATTGTATTGTATTTTTTATTTTATTAATTGCATCCTGCACGGCGTTGATAGCTGCCTTTGTTGATATAGTCGCACCAGTAATAGCTGTAATTTTCTCATGGTCTTTAATTTTAGACACAATTAACTGATTATATGTTTTATTTTTAAACTGTTCCTGGAACCACGGCTGAACTTTTTTTCTCTCTTTTTCCAGGAGACCAAATTTCTTTAACCTTTCTGGTTTTTTTAACAAAGGGATTTGCCATTCATCGCTATCCCAGTCAGTTGATTTCAATTCTCTTCCATAAATCAAAGTCCATAAGGTAACTTTGCTTTCAATCTTAGTCATTTTGGTACCCAGACCAGGCGTTTCCCTTTGTGAAAGTATATCTATTCCAAGTATTCTGTCAAGGTTTGAATCTATTCCTACCATAACTTTAATTTTACTTGAATACCCCTGAGCCTCGCCACATGCTGCATAACCAATAACCTGACCTAATTTATTTATACCTTTAAAGACACGGTCTTGTTCTGCTATGTTTGATGGTGTGACCTCTTCTGGCTTACCTTCCAAGCCGGGCAAGACAATGTACAATGACTCTGCGCGAGCCGCTAATTCCTTCTTTTTAATTGTGTTTCTTGTAAGCAGAAAGGTTGACGCCACACCAACAGCGGCTAAAAACGAAACTACCGTTAGTATGACAGTGTATTTTATCCTTTTTTGCATTCTGTACCTTTTCTTAACTTAGCACCGTACAGCCTGGGTTTAGTAAAACGATCAATTAAAGGCGTTGCCGTATTCATAAGCAAAATGGCATAGCATACACCTTCGGGATAACCTGAATAAAAACGTATTAATACCGTCAACATACCCGCCCCTGCGGCAAATATAATAAGTCCCTTTTTAGTCAAGGGAGTGGTAACCATATCTGTTGCCATGAAAAATGCGCCAAGTAATAGTCCACCTGCAAAAATATGATAAAAGGGATTTTTTGCCCATGCTGTTTCAGCTTTTGAAGGTAAAATCAAAACCATAATAAAGACAGTAGCTATGTAACATGCAGGCACATACCACTTGATATAACGTTTATAAATCAGGTAAGCCCCTCCAAGCAATAATGCAATAGCAGAGGTTTCTCCAATACAACCGGGGATATTACCCACAAATAACTGCGCAAAATTATACATATCTGCCCCTGCCTCTTTAGCCAAGGGCGTTGCCCTGGTTATTGCATCTACCAGCTTACCATCTGCATCAACCTTTGCAATGTTATGGAAAAGCTTACCCGCCCCATGTTGCTCAAGCGTACGCCAGTCAGAATTAATTATAACCGGATAGGCAACCTGTAAGAATGCGCGCGCTGCCAGAGCCGGATTCCAGATGTTATTACCTAACCCCCCAAAAGCATGTTTTACAATGGCAATTGCAAAAAAAGAACCTACTACAGGCACATACCACGGAACGCCTGGCGGCAACGTATAAGCCAGCAAAATACCAGTAACAACTGCACTGCCGTCTTTGATCGTATTCAGGACAGGAAGTTTCCTTAACGATAAAATAAATATTTCTGTAACAACTGCGGTTATACAGCTTAAAAAAACAACATAGAAGCAGTAATATCCAAACACAAAAACACCTGCAATGCCTGCAGGTATTAAAGAAAGTACCACACCCCACATAATCTTTGGGATGCTTTCCATATCCCTGATATGTGGAGATGCGCTGACAATTAAATTATTATTAGTCTGATTTAACATATAATTTAAAGGATTTATTATTTTTGTTGTGACTGTACTGTCCTTTGCGCCGTTTGCTTTGCAATTTCAGCCTTTGCAAATTTTATTAAATGAACAATCGGTCTCTTTGCCGGGCAGACATATGTACAACAACCACATTCCTTACATTCCATAACATTATTTTCCAAGGCTAACGCAAACTCTTTCGCTTCGCATGTTATGCTCAATTCGCTTGGGTTAAGACCATATGGACAACTATCAATACAGCGGCCGCATCTTATACATGCATGCGACTCCCATTGCTTTGCACCTTTTAAGACAAGAATACCTCCTGTTCCCTTGACAGTTACCGCCGTATCCAAGTTACTCTGCGCTATACCCATCATTGGACCGCCAAAGATAACCTTGCTAATATTAGTTGAAATCTTTGCTTCTTCTAATAATTGTTTTACTGGTGTGCCAAGACGCACCATAAAATTTTGTGGATTTTCAACCCCGTCTCCGGTAACGGTAACCAATCGTTGTATCAAAGGTCTCCTAAATTTTACCGCCTCGTATATAGCAAAAGCCGTCCCTACATTAATTACCACTGCGCCAACTTCCAAAGGTAGCTGTGTAGGTTTAAATTCACGGTCTAATAATGCCTTAATTAACTGATGTTCGGCTCCCTGCGGGTATTTTACCTCCATAAGGTCAACCTTAATATCAGACTCATCTGCTAAAATATTTTTAAACAATCTATAGACATCTTCTTTATTTGATTCGATACCGATATGAGCTTTTTTACATCCGATGCACTTCATCGCCAATTTCAGACCAAGGATAATTTCCTGCGGTTTGTCAAGCATGAGATGATAATCACAAGTAAGATAAGGCTCGCATTCAGCGCCGTTCATAACAACGGTATCAATTATTTTATCTTTAGGGGGAGAGAGCTTTACGTGCGTGGGGAATGTAGCTCCGCCAAGTCCCACAATACCGGCGGACTGGATGCATTTTCTAATCTCGCCCGGAGAAATGGAATCAATATCTGAAATAACATTTGCGCCATCAACCCATAAATCTTCTTCTGTTCTTTCTATGATAACGGCAGGCGATTTTACTCCTGTAGTTGGGAGAGGCAAATTTGTAACGTCAACCACTTTACCTGAAATAGAGGCGTGTACATTTGCAGAAATAAAACCTTGTAACTCACCTATCAATTGTCCTTTTCTGACAATATCTCCCTTTTTTACAAGCGGCTTTGCCGGCGCCCCGATATGTTGGCTCATAAACAAATAAACTGTCTTAGGAAGCGGGGCAGTTATTTCTCTTTTATTTCTTGTAAGCGCCTTTCCGTCGTCTAACGGATGTATACCGCCTGCAAACGTTCTATATTTTAATCCCGATTTAACAAAACTCATCTTTCGAGGTAATATTATACAAGGGTTATCTTAGCGCCCTATCAATCTGGCGTACGGCTTGTTTTAAACGAAGTTCATTCTCTACTATTGCCATGCGCAAATATCCCTCGCCGTTTTCTCCAAAAGCAGCGCCAGGCGCAACAGATACTTCCGCTTCATTTATTAATTTATAGGCAAAATCTACCGAACCCATAGCTCTCCACTTTTCAGGAATTGGCGCCCAGACAAACATGGAAGCCCTTGGTTTTTTAACATTCCATCCTATACGGTTCAATCCGTCACAAAGCACATCTCTTCTATTTTGATATATCTGTGCCTGTTCCTTGGTAAATTTACAACAGTCCCTCAACGCAATAATTGATGCGATCTGCACTGGTTGAAAGATACCATAATCATAATACCCTTTAACTTTTCCCAGTGTACTAACAATTTCTTTGTTCCCCACACAAAATCCCAGCCTCCAGCCAGCCATGTTAAATGATTTTGACATTGTGTTAAACTCCACGCCTATGTCTTTAGCGCCTTTTACCTGTAAAAAACTTGGAGGTTTATAACCATCAAATGCAATTCCACAATAAGCAAAATCATGAACCACAATAATATTATGTTTTTTGGCAAACGATACAATCTCTTCAAAAAAACTTAATTCAACCGTAGCCGCCGTGGGGTTATGTGGAAAATTAAGAATAAGTATTTTCGGACATGGAATGAGATTCTTTGCCGTATTAATCAGGTTTGGCAAGAATTTTTCATCTTCCGTAAGAGGCACGCTTATGACATTGCCACCGGCAAGACTGACTGCGTGGATATGTATTGGAAAGGCTGGATTGGGAACAAGCGCGGTATCGCCCGGATCTAATAATCCTAGACAAAGATGCGATATCCCTTCCTTCGAACCAATAGTACAAACCACTTCCTTTTCGGGGTCCAAAACCACACCATGTTGCTTTTCATAATATTTAGCAACTTCACGTCTGAGATTGAATAAGCCAGTAGCCGATACTGTATACCTGTGGTTTCTTGGATCCTGTACAGCATCGCATAGTTTTTGAATTATTGGTTGCGGCGTAGGGTCATTAGGATTCCCCATACCGAGGTCAATAATATCAATATTATTGCGCCGCTTTTCATGCTTCAAGGCGTTCAGGCTACCGAATAAATACGGCGGCAATTGCCTGACTCTATTAGCAATATTAATTACAAACTCTTCAGACATTGTACTCTATTCCATAAAATAAACAGTGTTTATAAAGAACTTTTTTAAATCAGACGTTCGAAAAAACTTCTATATCACATACGTTGATGCAGAGGCATATCATAATCATACCGTAGAGATACGCCATGGCGTGCCTCTAAAGATTGGAATTCCTTAAAATTAAATCATCAACTATAATTCCTCATCCTTTTGTTCTTAAATAAACAGTTAAACTTAAAGGCTGCAAAATGAAGATGTGACACAAACAATTATGTTTAAAAAAGCTAATCGGTAGTTAAATTTCTTGTTATCGAAGCATTCTCTATCAAACTGATTAACCATGGTTTAAGTCTTTCTCTATAACGCTGGTCTTTCGCAATTTTCTCAAGTTCTCCCCGAACACTTTTAAAGTCCTTGTTACCGGCAGGTTTCCTTCCAGTAATTTTAATAATATGATAACCATAATCTGTTTTTATAATATCGCTAATCTCACCAATCTTCAGATGCGCAATCTGAACGCCCAGACTGTCTTTTGGACTGAAAGGTTGCATCTTTCCACTTTTAAGCGCCGTTACCCTATCTATTGATAAATTCTTCGCAATAGTGCCAAAATCTGCGCCTGATTTTAGTTTCTTAAGCACATCATCGGCATCGCTACGAGTCTTTAATACTATCTGCGACGCCTCTATTTTTTCACCGTATTCCTGCTCATACACGTCCCGTAGTTCTTCCTCTGTAATAGTAATCGTCTTTATCATAACCTTTTCAGCCAGAAGTTCAATCTCAGCCTGTTTTCTCATCTTTTTTAACAATTTATCTCTGAGAAGTTCAACATTGGTGCCGATTTTAGCTAATTCCTTCTCAAGGTCTGCTATTTCTTTTATACGATATTGCCGCATTAAGGCATTAATTTCGGCATCAACAACTATTTCTAGTCTCTGATTAACCTCAGAATCAGTAATGCTAACTCCTTTCTTTTCAGCTTCCTGAAATATAAGCGTTCTTCTGATAAGAACATCTAAGGCATCCTCTCCATACGCATCTACTAGCATACTATAAAGCTCCTGCCTTGTGATCTTCTGGTTATTTACAATAGCGACTATATTCTTGTCAGTAATGGTCTTCTTCTCTATTTTTGCTGGTTTTTCAATTTCCTTTAGATCGCCATAAACTGAACCAGCTAAAATAATTTCTGTTAAAACTAAAATAATTAGATTTGAATATTTTATAATCTGTCTCATTTTAATACATATTTAATATAAAAATAGTTATACTTGATAAAATAAGTTTTGGAATTATATCACAGTCAAAATTAAGGTGTCAATGTTTTTTGATTTTGCAGGTTTATTAAGGAAACACAAATGACGGCGATTATACTGGCAGGCGGTAAAAGCCTGAGAATGGGCTCCAATAAGGCATTACTCCGGTACGGCATCAGTACGCTTATAGAACAACAGATAACCATACTAAAAAATATATTTGATGAAATTCTCATATCGGCAGATAATGCTAATGCATATGAAAGGCTGCATTTGCCAATAGTGCCGGATATTATACCTGACATGGGTCCGCTTAGCGGTATTTGCGCAGGATTGCTGCGAGCCGCAAGTTTTCACTCCTTTGTAGTAGCCTGTGACATGCCATTTATCAATGAAAAGTTAATTCTTTACCTCAGGGAACAACTCAACAGTTATGATGTTGTTGTACCGCAAACAAGTCGCGGACTGGAACCTATGCACGCATTCTACTCTAAAAATTGCATAGAACCAATATTTCGTTGCATAGAAAAAGGCAGATTAAAAATTACTGATTTTTTCCCAGAAGTAAAAGTAAAACTCATCGAAGAGAAAGATTATAAGGAATTAGAAACATTTTCAAAATCCGTGATAAACCTAAATACCCCTGAAGAATACAAAAAGCACTGTCAATAAAGATGGTTTTATGAAAACACATAAGGATAGGAACTTATTGCCCGATTTAATTATAAAAAACATCGGTCAGTTGGTAACTGTCGCTGGCTCATCCCTAACCCCAAAAACGTATTCAGAAATGGATGAGCTTGGAACAATAAAGAACGGGGCTGTAGCAATAAAAGATGAGAATATCATTGATGTTGGACAGTCAAATAAATTAGAAAATAAATACAAATATAATAACATAAAAATCATAGACGCCTGCGAAAAAGTTGTTATGCCAGGCTTTGTAGATTGTCATACACATGCTGTATTTGGCGGTGATCGCGCAGGCGAGTTTATACAACGTATCCAGGGAATTACCTATTGGGAAATACTAAAAAAAGGCGGAGGTATATTAAGCACAGTTAAAAACACACGCAAATTAAAATTGTCTGAACTTATAAAAACATCAAGCATGCATTTGGATTCTATGCTTCTGCACGGCACAACGACAGTGGAAATTAAAAGCGGATACGGACTCAACAAAAAGGATGAATTAAAAATACTCAAGGCTATACAAAATCTGAAAATAATACACCATATCGAAATTATACCAACATTTTTAGGAGCGCATACAGTACCTTTAGAATACAAAAAAAATCCTGAAGCCTATGCCAAAATTGTATGTGATATGTTGTCTGAAGTAAAACCCTATGCGACGTTTTGCGATGTTTTTTGCGATAAGGGCGGTTTCAGCCCAAAGCAATCGGAAAAGATACTGTCTTCTGCCGCAAGGCTGGATTTTAAATTAAAGATGCATGTTAATGAATTTGAGGATATTGGCGGAATCTCCGTAGCAATTAAACTTGGCGCTATGACGGTAGACCATCTTGACATCATAAAACCCAGTGATATATTAAAGATGAAAAATCGTGGAATTGTTTGTGTCTTGCTGCCTGGCGTAACCTTTTTTCTCATGAAAAATACTTATGCACCGGCAAAAATGCTGATAGAAAAAGGGTTGCCTATTGCTATAGCCACAGACTTTAATCCTGGAACATGCCCTTGCAATAATATGCAGTTAATAATTACTCTTGCATGTTTAAAGCTTGGCATGACACCAACGCAAGCAATCAATGCTGCAACCATAAACGCCGCACATGCAGTTGGAATGGCGCATCGAATTGGAAGTATAGAAACAGGCAAACAAGCCGATATAATCATTCTTGATATTCACGACTATAAGCAGATACCTTACTATTTTGGAATAAATCATGTGAACACCGTGATAAAAAAAGGTAAAGTAGTTGTAGAAAATAAGTATCTGATAAACTAAATAGAAAGGAGTTGAAATTATGATAATTAAAAGAAACTTGAAGACACTTTTGGCTGCTATTTTGACGTCGTCTTTCTTTTACACCGGAATCTCCTGCTGTTTTGCTGAGGAGAAGAAAAAGACTCCGCAGGAAGTGCATGGGGTAATGATTGTCTCCATGGACGCCCCGTTGCGTGCTACTATTGGGAAAAAAGTAAATATTGAAGTTGTCATAGGTAATGAAAGGGCAACAAAGGTGACAACCATATTAACAATAACCTGCCCCACTACTAAACAGCAAATAGGTCGCGAAGCCGAGACACTGAAAAGCCTTTCATCCCAGAAAATTGTCTATAGCTGGAATACCGAAGGGCTAACGGAAGGAAGTTATGTAATAAGGGCGGAAATAGAAAAAGTGCCGGACGAAACAGACCTAGACGATAATTTGAGAGAAATAGAAGTACTCCTGGTACGTTGACTCACTAACCTTTATATAATTCTTAATCAACAAATATATAAAGGCGAAATACTCTCTGGTAAAGTAGTATTTGTGCGGCTTAAAGTATAAATGACGGCTTGAAAGAAAAGAGATACCGAGATGTTTCTGTACTCAAAATATGGCTTTATGGCTATACAAATAAAAACATTTAATTTATCTAATAAAGCATATCAAACATCAAATAATTAGAAGCTGGAATAGTGCTTTATCGTAAATATAAATATCTATAACCCTTTCTTCCTTTCCTTAGTTTTTTCTGCAATGATATCATTTATTTGCCAATTTCGTTCAAAAGCAGTACATGATTTATAAGATACGTCTCGCATGAGAACATTACAAAAAGCAATTTTACCATCCAGTATAATTGCATAGTTACAACCCAAACAAATATTCCTTTTGCTTGTTTTATTTTTCATCTACGTTTACTCCAATAGAGGTTTTGTAGAAATATTTACGTATATAATAATATTGAGATTTTAACTATAAGTCAATTTAAAAACCAAATATAATTAACAACCCTTTAAATTTCTTTTTTGAAGCGGTATTCCATCTTCTAAATATTATTTATACCTCAAAATACCTTCTATTAAAGTATCATTTGAAAACCTTTTTACAATAACTTCACTAATTTCAGCGGCTTCTGAAACCTTTTTGATACCATTCCCAAGCACGGGAGAGATTGCCCTCTCCCCACCAATAATAATTGGGGCAATAAATACCATGAGTTTATCCGCCAGCTTGTGTTCGAACACCGACGTAATAATTCTACTCCCGCCTTCAACAAGAATATTCGTCATATTCATTTGCGCCAGTCTTTTGAAGAGTTCCTTCAAATCAACATGACCGTCAAGATTATTTGTACAAACAATCTTACATCCAAATTGTTCTAGTCGTTTTACTCGCTCTTCCGGCGCGCTTCTGTTTACTGCTACTATTACATCACTATCGCAAACGGTCTTTAAGAGGCGGGAATTTAATGGTAACGAAGACCTACTATCAACAACTATTCTTTTTGGATTTTTCCCTTCCTTATGACGACAGGTTAATAATGGGTCGTCTCTCATAACGGTATTAATCCCCACCATAACACCGTCCATTTGTCCGCGGATACTTTGCACATAATTTCTTGATTCTTCACACGTAATCCACTTGGAGTCACCTGTATGCGTAGAAATCTTTCCATCGAGTGACATTGCCCATTTCACAATTACATAAGGTAGTCCTTTCTGCATCAACTTAAAGAAAGGTGCGTTAAGTTTTTCTGCCTGTAGTTCCATAATACTTGTTTTAACTTCAATTCCTGCTTCTTTCAGCTTTTTTATTCCTTTGCCGGACGTAATAGGATTAGGGTCTGTAACAGCTATAACAACCCTTGCAATTCCAGCTTTAATAATTGCATCAACACATGGCGCTGTTTTACCAAAATGAGCGCATGGTTCCATCGAAACATATAGAATCGCGCCTTTGCATTTATCGCTAGCTTCATTAATTGCATTAATTTCTGCATGTGCGCCGCCAAATACATGGTGATAACCCTTCCCTATAATTTCACCATTTTTAACTAATACTGCACCTACCATTGGATTTGGTTCAACCTTTCCGCGCCCTTTTCCAGCGAGTTCCAATGTCAGAGCCATAAACCTTTCATCAATATCGCTATTATAATCCACCACGCAACCCCTCTAACCGCTGAAAATAATCAGGGAATGTTTTGGCTACACATCCAGGATTTTTTATAGCTATGCCATTTACACGCAAACCAATCAGGGCAAAGCTCATAGCCATTCTATGATCTTCATACGTTTCAATTATGGCCGGATTTGGCTGTGAAGGTTCAATCTCAAAACCGTCTTCATATTCAGTCGCCGAAATACCCATCCTGCGCAACTCATTAACAACGGCTGCAATGCGGTCTGTTTCCTTTATCCTCATGTTTCTTACATTTCGCACCCTCGTTTTGCCCCGGGCAAACACAGCAACAGCCGCCAGGGTTTGTACTACGTCAGGCATATCGTTCATATCAACGTCTATTCCGTGCAGAGTGTTCCCTTCTATTTCTGTCCAATTATCACCCCACTTAACCTTACAGCCCATATTTCCCAAGACATCCACGAAATGAATATCGCCCTGCAAAGAATTCTTTCCAATTCCCTCAACTTTAACCTTTCCTCCTGTAATAGCCGCAACAGCAAAAAAATAAGATGCGGCCGATGCATCTGGCTCTACTTCATACTGGATTGCCCTATAGCGTTTGCCGGTTACGATAAAGAAAGTTTTATAGTTATTGTTAATAACCTTTACACCAAACTGTTGCATTAATCCAATAGTCATGTCCACGTATCGTTTAGAAACCAGACCGCCTTTTACCTCAATATGAACATCGCTCTCTGCGTAAGGTGCCGTCATCAGCAGTGCGCTAAAGTATTGACTGCTTAAATCACCCTTCACGACAGCCAACCCACCTCTCAGCCCTTTCGCTCTAATTACTACAGGCGGACAACCATTGTCGTATTTTGAGACAGCATCTGCTCCAAGTTGTTTTAAACCATCAAGTAAGTCCTGTATAGGTCTCTGCCTCATACGTTCAATCCCGTCTATTTCGTAAATTCCGTTACCAAGAGTTAACATCGCAGTCAGAAACCTCATTGCAGTCCCAGCATTACCGACAAACAGATTTGCCTCTTTAGCAGGTATATCCCCGCCTTTACCGTGCACCAAATATTTACATGTGTCTTGATCTTCTTCAATAGATATTCCTAATGCGTTTAGACTTGTTGCCATACGTTTGGTATCTTCGCTAAAAAGCGCATTGCTGATGACAGAATTTCCTTCAGCTAATGCCGCTGTAATAAGCGCACGGTTCGTATAACTTTTTGAACCAGGGACTTTAACTATTGCATTAACTTTTCCTTTTACAGGCTTTATCTCAATCATCCTATCATTTCCTTCTAGGTTTCAATACCCGAACCTGACCAACATTTTTATCTAACATACTAGATACTTTACTATATAGTATTAATAATCATTTACCATATTACTCGCTCATCATACATGTACTGCCAATAATTGTCCGATTTGTAGTCAATCCGGTTTTTGTATCTTTTATTGTAATAACGATATCTTCTGGTATGTCAATCCCCTGAGAATGGGCTATTCCTCTTGACTCAAAATAAATGGTCCTTGTCCCACTTGTGAAATCAGCTGAATTATACTGCCAAAACCTTATATGCCTTGGGAGTCTGAATTGTTTCTTAAAAGTCTTTCCAACGTCTTCCACTGTAAGTAAGCATGGAAGCGGATTGGGTTCAGTGTAATAATCCGCATTTAATGTCAGTGTACACCGTGCCCTTGTTGTAACCGCATAAGTCTTTGCGTTGAATACACTGCTTTGTACCACACTGGCGCCTTCATCAAGTCCTCCGTGCAAAAAGACTGGTAAAATTACGCCTGCAATAACACCAATAATAACCATGACAACAACCAGTTCTACAAGCGTAAAGCCATTTTTATTCAACGATGGTTCCTTCAGATAATATTTTTTATGCATCGAACCCATCAATAAACGAGATCGTTAATTTAATCATTATTGGGGATTGATACTTTGCATCAACTTTATTAGAGGTACAAACATGGCTATAACAATAAATCCAACAGAACCCCCAAGAAATACAATCATTATAGGCTCTATCAAACTAACCATAGTTTCAACTGCCCTGTCTACTTCTTCATCATAATTATCTGCAATTTTATTAAGCATCTTATCAAGTTCACCCGTTTCCTCTCCTACCTCAATCATATTTATCACTATTTCATCGCATATCCTAGAATTTCTTAATGGTTTTGCAATGCTTTCACCGGTTCTTACACTATCATGGATGCCCTGAACTGCAAAAGCCATAGCGGCATTGCCCGTAGCCTCCCTTACGTTATTAAGGGCTTCAAGTATCGGTACGCCGCTGGAGATTAAAGTCGCCAACGTGCGTGTAAACCTTGAAACACTAGATTTGTTTATAATTACACCCAATATTGGTATTTTAAACTTTGCCCTGTCAATCAATATCTTTATTTTCTTTATTTTATATAATATTTTGTAAAGAATAAAAGCGCCAAATGGTATAGAAGGGATATACATCCAATTAGTTTTCAAAAGGGTGCTAACTGTGATAAGCATCCTGGTTGGAGCCGGTAGTTGCAAATTCATTTCTTCAAATATTTGTGTAAAATTTGGAACTACAAATATCATCAGCCCCATTAAAATACTTATGGAAACAAACATAACCACGGCAGGATATATCGTGGCGCCTATTATTTTCTTTATCAGCCTTTCCATCTTCTCTCGAAATTCAGCCAAGCGCCTTAGGATAATATCCAGAGAACCGCTAACTTCTCCTGCCTTGACAATACTAACATACAATTTGTCAAATATCCTCGTATGGCGGGCAAATGCGTCAGACAGTGTACTGCCGCTCTCAATGTCTTCAACTATTTTTGTTATTGTTTTTTTAAACAGACCTCTCTTCATCTGTTTCTCAAGTATTTTTAAACCCCGTATGATTGGCAGTCCTGCATTCTGAAGCGTTGATAGCTGACGTGTAAATGCAGTAATATCCCTTGATTTTACCTTACCGAAAGAGATTGATATGCCGCTTAATTTCTTGGCAGGCGCCTTTGCGGCAACCGATGCATCGCTTGTTTTTTGGCTAATGCTAATTTCTTTAATACTAACAGGAAAATAACCTAACCCCCTTATTTTTGTAACCGCTTCGCCTTCGCTTGACGCCTCAATCTTGTCCTTTACGGTTTGACCATTTTTATTAACAGCATTATAGGCAAAAAAAGACATATATGTGACCCTACCTGGTAAACCCGGCTGAATTTACAATAAAATATTCTTTTCGATACATGCTTTTTTATAAATAATATGAGTACTTTTGTTTTGCCGCCTGGTTTATTTTGAAATTGTTTCTCTTGTAACTTCTTCTATTGTTGTTAAACCGTTATATAGCGCAATCAACCCACTATCCCTTAAAGTCGTCATTCCACTTCTTTTTGCAGCAGTCCTTATTGCAGAAGTATTGACCTGTTCTATAATTAATTTTCGTATCTCGTCGTTAATAACCAGTATTTCATAAATTCCAATACGTCCTCTATAACCTGTATTATGGCAATTACTACAACCTCTGCCTCTAAATATTTTATTTCCTTTTATATCCCCGCTTGTAAGATTTAAGTCCTTTAAGAATCTATCAGAGGGTTTGTACTCTTCCTTACAAGAACTACATATCTTCCTGACTAATCTCTGGCTTATAACAGCCTCTAACGTAGCAGCGATAAGGTATGGCTTAATACCCATATCTGTTAGACGCGTCAATGCCGTTGGAGAATCGCTTGTGTGCAAGGTACTAAAGACTAAATGTCCTGTTAATGACGCCTGTATTGCAACTCTGGCTGTTTCTTCGTCCCGTATCTCACCAACTAAGATTATATCGGGGTCTTGTCTCAAAATGGTTCTCAAACAATTTGCGAAATCAACACCTATAGACGGATTTACCTGTACCTGAATAAGCCCGTCAATATCATACTCTACAGGGTCTTCTGTGGTAATAATTTTTGTTTCTACATCATTCAAATAGTTTAGAACTGAGTATAAAGTAGTTGTCTTACCACAACCAGTAGGGCCTGTGACAAGTATTATCCCGTTCGGTTTGCTTAATAACTGATATATAAGTTTTAACTCCTCGTTACGAAATCCCAATGTATTCAAATCCAAAGATACTGCAGACTTATTTAATAGACGCATAACGACGCTTTCACCATTTTTCGTGGGAAGGGTGGAAACCCGCACATCTATAGTTGCGCTTGCTACATTTAACTGAATACGTCCATCCTGCGGTAACCGTCGTTCTGAAATATCCATACCTGATATAACTTTTATTCTTGAAACAATAAGAATCCCTGTTTTTATCGGAGGAGAAATCTTCTCGTAAAGCACTCCGTCAATCCTGTATCTTACCCTATATTTATCTTCGCTAGCCTCAAAATGTATATCACTGGCATTTTCCAAGACTGCATCCAAGAACATAAGCCCTACCCATTTTTTTACCGGTGCTGTATCTGCTAATTCTTTAAGCTTATCTATATCAATATAATCTCCCTTTTTCGCTTCAATATAGGGTTCGTCCGCTTTAAATTCTAGTAACAACTGTTTAATAGACTCGTGTTTTTTGGGATAATATTTCTCCAGTGCAGTGGCTATAACATCCTTATGACAAAGAACAGATTTAATATTATGTTTAACTATTAATCTTAAGTCATCCCTTGCCTCAAAATTCAGGGCGTCTTCCTGAACAATTGCAAGCACGCCATCCTTTAAACTTATTGGTATTATTCGATACAACTGCGCAATAGCGGCGGGTATCTGTTCAATTACTTCTCTCAGTATTTCCTTTCCCTCAATATTTACAATCTCTATACCAAGATAATTACTTAATGCCTGTAAAATCTGTTCATTGGTCACATGTTTGAAGCTTACCAGGATATCTCCAAGTAAACCTCCTTTCTGTCTTTGAGTCTCCAGCGCCTCCCGAACCTGTTCTTCTGTAATAAGACCTTGTTCTATTAATATCTGTCCAAAAAGCTTTCTTTTAGCCTGAGTCCCGGAGGATATTTTATCTTTAGGTTCCATAATTAATTTTTAATGATATTTTATTCAAAATTATAAGTCTTCTAATCCAACTACCCTGAATACCTCTTCCAATGTTGTAATTCCTTCCTTTGCTTTTTTCAAACCGTCTTCTTTAAGCGTTGACATACCGTATTTAATGGCGGTTTTTCTAATTTCATCTACAGGAGTCATGCTATATACCATATCCTGTATCGTTTCACTAATATCGAGCATTTCATATACACCCGTTCTGCCATGATAACCTATCTTATTACAACTTTTACAACCATTCCCTTTATAAAAGGTAACATCTTTCAATGTTCCTGCATCGAATCCCATTTTCATTATTTGATCAAGGGTATAATTAACAGGAATTTTACATTCTGTGCATATCATTCTAACTAATCGTTGCGCTACTATACCCTGCAAAGAGGTAGCAACAAGAAACGGTTTTACACCCATATCAATCAGTCTTGTAATAGTAGAGGGCGCATCATTTGTATGAACTGTACTGAAGACAAAGTGCCCCGTTAGCGCAGCGGCAACTGCAGTATTAGCAGTTTCTGTATCCCTTATTTCTCCAACAAGAATAATATCCGGGTCCTGGCGAAGCATTGTCCGTAATACTAAAGGGAAATTTAAACCTATTCTGTCATTTACCTCGCTTTGGTTCACACCTTTAATAACATATTCTATAGGGTCCTCCGCTGTAATAATTTTTACATCGGTTTTATTAAGTTCGTTGATAGCGGCATACAAAGTTGTAGTCTTTCCGCAGCCGGTTGGGCCAGTAATAAGTAATATGCCATTCGGTCTCTTAATTATAGAGTTAAAACGGTCATAATCGTTTTCACTCAAACCTAAATTTCTAAGATTTGTCATCATGGACGACTTTTCAAGGAGACGCATAACAATACTTTCTCCATAAATGGAAGGCAGGCATGATACTCGAATATCAAAATTTTTATCTCTATGTCTGTAACTCATATGACCATCTTGTGGTCTCCTTTTTTCAGAAATATCAATATTCGCAAGTATCTTAATCCTGGAAGTAATTTGGTCTTTAAGTTGTTTAGGCAATGCCTCCACCTCGTGACAAACACCATCAATCCGATATCTTATCCGCAGTCTGTTTGACAGTGGTTCTACGTGAATATCGCTAGCGCGTGCCGCAACCGCCTTGCTAATAACCAGGGACACCAGTTGTATAATAGGCGCATCCTGTTCTGAAATCTCAATCTTTTTCTGAGAACCCTTTAAAGATTTAACTTCTTCTTTATCTACAGTTTCCTGATACTCAAGTTCTTTAAGCAAAGTATCAACGTCCTTGGCAAATTCAACTTTATAATACTTATGGATTGCATTATTTATACTTTCCTGGGCTGCAAGAACACACTTAATGTCAAGATTTAAAATAAACCTAAGATTATCAATAAATTCAATATCTGGAGGTGTGCTTACTGCAATAGTAATAGTATTGTTAATTTTTGAAACAGGTATGATTTTATGTTTTTGAACAAGACTTACTGGTAACGAATCTATTACCTCAGAAGGAATATTAATTTTATCAAGGTCAATTGTGGATAAATTGCAACTTTCAGCAATGGCATCAGAAATTTTCGAATACGTCGAAAAACCCAAATTTATAATTGCATCCTCAAGCCTAATACCCTCCTCCTTTGTTTGAAGTTCTTTAGCCTTGTCCAATTGTTCCTTATTAATAATTCGCTTATTCAATAATACGTTTTCTATATTATTTAGTGATTTATCTTTTTTCATGTTGAATCCAACTGTAACAAAACATTAATATATTAATATGTATTTTGATGAAGAATGAGATTTTGAAAATACTATATAGAATTTACAAATAACCATTTTAACATAAATAATTAATTTATTACTCCCCTTTTGAACAGTATATAAAATCTATTGTACTATTGCAATAATACCTTTAAAAATGAAGTTTTTAAAACAGACAATTGACCAAATAGAGGAGCTTGTAGTAGACCCCGGCTGTAAAATCAGTGCAAAATTTAATTCATTCGCAATACCATCCGGCAGTCTTGGAAGATTAGAGGAATTAGCAACTATTTATGCATCTATTAAGAATGATGTTAATTGTAAAATAAGGCATAAGAAAATATTCACAATAGCAGGCGACCATGGTGTTGCCGAAGAAGGAGTTAGCGCATTTCCCAGAGAAGTTACGAAACAAATGGTGTGTAATTTTACTGGGGGTGGCGCTGCAATTAACGTACTTGCGCGCCATGTTGGCGCAAAAGTAATAGTTGTGGATAGTGGTGTAGCAGCATACATTAAGCCCGAAAACTGTCTGAAAATAAAAAAAATTGGATATGGTACAAAAAATATGACTCTAGGTCCTGCCATGTCAAGAGAAGAAGCAATTCGTTCTATTGAAGCAGGTATAGAATTGATTGAAGAAGAACTCCAGGATGGACTGGATATTGCAGGTATAGGTGATATGGGAATTGCAAATACAACCCCAAGCAGTGCTATTCTTTCTGTACTGGGAGGATACGATGTTTCTGCAGTTACCGGTCGTGGAACAGGTTTAAATGAAGAGTCTTTACAAAAAAAAATTCAAGTAATTGGAAAAGCAATAGATGTTAATAAACCCAATCCCAGTGACCCAATTGATGTATTGGCTAAAGTTGGCGGTTACGAAATCGGTACAATTGCTGGCTTATGTCTTGGCGCTGCACGTTATCATATACCTGTAGTTCTAGACGGTTTCATTTCAACAGCAGGGGCATTAATCGCCAATAAATTAGAACCAAAAGTAAACAAATACATGATCGCTTCTCATCTTTCTGACGAAAAAGGACACAAGATAATGTTGGAGTTACTAAATAAAAAACCATTATTGGAGTTAAATATGCGTCTGGGCGAGGGGACCGGCGCAGCGCTTGGCATTAGCCTAATTGAAGCCGGAGTTAAATTACTAAACGAGATGGCAACATTCAATCAAGCTGGGGTATCCGAACCTTTAAAAAATTGTAATCAATAACCGCATTGTAACTAATTTATATTTGTAGCAGCTCGTCATAATCTACTATTTTTTACGTTTAACAATCAACACCGACATATACCCTCTTCCGCTTCCTTTCAATGATATAATATCACAAGTAAAATAGGCATTTTTTTGCCCAACATACGAGGCAAACAAGGCATTATCAGATAGATTCAATCCTTCAAGTAATTTTATTACCTCATCCAGATTCTTTGCCACCTTCATCATTACAACAGTGTCAAATGTTCCCAATATTGGACGCAACTCGTTAATGTCAGTTGTTACTGGAACAACTGCTAATTTCTCATCTCCAATTAGCATAGGATAATTGGCTACACATGCCGCAGCATTATACGCTGTAATACCCGGAATCGTATGGATAACATCCGACGGCAACATGGTAATCAAATGACGAAGCAGATAAATATATGTACTGAAAATTAACGGGTCTCCAAGTGTCAGATATGCAACATCATAACCAGCCAGTACCTCAGAACGCACCTCTTCCGCAGCCTTAACCCATGCATTACTCAACACAGATTTATCTTTTGTCATGGGATAAACCTGTTCAATCACCCTTTTACCTTTTACATATTCTTTAACAATCTCTAGTGCAATGCTGTCTTCTTTGCTATCTGATTTTGGAACAAAGATACAATCCACCTGCCGAATTGTTCGAATTGCCTTTAACGTGAGGAGTTCCGGGTCGCCGGGACCCAGTCCAATACCGTAAAAATTGCCTGTTTCCATTTTTAAATAATAAAAGTATCTTTAATATTGAATAAAATGGTAATTTACAAATTGATAACACCTATTAGCAAACTATGTTTTTATCAAAATCACAACCACAGCTTTTTGTGTTTTTATGTTCATTGCCCTCGTTAATTCAAACTCACTTATACGTTCACTAGGCATGGAAAGGTTTTCGCATACATACATTTTCCAACCCCTGAGCCCACACTTTACCAATTGTCTGGCAATAACGCAGGGTGTATTTCTCTGGTCTGTTAGTATTCCAACTTTTTTATGTTGCCTGAGCTCTTCAACAAGCCGTTCATATTCATTATCCCTCCCATGCAAACTCACAAAGCAGGCATCATCCCAACTCTCTCCAATAGCCGCAAAGGCAAGCTGAATACTGCTAATCCCTGGAATAATTTTGCATGACTCTCTGCCAAGGGTTTTTACAATCATCTTTGCATAGCTGAAAAAACAAGGGTCACCGCTTACAAGAACTACTACTTGTTTAGTAGCACTCCAATTCGCTATCCTGTCAATCATTGACCTGTAATCCTTCTCCAGGACTATTTTGTGTGCATTATTATCCTGAAAAAGCTGTAACAAACGCCGACTGCCTACAAGGATATCAGCCTTTTTAATATAGTAAAGAGCCTTTGGAGGAATATACGCCTTCAGCCCTGGTCCGCACCCCACAATTATTACTTTGTTTTTATTGCTTCTAACCATGTCTTCGCATTGTTTGAAATTCCCACTATCGAACCTTTCATATCAAACAAAATAACACCTGCTTCAAGTTTGTACCGCAGAAATTCCAGTATCGTACTTTCAATCTTATTTGCTACATCATTTAAAATAAATAAACCACCATAAGCTCTTAAAATCTCAACCATCCCTTCTATAGTAGAACTCCTCTTTAAAGTATCGAGTATTGTAGAAAATCTTGTCCTGCCTACAAAATCTATAAAAATATCATTCGCTGGCTTGGAGACTGAGCTGTGTGTCTGGAAGTCGCCACGCAACAATTTGATAAGTTTACCTGGATGTCCTGCAACTATAATCTTTTTAAAATCCCTTTTCTGTGTCTCAACCAACATAAAACCAACAAAATTACTCATTTGAATAACCTGATCCTTCTGAACGTCAAATAAGTTAAGAATTGAACGTTCTCCTAAACTTCCCGGAACAAGTACGACTGTTTCAAAACCAGACCCTTTTGCAATATCAAGTCCACATAATAACGACGTCTTAAAAGCATCCTCTGACATGGGTCTCACAAGACCAGTAGTGCCGATTATGGAAATCCCACCAATAATTCCAAGTCTTGGATTAAATGTCCTTTTACTCAATTTATTCCCACGAGGAACCGAAACAACCACCCTTACCCCAACGCCTTCACCTGCAACTAATCTTACTGCATTTTCAATCATGCGCCTTGGCACAGGGTTGATTGCTGCTTTGCCAACCGGCACCTGTAATCCAGGCTTTGTAATCCTGCCAACGCCCTCGCCACCATTAATTTCTATTGTATTATTATCATGCCTTTCAACCCGCGCAAAAACCTTACATCCATTTGTTACATCCGGGTCATCTCCTGCATCCTTTTGCACAGCGCATTCAGAAAAACTATCTGACAACCGTTTATGAAGTATTATGAGATTCAGTTTTACACCACCCGGCGTATCAATCTCTACCTCATCTGGAATAGTTCCATTGAATAACCCAATAACAGCAGCCTTTGCAGCCGCAGCAGCACATGTTCCAGTTGTATAACCAAATCTCAAAGTCATAAATAATTATTACAATAATACTACTTTATATTCTCTTAATCATTAGCAACAATTTACACAATCTCTTTCTTTCATGTTATCATAGCCTCTCATGACTCTGCAATTATACGCTTATTTTGTACAATTACCTATTATTTGTTCACCTTATACTCTTTAGCCAGCTTAATAATAGCATTAATAATAGAAACTGCTACTGCGCTTCCGCCTTTTCTATTGGTGTTAGTTATATACGGAATTTGCATCTCTCTCAATGCAGATTTTGACTCAACTGCCCCTACAAAACCAACAGGAATACCTATCACAAGGGCTGGCTGAACCAACCCATTTTTGATTAAGTCAATAAGTTCAAACAATGCAGTCGGGGCGTTGCCAATAACTATAATGCCTTCTTTCATTTCATTTGTAGAATGCTGCATTGCCACACTGGCACGCGTTTTACATAAACGTTTAGACTCATCTATAACTGAACTATCAGCTATCTTGCAAACTACCCTGCCGCCGAATTTTTCTATAGGCCCTTTGCTTATCCCTGCTTTAACCATATTCACATCTGTAACAATACTTTTCCCATTCCTCAGCGCCTGAATACCAGCCTCAACGGCATCTGGATGAAAGAGTAAATTATACGCATATTCAGTATCGCCCGTGGCATGAATTGCGCGCTGTATAATCGATCGGTGCAATTCTGGTACAGACTCTAAATCTACCAACTTATCAATAATATCGAAACTCTCGTCAACTATGGCTTGCGGTTGTTCAATACGTTGTTTGCTACCATATTGACTTTCTATAAGTACTTCATGAATACGATCTGCTGCAATAAGCGCAATACGCTCATCAGCCCCGATGTTATTGGCGTAAATAAATTCTACGTTTGGATATTTCACCTTCTCGTTTTCAAGCATCTCTGGTATATCTTTATAAACATGATTACCTTTAAATAACAATAAAGGCACCACTACAATCCTTTCTATGCCGCACTCCACTGTTTTTTTTACCACCTCATCAAAACCCGGTTTTGCTAATTGCAGGAATGCCGCCGCAACATTATCCCACCTGTTCATTGCACGCAGCATATCAGCAACTTTAAACAATCCATCATTACCGCTGTTTAATTTGCTTCCATGTGAAATCAATATTATTCCAGTCTTCATCTTCTTTCCTTTTTTCGATCAACAACTTTTAATGCAATAAAAAAGCAATTATATTAAGTTGTTTACATTGCTGTACAACATTTCATCCTACCACATGCCCGTATAACTTATTGTGTAATAAATTTAATCTGCCTGTCGTTAAAAATATGATTCAATGGGGTTATTTGTTTGTCGCGTGCAGACCCTGGATTAATTTCAACAACCATTGCGTCTTCCTTATCTGTAGATGCGCGACACAGAATCTCGCCTTTTGTACCCAGAATCTGGCTTGTGCCTATAAATGTGAGTAATTCTTCTGAGCGCTTCTCTATTCCGACACGATTAGCAGTAATGGCAAAAACCCTGTTTTCGATACATCGTGTAACCATCGCCTGTGGACAGTAAGGCAAAATAAGATTCGCAGGATGACAAATAATGTCTGCCCCTTTTAATGCTAAATATCTTGCAACTTCAGGGAAAAACCAGTCAAAGCATATCATCATGCCAACTTTTGCATTCCCAATATCAAATACACCCGGTCCCTTGCTTCCGGGTTCAAACCACTTTTTCTCGTCACGAAATAAATGCAGTTTTCTATAACAACCTATAAACCCATTATGTCCCACTAACACCGCAGAATTATAACAATGTTTATCTTCACGTTCAGCAATGCCTGCAACAATGAAAAGCTTTTTTTCTTTTGCGATGTCTATTAATGCACGTATCGTCTCCCCTTCCGGGATTTTTTCCGCTAATGACAATGTCTCTGATTTTGAAATGAACTGATAACCTGTATTAAACAACTCAGGCAGTACAATGAGGTTTGCATCTAACTTTTTTATTAATGCTACGGTGTTGTCAACATTTTTATCCTTCTTCCCGAAGATAGGCAAGGTCTGTAAAAATCCTACTTTCATCGCATATCGTTTAAGTTAAAAATAAATCGTCTTTCTTTATTTAAAGGACTTACAATCACAAGAACAACCTCTGCGTCTGGCTCGATATAATAGTTTGGGAAATCATATCTGCACACCGCCCTGTAAAGCAAGGGAATCCGTATGCCCAGGCTGGCAGGCTTTGAATTGATATCGTTTTGCTCACTAACAGGTTGAACAGGTTTACCTTTATATATTAAAACTGCATGGTAATCCTTAGTAAAATCGGCAGAATTACCATACAAAACAACCCTGAATGATAAAATATCTTCCGCTTCTAAAAGTAAGCTAATTATTTCTGTATTTGTTAATTTTTTCATGTTCAATGCGGCATTTTTAGCTTCATAAGCCAAGATACTAAATTTTGTATTTAAAGCAGCCCATTCATAACCATCATTTGAAACTGTCATCCACTCACTTAAAAACGTTGTGTAGTCTGCATCCTTGTTCTTCTCGCCGTACTCAACTGCCTGCCTTATTTGTTCGTCACTAGGACCATAATATACGGCATAGCTATTTGGGGGAAATACACAAAATACAAATATAATAAATTGGAATAAAAGCTTTTTTATCATATCTTCCGACACAATTCAAATAGTAAAGTCTCTATCTAAAACAAAATATCCGATCAAAAGGAGATAAATAATTTTGAAAGTAACATTTCTCGGAACAGGCACTTCTCATGGAATACCCATGATTGACTGTAACTGAATCGTATGCAATTCAGACAATCCCAAGAACAAACGGATGCGAACTTCCACAGTTGTAAGCAGTAATGGTTATAATATCCTCATTGATGCCACCCCGGAATTAAGATTGCAATGTATTAAGAACAATATAAGGAGGCTGGATGCCTTGCTGATTACACACTCGCATGCAGACCACATCTTTGGTTTGGATGATATTAGGAGATTCAACATAATCCAGCGAATGGATATACCAATTTTTAGTAATTCTAAGATGCTACAGACAATACAAAAAGTATTTTCATACGCATTAGATAATGAACCATATCCAGCCGGCTTTAAACCTCAATTTTCATTGAATACTATAAGTGATAACTTGAAAATTGGCGACCTTTCAATCACCCCGGTAGAAGCAATGCATAGGAACGAACAGGTATTAGGTTATAGAATTGGAAAACTTGCTTACCTCACGGATGTCAGTAAAATTCCATCAGATTCAATGGAAAAATTAAAGAATCTCGATGTCCTCGTTCTTGGTGCGCTCCGCTATACTCCACATGTAAAGCATTTCAGCGTTGAACAAGCGCTAAGCGTTGTGAAACAACTAAAACCTCAAAAAACATTCTTTGTACACATGTGTCATGATATAGAACATGAAACAGGTAACTGCAGACTTCCACAGGGTGTCAAGTTTGCCTTTGACGGGCTTACGATTGAAATTTAACGATAAACCATTCTTGTTGTGTAAACCATTATTACAACATTATTAATTCCCTGAATGAATCTAGAATATTATCTAGAACGTTCCGTATGGAGTAATTACATATTTCACAGATTGTTGCGCAGTCAAATCAAAGATGTTAATTTCAATGTGATGATAATTCCCTTTTGGTAAGAAGATAAACCCATTGACCGTGTAACATGGAGCTACCTGCTGATCCCTTGACCCGCTACCAACCAATAACGCCTCTCTTGCTCTGCTTGGAGATTTCTTTTTCGTCCTCCCACACTGCCAGTCCGTTATTGTCTGTCAATGACAACTGGAATGCGTATGTAACCTGACGGACGTCGTCTTGCCTATCGCGCTTCTCGATGATCTTGCCGGAAAGCGTGAAATCAGGCATGCGTTGCGGCTCTTTTTTGTCTGTATAAAACTCTTTCTCTTGTTGAATACCCTGTGCCATAGGGTCCTCGGCTATGCCGCCAACCCCCATTGTCGTGGTAGTCAGTGCCTTCCCGCTTTGGTTAAGGGCAACGCGGATCTTTTTTATCAATAGGTCGGTGTCAACCTGCTGTGTGGTATTATTCACGATCCTACTAATGGCGAGCATTGCAGGTTGTATCTGCGTTTTGTCTAATGCACCAGAAGCCAAAAGGGTTTTGATCATGTCTTCGGCGGCGTAAGAGAAATCCTGGATGTTTATATCGGTGGTGACTATGGTGCGTGGGCCTGTGGTTTCAACATACCTTGTGTGCGTGGCACACCCGCCGAATATCAACAATACCGATACAGGTAAAAGAAGTGAATAATACTTTGCTTTCATAATTTTAGTCCTTTCTATTTACTGTTAAAATCCAACCACAGAGCGCACGGAGAAATTCTTTGTGGGTTCATAACCTCTAATCATCTCTCACGTTTTCCATGAATTTTACACGAAAATCCTTTGCGGTTGTTGTTGGGGCAACGGCGGTGATTGACAGGGTTTCCTGTCCCTCAATCTGCCGGGGTATCCATACGGAGGTAGGCGTATCCACCCGCATCCCATTCATATCAAACCATTCAAAGCGATAACTGAAATCCTGCATGGAGTTCTTCTGATTGAGCACCTCGATTTGCACCTGTAAGAATCCACCGGGTGTCATACCTTCATTTAAGCTTATGATACTGACCTTTCTTTTTAAGGTATCGTCGGTAATAACACGTTTGTCGGCAATCACCTGCTTTGTTCCAACTGGAACTGCACGCTCCACGGTATTTACGGTGGTGCACGAGGTGAAAATAAACATTGTGCTTGCAACCAAGCAAGCAGGTAATATTGATTGTGTTATATTTCTCATGGCTTTTATTTAATAAAATTGTTTAAACGAGGGTCATTTCTGAAATCTTCCGGTAAATCCATATCATTTTTTAAATAGTTAATATCTTTAAAACCCTTATCAACTGCTTCTTGGAGGAATTCCATTGCACGTTCTTTGTTTCCTTGTATTGCATAAAAGCACATAAGGTTGTAATATGATGATGGATGAGATGGTATAAGTTGAGTGGCCTTTGTTAGATACTTAAGTGATAAATCAAATTCACGTTGACATAAGTAAGCAGCACCAATATCTGCAGTAGCCTCAAAATTTTCAGGATCAATTTCTAATATTTTTTTACATACTGATACAACAGAATTCCAATCTCTCTTTTTGAAAAAATTACTTCTTTCTATTCCTAATAACACAATTTGTCGTACTTTTGCATCTCCCATTGCAAGAATTCTTTCTCGTTCAAATCTGATAGCTGTATCAAATGGTAATTCTTGCTTATTAGACGATTGAGTATTCTCACTTTGCGCTGATTCATCGGGTTTGGGAATCTCAGGTTTAGATTCCTGCGTTGATGATTCAGATTTGGAGGACTCTGGTTGTGATGGTTGAGCCAGTTGCTCAGTTGCAGTTTCTGGCTTATTCTCCTGAGTTGGCTCGTTAGATTTTACAGGCTCTTGTTGAGGTATCTGATTTGACTCCTCAGATCCGAAAGACTCTGAATGTAATGAGGATGCCGGTTGCTCAGACTTAGAGGGCTCTGGCTGCGCCTCCTGGATTGGCTGTTCTTTTCCCGCAGTCGCAGGCTGTAATGGTTGAATTGTTTGCTCTGCGTGATGTAACTGCTCTGATTTTGCTGGTTCTTGCTGTGGCGCTTCTTTGGGCACGGTAGTTTCAGTGGCAGGAAGAGACGATGATACCACAACGCCTTTTGTTTCATCCTTTAATTTAAATTGGCTTACCAGTAAAGGACTGCCGCGGTTTACAGATTTAACCCATACGACATTAATCAGTCCTTCATTTATGCTCACAGGTAGCTTGTATCCTGAAAACGGGGGTTCCAGCTCAATTTTTCGGTCAGCAGGGGTGGGAAAACGGCAGAAATGGAATTCCTTGGGTAATGTCGTCCATGTCCTCAAATCAGCCTGATTAGTCGCCGCCTGATATATGGCGCCTGCGAGCAATACTGCCAGCCCGGCACCTGTGTTCTTTCTGCCACTGTTTGTCACCCCGGCGTATGTTCCATATGTTATGCCTGCCTTTATTACAGATGCGATAATAGTCTTTGTAATAATAGTGGGCAATTCATTTTTAAATTCGCGGGCAACAACCGCGTCCATGTTAGACAATAAAAAGGCAGCTTCTGTTTTCCCATCGTGAGAAATATTAAATGCTGACAAATAATTGCCATTGTATTTTAGTCTTGGGAACGCCGCACCCATATAAGGCACGCCCGGGACAACCAGAAAAAGTGGGAGGTCTATACGAATTTGTTCCCTTTCGGGCGCCTGACCTGTTTCGATAAATACATATGTGGTAGCAGGTATATTTTGACCGTTAACTACCTGTTGTATGGTTTCCATGTCCTGACGGATATAGTGATTTTCACCAATCATACCAAGTACACGTTCAAATGATTTGCGTGACCGATCAAGGTCTGAACCTCCGGTGGCATGAGTCATAAAATACAGTCCATCAAGATAAACGGTTAAAGGATTCACATACACTGCATACGCCTTAAACAGCCCAAGATCGGCGTAATAATTATCAAACTGATTCTTAAATTTCTGATCGCTGTTGATTCTATCGAGGTCAACATTTAAATTTTGTTTATTACCTTCTTCCTGTGCTTTTTCAATACGTTTGGTATTAATATGAACGGCATCATCCTGGCGTTGAAATGCACGGTTAAATTCAACGCGTGCCTTTTCGGAATCTCCCATCTGCAAATAATTCAGCGCCTTATAGGTGTTCATCATGATCTTATCATATGCAAAACCTTCGTAAGGTAGGGTTGTCAGGTTTGTGACAGTTGCCAGCGCTTCACTGGAGACTTTAATCTTGGCTTTTTCTTCAAATTTGTTTATCTTTTCCTCTGCCTGGTCAAATGCCTTGTTACTATCTTCTAATTGGCCGGCAGCACGGAGGACAGCACCCTGCTCCAGTCGCCAGACAACGGCATCTTTTGAATTACCGCGTTTGTCTGCCTCTTGAGTAATCTGTGTAGCGGCTGCATGGAAGTTGCCTAAATCATAGCTCTGGCTTACTTTCTGGGTTTGCATGGTATAACTAGCGCAACCAGATCCAAGAAAGCCGATAAAGAATACAAGGAATACTACTCGAAGCCACACTTTCTTCCTTTACGACAAAATATTTGTTCCATCTTATCCTCCTGATTATATGATAGATAAACGTTCTTCAGATGTAGCAGAACTACGCTGCTACTCAAGGACTTAATATTACGGAACAAAATATATCTACTACTTCGAGCTTATTCTTTTTCGGTTTTAAAATAGTTAAAGAAACTGCATATTCTTATTTATTATTGTGCCTTTCTCAGGATAGCCTCTTTGTTGATGCCAAAGTCTTCAAAGATTTCTGCCGTGGATGTTTTTGGCAGGACACTGGTAATCTTTACCTTGCCGATCAGGACTTCCTCTCTGCCTAGTGATTCCTTGGTATCCGGGTCAATTAGTTCTTCGCCTACAACGAAGACATTCCAGATTTGTCCAATGGCGATATCCGTACCATCACCCCGATTGATAGTAATTTGCTTTTCTCTCCTGCTAAGCACCTTTGGGGGGAAAATAACGTCTGTTACACGATTTGCAATCTTGCTTGCCATTTCACGTGCAATTGCTACCAGCAGTTCATCGCTTAGTTCGCTATCTCGCGTTGAATACGTTCGATTTTCTGTAAAATCCTTATTGCTGATCTGGAGGTTGGTTGATTCCAGTAGTTTTCCCGTAGTTGAATCGTATATCTTTCCTACGCAGGAAAGCCTTATGACGCGCTTGGTAGCGCTTCTGCCAGTTCCCTGGAACGTAGCGACTTCGTTATAATCCTGAAAATCATCAACAGTCGTAACAAGAAGGTGTTTTACGCCCGATATTTTGAATTGTTGTGCAGATGATTTATCATGAGTTTCTACATTACCGGAGGCAGCATATTCTTGCTCTTTTAGTACATCGCGTAAATCGCTTCGTGCAACTACTTCAAATTTCCTTGCACTATTAAAACGATCTATCAATTGCCCGTCCAACGATTGTATTACACGGTCCATCATGACCCTCTTACCAGTTCGTTCAACACTTTGCACAACCGCAGGCGTAGGTTTGATAGCTGAGACACCTAATGTTTCCTTTTGCGCCCAAACAGACGTTGGAATAAGCAAAGTCAAAACACACACAATAAAGGAAGTTTTACTAGCTGATAATATTTTCATGTTTGATTCATCTTTCTTGTTTAGCGAAATAACTTGAAAATTGAAAACAACCCGCCCTTTTCATCTACTTTAACGTCACCCTTGACATCTAATTTAACATCTCCTTTAACATCTACTTTATATCCGCTTTGCTGCAACATCTGGGCTGCCCCTTCAATTGCTTTTACTGCTGCATCGGTAAGTTTTTCACCATTTTTTAATTTTTGGAGAAATGCAGTATTATCCTTCCACCGCGCATAACCAGCATCGCTCATCTGCAAAGTAACTTTCAGTTTCTGACCTGCCATGACGTTAATTGTTCTATCCCAATCCCTGAAACCCTCACGTGAGAGACGGATTTTACTGAGTCCCGGCGGCGTTCTGAATGTACCTGGAGCGGAGCCTATAACCGTTCCATTAAATTCCACAGTAACATCCAGCAACTGCACTTCTAATTTGTTTTCACCTATTACTACCGTATTGTCTTTTGTCAATCGTACGTCCGGAATGCTTACAGGGAGTTGTGCCAAATCCTGCATGCCACATGCAACGGTGATTTCGACAAGGTCGGGTTTTGTGGGCGGAGGAACAATCTGTTTTTTACTTAAACTTTCCGCAACCTTGATAGAAGCTTCATCTAACAGTTCATTGATCATGTCACTATCTTCAGTATGACTACCTTCCGTAAACCGAGTAGTTTTGCTGACCTTAACAGTATCTGCAACTAAAGATCCGCCTTGTACTGCTTCATGAATCTTGTAACTTACACGCAAATTATGAATGAGATTAATTGTCTTTACCCCATAACCTTCAAAGGCCTTTTTCTCCATACCAAAGGAAGTTATTGAAGCAGCAATAATATAATCCGCTCCCATCATTTGCGCCAACCGCAGGGCAGAACTATTTCTGCTTAATTGCTGGTCTAAATTAACAGGAGGTGCTTCCGGAGCTGAGACTTTTGGCTCTTCTGTGGGAATACCTTTAAAAGAGTCAAAGAACATTTCGCCAATTGCTTGCATCATTTTCAATGCATAGACATCGTCACTCAACTGTTGCTCTAACTTTGACTCCGGTACGTTCGTACCAGAAACCTTCGATTCTACAGTGGAATAATCCTTAAAAGCATTGATCAGCACCTCCCGGCTAAGCACACTGAACCCTTGCTCAGTTACACGGCTGGTAATGAAATCTTCCAGCAAAGGTACTTTGTTATCAAATGCTTTTCCCGCCCGATTATCCACAAAAATAGCTGCCTTGCGTTGTGGTTGGTCGGTTTGCTCTGTTGCTGAAAGGATATTAATAAAAAGGAAGGAAAGTATGAACAATAAAAACGCGTATGTATGCGTAATCAATAAATTATATGCTTTCATACGTGACATGGAAGCAAATATACCTAATATTATGGACAGGAAAGTCAATATCTACATTACGAAGCACAATATAAACACTGGGGATAGGCATGTCAACGGAATTTCCAAATATTTAAAACAAAAACAAATTCTACGGCATGCTTTAAAAATATAATTGCCATCGTTGGTAAATTTTATTATCCTAATGACAATATGAGAAAGTATATTATTATTGGTATCCCGTGCCTCATAGCCGCTATAGCCGCACCAATATATTTTTTTGGTGCCGGTGAAGCAATCCATTACAATACCGTTAAAATTGACAAAGGGGACATTAGTAAATATGTCACGGCAACAGGCACAATAAATCCCGTGCGAACGGTATTAATTGGTAGCCAGGTTTCTGGCCTTATTTCCAAGATATATGTTGATTTTAATTCAACGGTTAAGCCAGGACAAATCCTTGCGCAAATAGACCCTGTTCCCTTTGAGCATCAGGTAAAAAAAGCCGATGCCGCATTAGCTACCGCTGTTGCAACTCTAGAAAAGGCAAAGGTAAACACACAAAATAACTACAGGAATTATCGTCGTTCTAAAAAATTGTATGATAAAAAAATAATATCTATCAATGATCTTGATGAAGTACGAACAACTTACCAGACAAGCCTCGCCGACAAAAAATTAGCAGAAACACAAGTATTACAGGCAAAGGCAACCCTTGAAATCGCAAAAACAGACCTCGAACATACCGTAATTACTTCATCGTTAAATGGTATTGTAATTTCCAGAAATGTTGATGTAGGGCAGACCGTTGCAGCAAGCTTTCAAACCCCCACACTATTCAATATTGCAGAAGACCTTGTACATATGCAGGTCAATACCAATGTTGATGAAGCTGATGTTGGAATGGTAAAGGTAGGACAGACTGCAAAATTTACGGTTGATGCGTTCCCTGACGATATTTTTGAAGGCAATGTTATTGAAATTCGAATAGCGCCGATTATTTTCCAAAACGTTGTAACATATGATACTTTAATTAGTGTAAACAACTCTTCGTTAAAGCTTAAGCCGGGAATGACTGCAAACACATCTATTCTGGTCGCAAAAGTGGGTAATGTCTTAAGAGTACCAAATACCGCTTTGCGGTATACACCTTCTGAAATTCTCAAAAGCGATACGGATACAATACCTTTGGCAGACAAAAAACCTCATGTTAAAAGTCAATCTTCCATATGGATATTGGATAACGGGGGGTTGAAACACGTGCCTGTAAAGCTTGGAATAAGCAATGATAACTTCACTGAAATAATTGAAGGTGATATAAAAGAAGACACTGAAGTTGTAATCTCCGAAATACGCACAAAACCTGAATCAGTAAAAAGTTCGCAAAAAGTCCCATGGCGCCCCCCACGTTATTAAAGTATGCAAAATATCGTTTTACTTGATACGGTCTCCAAGTTTTATTCAATGGGCGAGATTAAAGTTACCGCCCTTAATGGTGTTTCCCTGTCTATTAAAAAAGGAGAATTTATTGCAATAATGGGGGCTTCAGGCTCTGGTAAATCAACCCTGATGAATATATTGGGTTGCCTTGACACACCCTCTATCGGAAAATATTACCTGGAAGGCATAGAAGTTTCACTGTTATCAAAAAACGAACTGGCAGAAATTCGTAATAAAAAACTTGGATTCGTGTTTCAAAATTTTAACCTTTTGAGCCGAACAACTGTACAGGAAAACATCGAACTACCTCTTATTTATAGCAAAAATATATCTAATTCCAATAAAGATAAAATAAATCATATTATGGAAATCCTGGGTCTTGAAAAATTACAACGAAATTATCCAAATCAATTATCAGGCGGACAACAACAGCGTGTTGCTATAGCAAGGGCTATTATAAATAACCCTACTTTACTACTCGCTGATGAACCCACAGGTAATCTGGATAGCGCAACCGGTATAGAAGTTATGAAAATATTCCAGGAACTTAATGAGAAGATAGAGATAACCATTGTGATCATCACACATGAACTTGACATAGCTAAATATGCACACAGGAGAATTATTTTAAAAGATGGCAGGATACTAAGTGACACACATCATCAGCCCCTTGATACCTCTGTACTGCAAACCCCTGGAAATACATTGTAAATCTGTGACTACATGAGCATTTGATTATTTATATGTTTATTAACATTACAATATTTAATAGGTTTTATCGCTATGTCAGTACTCTTTAAAATAGCCTTACGCGCAATTATGAGAAATAAATTGCGTTCATCGTTAACCATACTTGGTATCGTTATCGGTGTTAGCGCAGTAATTGTAATGGTAAGTATAGGACAGGGAGCCAAGGTGACGGTTGAGAAACAACTCGATAGTCTGGGTACAAACGTGCTTATTATTATACCTATCAGCACTGTGCATTCAGCCACGAGAGGCACAACAGGTGGAACTATTACCATGACTGCAGAAGATGCTTTTGCAATAAAAAAAGAATGCGGCGCGGTTAGTTATGTTTCTCCAGGAGTCAGAACCTCAACTCAGGCAGTTTACGGTAATATGAATTGGACAACATACATATCAGGCGTAGGCGCTGAATATCAAATCATTAGAAACTGGCCTCTTGAATCGGGGAGATTTATCAGCGCTCAGGACATAAATACCATGTCAAAGGTTTGCATTCTTGGACAAACTGTATTGACAAACCTCTTCGGCACACTTGACCCGGTTGACAAATGGATTCGTGTAAACAACATACCTTTCAGGGTAATCGGTGTTCTGGCTAGGAAGGGAGAATCTCCAACAGGACAAGACCAAGATGATATTATCTTGATGCCGTATACTACCATACAGAGAAAGATTCTCGGCATTACATATATAGGTATAATTCTTGCTTCATCCACTACTGCAGAAGCAAGATTTGAAGCAATAGAGCAGATTACATCTTTATTAAGACAGCGACATCATTTAAAACCAAACGAGGAAAACGACTTCAGTATTATTAGTCAGATTGAATTCGCATCAACAATTATGGAAACAAGCCATACAATGACTGTTCTTCTCGGCAGTATCGCATTTGTATCTTTAATAGTTGGTGGTATCGGCATCATGAATATCATGTTAGTCTCAACCACTGAAAGAACAAAGGAGATTGGCATCAGGATGGCAGTTGGTGCAAAGGAGAAAGACATACTTTTCCAATTTTTAACAGAAGCAACTGTTTTAAGTTCTATTGGCGGCATAATTGGTGTGATATTCGGCATAATCCTGTCAAAGTTAGTTTCTTATTTTGGCGACTGGCCATCCTTACTATCTCCACCCTCCATAGCCGTTGCCTTTCTCTTTTCAAATATTGTCGGCATATTCTTTGGCTACTATCCCGCAAGAAAGGCTTCACGCCTTAATCCAATTGAGGCACTAAGATATGAGTAAAACAAAAAACACATACATTAGACTCCTTGGATATTTAAGTCCCTACTGGTCTAAAACTATCATTATCTTAATTCTTTCAGCAACAATTTCCTTTATAACTGTATTACCAATACAAATATTAGGAATAGCTGTAGACGAAATTAAAATAACCGATAAATTTCTTAAAAATTCTCATTCTGACAAAACAACTTCTAACAAAACCAATTCATCAAGTCAAAACAACAATATTCCACTTTCTAAACCATTATTAACTGCCTCAAACTATATACATAAACATTGGTTTAATGATAACAATGCTACTATCGTTATATTAGTTTTTCTCGCTATAAGCTTTATATTATTACACGCTGTAAACAGCGGCATATCAATAGCGCATGGTTACATTACCTCTGAATTAGGACAAAGGCTAATTTATGACATGCGCAATCAGCTTTACAACCATATCCAAAGATTCCCTCTCAGCTATTTTGAAAATAATAAAACAGGCGATATCATGAGCAGACTCATGAATGACGTAAACTCGCTTGAACAGGCAATTGTAGGCCCGGTTATTACTTTTATTACAGATATGTTCAAATTCGGCTGGATTCTTTATTTTTGTATAAAACTCGACTTTCAACTCACAATTATTGCGTTAGTAGTGTGCCCATTTATATCACTCTGCACATACAATTTTGGTAAAAGGATAAGAAAAGTCTTCCGTTTGCTGAGAGACAAAACTGCCGATCTTAACGCCCTCATTCAGGATAATATATCAGGCATTAGGGTCATTACAGGTTTTGCAAAAGAAGACGAAGAGATGGAGCGTTTCAGAAATAAAAACCATGCGAATTACTGCCTTTATGTTCGTACACTCCGGCTTGTTTCAACACTCAGACCTATCGTTGACTTCATGACAGAAATTGGAGCAGTGGTAGTCATCTGTTTTGGAGGATATAAGGTATTACAAGGACAGCTTTCTGCCGGAACATTCGTAATATTTTTTCCATATTTACAGATGATGTACGGTCCGATTACTGGGCTAACACGCTTTTACAATCAGATTCAGCGTGCCGTTGCCTCTACAGAACGTATCTTTGAAATACTAGATACACCGTCTGAATTGAAGGATAGCCCGGATGCAATTGATTTACCAACAGTGCACGGAAATATCGGATTCAGACATGTTCATTTCAAGTATAATAATGAAGCCGAAGTTTTAACGGATATAAATATAAATGTATGCCCTGGCCAAATGATTGCCTTGGTTGGACCAAGCGGAAGCGGCAAAACCACCATAACAAAGTTAATCCCGCGATTTTACGACCCAATCAGAGGAGAAATTTTAATAGATGAATTTAACATAAAGGACGTAAAACTCCATTCACTGCGTAAACAAATTGCAATGGTGCTCCAGGAACCATTCCTCTTTAACGATACAATAAAAGCGAATATCAGTTATGCCACGTCCGATGCAACGGATAAAGAAATTGAGGAAGCTGCCCGCACCGCAAATGCGCACGATTTTATCATGGAACTACCTATGGAATACGATTCAATAATAGGAGAACGCGGGGTAAAACTCTCTGGAGGACAAAAACAGCGAATCGCAATTGCCCGTGCAATACTTGCCAATCCAAGAATTCTTATACTGGATGAAGCCACATCGTCTATTGATAGTGAAACGGAGCAGTTAATTCAGAGCGCCATATATCGTTTAATTAAAAACCGAACCACTTTCGTAATAGCACATCGTCTGTCAACTATTTTACATGCCGATTTAATTCTGGTATTGGATAAAGGACGAATTGTAGAAAAGGGCATTCACCATGAACTCCTTGCAAATGGTGGGTTATACAAAAAACTATTCGATATGCAATTCAGGATACAGGAAATGCAAAAACCGGAAATTACCGAAACGGAACTGGAAAATATCGAATTAGTCACAACTCCTGAGCCGTCTGTTGATTTTAATGGATTAGCTAAGCACAATAAATGGTCATAGTGGAATAATTTATTACTTAGTTTCTTAGTAAAAATATTTCTACATTCTCGGCAAAAATACTTCATATGAAGTCAAGTCCTGCATCCCACTAGAAATGAGGTCTTTATTTGTATTATAAAACCAACCCTATAATACACCTTTGGTTCAAAAAGGATCACCATTAAGGGTTGATTATTTTTGAGAATGCAAACAAATAACAACGACTGAAAGAATGAACAACAACTTTAATGAACTTGTAAAAATATGTGGGGATATAAACATTACGCTATTTTTTAATACTTAGCGCCTTTTCAATGGTAAGAATTTTTGCCTCAAGCTTGTTTATACGCTTTGAAAGGTCATGATACACAAAAAACCCCAGAATAAGTATCAGTGCAGTATAAGCAATTATAATATATGTGGAAAAACTAATTGCAGAGGTAGAGGATGGTATATGTTCTACTCTTTGATTGTTGATTTTAAACGGTTGTGTTGTTATATAACTTGGAGGGGGTTGTGTATTATAATTTTTTGATTCTTTTGAAACACTAACTTCTGTCTCTATTTGTTTTAATCCCTCAACCGATGGCTTCTCGTACATCCTCCCTATAACAACCTTTGGCTTTGGTTTAGCTATAACATTATTAACCGAACCCCTGTTTTCGATCTTTGTTTTTGATGTATCTGAAACAATTTTTGCTTCTGCACTTTTAGTTGAAAACAGCCTTTGTTGGTTAACTGTTGTTTGTTGCTTAATCTTTTCTTCTTTTTGCTTTCCTGTACTTAAATGTTCCGGAATAGGTAACTTTTTACCTTCTTTAGTCAGCTTAATCCAGCCCAAAGGATCATTTCCAAGTGCACTATCCTTTCCCATATCTCTTCTCCAAATAACTATATTTTACCTTTTTTTCTCCCGCTGAACTACTTCTTTTGCAAGCGCCATATAATCCTCTGAGCCGTGTGAATATGGCGCATAGGATATAATAGGTTTACCATGACTTGGCGATTCAGAAAGCTTCACATTCTTCCTTATTATAGTATTAAATACCTTGCCTTTAAAATATTCATGTTTCTGAACCTTCTCCACAACCTCCTGGCTGAGGCGCGTCCTGGTTGTGTACATACAAAGGATAATTCCTGTCACTTCCAGATTATGGTTTAACCTTTTCTTAACAACTTCGTAAGTATCCAGCAGTTTAGCCACACCCCACAAGGCAAAAAATTCTGTTTGAACAGGAACAAAAATTTCTTTTACTAACGTCAAAACATTAATAGTCAACAAACCAAGTGACGGAGGACAATCAAAAAGAACATAATCATATCTATCTAATACGTTTCCCAAATATTCTTTTAGTACAGTCTCACGCCCAACCACGCCTACCAGTTCAATCTCAGCGCCTGAGAGGTCAATATTAGAGGGGATAATATCAAGTCCAATCATACCTGTGTGTAAAATTACATCGTTGGGTTTACACTCGCCGCTAATAAGATTATACACGGAATATTTTAGCTTATAGATGTCAATACCCAGATGCACGCTTAAATTTGCCTGAGGGTCCATATCAATGGCAAGTACCTTTTTACCCAGCATTGCAAGGCAGGCACTAAGATTTGCGGTTGTTGTGGTTTTACCTACCCCCCCCTTCTGGTTCAATAATGCAATACTTCTCATACTTTCAATCCTCCCATTATTAAGGTGGATTTGTCATCAAGCTATTTAACGGTACAGCTAAAAAAATCAATTTATTTCAATAAATTATGAAATTTATCAAGTAATTGACGAGATGATATTTTTATATAATATTCCGAAATATTACCTTTGTGTTTATTTACAAAAATATATTCGTATATATCAACAAATTTATGTAATCTGCTTAAATCCTGTCTTTTATAAAATTTGAGATACTAAATTATCTAAACCGAATTAAAAAAGCAAGGTAAATTTGCGGTAATTGGGACAAATATAATTGGGAACAATAGATTTATAATTCGCACATTCAATAATGAAGTGCAACACTTGGGAAAGCAGAAAGGAAAATGCTATCCTAAGTGGTTATGGAAAAACAATACAAACATTTAACCATGGTCGAGAGAGATAAAATA
>Ga0209343_10000485_pt1 | contig 56018 bp, 47 predicted proteins | sample RifCSPlowO2_02_FD_184026 | JGI IMG/M metagenome (GOLD analysis project Ga0209343, IMG submission 184026) | Groundwater microbial communities from Rifle, Colorado - Rifle CSP2_plank lowO2_0.2 (SPAdes) (version 2) | ecosystem: Environmental > Aquatic > Deep subsurface > Groundwater | place...
CGGCGGCATGATGGCCACCTTCGCCGACATGCTCATCCCCTGCGCCGCCATGTACCAGTTCGAGATGGAACGCCGCTTCCTGCCCACCATCAGCCTGCAAATGGACTACATGGGCGCCTCCCCGCTGGGCGCCTGGGTGCAAGGCGAAGGCGACGTCCTCAAAACCACCCGCAACATGCTCTTCGGCCAGGGCCTGGTGACCGCCGACGGTCAACCCGTATTGCGGGTCAGTGGGATCTTCAAAATGGGGCAGTTGATTGGGGACGGCAAGGCGCATGACCCGCTGGGTTTGAAGTAACTCTTGGGTGGTACTTTTGCTATTGTTTTGGCAGCTTCTTGCGTATAGTCTGCGCGGGCTAGAGGCACTTTTGGCTTGAGGATTTGCTACTAAGTTTGAACGAGGCGTAAGGCAAGGTCGCAACGCTGCGCGACCAACTCATGGTCAATTTGCAAGATGTGTTGTTGCGATAAGTTGAGTGCTTGCAACGTTTGTATGACGTACACTGCAGTGCCATGATGCAGGAGATTGTGCCCATGTCCACCACCGAAAAAATCCTCAATGTTCGTCTCCCTATCGAGCTGCATGGCCAGCTGGAGCAACTGGTGCAAGCCACCGGCCGCAGCAAAAGCTTCCTGACTGTGGAGGCTTTGAAAAGCTATGTCAGTCAGGAGCAATGGCAGATCGCGGATATACAGGCCGGCCTGCAAGAGGCTGATCGGGGTGAATTTGCCACGGCTGAAGAAGTACGCGCCGTGTACGCCAAATACGGGCACTGAGCGTGGAGCTTCGCTGGACACGCAAGGCGCTTGAAAATCTGGATCAAATTGCCGCCTATATTGCGCAAGACAACCCCACCCGCGCCAGCTCATTCGTCGGGGAAATCAAGGAAAAAACAGAGTTGCTGGTGTCGTTCCCCGCGCTGGGTCGCCCCGGTCGGGTACCCGGCACCCGTGAACTGGTAGTGCATGAAAACTACGTTGTGCCCTACCGCGTGAAAGGTGACACCGTGCAGATCATCCGTATCCAGCACGTCGCCCGGTTATGGCCCAGGCAGTTTGGATCATGACTCTGCCAACTCCACAGATCTGCCCGCCGCCCGCTGGCTATGCGGGTTGCCGATACCTACCCAATACGGCTTCACGCTGGGACAGGTGAGCAGAGCGAATTTTAAAAATGATTTTTGCTATTGTTTTAATAGCTTCTTGCGCACATTCCACGGGGGCCAAAGGCTGATTTTATATGGAATCGTGATGAAAACCCTTCCCATCCGCCTGACCCCCGGCTAAGACCTGCGCACCGCACTGGAAGCCGCCGTGCAAAGCCAAAACTGCCACGCTGCATTTGTGCTTTCTGGCATCGGCAGCCTGTCCACCGCTGGCCTGCGGTTTGCCGGCCCGGATCAGCCCGAGCGCCTGACGGGCGACCTGGAAATCCTCAGCTTGTCGGGCACGGTAGCGTTTGACGGCGCCAAGAGCAGCTCGCACCTGCACATGGCCCTGAGCACGTCCACCGGTCAGGTGCTGGGCGGGCATGTGGCGGCGGGCTGCATCGTGCGCACCACGGAAGAGGTGCTGCTGGCCCTGCTGACCGAATGGGAGTTTGCACGCGAGCCAGATGCACTGACGGGGTATGACGAGCTGCTGGTGCGGGCGCGGAAGGTGGTCTAGCAGACTGCCCCGGAGTTGTTGTGTTGTCATATGCGGCATGCAATTAACATTCGTTGCTGGCTTTCTGTGATTGGGGTTATATGCTGTATGCATATTGAATACAATGCAAACCATGAGTTCATCTGGCATCAAATCCCGTCTCGGCCACGCGCAGTGGTCGCTCAAGCCTCAAGACTTGGCTATGGCTTTCAAGTTGGTGTGCATGGCAGGGCAAAGGTTGCCCTACGTGGCGCTGGCGCAGGCCATGCAGATGTCGCAATTTGAAGCCCACGCCTGCATGGCGCGCCTGAGCGGTGCGCGGCTTTTAACCGAAATCAATGACGCGCCCGCACTGGTAATGGCCGCATTCCGGCCCCTGGTGTTGCATGGCGCTGCTTACTTTTTCCCGGCAGTGCGCGGTGAGATCACCATGGGTTTCCCCACTGCATATGGTGTGGAGCCCCTCAAGTCCAAGGTGTTATTTACAGATGAGATGCCGCCCGTGTGGCCGCATGCCGACGGCCCGGTGCGCGGCAGTGCGCTGCTGCCGCTGTACCCCAAGCTGCCTTTGGCTGCCTTAGCGGATCAGCCCTTCTATGAGTTGCTCGCTTTGTTTGATGCCTTGCGCATAGGCCAGGCGCGCGAGCGTGAAATGGCCCGCAAATTTTTGGAAGAAAGGCTGAGTTGATGGCTGCACTGAATAACCCGAATCTCGCCATTCTGGAACTGGTGGCGAAAGCCCTTGGCCCCGTGTGTGACAGTGTGATTTTTGTGGGCGGTTGCGCCACTGGCCTGCTGCTCACGCTGGAGCGGCCAGACCGTATCCGCATCACCGAAGACGTGGATATCGTGGCCCAGGCGCTCACGGTGCACGACTACCACGCGATAGAGAAGCAAGTCAGGGCCCAGGGTTTCAGCAATGACATGCGCCCCGATGCGCCCATTTGCCGGTGGGTCTACCAAAACGTCACCCTTGATTTGATGCCCACGGTGAAAGACATTTTGGGCTTTGCCAATCGCTGGTATCCCTTGGCCCTGCAGACTGCGGAACAAGTCACCTTGCCCAGTGGCGTGCACATCAAACTCATCACGGCGCCGGTGTTCATCGGCACCAAGTTGGAAGCATTCAAAGACCGGGGCAGGCATGCCAACGGCAAACCTGATTATTTGGGCAGCCATGACATGGAAGACATCATTACTGTGGCCGACCGGCGTCCTGAGTTGTTTGCCGAGTGCAGCGCCGCAGCACCTGAGTTGCGCGCCTACTTGGGCACGGAATTTTCAGCTCTGTTTTCCGACCCCGAGTTTGAACAAGCCTTGTCCGGCCACTTGCCAGGCGACTCCTTCAGTCAGCAGCGGGCAAAACCCTTGGCTAAAACCTTACGCGAACTGTCAAAGCTTTCAACATGAACAGCGACCTCCAATCCCTAACCCAGTCCCTGCGTGACTTCGCCCAGGTGCGCGATTGGGAGCAGTTTCACTCTCCCAAAAACCTGGCCTCGGCTTTGTCGGTGGAGGCAGCGGAATTGCTGGAGCATTTCCAGTGGATGACGGAAGCGCAAAGCCGCAAGCTGGATGCTGACAAGACGGCGCAGGTGGCCGCCGAAGCGGCCGACGTATTGCTGTACCTGCTGCAGCTCTGCGACAAGCTGGGTATCGACTTGGCCGCAGCAGCGCGCGCCAAGCTGCTGGTCAACGCTGAGAAATACCCCGTTGCGCTGGCGCAGGGGTCCAGCAAAAAGTACACGGAGTTGTAGTTGCAATCAAGTCGCTATGCTTTTCATAGCTGCTTACGCAATGAATACGGGGGCTGGAGGCCTATTGCGCAGTGATTCGAGCTGCCGCAGCACGCAGTTTGTCCTTCTTGCTGGGACGTTTGCCCTTGATGCCGCCATTGCCGGGGGCGGGCGGCACCTCGGTTTCGGTGGGTTCAAAGCCGGGCACATGCTCCAGGGGCAGGGCCAGGCCGTGGCGTTTTTCGATGAGGTGGAAGTGGGCTTCGGTGTCGGCGCTGACAAAGTTGACCGCCAGACCGCTTTCCCCGGCGCGGCCGGTGCGGCCGATGCGGTGGGTGTAGTCCACCGCAGAGCGGGGCAGGTCGTAGTTCACCACCACGGGCAGTTGGGCGATGTCGATGCCCCGGGCGGCCAAGTCGGTGGCGATGACCACGGTGACGCGGGAGGCCTTGAAGTCCATGAGTACCTGGTTGCGCTTGCCCTGGCTGAGCACGCCATGGAAGGGTTCGGCGTGGATATCGGCCTTGCGCAGCTTGTCGGCCACGATTTCGGCAGCGTGTTTGGTGGCAACAAACATCAAGACACGGCTCCAGGCGTTGTCCTGGATCAGGTGGCGCAGCAACTGGGTGCGTCGGCTGGGGTCCACGGCAATGGCGCGTTGCTGGATGTCGGGCGCGTCTTGCGGGTTGGGCAGCACGTCCACCCGCACCGGGTCGTGCAGCAGGGTGTTGGCCAGCGCCTGCACCGATTGCGGAAAGGTGGCTGAGAAAAACAGGTTTTGCCGCTGGGCGGGCAGCAGCGCCAGGATGCGCTCGATTTCTTCGGCAAAGCCCAGGTCCAAGAGCCGGTCGGCTTCGTCCAGCACCAGGGTTTTGACGTCCGACAGGGTGAGCGCGTTGTGGTCTATCAAGTCCAGCAAGCGCCCTGGGGTGGCGACCATGATGTCGGTGCCGCCGCGCAGGCCCATCATTTGCGGGTTGATGGAGACCCCGCCAAACACGGTGGTGACCTTCATGGCCTGGGGCAGCAGGGTGGCCAGATTGCGGATTTCGTCGCCAACCTGGGCCGCCAGTTCCCGCGTGGGCACCAGAATCAGCGCGAGCACCCGCCGGGGGCTGTACAGCGTGCTTTGCTCCAGTTGTTGCAGCAGGGGTAGGGCGAAGGCCAGGGTCTTGCCCGAGCCGGTTTGCGCCGAGCCCAGCACATCGCGCCCTTGCAGCACGGGCGGGATGGCCAGCGTTTGGATGGGGGTGGGCGCGGCATAGGCTTTGGTGCTGACGGCGCGCAGGAGCGCAGGGGATAAACCCAGGGAAGAAAATGGCATGGAGATAGGCGCAAGGGCGCTTGGTAAGAGGGGGAACTGCGGTCCAAACCGCAGTTCCAAGGAGCCCAGTTTACGCGGGACTGGAAACGGCCCACTCTTTGGTCACGGTGCCCGCGCTGTTCACACTCTCCAATCGCACCCCAAACCCCCATAAACGGGCCGCGTGTCTGAGCACTTCAAGAGTGCTTTCGCCCAGCGGGCGGTCCTGGTACTGGCTGTGCCGCAGGGTGAGGGTGCGGTCGCCGCGCAGGTTCACGTCCCACACCTGGATGTTGGGTTCGCGGGTGCCCAGGTCGTACTGCAGCGACAGGGATTGGCGGATGCGCTGGTAGCCGGCGTCGTCGTGGATGGCGGACACTTCCAGTTCGCTCTTTTTCTCGTCGTCATGGATGGCAAACAGGTGCATGTCGCGCATGAGTTTGGGCGAGAGAAATTGGCCAATAAAGCTCTCGTCCTTGAAGTTGCGCATGGCATGGTGCAGCGTGGGCAGCCAGGGCGCGCCCGCAATGTCGGGGAACCAGGCGCGGTCTTCTTCGGTGGGGGCATCGCAAATGCGCTTGATGTCGGTGTACATCGAAAAACCCAGCGCATAGGGGTTGATCCCGCTGTAGGCCCGGTGGTCCACGGGGGGCTGGTAGATGACGTTGGTGTGGGAGGTCATCCACTCCAGCATCACGCCGTCGCTCAGGTGGCCATCGTCGTACAGGGTGTTGAGCAGCTTGTGGTGCCAAAAGGTGGCCCAGCCTTCGTTCATGACCTGGGTTTGGCGCTGCGGGTAGAAGTACTGCGAGATTTTGCGCACAATGCGCACAATTTCCCGCTGCCAGGGCCGCAGCAGCGGGGCATTTTTTTCGATGAAGTAGAGCAGGTTTTCCTGGGGTTCCACGGGGAAGCGATCGGCCTTCAATGTCTGGTCGGCCACCCCTTCTTTGACCGGCACGGTACGCCACAGGTCATTGATCTGCTGCTGCGCATGGGCCTCGCGCTCTTTGCGTTCCTTGACCTCCTGGGCCAGGCTGCGCCGGCTGGGGCGGCGGTAGCGGTCCACGCCGTAGCTGGCCAAGGCATGGCAGGAGTCCAGAAAGGTCTCCATATCCTCCATGCCGTAGCGTTCTTCACATTCCGCCACGTAGTTTCTGGCGTAGACCAGGTAGTCGATGATGCTGGATGCATCGGTCCACATGCGAAACAGGTAGTTGCCCTTGAAAAAACTGTTGTGGCCGTAGGCCGCGTGCGCAATCACCAGGGCCTGCATGGCGGTGGTGTTTTCCTCCATCAGGTAGGCGATACAGGGGTTGGAGTTGATGACGATTTCATAGGCCAGGCCCATGTGGCCCCGGCGGTATTTTTTTTCGGTGCTGATGAATTCCTTGCCGTAGCTCCAGTGGCGGTAGTTGATGGGCATGCCGACCGAGGCATAGGCATCCATCATTTGCTCGGCGGTGATGATTTCCAGCTGGTTGGGGTAGGTGTCCAGGCCAAAACGCTCCGCGGTCTGGCGGATCACGTCGTGGTATTGGTCAATGAGTTCAAAGGTCCAGTCGCTGGGGTCAGGCAACGGGGTGGTGGCGCGCGGTGGCGCGGGCAGTGGCGCCTGCAAGATGGTGTTGGGCCGCCGGTCTCCGGTGGGCGGAACCTGCTTGAGGTTCTCCCATTGACGCCGCTCCAAAATGGGGTGTTTGCCAGGGTTCATGTGGGGGCCCCTTCCTTCTTGAAGAGGTCACGAAACACCGGGTAGATCTGCGATGCTTCCGTGGCCTTGCGAATGGCAAAGTTGGCGTGTTTGCTTTGCAGCTGGACGTATTCCCGCCAGAGGTTTTGCTCTTCTTCGGCCACTTGCACATAGGCAAAGTAGCGCACCAGCGGTAGCAATTTGTCGGACAAAACCTCGGTGCAGCGGGCGCTGTCGTCGGAAAAGTTGTCGCCGTCACTGGCCTGCGCACCGTAGATATTCCAGTCGCCATGCGGGTAGCGGGCCTGGATGATCTGGTGCATCAGCACCAGCGCGCTGCTGACCACGGTGCCGCCGGTCTCGGTGGCGTGAAAAAACGTGTCTTCGTCGACCTCTTGCGCCTGGGTGTGGTGGCGTATGAAGACGATGTCGATCTTTTCATAGTGCCGCGTCAAGAACAGGTAGAGCAGGGTAAAGAAGCGCTTGGACAGGTCTTTGCGCTCCTGGTCCATGGAGCCCGATACGTCCATCAGACAAAACATGACCGCTTTGCTGGTGGGCACAGGCACCCGCACGCGGTTGCGAAAGTACAGGTCAATGGGGTCCAAAAACGGAATTTTGCTCAGGCGTCTCTTCAACTCCAGAATTTCACGCTCCAGCGCCACAATTTCCGTTTCACGTCCCTTTGGAAATCGTTTGAATTCGGCCAGCAAGGCTTCTTTTTCCACCAGCGCGTTGCGTGAGGATGTGCCCATGGCAATGCGCCGTCCCAGGGCTCCGCGCATGGAGCGCACGATGTGCAGGTTGTTGGGCGTGCCATCGTGGGAGTAACCGGCGCGGTGGCTTTTCCATTCGGGGTTGTCCCCAATCTGGGTGCGCAGCAGGTGGGGCAAGGCCAGGTCTTCAAAGAAGATTTGCATGAACTCTTCTTTGCTCAGGGTGAAAGTGAAGTCGTCTTCTCCCTCCCCCGTGTCGCTGGCTTGGCTGCCACGCCCTCCGGCCCCGCCCTTGGGTCGGGCGATGCGGTCACCGCGCACATAGTCTTTGTTGCCGGGGTGCACGGTATCGCGAATGCCGCCTTTGCCGTGGTGAAACACCGGCTCCCCAATGTCTTTTTTGGGAATGGTGATGTTTTCGGCCTGCTCCATGTTGCGGATGCCCCGGCCCGAGACTGCTTTGCGCACCGCCTCGCCAATTTGGTCTTTGTAGCGGCGCAAAAAGCGTTCGCGGTTTCCTATGGACTTGTTCTTGCCCGATAGGCGGCGGTCAATGATCTGAAGGGCCATGGTGATCCTCCATCAGTGATGGAAAGCAGCAGCGCGTCCCGGCGCCTTTAAGAACTCTTGCGTACGCGTAAGTACCATTCGCACAGCAAACGCACCTGTTTGGCGGTGTAACCTTTGGCCACCATGCGGGTGACAAAGTCTTCGTGCTTTTTCGCTTCATCGACGCTGGCCTTGGCATTGAAACTGATCACGGGCAAAAGTTCTTCGGTGTTGGAGAACATCTTTTTCTCAATGACCAGCCGCAGTTTTTCATAGCTGGTCCAACTCGGGTTTTTGCCCTGGTTGTTGGCACGGGCCCGCAACACAAAATTGACGATTTCGTTGCGGAAGTCTTTCGGGTTGGCAATGCCCGCCGGTTTTTCGATTTTTTCCAGCTCGGCGTTCAGGGCAGAGCGGTCGAAAGACTCACCGGTGTCGGTGTCGCGGTACTCGTTGTCCTGGATCCAGTAGTCGGCATAGGTGACATAGCGGTCAAAGATGTTTTGCCCGTACTCGCTGTAGCTTTCCAGGTAGGCGGTCTGGATTTCCTTGCCGATGAACTCGGCATACCGGGGCGCCAGGTATTCTTTGATGAACCCGGTGTACTTGGTTTCGAGTTCGGCGGGGAACTGCTCGCGTTCAATCTGCTGCTCCAGCACGTACATCAGGTGCACGGGGTTGGCGGCCACTTCGGAGCTGTCGAAGTTAAAGACCTTGGAGAGGATCTTGAACGCAAACCGGGTGGACACGCCGCTCATGCCTTCGTCCACGCCTGCGTAGTCCCGGTACTCCTGGTAGCTCTTGGCGCGTGGATCGGTGTCTTTGAGGCTTTCGCCGTCGTAGACCTGCATTTTGCTGTACAGGCTGGAGTTTTCCGGCTCTTTGAGGCGTGTGAGGATGGAGAACTGGCTCATCATCTTGAGTGTTCCGGGGGCGCATTTGGCTTCGCCCAAGGAAGACTCGCGGATGAGTTTTTCGTAGATCTTGACCTCTTCGCGCACGCTCAGGCAGTAAGGCACCTTGACGATGTAAATGCGGTCCAAAAACGCTTCGTTGTTTTTGTTGTTGCGGAAAGTCTTCCATTCACTTTCGTTACTGTGCGCCAGCACGATGCCGTCAAACGGGATGGCGCCAAAGCCCTCGGTGCCCTTGAAATTGCCTTCCTGGGTTGCGGTCAGCAAGGGGTGCAGCACCTTGATGGGGGCCTTGAACATTTCCACGAATTCCAGCATGCCCTGGTTGGCCAGACACAGGCCGCCCGAGTAGCTGTAGGCGTCGGGGTCGTCCTGGGCGTAGCTTTCCAGTTTGCGGATGTCCACCTTGCCCACCAGCGAACTGATGTCCTGGTTGTTTTCGTCGCCCGGCTCGGTTTTGGCCAAGCCGATTTGTTTCAGGATGCTGGGATAGCGCTTGACCACCCTGAACTGGCGGATATCACCACCAAACTCGTCCAGACGCTTGACCGCCCAGGGCGACAAAATGCGTTTCAGGTAACGGCTGGGGATGCCAAAGTTTTCCTGCAGGATGGGGCCATCTTCGATCGCGTCAAACAAGGCCAGGGGGGTCTCGTTGACGGGGGAACCTTTGATGGCATAAAACGGCACCTGTTGCATCAGGTATTTGAGGCGCTCGGCAATCGAACTCTTGCCGCCACCGACCGGGCCCAACAGGTAAAGAATCTGTTTGCGCTCTTCCAAGCCCTGCGCGGAATGGCGGAAGTAGCTGACAACCTGCTCAATCGCATCCTCCATACCGTAAAACTCGGCAAAGGCAGGGTAACGTTTGATCACCTTGTTGGCGAACAGGCGGGACAAGCGCGGGTCGTTGCGGGTATCCACCAACTCGGGCTCACCGATGGCACTCAACATGCGTTCGGAAGCTGTTGCGTAGGCCAAAGGACTGCGCTTGCACTCCGCAAGGTAGTCGTCGATGGAAAGTTCCTCTTCGCGGCTGCGTGCATAGCGGGCGACGAAGTTGCCAATTGCGTCCATAGAGCCTCCTACTTCAGTAAGGTGTTACCACGAAAATAACGACACTTTGTGTATTAGGTACAGGTAACTAATGATAGGTTCAATTAAAGTTTTGCGCGCATTTCTTGGCGGAAAAAAGCGCAGGGAAAACCATTCTTTTGTAAAGATCTACACCAGGGGAATAAAGCGCCGCGCACATTGATAGATTGCAACACAAAAACATATCCGTCGCATAATCGTGCGCTTTTCCATCACGCCCGTCGGGGGTGATACCAGACTGGCTTTAAGGACACCGTGAAAAAAACATTCAAACTCAATATCGAAGGCAAAAACCGCGACCGCGTGCTGGACGCCACCAAGCACGAGATTCGCAAATACGTTAAGCGTCAACGGCGCGTGCCTCTGCCTGCAGGCGTGGACTACTGGGATTTCGATTGCAGGTTTGGCACGGGTGCAGAAAACGCCGAAGTGGTGCATTTCGCAACCATCACCGCGCTGATCGATGCCGTGGCAACGGGCGGTGGAGATGCGTTTTATCTGGAGTTGTTGGCCAAAAACGGTTACCGCCAGGCCAAAGAGCCCAGCGTGCTGGAAGCCAATCTGGGCTAAGACGGCATCAGGCCCAGCGCGTGGTAGACCTGAATGGCCGCCCACGCATCGTTGCCGGAGTAAATAATCTGGCTATCTGTCAATTGCCGGTTGGACCAGTTGGAGGTGGTGGCCTTTCTGGACTTCAGAAAGCGGCGTTTGAACACCACTGCCACAGCGCCGCGCACACCCAACTCCCGTCCGTAGCCTTTTTCTTTAAAAATTACATTCAGATCCAGCACATTTTTGGGGTGAACGCCCAAGGTGCGCTTGATCTGCACATGGTCTCCGGCCAGTCCAAACCCGACTTTCAGCAGGCGGCTTGACTCCAGCAGCTCGGACGCAGCTTCCCGGCAGGCCGGATCGTGCAGTTGAAAGACGTAGGCTTGGTTCAAGGTGGAAAATTGCACCACGTGGGGGCCCGCAGAGACTTCATCTTTGGCAAATGTGGGCTTGGATTCGGTATCAAACCCCAACACAGTGCAGGCATGGAGTGCTTCAAATGCCTTTTGCGCCTGCTGGGGGCTGCAGATGACCGCAATGCGGTCCAGTCCAAGCCGGGTCAGGGGTTCAAGTCCGGCAATTTGATCTTTGGTGGGGGTAGGAATTCGGTGCATTGCCTACAGCTTAGACGATATTGAGCGGCTGAGTTTGAGGGCTTCGAACCAGTGCACACTCGCAATCCCTAACACGCAGGCGGCCAGAAGGGTGCTTGGGGGAAGGGGGGCAAAGTAGAACAGGCGCGCCAGCGGTGGCAGGTAAATGGCCATGCCCATGTGTCCCAGCGTCAGGCCGGAGACCACCCGCAGCATTCGGTTGGGTGTCCACAGTGAAGCCCACAAAGAGGCTTGGTGTGAGCGGTTGGAGAAAATCAGCGCCAGATTGCCGGTGACCAGCGTTGCGAAGGCGAACGCACGGGCGAGGTTTTCGGGGAAGTGTGAAACACCCCAGGCATATGCCGCAGCCACGACCAACAACACGCCAAGGCCTTGCAGCAGCGCAAAAGTCAGCGGCATGCCTCCAAAGAGCCGGGCATTGGCGTCACGCGGTGGACGTTGCATGATGTTTGCCTCGGAGGGTTCGTTTTCGAACACCATGGAGCAAGCAGGGCCAACCACCAGCTCCAAAAATGCAATATGCAGGGGAAAGAGCGCCGCAGGCCAGCCCATGAGCACCGGTAGCAAGGCCATTCCAGCAATGGGCACATGCACCGCCAGTATGTAAGACATGGACTTGCGCAGGTTGTCAAAAATGCGCCGACCCAGGCGCACTGCCCGGACAATGGAGGCAAAGTTGTCGTCTAACAGCACCAGGGCGGCAGCTTCACGGGCCACGTCAGAGCCACGCCCTCCCATGGCGACCCCCACATGCGCGGCTTTTAGCGCGGGGGCGTCGTTCACTCCATCGCCGGTCATAGCTACGATGTCACCGTTGGCTTTTAAAGCTTGCACAATGCGCAGCTTTTGGTCGGGAACCACGCGCGCGCACACACTTACCGTGCGCATTCGCTGTTGCAACTCCGCATCGCTAAGTGCCGCCAGTTCATCGCCCGTCAATATCTGGTGGGGCTGTGCGCAGTCCAGATGGGCCTGGATTGCGATGGCCTGTGCGGTGGCGGGGTAGTCGCCGGTAATCATCACCACCCGGATACCTGCAGAGTGACACTGGACCACGGCTTGCGGAATTTCCGGGCGCAATGGATCTGCCAAGCCCAGCAAGCCGATGAATTCAAACGCAAAGTCATGTTCTATTTCAGGCCAGGAATTGCCTGCAAACCGTGCCTTGGCAACCCCCAGCACGCGTAACCCCTTGGCGGCCATGGCCTCCACCGCCGTGGCGATGCGCGCCTGTATCCCCGTGCTCAGGTGGCAAAGGTCGACAATGGCTTCGGGGGCTCCCTTGGCGGCAACCACATGGGCGTCAGCGTCCACGGCCTGCCATACGTGCGACATGGCTCGCAACTGGGGTGTCAATCCATACTCACGCACCAAAGTCCAGTCGCGGTGCAGGTGCTCGGTACCTTCCAGAAAATATTGCCCCAAGCGGTGGAATGCTTTTTCCATAGGGTCAAAGGGGGCCACCATGCTGGCCAGAATGGAGTACTCGACCAGACTATGAAAGGTTTCCGGTAACTCGGACGGGGTTGCGTAGTCGATGAGCAGGCTTTCCCCCAGAGCGGTACGGCTGTCCAGGGTATAGAGTTCCACCACGGTCATGCGGTTTTCCGTGAGCGTGCCGGTTTTGTCCACACACAACACAGTAGTCGCACCCAGGGTCTCAATCGCGGCAATGCGCCGTGTCAGGACATTTTGCTTGGACAAGCGCCAGGCGCCCAGTGCCGGCAGCACGGTCAATACCACGGTGAACTCTTGTGGCAATAAGGCCATTGCCAGCGCAATGCCTGCCAACAGGGCTCCAAGCCAGTCGCCTCGCAGAAGGCCGTACGCCAGAACCAGCATCATGCTTGCGCCCACGGCAATCAGCGCCAGTACTTGAACCAGGCGGGCTGTTTGCTTTTTGAGGGGCGAACGTTCATTGGACAGGGTTTCCAGCGCCGTTCCAATACGGCCCATTTCGCTATGGCGCCCGGTGGCATTCACCCGTGCAATGCCGTGTCCATGCACCAACAAAGTGCCAGAAAACAATGTTGCGGCGCGATCCCCGCCGGGGCCGGGGCTGGGGCCGGGGCTTGTAGTGGGTGTGGTGGCCGCGTTTGCCATTTTGGGGACGGGGACAGCCTCGCCCGTCAACAAGGATTCGTCCACTTGGATGTCGGTGCCACTGACCAATATGGCGTCTGCGGCGATACGGTCGCCTTCTGCCACCAGCAGGATGTCACCACACACGACGTCGCTTCCTGCGATGTATTGCGGTTGTCCGTCACGCAACACCCGCGCCCGCGGGCTGGCGAGTTGGCGCAGGGCCGCCATGGCGCGCGCAGTTTTGCCCTCCTGGTACAGCGTTAAAGCCATCACAACCAACACCAAACCGAACAAAATCACGCCTTCTTGCAAGTCGCCCAATGCCAGGTAGAGCAAACCAGCAACCAGCAGCAGCACGAACATGGGCTCTTGCAGCGTTTCTCGGACAAGGGTGCGCAGCATTTGCCTCTGCTCATCTGGCAGCGCATTGGGACCATCAGTGCGCAGGCGTTGTGCCGCTTGGGCTGCGCTCAGCCCTTCGCCGATGTTCAGCTTCTCACGAGGCGTCGGTAAAACCATTGTTTACCTCCTTCGACCATGAGCAAGTAGGCAGCCAGCAATGCCAATAACAGACCAAAGAAGGACAAGGGCAGGGGGGCAAAACCCAAATACGGCGCCAAGGCGGTGAAGGGAAGCACCATGGCGGTGAGTACGACGCCCAAAGAGGTCAGTACAAGCCAGCGGTTCGGATGGCTGTGCAAGGGGTTGCGGCGGGTCCGGATCACAAAAATAACCAGCACCTGGGTGGCAATCGATTCCACAAACCAGCCCGTACGAAACAAGGGTTCATTGGCGCTAAAGAGCAGGATCAAACAATAGAAAGTCAGAAAGTCGAACAAGGAGCTGATGGGGCCAATGGTGAGCATGAAGTTCCGGATAAAGGACATATCCCAGCGCCGCGGATTGGCCAGATCTTCGGGGTCCACATTGTCCATAGGCAAGGTGATTTCAGATATGTCATACAGCAAATTGTTGAGCAAAATCTGCAATGGCAGCATGGGCAAAAAGGGCAAGAACAGGGTCGCCGCAGCCATGCTGAACATATTGCCAAAATTGGAACTGGTGGCCATCATGATGTACTTCATCACGTTGCCAAAGGTCCGACGCCCCTCCAAAATCCCCTGGTGCAGCACCATCAGGTCGTTTTCCAGCAAGACCATGGCAGCGGCCTGTTTGGCGACATCTACCGCGCCTTCAACCGATATGCCTACGTCGGCGGTGTGCAGTGAAGGGGCGTCGTTGATGCCGTCGCCCAGGTAGCCCACGACATGGCCGCGTGCTTTCAACGCCAGAATGATGCGATTTTTTTGGGAAGGATTTACCCGGCAAAACAGGTTCACGCTTTCCACCCGTGCACGCAGCGCGTCATCATTCATGGCCGCAATCTCGATACCAGTCAACATACCTTCGATGACCACGCCCAACTGGTTGCACACATGGCGTGTGACCAACTCGTTGTCGCCCGTCACAATCTTCACAGCCACGCCGCTGGTGGCCATCGCCTGAAGCGCCTGGCCTGCGCTGGCTTTCGGGGGATCCAAAAATGCGGCAAACCCCGCAAACACCAGTTCGCTTTCGTCCGAAACCACAGCGTGGGGGTGGTCAATGGGCACGTCCCGCCAGGCAATGCCCAACACGCGAAAACCTCCTTGTCCCAGTTGGTCGAACAGTTGCTCTATGCGCAGCTTTGCCGCATTGTCCAATGAGACGGTGTCACCATTGCCGCTCTGGTAGTGGGTGCACAAGCTCAGTACATCTTCGGGCGCACCCTTGACAACCAGGCGGCGCGCATTCGCACGCTCGACCAGTACCGACACACGGCGACGTTCGAAATCAAAGGGGACTTCGTCGATCTTGCTCCAGTCGGAGATATCTATGTCTTCATGCGCAAGAATGGCATCGTCCATCGGGCTTTTCAGGCCGCTTTCGAAGTAGCTGTTGAGATAGGCAAGTGCCAGCACATGGGCGTTGTCCAGTCCATTGGCATCCACATGGCGTTCCAGGCGAATCTTCGCCTCGGTCAGGGTTCCTGTTTTGTCGGTGCACAAAACATCCATGGCGCCCATGTCTTGTATGGCGGATGGGCGCTTGACAATCACTTTCAAGGCGGCCATACGCAGGGCGCCACGCGTTAATGTGACGGAGACCACCATCGGCAACAGTTCGGGCGTCAGCCCGACTGCAAGTGCAATGGCGAAAAGAAAGGAGTCGAGCAGTGACCGATGTAAGGCGACGTTGACTAACAGCGTAAACAGCACCAACATCAGCGTTAAGCGCATGATCAGCATGCCGAAATGGCGGGTGCCAATCTCAAATGCGGTGGGTGGCGCCTGCTCTGCCAGGCTCACCGCGATTTGACCCAGTGCAGTTTCACCTCCGGTGCGGCCAATTTGCACTTGAGCAGATCCGCTGACCACCGAGCTACCCATGAAGACGGTGTCTGCGGACTCCAGATCCCAGTCCATTCGGGCCGGGTCGGGTGCATTGATTTGCCGCTGGACGGACAGTCTTTTTTCGACCGGAAAAGGCTCACCAGTCAGTTGTGCCTGGTTGACAAAAAAATCATTGGCTTGCACCAGGCGGCCATCTGCTGGCACCAGATTGCCAGCAGACAGGAGCACTACGTCACCGGGAACGAGGTCAAAAACGGGAACGTCGCGGGATTTTCCATCGCGCACCACGGTGGCCGTGATGGCCACCTGCAATGCCAAACGCGCCGCTGCACGCCCCGCCCTGTAGGCCTGAACAAAGTCCAGGGTGACACTCATCACAACGATCACGCCAATTACCACGGCGCCTGTCATGTCTCCACTCAAAGCCGAAACCACACTGGCTGCCAGCAATACCAGCACCAGCGGGTTTCGAAAATGGGCAAAAAATTGCAGCGCAACAGCCCGCTGGATTGTGGGGCGGAGTCGATTGGGGCCGTAGTGCACCAGCCTCTGGACGGCCTCACTGCTGGTCAGTCCGGTCAATGCGCTCCCCAGGTGAATTGAAACGTGCCAGAAATTGGCGCGGTTTGGAAAGAGGAGTGACGCTACGCCTCCAAGCCAATCATGTTTTGATTGAAGTCAAGATCAACACATTTTTATCGTCAGGAGTTTTCAGGGAGTGGATGCAAAACCCGTTTCAAAGTTGCATGTGCGGCAGTGGCAAAAACGAGGAGGGGTCGCCACGGCTGCTGCGATTGGTTATGCTCTTCTTTCCCTATATTTGAAAGTTGCTCATGTTGTTAGATGTGGATGAATCCCAACTGGTACTGGTGGATTTCCAGGTTCGATTGATGCCGGTCATACAGGACTCGCAAATGGTTTTGGCCAATGCAGTTCGTCTGGCTCAAATGGCGGCGCTTCTTAAAGTACCCGCTTTTGCGACCGAGCAGAATCCGTCCAGGCTGGGCGAAAGTGTTCCTGAGTTACGTGGCGTGTTGAACCATGCTCAGGCTCGGGTGCTTGGCAAGATGCAGTTCAGTGCGGTCGAAGAGGGACTGGGTGAATGGCTGCGTCCTCCGGCCAAGCCCGTACAAGGCAATGCGCGTAGTTTGCCCAAGCATTTGCAGAAGCCGACCCAGGAAGACGCTGGGCGCGGGATGATCGTTTTGGCCGGTTGCGAGGCGCACATCTGTTTGCTGCAAACGGCTTTGGATTTACTGGAGGATGATTTTGAGGTATGGGTCGTGACTGACGCCTGTGGTTCTCGGACCGAGCGTAGCCGTGATGCCGCCTTTGACCGTCTGGCAGGTGCTGGGGCCGAATTGGTGACCACGGAGATGGTGGCCTTTGAGTGGGTGCGCAGTGCAGAGCATCCTGCGTTCAAGGAAATCCAGGCACTCATTAAATAGGTGCGCTGTATTTTCAGGTCATTGAAAGTCAGCTTCCTGCAAGTTGGCTATTCATAATTATGAATTCAGTTTCAACGACCCGCATGGAGACACACAATGACCAACTACGCAGAATTTCACCGTCGTTCTATTGAAGACCGCGACGGGTTTTGGGCCGAGCAATCCCAACTCGTAGATTGGCATACGCCGCCGCAGCAGGTGTGTGACTACAGCAATCCGCCGTTTGCGCGTTGGTTTGTGGGTGGAACTACCAATCTGTGCCACAACGCAGTAGACCGCCATCTAACGGATCGTGCGGATCAGCCAGCACTCATTGCTGTGTCTACCGAAACCAATACCGAGCAGACCTTTACCTTTTCACAACTGCACGGCGAGGTCCAGCGCATGGCCGCTTGTTTGCTGGAGCTGGGTGTTAAAAAAGGCGATCGTGTGCTGATTTATATGCCCATGATCGCGGAAGCGGCTTTTGCCATGCTGGCCTGCGTGCGGATTGGCGCCATCCATTCAGTGGTCTTTGGTGGTTTTGCGTCCGGTTCGCTCGCATCCCGTATCGAAGATGCTGAACCCAGCGTCATCGTGAGCGCGGACGCGGGTTCGCGCGGTGGCAAAGCGGTGGAGTACAAACCCTTGCTGGATGAAGCCATTCGACTCTCCAGTTACAAGCCAGCAGCCGTGCTTCTGGTGGACCGCAAGCTGGCTGCAATGCGTCTGGTCGCGGGGCGGGACCATTTGTGGAATGATTTGCGGCAAAAGCACCTCCAAACAGTGGTGCCATGTGAATGGGTGGATTCCACCCACCCCAGCTACACGCTCTATACCAGTGGAACCACTGGCAAACCCAAGGGCGTGCAACGCGATACGGGGGGGTACGCGGTCGCGTTGGCTGCGAGCATGAAGCATATCTATGGCGGTAACGCTGGTGAAACCTACTTCTCGACCAGCGATATCGGTTGGGTGGTAGGCCACAGTTACATCATTTATGGCCCCCTGATTTCAGGCATGGCGACCATCATGTATGAGGGCTTGCCAACACGCCCGGACGGGGGCATTTGGTGGAGTTTGGTAGAGAAATACAAAGTGACGGTGATGTTCAGCGCACCCACCGCAGTGCGGGTTTTGAAGAAGCAGGACCCTGCATTGCTCTCCAAATATGACCTTTCCAGCTTGCGCGCCCTGTTTTTAGCGGGTGAGCCACTGGATGAACCCACTGCAAAATGGATCAGCGAGAGTCTGGGCAAACCCATCATCGACAACTACTGGCAAACCGAGACGGGCTGGCCCATCCTCTCCCTGTGCAATGGGGTGGAGCAATCCAATAGCAAATTTGGGTCGCCCGGCAGGGCTGTTTACGGCTATGACGTGAAGTTGCTGGACGACCAGACTGGAGAGGAATTGACAGGCCCCAACCAGAAAGGTGTGGTAGCTGTTGAAGGGCCTCTGCCTCCCGGTTGTTTGCAAACAATATGGCGTGACGATGAGCGTTTCGTCAAGACGTACTGGTCCAGCGTTCCTGGAAAGATGGTGTACAGCACCTTTGATTGGGGCATCCGTGATGCCGATGGGTACTTCTTCATATTGGGTCGTACCGATGATGTGATCAATGTCGCAGGGCACCGTTTGGGAACCCGCGAGATTGAAGAAAGCATCTCGGGCCATGCCGGGATTGCCGAGGTGGCCGTGGTGGGCATGGCTGATCAACTCAAGGGGCAGGTGGCGATCGCCTTCGCCGTAGTCAAGGATGCAGGTTTGCTGACCGATGACGCTGCACGCCGTACCCTGGAAAGTGAAGTCATGAAGCGCGTGGACAACGACCTCGGTGCGGTTGCCCGTCCATCGCGGGTGTTGTTTGTGAGCACCTTGCCAAAAACCCGCAGCGGCAAGATGCTGCGCCGTGCGATTCAGGCTGTATGTGAAGGCCGGGATCCCGGGGATTTGACCACCATGGAAGACCCGGCTGCCCTGCAGCAAATCAAAGATTTGATTGCGGTTTAGCTGAGCGCCAATGACTCAAACGCCTTACCTTTGGCTGACGCTTCGTTGAATATCGTTGCGCAATCCGCATGATTTGTCGCAGGAAAAACTTTGATGGTGCCGCATTCAGTGGCACAATCCGGACTGCAATTTAGGCCCTTCCCATGCCACAGTCGCATCCGCAAACCGGTCAAGCCGTGTCGCGGAAGGTTAATTTAACAAGCTTTAACCAGCTAATGTTTCCTCAAGGGAAACGGAGGTCAGCGGAATATGAGTGAATCAACGTCCCAAGGGGCGAATCAGGCTTCAACGGTCTATCAAGCCTATCAAAACAACACCTACCTTTTTGGTGGGAATGCTCCGTATGTCGAAGAGATGTACGAAAACTACCTTGCCAACCCAGGAAGCGTGCCCGATTCCTGGCGCGATTACTTTGATGCATTGCAGCATGTGCCCGCTGTTGATGGCAGCAGTGCCAAGGACGTAGCACACCAGCCCGTCATCAATGCTTTTGCCGAACGTGCAAAACAGGGCGGAACCAAAGTGGTATTGGCCACGGGTGCGGACTCCGAGATGGGGCGCAAGAGAACTGCTGTTCAGCAGTTGATTGCAGCTTACCGCAACGTGGGTGCGCGTTGGGCTGACCTTGATCCCCTTAAGCGCACAGAGCGCGACAAAATTCCGGAGCTTGAACCGGCCTTCTACGGTTTCAATGATGCGGACCAGGAAACCGTTTTCAACATCAGCAATACCTTCTTCGGCAAAGACTCCATGAGTCTGCGCGAGTTGCTGAATGCTCTGCGTGAAACCTACTGCGGCACCATTGGTGTCGAGTACATGTATGCCACCGACCAGAACCAAAAACGCTGGTGGCAACAAAAGCTGGAGGCTTCCCGCAGTAAACCCCAATTCAATGCTGAAAAGAAACAGCACATCCTGGAGCGCCTGACCGCTGCAGAAGGCTTGGAGCGATTCCTCCATACCAAATATGTCGGTCAAAAACGCTTCTCGCTGGAAGGTGGTGAGAGTTTTATTGCCGCCATGGATGAGCTGATTCAGCAAGCCGGCGCCAAAGGTGTGCAGGAAATCGTGATTGGCATGGCCCACCGCGGGCGCTTGAACGTGCTGGTGAATACCCTGGGCAAAATGCCTGCGGATTTGTTCGCTGAGTTTGACCACACCGCCCCTGAAGAGTTGCCAGCGGGCGATGTGAAGTACCACCAGGGTTTCAGCTCTGACGTGTCCACCATGGGCGGACCGGTGCACCTGTCATTGGCGTTCAACCCTTCGCACCTTGAAATTGTGAACCCGGTGGTCGAAGGTTCTGTGCGTGCCCGTATGGACCGGCGCAATGACCCCACAGGCAATCAGGTTCTGCCGGTGCTGGTGCATGGTGATGCGGCCTTTGGCGGCCAGGGTGTGAACCAGGAAACCCTGGCGCTGGCCCAGACCCGTGGCTACACCACGGGCGGTACGGTGCATATCATCATCAACAACCAGATTGGTTTCACCACGTCCGACCCGCGCGACATGCGTTCGAGCGCGTTTTGTACCGACATCGTGAAGATGGTGGAGTCGCCTGTATTGCATGTCAATGGGGATGACCCCGAAGCCGTGGTACTGGCCACCCAACTGGCCCTTGAATTCCGGATGGAGTTCCGCCAAGACGTAGTGGTCGACATCACCTGCTTCCGGAAACTGGGCCACAACGAACAAGACACCCCCAGCCTGACCCAGCCGCTGATGTACAAGAAGATTACGTCACACCCCGGTACGCGCAAGCTGTACGCGGACAAGTTGGCGACCCAAGGTTTGGGGGCCACGTTGGGCGATGACATGGTCAAAGCCTACCGGACCGCAATGGATGCGGGCAAGCACACCATTGATCCGGTGCTGACCAACTTCAAGAGCAAGTATTCGGTGGACTGGTCGCCCTTTTTGGGCAAAAAATGGACCGATGCTGGCGACACCGCCATTCCCCTGATCGAGTGGAAGCGCCTGTCCGAAAAGCTCACTACTATCCCTGTCGGCGTAACACCGCACCAACTTGTCAAGAAAGTGTATGACGATCGCGCAGCCATGGGACGCGGTGAAATCAACGTGGACTGGGGCATGGGTGAGCACATGGCGTTTGCTTCACTGGTGGCCAGTGGCTACCCCGTGCGTTTGAGTGGTGAAGACTGCGGGCGGGGTACATTCACCCACCGCCACGCCGTGGTTCACGACCAGGCTCGCGAAAAGTGGGACGCAGGCACTTACGTGCCCTTGCAAAATGTGGCCGATAACCAGGCACCGTTTGTGGTCATCGACTCCATCCTGTCTGAAGAAGCGGTGTTGGGCTTCGAATACGGCTATGCGTCCAATGACCCCAATACGCTGGTGATCTGGGAAGCCCAGTTTGGTGACTTCGCCAATGGCGCGCAAGTGGTGATTGACCAATTCATTGCGTCCGGGGAAGTGAAATGGGGGCGTGTGAACGGCATCACGCTGATGCTTCCGCACGGTTATGAAGGCCAAGGCCCTGAGCACAGCTCGGCGCGTCTGGAGCGTTTCATGCAACTGAGTGCAGACACCAATATGCAGGTGGTCCAGCCCACCACGGCAAGCCAAATCTTCCACGTGTTGCGTCGCCAGATGGTGCGCAATCTGCGCAAGCCTTTGGTCATCATGACACCGAAATCCCTGCTGCGCGCAAAAGACGCGGCATCCCCTTTGAGCGAGTTCACCCGGGGCGGTTTCCAAACGGTTATTCCGGAAAACAAGGCGCTCAAGGCCGAGAAGGTCAAGCGCATCGTGGCTTGCTCCGGCAAGGTTTATTACGATTTGGTCAAAAAACGCGAGGAAAGAGGCGACGACGTGGCAATCTTGCGCGTCGAACAACTCTATCCTTTCCCGCACAAAGCGTTTGCGACGGAACTCAAAAAGTACCCCAACGCCACCGAGGTGGTGTGGTGCCAGGATGAGCCGCAGAACCAGGGAGCCTGGTTCTTTGTGCAGCACTATCTGCACGAAAACATGACCGAAGGCCAAAAGCTGGGTTACTCCGGGCGCGCGGCTTCCGCGTCCCCCGCAGTCGGCTATTCGCATCTTCACCAAGAGCAGCAAAAGGCGCTGGTTGACGGCGCGTTCGCGAAGCTCAAAGGCTTTGTCCTGACCAAATAAATACAGAATACAGAAAGAATTGATATGGCTCTCGTAGACGTAAAAGTGCCCCAGCTCTCAGAATCTGTGGCGGAAGCAACTATGTTGCAGTGGAAGAAAAAGGTTGGCGACGCGGTCGCGATCGATGAAATCCTGGTCGAAATTGAAACCGACAAAGTTGTTCTGGAAGTGCCTGCACCTGCCGCTGGCGTATTGGCAGAGTTGGTGGTGGGCGATGGTGCAACCGTTTTGGCGGAGCAGCTGATTGCCCGCATTGACACCGAAGGTAAAGCCGGTGCTGCTGCGCCCCAGGCCGCAGTGGCAGCGGCGCCTGCCGCGCAAGCGCAAGCTGCTGCCGCAAGCAACTCCAAGGCAGGCGTGGCCATGCCTGCTGCGGCCAAGCTGATGGCGGACAACAACTTGGCATCGGGTTCGGTGCCTGGCACTGGCAAAGATGGCCGAGTGACCAAGGGCGATGTACTGGGCGCTGTAGCTTCTGCTGCGTCTGCTCCTAAAACAGTAGCTGCTGTCGCAATCCCCACGGGCGTTCGGACCACTTCTTTGCCCCAGGTTTCTGCTCCTTCGGTGAACTTGGGCGACCGTCCAGAGCAGCGCGTGCCGATGAGCCGCCTGCGTGCCCGTGTGGCGGAACGTTTGTTGCAGTCCCAGAGCAGCAATGCCATTCTGACGACTTTCAACGAAATCAACATGGCGCCCGTCATGGACATGCGCAAACGCATGCAAGAGCGCTTCGAGAAGGAACACGGCGTGAAGCTGGGTTTCATGAGTTTCTTCGTCAAGGCGGCGGTGCATGCCTTGAAGAAATTCCCCGTGTTGAACGCCTCGGTGGACGGCACAGACATTGTGTACCACGGTTACTTTGACATTGGTATCGCGGTCGGCTCGCCCCGTGGTTTGGTGGTGCCGATTTTGCGCAATGCCGACCAGATGAGCTTTGCCGATATTGAGAAGAAAATTGCCGAATTCGGCCAAAAGGCCAAGGATGGCAAGCTGGGTATTGAAGACATGACTGGTGGTACTTTCTCCATCTCCAACGGCGGCACCTTTGGCTCCATGATGTCCACCCCCATCATCAATCCACCGCAAAGTGCGATTTTGGGCGTGCACGCGACCAAAGACCGCGCCATGGTGGAAAACGGCCAAGTGGTGGTGCGCCCCATGAACTACTTCGCCATGAGTTACGACCACCGCATCATTGACGGCCGCGAAGCGGTCTTGGGCCTGGTGGCCATGAAGGAAGCGCTGGAAGATCCTGCACGCTTGCTGTTCGATATCTAAAGGCTACCTTCATAGACCCACCCGTGTGGCCTGACTCTGTGTCTCGCCCATCGGTGGGTTTATCTTTAACCAACACACTGGAAATTTCATGAGCAAACAATTCGACGTCATCGTCATCGGCGGTGGCCCTGGGGGCTACATCGCAGCTATTCGCGCAGCACAGTTGGGCTTCAACGTGGCCTGTATCGACGAGTGGAAAAACGACAAGGGTGGGCCCGCTCCCGGCGGCACTTGCACCAATGTGGGTTGTATTCCCTCCAAGGCCCTGTTGCAGTCGTCCGAGCACTTTAACCATGCCAACCACCACTTTGCCGAGCACGGCATTGAGGTCAAGGGTGTGAGCATGGATGTGGCCAAAATGATCTCCCGCAAGAATACGGTGGTGAAGCAAAACAACGACGGCATCCTGTACTTGCTCAAGAAGAACAAGATTGCCTTCTTCCATGGCCGTGGTTCGTTTGCCAAGGCCGTGGACGGCGGCTACCAAATCCAAGTGGCCGGTGCTGCTGAAGAAGTGATGGTTGGCAAGCACATCATCCTGGCTACCGGCTCCAACGCCCGTGCCTTGCCGGGCACACCGTTTGACGAAGTCAATGTGCTGTCGAATGATGGTGCCTTGAACATCGGCGCCGTTCCCAAGAAACTGGGCCTGATTGGCTCAGGCGTGATCGGTCTGGAAATGGGCTCCGTGTGGAAGCGTCTCGGCGCGGAAGTGACGATTCTGGAAGGCTTACCCACTTTCTTGGGCGCGGTGGACGAGCAAGTGGCCAAAGAAGCGCACAAGGCCTTTACGAAGCAGGGTTTGAAGATTGAGCTGGGCGTCAAAGTCGGTGAGATCAAGAACGGCAAGAAAGGCGTGTCGGTGGCCTATACCAATGCCAAGGGTGAAGCCCAGGCGCTGGACGTAGACAAGCTCATCATTTCCATTGGCCGCGTGCCCAACACCATTGGTTTGAACACCGAAGCGGTGGGCCTGCAACTCGACGAACGTGGCGCGATTGTGGTGGACGGCGACTGCAAAACCAATTTGCCCCATGTGTGGGCGGTGGGTGATGTGGTGCGTGGCCCCATGCTGGCCCACAAGGCGGAAGAAGAGGGCGTTGCCGTGGCGGAGCGTATCGCGGGTCAGCACGGCCATGTCAACTTCAATACCATTCCATGGGTCATCTACACCAGTCCGGAAATTGCCTGGGTGGGCCGCACCGAGCAGCAGCTCAAGGCAGATGGCGTGGCCTACAAGGCAGGATCGTTTCCCTTCCTGGCCAATGGCCGTGCCCGTGCGCTGGGGGATACCACCGGTTTTGTGAAGTTCCTGGCCGATGCCACAACCGATGAAATTCTGGGCGTGCATATCGTGGGTCCACAGGCCAGCGAGCTGATTTCCGAAGCCGTAGTTGCCATGGAGTTCAAGGCCAGTGCCGAAGACATTGCCCGTATTTGCCATGCCCACCCCTCTTTGAGTGAAGCCACCAAGGAAGCGGCCCTGGCAGTGGACAAGCGCACCCTGAATTTCTGATTTTATGAATAAAAATGGCTGCTAGCCCCCGTGAATACTGCGCAGGCAGCTACTTTTTTCATAGCAAATCGGAGTGAGTGTTGAGCGTTAAAAAAACCTACGAAGCCGAGTTGGCCGCGCGTGCCTACAAAGCTGATTCGGCCCAGTTGCGGGCCGTGGAGGCGTTGGAGCGATGCGCCCAGGAGTGGTCGCATTTCAAGGAAAAACGATCCAACGCGATCAAGAAGCTGATCAACCGGCCTGATATCCCCCGTGGCGTGTACATGTTTGGTGGAGTGGGGCGGGGCAAAAGTTTCTTGATGGATTGTTTTTACAACGCGGTTCCGCTCAAACGCAAAACTCGCCTGCATTTTCACGAATTCATGCGAGAGGTGCACCGGGAGTTGTCGGACCTGCAAGGCACGGTCAATCCCCTGGACGTGCTGGCCCAACGCATGGCCAAACGCTACCGCTTGATTTGTTTCGACGAGTTCCATGTGGCGGATATTACCGATGCCTTGATCCTGCATCGGCTGCTTTCTGCACTGTTCGACAACGGCGTGGGTCTGGTGACCACCTCCAATTTTCGACCGGACGATCTGTACCCCGGAGGCATGCACCGGGACCGCATCTTGCCGGCGATTGCGTTGCTCAATGCGCGGCTGGAGGTGCTGAGCGTAGACAATGGGACCGACTACCGGCGACGGGCGTTGGAAACGGTGCAGCTGTACCATGTACCGATGGGGGGCGTGGCAGACCAGGCGATGGAACAGGCTTTCAATGCGCTGGCCGAATCCCATGATGAAGACCCCGTTTTGCACATTGAAGCCCGCCAAATCCGGGCGCGCCGCAAAGCCGGAGGGGTAGTTTGGTTTGATTTCAAGGCCCTGTGTGGTGGCCCGCGCTCTCAAAATGACTATTTGGAGATCGCATCGCGATTTCACACGGTTTTTTTGAGCGATGTGCCCCATATGCCCGTGCGCATGGCATCAGAGGCGCGGCGATTTACCTGGCTGGTGGATGTGTTGTATGACCGCCGCGTCAAGCTGGTCATGTCGGCCGAGGTGGAGCCGCAGGCGCTGTACACCGAGGGACCCATGGCGCATGAGTTTCCCCGGACGGTTTCCCGCCTCAATGAGATGCAGTCGCAAGAGTTTTTGGCGCTGGAGCGGCGTGTGGTCGACACCACTTTGACCTGAATTCAAGGCAGGGCCACAGAAATCACCCTGTGGTTATCAGGCGAGGGGTTCTAGCTTGACGACCACCAGAGAGAGGTTGTCGCCGCCACCGTGACCTCGGGATCGTGCCTTTTCGATCAGAAATTCAGTGGCTTCGCGCGCCGAAAGCGTGGAAAGCACCGATCCAATTTCACCGGTATTGAAATAATGCCAGACCCCGTCACTGCAAGTCATGAGTACATCGCCAGGGCGCAATTGGGGGATGAAGTGAAAATCCACCGGCGGATCGGTTTCCGTACCCAGGCATCCCATCAAAATATTGGATTGGGGGTGAACCGAGGCCTGCTCCTCGGTCAATTCACCCCGGTTTACCAAGGCTTGAACGTAGGAGTGATCCATGGTGCGTTTGACGAAACGGCTGCCGTGGAAATGGTAGATGCGAGAGTCACCGGTGTGGGCCCAATGGCAGTCACCGCCGGGATTGATCAAAAAAGCAGCCAAGGTGCTATGCGGCTCTTCCTCGGCGGAAATGGCGGTCAATTTGATAACAATATGGGCCTCTTGCACGATCTGCATCAGGGTGGCTGCCGCATCGTCAGTTTGGGGGTCATAACGCTCAAACAGCTGCTTGGCGGTCATCATGACCTGGTCGGATGCCTTTCTGCCCCCGCTGCGTCCCCCCATACCGTCGGCGACGATGGCCAAAATACACCCATTCACCCTGGAATGTTTCAGCAAGGCAACCTGATCCTGCTGGTAATCCCGGTCTCCCTTGTGGATGCCGGTGGATGCGGTGAGTCTGTAACCAGTGGCCATAGGGGGCTGCTTTAAAGCAATTGTTTCTGCAAAAAGGGTGTCAGGCCGTATTATCGAGCCACCTTGGACCGCACGAGCGATATTTAACCCGTACTTTCCCCATTTTTCCTGTGGACGCAAATCTTCATTTTCCAGAACGCCGTCTGATCGAACTGCGCATAGAACACGGTGATCTTGACGCGCTGATAGACGGCGCGGCCGCGGTCACTCCAACGGATGAGTTGATGATGCGCCGTTTAAAAAAAAGGCGCCTGGCCTTGCGTGACGAAATTGCGCGGGTAGAGCGTGAGTTGGACCCCGACGAGCCGGCTTGACCCATGGCCCTGCAGGATGCCGTGGGGCATGTTTTCGGTGTGGATGGGCCGCTATCGCTCGCACTGGACGGGTTCAAACCCCGGTCGGGACAGACGCGCATGGCATTGGCGGTTGCCAAAACCATCACTGAAGGGGGGGTGTTGGTCGCTGAGGCTGGCACGGGGATCGGTAAGACCTATGCCTATCTGGTTCCCGCATTGCTCAGTGGTGGAACGGTTCTGGTATCGACAGCCACCAAAGCTTTGCAGGACCAATTGTTTCATCGTGACATTCCCCGATTGCGGACCGCTTTGAATTTACCCCTTCGCGTAGCCTTGCTGAAGGGGCGAAGCAGCTATCTCTGCCTGCAGCGACTGGCCTTCGCACGACAGGATTCGCGCGCCAACCACCCCACCGCGATGCGGCAATTGGCGCAGGTGGAGCGCTGGGCAGTGACCACACAAGCCGGAGATCTGGCAGAGCTGGAGGTGGATGAAGAGGCTTCTGTGGTTCCGTTGGTGACCTCCACCCGCGAGAATTGCTTGGGAGCGCGATGCCCCCAGTCGCACAATTGCCACGTCAATATGGCAAGAAGCAGGGCGCTGGCCGCAGATGTGGTCGTTGTCAATCACCATTTGTTCTTTGCGGACTTGAATATTCGGGAATCCGGTGTAGCGGAACTGCTGCCCACCGTGCGCGCGGTGATTTTTGATGAGGCCCATCAACTCAATGACATAGGGGTACAGTTTCTTGGGCGCCAGCTGACCACCGGACAACTGGCGGCCTTTAGCCGGGACCTTGTGATCCAGGGTCTGCAATGGGCGCGTGGTTTTGCCAACTGGAATTTGATGGTCCTGGATTTGGATCGCGCTGCTGCTGCCCTGCGCAAGCTGTGTGGGCAGGGTGTTCCTACTGGAAAACGCCGCTGGAACAGCCATGCCCCGCAGAGCATTGCAGAGCGGGCGTGGGTCAGCGTGATGGCGGTTCTACGTGCCGTGGTGCAAGATGCCGCGGGCGCACTGGGAAACGTGGCCGAATGCTCGCCAGAACTGAAAAGGCTACAGGACCGGGCGACTGCTTTAATTGAAAAAATTGACCACTTCTCACACCCTGCTGACCCGGGGCAGGTGCGTTGGCTGGAGTCGGGGGATCAGGTCCGGCTGGTCGAGTCTCCTTTGGACATTGCCGAGGTAATGCAGTCCAGAGTCGTCGGAAGCGACGCAAGAAATGGGGGCGGAAAATCGTTGATTTTCACGTCTGCCACACTGGGTGGCGACGACAAGATGGAGTGGTTCGTGAACGCCTGTGGTCTGCAGGGGGCCACCCTGCTCCAAGTGGAAAGCCCTTTTGATTACGCCACGCAGGCGTCACTTTACATCCCGAGGCAGATGCCCAAGCCCAGCGACTCCTTGCACAGTGGATCCGTCGCGATGCTTGCTGCGCAAAGTGCCGCCGTGCTTGGGGGACGCACCTTGTTGTTAACCACCAGTTTGCGCGCTTTGCGCAATATTGGGTCCGCTTTGCAGCAACACTTCTCGCAGGCCAATGGCATTGAGGTTCTGGTGCAGGGGCAGTTGCCCAAAAGAGAGTTGCTGGAGCGCTTTAGTCTGGGCTCCAGTGGAAGTTTTAACGGATGCATACTCGTTGCATCTGCCTCATTTTGGGAGGGGGTCGATGTTCCCGGTGATGCCTTGCAAATGGTCATTGTTGACAAACTTCCTTTTGCACCACCCGGAGATCCGTTGTTGGAAGCCAGAGAGCTTCAGATGGAATCCACCGGAAAAAACGCTTTCAAGCATTTTCAGCTGCCACAAGCAGCTATGGCCTTAAAACAGGGCGCTGGCCGACTGATCCGACGCGAAACGGACCGCGGTGTATTGGTTGTTTGTGATGTGCGCTTGCTCCAAATGGGTTATGGACGCAAGATATTGGCCGCACTGCCACCTATGAAATTTCTAACCACCCGTGAGCAGTTTCAAGATGCACTGCACGCACTTACCAAACCTTCCACCATGGATCCGTGTTGGACCTAGCGCCGCGTGACAAAAACTCGGACTGGGGATAGTTTTTTTCAAGCACCCGCTTGGCGTCATCGCGAAGCTGTGCCATTCCGAGGGCGTCGTACGACTTGTAAATAATGAACAACGCCTCTTCAATCGCTGGAACATCGCGGTAATCTGCTACCGCGAGTTGCGCGCGGTTGATGGCTGCCAAATAGGCGCCGCGCTTGTAGTAGTAGCGTGCAACATACACTTCATATTGGGCCAGCGATCCAACGATGTAATTCATGCGTTGGCGCGCATCGGGTGCGTAACGCGAATCCGGGAAGCGTGAAACCAGTTCTTTAAATGACTCAAAAGACTCTTTGGAGGCCTTTTGGTCACGCTCTGCCAAATCTTGGCGGGTGACGTCGGAAAACATGCCCAGATCGTCGTTGAAATTGATGATTCCCTTGAGGTAGAGGGCATAGTCCAACGCCGGGCTCGCGGGATGCAATTTCATGAACCGCTCTAATGTGGCCAGCGCTTGCGCCGGCTCTGCCGTTTTATAGTGCGCGTAGGCTTTGTCCAGTTGGGCTTGCTGCGCCAGTGGTGTACCGGCTGCGCGGGCCTCCAGCTTTTCCAGCAAGGGGACGGCCTTGTCCCATTGCCCCAATGCCATCTCATCTTTGGCTTCAGCGTAGAGCGTATTGGGACTCATGCCAGCGGTTTTGTCGACAGGTGTTGTCGAACAGCCTGTCAGCAATAATGCACCCAAGGTCAACAGAGATGCACTGACGACCGATAATTTGACACGAAGCATTATGGGAAACTTTCTTGAAACAGACCGAACCGATTATATCGAGCGCCCCAATAACAACGGATCCTGACGATGGCGGAGACACTGCTGCCGAGGTGGAATGGCGCCGCGTGGAGGTCACCGCTTTGCAGCATGGCGAACGGATTGACCGTGCATTGGTCGATATAGCGCCGGAGTTCTCACGCAACTACCTGCAGCAGCTCATTGAAGCCGGTTGCGTTTCCGTCAATGCGAAGCGGGTTGTCAAGCCGTCGCAAAAGGTGAAGGCCGGTGATACGGTGGTGATTGAGTTGAGGCCTACGCCGCAGAGCCAGGCTTTCAAGCCGGAAGATATGCAACTGCAGGTGGTATATGAAGACGAGCACATCCTGGTCATCAATAAGCCTGCAGGTCTGGTTGTTCACCCTGCACCTGGGAATTGGAGCGGTACGCTGCTCAACGGCCTCTTGGCTTACGATAAAACCAGTGCCTTGATCCCCAGGGCTGGAATCGTGCATCGTCTTGACAAGGACACCAGTGGTCTGATGGTTGTGGCCCGGACTCGGGTGGTTATGGACGCCTTGGTGCAGGCCATTGCCGCGCGGGAGGTCAGCCGGCAGTATTTGGCGGTGGCCCATCGCCCCTGGATGGGTTCGCAAAGTGTTTCCGTAGATGCGCCGGTAGGACGCGATCCCCGAAACCGTTTGCGTATGGCGGTAGTGGATTTGGAAAAAACCCCAGGTAAAACCGCAAAAACCGATGTGATTCTTGTTGCGAATGCACACACCGGTTGCCTGGTTCGGTGCATTTTGCATACGGGGCGCACCCATCAAATCCGGGTGCATATGGCATCAATAGGCCACCCGCTGGTTGCTGATCTTGTATACGGCGGAGCGGGTGTTCCTGAGATGAATCGCCAGGCCTTGCACGCATGTCGGTTGGCGCTGGTGCATCCGATTACCGGTGCACAGTTGGTGTTCGAGGCACCACTGCCCCTGGATTTCATGGGTCTTATGGAAGCCTGGGGCCTGCGCTACAATCCACCCATGGGGTCGAAATGACCTAAGCACCTTGGTTAAAAGCCGAGAATAGGCACGGTGAGTTCTTCACAACTGCTGCCATCCAGATGAAATCAAGTTGATTGCTTGCTTTTTTAGTGACGTTTCCAGAATAGCCTGACTATGAATATGGCGGAAGCAAAGCGAGTCTTGGAGACTTCCTTGATTTGCTCGCAGCAACCTTTGCAGGTGCGCGAATTGCGCGTGCTCTTCAAGGATGCTCTTGGTGCAGACACAATCAAGACGCTGCTTGAAGAATTGAAAAATGATTGGGCGACCAAAGGCGTAGAGTTGGTCCATGTGGCCACGGGTTGGCGTTTTCAGAGTCGGCCAGAGTTGCGTGAGTATCTCGACCGGCTGCACCCCGAAAAACCGCCGCGTTATACGCGGGCAACCTTGGAAACGTTGGCGATCATTGCGTATCGGCAGCCGGTGACGCGTGGGGATATGGAAGATATTCGGGGCGTCACCATTAACTCCTTGCTCATCAAGCAACTGGAAGACCGGGGATGGGTGGAGGTGATTGGCCACCGCGAGGCAGCAGGGCGACCTGCGCTTTTTGCGACCACCAGACAATTTTTGGATGATCTGGGACTTGAATCGCTAGATCAATTGCCCTTGTTGGAGAGCTCGGCACAGTCAGCAAACGTTTTCGAAACGTTTGCTGACGCTGTTGGGGATGCAATGGTTTTGCCTGAGGCCAAGGTTGGCGCTTCAGGCGATGCAGAGTTACAACTGGATATATCTTTGGACGCAGTGAGCGCCGAGGTACTACCACCTTTGAATGGAATTTCAACATGAACGAAATCACCCCCGGGGCCGAAGTGCCTACACCAGGCATGGAGTCTGGCGTCGACGCGATGCCCGTGCTGGCAAGTGACTTGCCTGTGGCAGTCGAGCATAAAGATGCTGGCAAGGCGGGGGGGGGCGATTTCGACAATCGGTTTAATGACGTTATTTCTGGCCAGTTTGACGCCGATGAGGAGCTGCTGGATTTGATGCCGCCCAAACGTGTTTTGGCGCCACTGGCCGAAACACCTAAACTGCACAAGGTATTGGCCCAGTCGGGCATGGGCTCGCGGCTTGAAATGGAGCAGTTGATATTGGAGGGGCGTATCTCCGTCAATAACGAGCCTGCGCACATCGGGCAAAGAATTCAGTTTGGCGACAACATCAAGGTGAACGGTAAGCCGATCCGGTTTCGCATAGATGCCCCGCCGGCCAGGGTGATTGCATACCACAAGCCTGTGGGTGAGGTGGTCACCCATGATGATCCGCAGAATCGCCCAACAGTTTTTCGTCGACTTCCCAAATTGCACCAAGGAAAATGGCAGTCGGTGGGGCGATTGGATTTGAATACGGAAGGTTTGCTGCTCTTTACAACGTCGGGTGAACTGGCGAACAATTTGATGCATCCCCGGTTTGGACTGGAGCGCGAGTATGCGGTGCGTGTTCTTGGTTCATTGAACAAGGAAGAAAAGCAGATGCTGTTGGATGGGGTCAAGCTGGACGACGGTGTGGCGCAGTTTGGGTCGATCGAGGATGGCGGTGGAGAAGGGTCGAATTGTTGGTACAGGGTCACTATTTCCGAAGGGCGTAACCGTGAAGTGCGCAGGATGCTGGAAGCGGTCGGACATGCAGTCAGCCGTTTGATCCGTATCCGCTATGGCGCAATGGTGCTGCCACGCGGTTTGAAGCGCGGCGCCTGGATGGAGCTTGACGAAGCCGACATTCGTGGGTTGGCGCAGGCGGCCGGAGGGCGAAAAGAATCAGGCGAGTTGGGGCAAGGAGATGGTGTTTCGCACGAATCCCGTCCGGGGCGGGTGGATCGCTCCGCAGGCCAGGGGAAACGAAGGGGGGGGCGTACCGGAGGACCACGTGGTGCCAACAATGGGCAACGTGGAAAGCCGCCGTCCGCAGCCCGCAATGGCAGTGGGATGGGGTCCGGTGGAAGCCGTGGCGGCGACAATCGACAAGGTAAGGCAGATCCGCGCCAAGGTGGGGCAAGTCAACCAGATCCTATGAAAACTGCATTTGGTTACATCGGTGCCGATAGTTTTACCCGCCAGCGTCAAGATGCGGGACAACGCCCACGCGGTGCTCAGGGTGGCTCTCGTGGCGGTCGGAAAGGCAGGTAGTCTTGAATGCTAAAATCGCAGGCTTTGCTCCAGCAGGGGTGAAAAATTTACCAACCTAGTTCTGGAAATATTATGACAATCGAACGCACTCTCTCCATCATCAAGCCTGACGCAGTAGCCAAAAATGTTATTGGCCAAATTTATGCACGTTTTGAGGCTGCTGGCCTGAAGGTTGTGGCAGCACGCCTGGCCCATTTGTCGCGCGGTGAGGCGGAAGCGTTTTACGCTGTGCACAAAGAGCGTCCATTTTTCAAAGATTTGGTGGATTTCATGATTTCCGGGCCTGTCATGATTCAGGCACTCGAAGGTGAAAATGCTATTTTGAAGAACCGTGATCTGATGGGTGCCACCGATCCCAAGAAAGCTGCACCTGGAACGATTCGCGCTGATTTTGCTGACAGCATTGATGCAAATGCGGTGCATGGATCGGATGCTGCTGAGACTGCCGCCGCCGAGGTTGCATTCTTTTTTGCTGGCATGAACGTTTATTCACGTTAAGTTATGTAATGACGGCCAATCTACTGGATTTTGATCTTGAGGAATTGGCCGTTTTTTGCGAGCGGCTGGGAGAAAAACGCTTTCGAGCGACCCAGCTTTTCCGATGGATTCATCAAAAGGGTGCATCTCAATTTGATGAGATGAGCGATCTCGCAAAATCTTTGCGTGAAAAGCTAGAAACCTCTGCCTGCATTCAGGCGCTTGGTGTTGTTTCGCAACATATTTCAGCCGATGGCACCATAAAGTGGTTATTCGATGTCGGGAATGGGGATGTTGTAGAAGCAGTTTTTATACCGGAAACTGACCGTGGCACCTTGTGCATATCGTCGCAAGCCGGGTGCGCAGTGGGGTGCCGGTTTTGCTCAACCGGGCACCAGGGTTTTAGCCGAAATTTGACCGCCGGTGAAATTATTGCGCAGCTCTGGTTCGCAGAGCACTTTTTGCGCAGGCATTTGGGCGTCTCTGACCGTGTCATTTCCAACGTGGTAATGATGGGAATGGGCGAGCCGCTTCAGAACTATGCTGCACTGGTTCAGTCTTTGCGGGTCATGCTGAGTGACCATGCTTATGGTTTGTCGCGTCGGCGCGTAACGGTGTCGACATCGGGCGTGGTGCCCATGATAGATCGCTTGGGACAAGATTGCCCGGTAGCCTTGGCAGTGTCCCTTCATGCACCAAATGATGCCTTGCGTGATAACCTGGTTCCATTGAATCGGAAATATCCTATCGCCGAACTGTTGCAAGCTTGCAAACGGTATTTGGCGTTTGCTCCGCGCGATTTCATCACTTTTGAGTACTGCATGCTGGATGGTGTCAACGATTCGCCGCAACATGCTGTCGAGTTGGTCAAACTTGTTCGGCAAGATGTCGGCGCAGGTGCCTGGTGTAAATTTAACCTTATTCCATTTAATCCATTTCCCGCCTCCGGGCTCGTTCGCTCGTCACAAAGCGCTGTTATGGCGTTCGCCAGAATCCTGAGTGATTCTGGAATAGTGACGACGATTCGCAAAACACGTGGCGATGATATCGATGCAGCATGCGGGCAACTTGCTGGCGATGTTAAGGACCGTACCGATGTTCACAACCGCATGTCGCGTCAGCGCAACGTGATATTGAAACCCACGTTCAAAATTGTTCCTATTAAGCATGAGGATGGTGTTAATGAATAAAGTAGGCCGGGCTGGTGTCATGCTGCGATTCTTCTTGCTATGGTCTTGTTTGGCATACATAACGGTTGGTGGATTGATGGGTTGTGCCTCCAAGGGGGGCGACGCAGAAATTAAATCGGATTTGCTGACGGATTCGGATGAACCAGAAAGCCGAAAGCGCGCCCGCATTCGACTTGAATTGGCTGTTGGGTATTACAGCAATGGGCAAACCACGATTGCCCTGGATGAACTCAAGCAGTCTATCAATGCCGATCCTACCTTGTTCGATGCATATAACCTGCGAGGGTTGATCTATTCACGTCTCAACAATGTGCCACTCGCCGAAGAGAGTTTTCGGCGGGCTTTGGTTATCAATCCCAAGGCTGGCGGTGTACAGCACAACTATGCGTTATTGCTATGCCAACAGTCCCGATTTCCCGAGGCGATGCAGTTTTTTGCTGCGGCACTGGCTAACCCTGGCTACGGTGAACGGGCAAAAACCTGGATGGCACAAGGTGGGTGTGAGCTGAGCAATGGAAAAAAAGCTGAGGCGGAGTCCAGTTTTTTGCGATCTTATGAGTTGGATGCAGGCAACCCCATTACCGGTTACAACCTTGCCTTATTGTTGTATCAGCGGCAAGAGTACGTGCGGTCACAATTTTATGTGCGTCGAATCAACAACAGTGAATTGGCCAATGCTGAATCTTTGTGGCTGGGTATTAAGGTAGAGCGCAGGATGGGAAACACAGATGCGGTGGCGCAACTGGGCACACAGTTAAATCGGCGCTTCCCCCAGTCGCGTGAGTCGTCAGCATTTGAAAGAGGGGCTTTCGATGAGTGATGCGGAGACTTCCACTCAATCCAGTGGCTTAAGTGCGGTTACGGGTGTTGGAGATTCGACGGCTGGTGCGATGTTGCGTAGCGCCAGAGAGGCCGCAGGCTTGCATATCGCGGCACTTGCGGTGTCGATGAAGGTTCCGGTAAAAAAGTTGGAGGCGTTGGAGTCGGATCAGTTGGATTTGCTGCTGGATGTGGTGTTCGCTCGGGCCTTGGCTTCAAGTATGTGTCGCGCTCTGAAAATTGATCCAACGCCCGTACTGGAGAAGCTGCCTCAAAACAGCCTTCCCAAGTTGCATTCGATCGAGCAGGGCATCAATGCGCCATTCCGTGTGCCTGGGCAAAGGTCAGGCCTGTCAGTCCCTGCCTTTCTTGCTAAGCCCGGGGTGCTGCTTGTAATGGTTTTGTTGCTTGGCGTTCTTACACTGGCTGTTTTTCCAGATATCCAAATTCGGGGGCAATCCTCGGAGGTGGATCGGAATACTGCTGCGGAACCCGCGGTATCTGTGCCTGAGGTCGTCGCAACTCCAGCGCTTGTATTGCCGCAAACAGTTGCTGTAGAGCCTGCTCCCGCAGTGCCAGCCGGACCCGTTAGGAGCGTGGTACCGGCCGTTCAGGGTTCGAATGGATTGGTGGCCGACGTAGTCAAAACACCACAAATTGTTTCTGATGCCGTGGGTAAATCCGATGGCCGCGGCGTTTCCTCAGAGGCCGGGAGCGTTTTGCAAAAAGTGCTGCTTTTCAAAGCCAAGGCTCCTTCATGGCTGGAGGTGACTGATGCCAACGGGATTGTGCAGATTCGCCGAACGTTGTCCGCTGGCGAATCAGTTGGGGTGACTGGTGCCTTGCCCCTCTCTGTTGTGATTGGTAGAGCAGACGCTGTGGAGGTTGAGGTTCGTGGAAAGGCATTTAGTTTGGCGAATATTGCCAGGGACAATGTTGCTCGATTTGAGGTGAAATAGTGATTCAATCTCAACCCATATCCCTGGCATCGCCTCAAAAGCGTGCTTCCCTGCAATCTCGCGTAGTGTGGGGGGGGCGTGTCGTGACCGTTGGTGGTGGGGCCTCTGTGCGAGTGCAGTCCATGACAAACACTGACACTGTGGATGCTATTGGAACGGCAATACAAGTCAAAGAGCTGGCGAATGCCGGTTCAGAAATGGTTCGTATCACCGTCAATACGCCCGAAGCCGCACAAGCTGTTCCCTACATCCGCGAACAGCTGGATCGAATGGGCGTAGACGTTCCCCTGATTGGAGACTTCCATTTCAATGGCCACCGCTTGCTCACTGAATTCCCGGAGTGCGCACGGGCTCTGTCCAAGTACCGCATCAATCCGGGCAATGTGGGAAAGGGTGATAAACGGGATAAGCAGTTTGGCTTGATGATCGAAGCCGCGGTAAGGTGGGGTAAGCCGGTGCGAATCGGTGTCAATTGGGGTAGTTTGGACCAGGAGTTGTTGGCCTCCTTGATGGATGAGAACAGCAAACGCCCAACACCATGGGACTCCAAATCCATCATGTATGAGGCACTGATTACATCGGCGATCAGTTCGGCCCTGCGCGCGGAAGAAGTCGGGCTTGCTGCCAGTCAAATTATTCTTTCGTGCAAGGTCAGCGGCGTGCAGGATTTGATTGCTGTATACCGTGAGCTGGGTCGTCGTTGTGTTTACCCTTTGCATTTGGGCCTCACTGAAGCCGGAATGGGGACCAAAGGAACGGTCGCCTCGACCGCCGCCCTGTCGGTCTTGCTACAAGAGGGCATTGGCGACACCATTCGGGTGTCTTTAACGCCTGCGCCTGGCGAGTCGCGTACTCAAGAAGTAGTCATCGCTTCTGAGATTATTCAGGCTTTGGGGATACGAACTTTTGTACCCAGTGTGACCGCATGCCCCGGGTGTGGAAGGACGACCAGCACGACCTTTCAAGAATTGACGAAGCAAATCGATGATTTTCTTCGTGCGCAAATGCCCATTTGGCGCACACGCTTTCCTGGGGTGGAGGCACTGAAAGTGGCCGTAATGGGATGTATTGTTAATGGCCCCGGTGAAAGCAAGCATGCAGACATCGGTATCAGTTTGCCGGGGACTGGCGAGGCCCCTGCCGCGCCGGTGTTTATTGATGGAGAGAAACGCATGACCTTGCGTGGAGATGCCATTGCCGCCGATTTCCAGGCTGTTGTTGAAAACTATATACAGCAGCGTTTTGGTGCATCTGCTGTTGTTACGAAAGATTAAGAGTTCGCATGGTCGAGAAATCTGCACCACGTAAAGTGGAGAAACTGTCTGCCGTCAAAGGCATGAACGACATATTGCCCCCGGAATCCACGCGGTGGGAAGCGTTGGAAGATACGGTGCGCACTTTGATGCGGCGCTACGCATATGAGAATATTCGTACGCCCATGGTTGAACCCACTGCACTTTTTGTGCGTGGCCTGGGTGAAGTGACCGATATTGTCGAAAAAGAGATGTACTCTTTTGATGACCGGCTCAACGGTGAAGCTTTGACCCTGAGGCCTGAAAATACGGCTGGGGTGGTGCGGGCTGTGGTTGAGCATTCGTTGTTGTACAACGGCGGTAAGCGTTTGTACTACATGGGGCCCATGTTTCGGCATGAGCGTCCGCAACGGGGGCGGTACCGGCAGTTTCACCAAATAGGGGCTGAGGCACTTGGATTTGGCGGTGCTGAGGTAGATGCAGAGTTGATTTTGATGGCCGACGCTCTTTGGAAGGCGTTGGGTTTGACGGACGTTGCGTTGCAGCTAAACAGTTTGGGACAGCCCGCCGAGCGCTTGGCCCACCGGGAGGCATTGATTGCGCATTTCGAGCACCATATAAACTCTCTGGACGACGAAGCCAAACGAAGGTTGCATCTCAACCCGTTGCGTTTGCTGGATAGCAAGCATCCCCCGATGCAACGGGTGAATGAGTGCGCACCTCAGTTGTTAAATTTTCTGGGTGAGGCTTCCCGTGCGCATCTGAACAGGGTGACTTCGATTCTGGACGCCAACGGTGTTACCTACACCATCAATCCTCGACTGGTTCGGGGTATGGATTATTACAATCTAACGGTTTTTGAGTTCGTTACCACTCGCCTGGGATCGCAAGGCACCATTTGTGCAGGCGGCCGATATGACTATTTGACCGAGCAAGTAGGTGGCAAGCCTGCCCCTGCGGTGGGATGGGCTATGGGGGTGGAACGTGTATTGGAGTTGCTGAAGGAGCAAGGTTCGCAAGTAGAGGCAGATCCCCTGGATGCCTATGCCATCGTGCCGGATGCCGCAGCATTGCCAGTTGCTATGGCATGTCTGCAAGAACTCCGTGCATTAGGTGTTTCCGTTCAGATGCATGCAGGTGGTTCAGATGCAATGGCAAGCATTAAGTCACAATTCAAGCGTGCCGACGGATCTGGCGCGCGATTCGCACTGATTTTTGGCGCTGACGAACTGGCGCAGGGCGTGGTAACGGTGAAAGCATTACGAGATGGGTGCGGAGCCCAGATAACGCAATCACTCAACCAGACAACGCAATGGGCGTCAAGCCTACAATTTTCTGCTTAACTGAACAAACCCATGGCAAATCATCTAGATCTCGAAGAGCAAGAGCAACTCGATCAACTCAAACATTTTTGGCAGCAATATGGCAACCTGATCACTTGGGGGCTGATTGTTGTATTAGGGACTGTGGCCGCATGGAACGGTTACCAATATTGGCAGCGTAGTCAATCAATTCAGGCGTCGGCAATGTTTGATGAAGTCGAAAAAGTTGTGCAAAGTGGCGATCTTCAGAAGACCGAGCGGGCTTTTTCTGACATGAAAGAGCGATTCGCGTCAACGACCTATGCCCAGCAGGCAGGATTGATGGTCGCCCAATCAGCGTATGCAGCGGGTAACACAGAAGCTGCGAAAGCCGCGTTGACTTGGGTTGCAGAAAAATCAGGCGACAAGGGCTTTTCATCCATTGCACGACTGCGTTTGTCTGGAATGCTAGTTGAGTCAAAGGCGTATGACGAGGCACTCGAACTCCTGGCGGGCAATATTGGTGAAGAATTCACAGCACTTGCTGCTGACCGCAGAGGGGATATCTACTTGGCACAAGGGAAGAAGCTTGAAGCCAAATCAGAATACCAAAAAGCATTCAAAGCACTTGATGAGCGGGTGGAGTATCGCCGTCTTGTTCTGGTCAAACTAAATGCATTGGGGGGGGAGCCTGAAATTGCCGTTGCAGACGGGAATAGTAGCTCCGTAAAAATGGAAGGCTCAAAGTGAATCGTTTGCCCTCTTTCGGCGCAACAAAGCGGCGACTCGGCGTGTTACTGTTGGTTGGAATGCTGGTCGCCTGTGCTGGACCCGAAAGACCCAAACCGCTTGATCTTGGTCCCAACACGGCGTTAATGGGCATCCGTTCCGCATGGATATCCAATGTGGGTGAGATCGGTTTTCCACTCAATATTCAGGTTCGTGACAACGCCCTCTATGCAGCGAGTACGGATGGGGTTGTCGTTGCTATTGACGCGCGCACTGGCGGGGATATATGGCGTGTGGCTTTAAAAACATCCTTGTCTGCTGGGGTGGGGGCCGACGGCCGCTACGCTACGGTGGTGAGCCGTGACAATGAGCTTATTACCCTGAATGCCGGGCGCGAAATTTGGCGGCAACGATTGAATGCAGCCACGCAAACTGCGCCATTGGTAGCGGGAGACAGAGTTTTTGTACTCTCAGCGGATCGATCAGTATCCGCTTTTGATGCTGCTTCAGGGCGCAAGTTGTGGCAGCAGCAACGGAGTGGGGATGCCTTGGTACTTGCGCAGGCTGGCGTTATTGCGGCGGTAGGCGACACGCTGGTTGTGGGGCAGGGGGGGCGGCTGGTGGGAATGAATCCACAAAATGGAAATGTCCGCTGGGAAGCCACCATTGCCAGCAGCCGTGGAACCAATGAAGTTGAAAGGTTGGTGGATTTGGTTTCAGGAGTGAGCCGTTTCGGAGATCAATTGTGTGTGCGCGCATTTCAATCTGCGGTGGGGTGTGCTGATGCGAGCAAAGGCTCTGTCATTTGGAGCAAGCCAGCGTCGGGGGCTACAGGGGTTCACGGCGATGACACGATTGTGCTCGGGGCGGAGAGTGACGGGAGAATACGTGCTTGGCGGCGCACCGATGGTGAGCAGTTGTGGGCATCCGATCGCTTGCGTTACAGATCACTCACCGCACCGCTGTTGGTCGGTCGGGCGATTGTCCTGGGTGATGAAACGGGGACGCTGCATTTCTTGTCACGTCAAGATGGGGGGGCACTCAATCGCATGACCACGGACGGGTCTGCAGTGGTATCCGGGCCCGTATTGGCAGGCCAAACGGTAGTCGCTGTAACAAAGCGTGGTGGTATTTTTGGCTTCAAGCCTGAGTAAAAAGTGGGTTTGTTGTTATGAAACCAGTAATCGCCTTGGTGGGCCGTCCCAATGTGGGCAAGTCAACTCTGTTTAACCGTCTGACCAAGAGTCGAGATGCCATTGTTGCTGACTTTGCTGGTTTGACTCGTGACCGTCATTACGGCACTGGAAAGCAGGGTGCACACGAATTTATCGTGATAGACACCGGTGGATTTGAGCCGGATGCTGCAAACGGTATTTACAAGGAGATGGCCAAGCAGACGCGCCAAGCTGTCGCTGAAGCAGATGTTGTGCTTTTTCTGGTGGATGCACGTGCTGGTATCTCTGCACAGGATCATGAGATAGCCAAATACCTGCGCAAGCTCGGGAAACCCTGCGTTCTGGTGGCCAACAAGGCCGAGGGAATGAAGGAGGGCGTGCAGTTGGTTGAGTTTTTTGAATTGGGATTGGGTGAGGTCTTTCCTGTTTCCGCAGCCCATGGTCAAGGCATTCGACCGCTCGTAGAGTTTGCTTTGGATCCGCTGGTTTTGACCATGTCGAATGAAAATGAGGCAGAAGCGGATCCCGGTGTCATCAAATTGGCTGTGGCTGGTCGACCCAACGTTGGTAAGTCAACCTTGATCAACACTTGGCTTGGGGAGGAACGGCTGGTAGCTTTTGATATGCCAGGCACAACCCGTGACGCAATTTCAGTCCCGTTTGAACGCGATGGGCAGCGCTTTGAGTTGATTGATACTGCGGGACTCAGGCGCAAGGGTCAGGTATTTGAGGCCATTGAAAAATTCTCTGTCGTCAAGACTTTGCAGGCCATTGAATCGGCCAGTGTGGTGTTATTGCTGATTGACGCCACTCAGGGGGTGACTGATCAGGATGCGCATATTGCGGGCTATATATTAGAGTCGGGTCGAGCCGTTGTCATTGCGGTGAATAAATGGGATGCTGTTGATGAATATCAGCGCGAGTTGGTAAAGAGATCCATGGAAACTCGCTTAGGGTTTTTGAAATTTGCAGCGACGCACCTGATATCAGCCCAAAAACGACAAGGTCTGGGCCCTTTGTGGGAATCCATTGCGCAGGCCCACCGAGCTGCCAATCGAAAGATGTCAACTCCTGTGTTGACGCGTTTGCTGCTGGAGGCTATACAGTTTCAGACCCCGAAGAAGTCAGGCATGTACAGGCCCAAACTTCGGTATGCGCACCAAGGTGGCATGAATCCGCCCATCATTGTGATCCACGGTAACTCCCTTGAGCATGTCACAGACGCCTATAAGCGCTTTTTGGAAGGCCGATTTCGCAAGGAATTTGACTTGGTGGGTACGCCACTTCGGATACAAATGAAATCCTCTGAGAACCCCTATGCGGACAAAGAGAGTCGCTGATACAAAATATATCCGCTGAATTGCTCTCATATGTCAAGGGTTTCTGGCATCACGGCCAGTTTGGACTGCGTGGTGTGGTATCGTAGAGACCTCTTCATTTTTTCAACACGGAGAATATCGTGAATAACAAAGGACAATTACTGCAAGACCCATTTCTCAACGCATTGCGTAGAGAACATGTGCCAGTTTCAATTTATTTGGTGAATGGTATTAAGCTGCAGGGGCAGATCGAGTCCTTTGACCAGTATGTGGTCTTGCTGCGCAACACCGTTACACAAATGGTCTACAAGCATGCTATTTCGACCATCGTACCCGGGCGTGCCGTGAATTTCGCCGCACCTGGTGCGGACGAGCCGACGCCTGCATAAAAGCACTGGCCGCTCAGGCCTGCTGTGGTTGAGACGTTAGTTTTCCATTCTTCATTTGACTGCCTCGCAACAAATCCCCAAAGCCCCAACCATCTTGGTTGGGGTGGATTTGGGTATGCCCAACTTCGATGGTGATTTGGGGGAGCTGGGTCTTTTGGCCCAAACAGCAGGGCTAACGCCTGTTGCCCGTATTGTCTGTAAACGCAAGGCACCTGATGCTGCGCTGTTTGTTGGCTCAGGTAAAGCTGACGAGATTAAGCTTCTGGCGGCACAGTGTGGAGCGAAGGAAATTTTGTTTGACCAAAGTCTGAGCCCCAGTCAGCAACGTAATCTGGAGCGGCTTCTTGAGCTTCCAGTGAATGATCGCACCTTTCTCATACTGGAAATTTTTGCCCAGCGGGCGCGTAGCCACGAAGGTAAATTGCAGGTGGAATTGGCGCGCCTGCAGTACCTGAGTACCCGTTTGGTTCGACGTTGGTCCCACCTTGAGCGGCAAAGTGGTGGCATTGGGATGCGCGGTGGCCCAGGGGAGACGCAAATTGAGCTTGACCGACGGATGATCGGTGAGAATATCAAGCGCACCAAAGAGCGCTTGAGCAAGGTCAAGCGTCAAAGGCAAACCCAAAGACGTCAGCGTGAACGCAGGGATGCGTTCAATATTTCTCTCATTGGTTACACCAATGCGGGTAAATCAACACTCTTCAATGCTTTGGTCAAGGCCCGTGCGTACGCTGCAGACCAATTGTTTGCCACTTTGGATACAACCACCCGCCAGCTTTACCTGGGTGAGGCAGGGCGTTCTGTATCTCTTTCCGACACGGTTGGGTTTATTCGAGACCTCCCCCATGGTTTAGTCGACGCATTTCAGGCCACGCTGCAAGAAGCGGTGGATGCAGATCTGTTGTTGCACGTGGTTGATGCGTCCAATCCAGACTTTGCAGAGCAGATTGACCAAGTGCAGCGAGTTTTGAAAGAGATCGGTGCAGACGGTATTCCTCAGTTGCTTGTGTTTAACAAGGTGGACGCGCTGGAGTCCGAGCGCCAGCCCGTGAAGCAGGAAGATGACTTTGAAATGGATGGTGTGCAGACGCCGCGTATTTTTGTGAGTGCCAGAAACTCAACTGGCATAGCGGCTTTGCGACAAAGGCTCGCTAGTATTGCGACCAGCGCAGGACAGGGGGGCGCAGTGCCTGTGCATTCCCCCGTAAGTTTTGGGGCTGGCGAGTGATTGGGCACAATCGACACCAGATACATGAGAGATAAAGAAATGAAATCACACATCCGTCTCCGTCAATGGGACGCATTGCCGCAATGGGTTCGGAATATGTTCAATCTGAACGATTCCAGATGGGGTCGCGGTGACGACAAACCTGCGGCGTCGGGTAAAAATGAGAACGACCCCTCCGATACTGAGCCAGCAAAGCCTCCACGGGAAACGGGTGCCCCCAATGATCGCAAAGGCAGTGCGTCATCCGGTCCGCCTGATTTGGATGAGCTGTGGCGCGACTTCAACCGCAAATTGGGTGGATTGCTTGGGGGATCTTCACAGCCACCCCGCGGAACAGGTTCTGGCGGTGGGTTTCAGCCTGATATGAAGAGCGCAGGCCTTGGTGCCGGTCTCATTTTTGGCGTAGTGTTATTGATATGGCTGGGAACAGGATTTTTCATCGTGCAAGAAGGCCAGCAGGCCGTCATTACCCAATTTGGCAAATACAAGAGCACGGTAAATGCCGGTTTCAATTGGCGCCTGCCATACCCCATTCAGCGGCATGAGTTGGTTTTTGTGACGCAGATACGCTCGGTCGACGTAGGTCGTGACACGGTGCTGAAAGCCACCGGATTGCGGGAGTCTGCGATGCTCACGCAAGATGAAAATATTCTTGATATCAAATTTGCTGTGCAATACCGCTTGAGCGATGCTCGGGCCTTTTTGTTCGAAAGCAAAAATCCGTCAGAGGCGGTGGTTCAGGCAGCTGAAACTGCGGTGCGCGAAGTGGTTGGCAAAATGAAAATGGATGCCGCCCTGTCAGAAGAGCGGGACCAAATCGCACCGCAAGTGCGAACCTTGATGCAACTTATCCTGGACCGCTACAAGGTGGGTGTTGAAGTGGTTGGTATCAACCTGCAGCAAGGTGGCGTGAGGCCGCCCGAGCAGGTGCAGGCCGCTTTTGATGATGTGCTCAAAGCTGGGCAGGAGCGTGAACGTGCCAAAAATGAGGCACAGGCTTATGCCAACGATGTCATTCCTCGGGCTGTGGGATCCGCTTCGCGTCTGAAAGAAGAGGCGGATGCCTACAAGGCACGTGTTGTAGCGCAGGCTCAGGGTGATGCCCAGCGCTTCAGGTCGATCCAGGCGGAGTACCAAAAGGCACCGCAGGTCACGAGGGATCGTCTGTATCTTGACACCATGCAGCACATCTACAGCAATGTAACTAAAGTGCTTGTGGAGTCCCGCCAGGGTTCCAGCCTGCTGTACTTGCCTTTGGAAAAATTGCTGCAAATGGGATCTGCCAGCCCATTTGGAGGTGACGCGCAGGCAAGCTCCCAATCTTCCGGTGTTCCCGTTCAGGTGGTGCCACCCGCAAATACTTTGTCCAATGATGCGCGAGGCCGCGACGCGGCGCGCGCCCGTGAACGTGATTCACGTTAGGAGCTTCCCATGAATCGGCTTGGTTTGTTTTTTTCGTCGCTGCTGGTGCTGCTCGCTCTTGCCAGTTCAACTCTTTTTGTAGTGGACCAAAGGCAATTTGGCGTGGTTTACGCCTTGGGGCAGATCAAGGAAGTGATCACGGAACCCGGCTTGAATTTCAAGCTGCCTCCACCGTTTCAAAACGTCTCCTATATCGACAAACGTTTATTGACATTGGACAGTACCGACGCGGAGCCCTTGCTGACAGCGGAAAAGCAGCGGGTGGTGATTGACTGGTATGTGCGTTGGCGTATTTCTGAACCTACTGAATACATCCGTAACGTGGGTCTGAACGAAAGTGCTGGAGCGAGTCAACTCAACCGCGTGGTGCGCAATGCGTTCCAGGAAGAAATCAATAAACGCACAGTGACAGAGCTTTTGTCACTCAAGCGTGAGGCGTTGATGGCGGACGTGAAAACAGAAGTGCTGGAGAAAGTGCGTGGTGCCAAGCCTTGGGGGGTGGATGTGGTTGATGTTCGCATCACCCGGGTGGATTATGTCGAAGCCATTACGGAGTCGGTTTACCGTCGAATGGAGGCTGAGCGTAAGCGCGTGGCCAACGAATTGCGATCCACAGGTGCCGCAGAGGGGGAGAAAATCCGCGCCGATGCGGACCGTCAGCGTGAGGTAACCATTGCCAATGCCTACCGCGACGCACAGAAGATCAAGGGTGAAGGTGATGCCGAAGCCGCCCGCATCTATGCGGAGTCGTTCGGACGTGACCCTCAGTTTGCGCAGTTTTATCGCAGCCTGGATGCCTACAAAGCCAGTTTTAGCAACAAGAGTGATGTGATGGTCCTGGATCCCGCTTCCTCCGAGTTTTTCAAGGTGTTTCGCAATGGTGGTGCTGCGGCTGGACCTGTGAAGAAATAAATCTTGGTCAGTGATACGTTTTGGCTGGCAATGGCCTTGGTTCTGGTCATCGAAGGTTTGTTTCCCTTTGTGTCGCCTATGGGTTGGCGGCGCATGTTTACGCAGCTGTTGCAGTTGACGGATGGTCAGATTCGCTTCTTCGCCCTGGGCAGCATCCTGACCGGTTTGCTGTTGATTTGGTTGCTTGTTCCCTGAAATCCGGGCATCAACACCGGTAAAATCTCAGTTTTAACAGCACCCTTCAATTACATGTCTGCCTGGGTTCTGCCGGATCACATTGCCGATGTGCTGCCTTCCGAGGCTCGCCACATCGAAGAAATACGTCGCGATTTGCTGGACATGGCGCGTTGCTATGGCTACGAACTGGTTATGCCACCGCTGCTTGAGCATCTTGAGTCATTGCTTTCAGGTCCCGGCGAAGCGCTTAATTTGCAAACTTTCAAGCTGGTGGATCAACTTTCCGGCCGCATGATGGGCTTGAGGGCGGACAGCACCCCACAGGTGGCGCGCATTGACGCCCATTTGCTGAATCGTGCAGGCGTTACGCGTCTTTGCTATTGCGGCCCGGTGTTGCACACCCGGCCTGCCAGCCCGCACGCGACGCGCGAGCCCTTGCAGTTCGGTGCGGAAATCTATGGCCATACAGGCCTCGAAGCCGATCTGGAGATTTTGACGCTGGCCCTGGATTCACTGAAAGTTGCGCAAGTCCAATCGATCAAAGTGGATATGGCGGACGCACGGATTGTGCATGCCATCCTCAAGGATGCATCCATAAGTTCTGCCGAGGTAGCGCAAGTGCATGCCGCGTTGGCCGCCAAGGACGCCAGCGAACTCAAACGCTTAACCCAGAAGTTCCCGCATGTGCTGGCTAAAGCGCTTCAAGATCTGGTGCAGCTGTACGGTGATGCCGCAGTACTGCAGGAGGCTCGCCGCGTACTTCCCGATCTGCCAGGCGTCAGTGATGCCCTGACCCACTTGAGTTGGCTGGGAAGCCACGTCGAAGGCGCGAGTGTGTCTTTTGATTTGGCGGATCTGCGGGGCTACGCCTATTACAGCGGCGCCCGCTTCTCCATGTATGCGCCGGGCGCCAGCGATGCTGTGGCGCGGGGTGGGCGCTACGACGAAGTGGGGTCCGTTTTCGGGCGCAAACGCCCTGCAGTCGGGTTTAGCCTGGATATCAAGAGCGTAGTCGGCGTTGCTGCGGGGCGTCCTTTGCGCGCGTCCATTCGGGCTCCATGGGGTGAAGCCGCTGATTTGCGCGCTGCAGTTTCCGGTTTACGCAAGCAAGGTGAGACCGTGGTGTGTGTATTGCCCGGCCACGAGAGTGAAGTTGATGAGTTCCATTGTGATCGCGAACTGGTTCAGGTCGCCGGGCAATGGGTCGTGAAAGCCATTTGAAATTCTTTTGAATCGAACTTAATAATGAATGCAACCAAAGGACGTAATGTCGTTGTCGTAGGTACCCAGTGGGGCGACGAGGGCAAGGGCAAACTGGTCGACTGGCTGACTGAAAGCGCCCAGGGCGTTGTCCGCTTTCAAGGCGGGCATAACGCTGGTCATACCTTGGTGATTAACGGGGTTAAAACTGCATTGCACCTGATTCCCAGCGGCATCATGCGTCCCGGTGTGAAATGCTACATCGGCAACGGTGTGGTGCTTTCCGCGGCCAAGCTATTCGAAGAAATCGAGGGCCTGGAAAAGGTGGGGGTTGAATTGCGATCACGCCTGCGCATCAGTGAAGCATGCCCCCTGATTTTGCCCTTCCACGCCGCGCTGGATGTGGCCCGCGAGGCCGCCCGCGAAAAGGGTGGTAATGCCAAGATTGGCACCACTGGGCGCGGCATTGGCCCTGCGTATGAAGATAAAATTGCCCGCCGTGCGCTGCGGGTGCAAGATTTGAAGTACCCGGAGCGTTTTGCCTCCAAATTGCGCGAACTGCTGGATTTGCACAACCATGTGCTGACGTCCTACCTCGGCTCTGCCGCGTTTGATTTTGGTCCCACACTGGCACCCTATATGTCCAGCGGCCAAGTGCAGTTTCAAGCGGTTTTTGACGAGGCCATGCGCCACGCCGAACTGCTCAAGCCCATGATGGCGGATGTGTCGCGCGAACTCAATGAGGCGCATCTCAAAGGCGCTAATTTGCTGTTTGAAGGTGCGCAGGGCACCCTGCTGGATGTGGACCATGGCACCTATCCGTATGTAACGTCCAGCAACTGTGTGGCGGGTAACGCCGCTGCGGGGTCCGGCGTCGGTCCTGGCATGTTGCATTACATCCTGGGTATCACCAAAGCCTATTGCACCCGTGTCGGTGGCGGCCCGTTCCCGACCGAGCTGGAGTGGGAAGTGGAGGGCACACCGGGGTACCACATGAGCACCGTAGGCGCTGAAAAGGGCGTTACCACCGGCCGCAGCCGTCGTTGTGGCTGGTTTGACGCGGCGCTGCTCAAACGGTCTGCCCAGGTCAATGGACTCACCGGTTTGTGTATTACCAAGCTGGACGTACTTGATGGTCTCAAGGAACTCAAGCTGTGCACCGGCTACATGCTCGATGGTGAACAGATCGATATTCTGCCCATGGGGGCCGACGATATTGAGCGCTGCACCCCCATTTACGAAACCATTGAAGGCTGGAGTGACAGCACCGTGGGCGTGACCCAATACGACAAGTTGCCCACCAATGCCCGCTTGTACCTGCAACGCATCGAACAGGTCACGGGAGTTCCCATTCATATGGTGTCCACTAGTCCCGATCGGGACCATACCATCATGATGCGCCACCCTTACCTGGCTGACTGAACGTCGAGATTTTGTAAATTGAATATGAAATATGGCTGAACCCCGCGTACCATGTGCGCAGGCAGCTATAAATAAAGGAGCAAAACCATGTTGACGGAAGACGGCAAACACCTGTACGTGAGCTATGACGAATACCACAACCTGATTGAAAAACTGGCCATCAAGGTCCACCAATCGGGTTGGGAATTCGACACTATTTTGTGCCTGGCCCGCGGCGGTCTGCGTCCCGGTGACATTCTGTCCCGCGTGTTTGACAAACCTTTGGCCATCATGTCCACCAGTTCCTACCGGGCGGATGCAGGCACGATTCAGGGCAATCTGGACATTGCACGCTACATCACCACCCCCAAAGGCGAGATTGCCGGACGGGTCCTGCTGGTTGACGATCTGGCGGATTCTGGCCACACGCTCAACGCCGTGGTCAGGCAACTCAAATCCAATTACGCACCTATCACCGAGTTGCGCAGTGCGGTGATCTGGACCAAGGCGCTTTCCACGTTTACGCCCGATTATTCCGTTGAATATTTGCCAACCAACCCTTGGATTCACCAGCCGTTTGAGGGGTATGACGCCTTGCGTCCAGAGCAGTTGATTAAAAAGTGGAGCGTGTGACGCGTTAAATTGGCCATGGCGCAACTGACAACCGAACTGATCCACCACCCCTACGTGCCCCCTGAAGGGTTTGCGGCCCCGCAACCCGGTGTTTTCAAAGCGTCGACCGTGTTTTTCCCCACTGTGGCTGATATGCGAAGCCGCGAGTGGAAGGACAAGACGGCCTACACCTACGGTTTGCATGGAACACCCACCACCTACGCGCTGGAGGAGCGCCTGTGCACTTTGGAGGGGGGGCTGCAATGTGTTTTGGTGCCCAGTGGTTTGGCCGCGATTGCCAATGTGGCGCTTTCCCTGCTCAAGACTGGGGATGAAGTGCTGATTCCCGACAACGCCTACGGTCCTAACAAGGCATTGGCGGAAGGGGAGTTGAGGCAGTGGGGCATCACACACCAATTCTACGATCCCATGGACCCGCTGGATCTGGAAGCCCAGATCTCCAGCCGCACCAGGCTGGTGTGGGTGGAGGCTGCGGGCTCTGTCACGCTGGAATTTCCCGATTTGGTCGCCTTGGTGCGTATTTGCAAAAATCGGGGCGTTCCCGTGGCGCTGGACAACACCTGGGGCGCAGGGCTGGCGTTCAAACCTTTCGATCTGCTGCCGGATGTTGAGCCTGGTTTTGGGGTGGACATTTCGGCCCATGCCTTGACGAAGTACCCCAGCGGCGGCGGCGATGTCCTGATGGGCAGTGTGATTACCCGGGACGCTGGTTTGCACATGCGCCTCAAACTTACCCACATGCGTTTAGGTTTGGGAATTGGTGCCAACGACGCCGAGGCGGTGCTTCGGGCGCTACCGAGCATGGCGCTTCGCTACCGCGCCCACGATGAATCCACGCGGGCATTGGCACAGTGGTGCCAGATGCAACCGGAGTTTGTGCAGGTGCTGCATCCGGCGCTGCAAGACTCTCCGGGGCATGCGCACTGGAAGGCCTTGTGTGCCAATGGATGGGGTGGAGCGGCTGGCCTTGTCAGTGTGCTGATCGACCCACGCTACAGCCAGGCGCAAACCGATGCATTTTGCAATGCGCTGCAGTTGTTCAAAATTGGCTACAGCTGGGGCGGTCCGATCAGCTTGGTCGTGCCCTACGATCTGGCCACTATGCGCAGTGCCTGGCCCGCACACCTCAAAACCGGAACATTGGTGCGGTTTTCGGTGGGGTTGGAAGCAGTGGTGGATTTGCAGGCGGATCTAGCACGGGCAATGAAAAAAACATTGATCTAAATCAGTGTTTACCTGAATAGGCGCTGCGTTGGATACGCGTTAGCCTATCGGCATGCGTTCATTGCCGCCTGCGGGCGTATCTTCACCCTACATTCCTTCACCGTCGGAGGCTCCTCCCAAAGTTATTGTTGCTCTGCGTCCCTCGCATCTGTTGCGCTGGCTGGTGGCGGGAGGGCGCGATATGCTGGCCCACCCGGGAATCAGCACGTTTTACGGCACGGCGTTTTGGCTCATGGCCTTGGTGCTTCAGGCGGTGTTCAGATCCAAACCGGAGTACACCATGACCATTGCCTCCGGGTGTCTGTTGGTGGGTCCATTTTTGGCGATGGGGCTGTACGACGTAAGTCGCCGACGCAACCTGGGCTTGCAGCCGCAACTCGGTGAATCGTTGACCTGCTGGGACCGCCATGTGCCCAGCATGGGCATGTTGGTGCTGGTACTCATTGTGTTGGAACTGCTGTGGGGCAGAGCCTCACTGGTGGTCTTTGCCGTGTTTTTTAATACCGGTATGCCATCCACCACAGGAGTGGTGCAGGCGGTCTTCAATCCAGACAACTGGGAGTTTGTCGCTGCTTATGCCGTGGTGGGAGGTGGCTTTGCCATGCTGGTTTTTTCCATTGCAGCGGTCTCCATTCCCATGATTCTGGACCGCGGCACCGATGCCATTTCAGCCGCCATTACCAGCCTGGAAGTGGTGTTTCACAACACGGCCGTGATGTTGGTCTGGGGCGCTGTGATCTCCCTCTTGGTGGTGGGTGCCTTGTTATTGCCTTGGGGGGCTGGGATTTTGCTGGTGGGACCGCTCCTGGGCCACGCCACCTGGCATGCATACACGGGCTCTGTACGATGGGCAGATACCGCTGTAGCTGGCACCGCACCCTGAAGCAACATATATTCCAGCCGACAAGTCAAGGTGCGGTCCTGAAATGTTAAAGTGGGCCTAACAACTTGAAAGCATACTTTGGCAACACCCAATTACGGATACGAGAAGCGCCAGAAAGAACTGGCAAAAAAGAAGAAAAAAGAGGAAAAGTTGAAGAACAAAGCCGAACGCAAGGTTAGCGAGGGCGCGGAAAATGAGGCGCCAGATAACACGGAAACGCGTGACTCCGTATCGGAGAACGCAGATTCCTCCGCGCAAACCTGAGATCGTTTTTGTAAGTCATTGCATTTCTCCGCTTTTTTATTGATCCAGCGCAAACTATGCTCCCTGTTTTAAAAAAATTTCTCCCATCTCACCCGAATGGGGGATAGCCAGCGGAAGGCGCACCCCCTACATTGCCGGTTACTTTTAACCGCGCCATCTCCAGAGGTGTGCACTTCTGAGAGGCAATCCAGTGACAGCAGCAGGGACAGTGGCGCCAAGTGGCGCCCTCACAAGCAAGCATTTTCCGCCCTCCGGGCACCACCCTTCACAAGAGACTCCCCCTGCCAGCGCGGACACCCTGGCCCCCCTATCCGCCCTGTGCACAGTAGCCCGCTTCCACCAAATCGCCGCCGACCCCGCCACCCTGGCCCACCAGCTGGGCCTCTCTGGTAGCGACACCCTCACCCCCAACGACATCCTGCGCGCCGCCCAGCACCTGGGCCTCAAAGCCAAACGCAGCACCACCACAGTAGAACGCCTGGGCCTCACCCCCTTGCCCGCACTGGCCCTGATGCGTGCACCTGATGGCAGTGACGACGGAAGTTTGCGCCTGGACATCCTGGCGCAAAGCGACGGCCAACGGGTGTTGTTGTCGGACGGCGCCAAGGGACGCACCACCATCGAACCCATCGAAGTCTTCGCCCAGCACTGGACTGGCGAACTCATCTTGATCACCAGCCGCGCAACGCTGGCCGGTGCCCTGGCCAAATTCGACTTCTCCTGGTTCATCCCGGCCCTGGTCAAATACCGCAAGCTGCTCGGTGAAGTCTTGCTCATCAGCTTCATGCTGCAACTCTTCGGCCTGGTGTCTCCGCTGTTCTTCCAGGTCACCATGGACAAGGTGCTGGTAAGTAAAGGCGTCACCACCCTGGACGTATTGGTCATAGGCCTGGTCATCGTCGTCGTTTTTGAGTCGGTCTTGAATGCATTACGCGCCTATGTCTTCAGCCACACCACCAGCCGCATCGACGTGGAGCTGGGCGCCCGCTTGTTCCGCCATCTGGTGCAACTCCCGCTGGCCTACTTCCAGGCCCGCCGGGTAGGGGACTCGGTCGCCCGCGTGCGCGAGCTGGAAAACATCCGCAGCTTTCTCACCGGCAACGCCCTGACGGTCCTGCTCGATGTCTTTTTCTCCATCGTCTTCATTGCGGTCATGCTGTTCTATTCAGTGCCATTGACCTTGATCGTGCTGGTCAGCCTGCCCCTGTACTTCGGCCTGAGCCTGTCCGTGGTCCCCCTCCTGCGCGCCAGGCTGGACGTCAAGTTCGCCCGCGGTGCCGAGAACCAGTCCATGCTGGTCGAAACCGTCACCGGCATCCAGACCGTCAAGGCCACGGCCCTGGAGCCCGCCTTTTGCAAACGCTGGGACAACCAGCTGGCCGCCTATGTCTCTGCCAGCTTCAAAACCCAGAACCTGGCCAGCGTGGCGCACGAAGGCGTCAACCTCATTGGCAAACTCGTCAATGCCGCCACCCTGTGGTACGGCGCGCACCTTGTCATGAACAACGATTTGACCGTGGGCCAGTTCGTCGCCTTCAATATGTTCGCCCAACGCGTGAGCCAACCCATCATGCGCATGGCACAACTCTGGACGGAATTTCAGCAAACGGGAATTTCCGTGGCCCGGCTGGGAGACATCCTCAACACCCGCACCGAAGTGCCCCCCACCAGCACCGCGCAGCTCCCCGCGCTCAAAGGCCAGATCACCCTCGACAAAATCACCTTCCGCTACCGCCCCGAGGCTACCCCGGTGCTCAATGCCCTCAGCCTGGAAGTGCGCCCCGGCGAAGTCATCGGCATCGTCGGGCGCTCGGGCTCCGGCAAAAGCACCCTGACCAAACTGGTGCAACGCCTGTACAGCCCCGAAGGCGGACGTTTGCTGGTGGACGGTATCGACATCAGCCTGATCGACGCCGCCCAACTGCGCCGCCAGGTCGGTGTCGTCCTGCAAGAAAACCTGCTCTTTAACCGCTCCGTGCGCGAAAACATCGCCATCACCGACCCCGCCGCCCCGATTGAAGCCGTGATGCGCGTGGCCCAGCTCGCAGGCGCCCATGAATTCATCAGCGAACTGCCCGAAGGCTACGACACACTGGTGGGAGAACAAGGCGGCAGCCTGTCTGGCGGCCAGCGCCAAAGGGTGGCCATTGCCAGAGCGCTGTTCACCAACCCGCGCATATTGATATTGGACGAAGCCACCAGCGCGCTGGACTACGAAAGTGAAGCCATCATCCAGAAGAACATGCAGTACATCTGCAAAGGCCGCACCGTGCTCATCATCGCCCACCGCCTGAGTGCCGTGCGCCACGCCCACCGCATCATCGTCATGGACAAAGGCCAGATTATCGAAAGTGGACCGCACGATGCGCTGGTCAACAAGCCAGACGGCATGTACGCCTACCTGTGGCGCATGCAGGATGGCGGCAAACCGACCGAAGGCGTCGCAAAGGGAGAAAACGTATGAGCAACCATGCCGTTCGCCCTGAGCCCGTCGAAGGGCCTGCACCCGTCCAGAAACCTCCGCACCCGATCCTGGAACTTCTTTCCCGCTACCGCGCCGTCTTCTCTGCCGCCTGGACCCACCGCGCAGAACTTGCAGGCCCGGCACGCCTGGCCGATGAAATGGCCTTTTTACCGGCGGCACTCTCCCTGCAAGACACCCCCGTGCACCCCGCGCCCCGGCGCTTTGCTTACCTGCTCATGGGCTTGTTTGTGCTGGCACTGCTCTGGTCCATCGTCGGCGAGGTCGATATCGTGGCCGTGGCACCGGGGCGCATCATCGTGTCTGACCGCACCAAGGTCATCCAGCCGCTGGAAGCCAGCGTGGTCAAAGCGGTGCTGGTCAAAGACGGCGACAAAGTCCAAGCAGGCCAGGTGCTGATTGAACTGGACCCGACCATGACCAGTGCCGACCTGGCCAATGTGCAGGAGCAGCGCCAGGCCGCAGCGTCCGAGATGGCGCGCACCCAGGCCTTGCTGCAGTCGCTATCAAAACAGGAGCTGCCTGCGCCCGTTTTACGGGGGCTGGAGGCCGATTTGGCACCCAATACCCCGGCAATCCAATCCCAGCTGCAATCCGAATGGCAAGACATCCGCGCCAAACTCGCCAAGCTCGATGCCGAACACCAGCACCGCCAGGCCGAAATCACCACCGTGCGTGAAACCATCGCCAAGCTCGAAGTCACGCTGCCCATGGCGCAGATGCGCGAGGCCGACTTCAAGAAACTGGTGGACCAGGGCTACATCTCCAGCCACGCCACCCAGGACAAAACCCGCGAGAGAGTAGAGCTGGAGCGCGACTTGTCCACCCAGCGCGCCCGCCTCCAAGAAGCCAAGTCCGCCTTGCAGGAGTCCGAACAGTCCAAAGCCGCCTTCAAAGCCGCCACCTTGCGTGATTTGCAAGACCGCCACGCCCAAGCCAGCACCAAACACAGCCAGCTCAACGCCGAACACGCCAAAGCGGGCCAGAAAGAAAAACTCACCCAGCTCACCGCCCCGGTCTCGGGCACGGTGCAGCAGCTGGCCGTGCACAGCGTGGGTGGGGTGGTCACCAGCGCCCAGGCCCTGATGGTGGTGGTGCCCGACAGCGCCACGGTCACCGCTGAAGTGGCCATTGCCAACCAGGACATCGGCTTTGTGTATGCGGGGCAAGCGGCGGAGATCAAGCTGGAGACTTTCAGCTACACCAAATACGGCACGGTCCAAGCCACGGTGGATAACGTGACGGCGGATGCGGTGACGGATGAGAAGAAAGGTTCTTTTTACCCGGCGACCTTGACGCTGCACCAAAAAGACATGCTGATTGATGGCAAGCGTATTGCTTTGAGCCCGGGGATGAATGTGACGGCGGAGGTGAAGACGGGGAAGCGGCGGGTGATTGAGTATTTGCTGAGTCCGGTGCAAAGGGCGGGGTCTGAGAGTTTGAGGGAGAGGTAGAAAAATGAGAACAAAACGTCATAAAAAAGGGAGGGGCTACTATGAAATTTATAACGGATTGCGCATATTGCATAAGGGCTGGAGGTCGATTTTTCTTAAAGGCACAGACTGGAAGCGACACCAGCCTGAGCGTCATCAGCACCACGAGTGCCCCCGCTGACCGGGGACTGCAGTTGGAATGGTACGGCGCAGACCCCCTGCAGGGAGAAGTGCT
>Ga0209343_10000487_pt1 | contig 55960 bp, 58 predicted proteins | sample RifCSPlowO2_02_FD_184026 | JGI IMG/M metagenome (GOLD analysis project Ga0209343, IMG submission 184026) | Groundwater microbial communities from Rifle, Colorado - Rifle CSP2_plank lowO2_0.2 (SPAdes) (version 2) | ecosystem: Environmental > Aquatic > Deep subsurface > Groundwater | place...
ATAAGGCAATGGAAGAAAGGGGATTCGAAGACGCGGAGAAAGAATATGGCACTGCTTCCGCGAGAGATGTTGATAGATCAATTAAATTGCTGGAATTACAAGAAAAAACAGATGGATTGAAGAATCAGGCGACATCACTTTTTGAATGATATGTCCGACATGTATCCAGCCTTTTTCTGGTAGAATTGAGGCAATGAAAATCTATTTCGCGGCGCACGCACAGTTTGGATATAATGAATGGAAAAACAATTAGAATTACTTGATACCCCATTCAAATGGCAACCTTATTGGGAATATGAAATATAAAAAAATCGGGGAGGGGTGGCAGTATAGCGTATATGATCTCGGGAACGGGCGGGTTTTAAAAAAGTATCACTCGTGGCTGGGATCATTTTGGGTAATGTTTAAAGATTGCTACCCCTTTACCAATCACTGGCCGACCGAATTTCCAAGTTTTATCCGTGCCGGACGGCAGATCGCAATCGAATCATTTAAAATTCTCGAAGAGCATCAAGTTTCTCCCGAATGGATCGGAAACCCTAAATTTTTGGGCGCCCTCGATTTCGAACAGGATAAAGTAACCCCACTGCACGAAGTTTTTGAAACAGCGCGAACAGAGGAGATAAAAAAGTACGTCGATTTATTTATTGAATTAAATTCTCGATTTCTGAAACTTGGGTTCATCGATAAAAGCTTTAACATTACCAAAAATTACGGCATTGCAAAAAATGGCAATCTAGTACTGACGGACATTGGAGAACTTTTTGATAATCCGGAGAAAATTAAGCGCCAACTAAACGATAAAGTTTGGTATAAATCATATGTCGGCGGATGTATAAAAGATTTAGAGGCGAGGAAATACTTTTTAGATCAAATGGATAAATTTGCTAAGATATATCGATGATAAGGGAAGAAATGAAAACAGAAATCGTAATCATCGGTGCTGGGGCGGCGGGTTTAATGGCCGCGCGAGAGCTGGGGAAAGCCGGTGAGAAAGTAATTATATTGGAAGCGCGTAACCGAATTGGCGGGAGGATTTGGGCTTTGCCAAAAGATGAGTTTGGTTATGACGCGCAAGCCGGAGCGGAGTATGTGCATGGCGATTCTCCAATCATGAAATCTCTCTCGCGCGAGGCAGATATGACGCTAATTCAGACGCAGGGCGATATGTGGAACTCATACGGCGGGGAAGTTACCATCAATAGCGAGCGCGTTCCAAATCAAAATGAGTTGCATAAGGCACTTGGCGAGCTTAAAAGCGATTTGCCGATTGCGGAATTTCTGGAGAAATATTTTCCGGGCGAAAAATATATCGGCCTTCGCAATTCTGTTTTTGGGATTGTGGAAGGATATGATGCCGCCGATCCCGCGCGTGCCAGCACTTTTTCTTTGCGGGACGAGTGGCTGGGCGGCCAGGATTGGCTGCAATATCGCATCAAAGAGGGATACGGCGCCATGCTTAAATTTCTTGAATCGGAATGCGGGAAGAACGGCACAAAAATCGAGCTTAATAAAATTGTCCGAGAAGTTGAAATAAATAACGGCAAGGTGAATGTCCATACTGCTGACGGCGATGATTATGAAACAGAGAAAGTTATTGTTACAGTCCCTTTGCCGGTGCTTGCCGACATTAAATTTATTCCGGCGATTCCGGAAAAATTGGAGGCGGCCCGAAAAATGGGGTATGGCGGCGTGATTAAAATTCTCCTGAAATTTAAAAGCAGGTGGTGGGTGAACGCTTTCGGGAAGGATTTCGGCGAGATGGATTTCATGTTTTCAAATGAAGAAATTCGCACATGGTGGACGCAGTATCCGGATTTGATTCCGGTGCTGACGGGCTGGCTCGCGGGTCCGAAATCGGCGAAACTCATAGATAGCTCTGATGCGGAAATAATCGACGCGGGAATCAGATCGCTCGCGAATATTTTCAAAGTTGAGAAGGAATATGTCGAAAAAGAATTAGTTCACGCCAAAGTCGCCAATTGGCCCGCCGATCCTTATGCCAAAGGCGCGTATTCATATTGGACGCCCAAATCAGCGGAGGCTCAAGAGGAACTATTAAAGCCAATAGATGATCGAATTTTCTTTGTCGGCGAAGCGCTTGACCGAGAAGGCGAAGCTTCAACCGTGGAAGGAGCTTTAGCGAGCGGGCTGGAGACAGCAAGAAAGATTTTAAGATTATGATTAAAATTATTTTTATATTTTTATTGATTGCTCTACCGGTTTTTGCCCAAGATGGATTGCGGGAGGATATATCTGTGCCAACGGAAAGTGCTACACGGGCCGTTTCGCCAGCCGGATCCGTAACGCCGAGGCCAACTATTGCCGCAACTTCGGCTCCTGCTCTGGCTACTAGCGAACCTACATCAAAAGAATCTGCTCCAAGTTCAAACTCGGATGTTCTTGGGATAACCGTTTTTGCGGCGGCTGTCTTGGCTTTAAGCGGATACGGCGCATATAAATTAAAAACACAAAATCAAAATAAAAAAGATAGCAAGAAAGAGTCGCAATGTTTTGATTTAAAAAAGATGATGGAGAATAAATTAAAAGAACTAACGGATTTACGCGGGCAGGCTGAAGGCAAAATAAAAGAAAACGCCCGCGAAAAAGTTAGAGAATCCCTGAAAGGAACTAGCACGGGGGAAGCTTTAGCCAAGATTGAGCGAGTCGAAAAAGAATACGCGCGGATTAAGAAACTTTATGAGAAATGCATTATAGAGTTTTCGCAAAAGAAAAAGAAAACTATTTTAGTTGACGTGGTCTATACATTTGTCGATACTCGAGGAAACATTTTCAAAGAAATGCGCGAGTTGCTTGAGAAGTATCCGAATAGGAAAATACTTTTAACCGGAGCGGACGATAGACAATTTAAAGAATGGGGCTTGGACAAAATGCCCTATGAGATTTGGACGTTGAAACATAATCCCGAAAAAACGGATCCGGAATATTATAAAAAAATGCTCACGCATTTTGAATTAATCGCAAACGATGTCATATATTTCGAACACAGCCCGGAGGCGGTCGCGAGCGCAAAATCCATCGGCATTAAAACTTATTATTACGATTCCAAGAAAAAAGATTTGACCGCGCTAAAAAACTTTTTGGACGAAAATTTATAGAAAACAAAAAGCCCGAAATTAGCCTTGACGAGATGGATATGAGGATGGTATACATAGAGGGAAATTGAAAATCAAACAAGGAGGATTTTTATGGCACACATACCAGCTTCAGTTGAAACTTCTGAGGATATGGAATATTTGCTTTCCGAGAGAGTTAAACTTTTATCACAAGGCAAGATACGAGAAATCTATCAGCACCCTAAGGAAGAAGATTCGTTGTTGATGGTGACATCTGATCGCATGAGCGCCTTTGATTTCGTCATGCCGCGCAAGGTGCCTCAAAAAGGAGAAGTTTTAACGGCGCTTACGCACTTTTGGCTGACAGATATTCTCCGTGAATTTCCTAGCCACTTCAAGCGATCGTCTCTTAATCATTGGCTTAATGCGGTCCATGATCTGAAGGCAGATCTCCCGGAACTTCCGCTCGAACGGAGTCTAGTCATCAGAAAGACAGAAATACCGCCGTTTGAAATGATTTTCCGGCACCACCTCGGCGGTTCTGTGTACAAGAAATATCTTGATACTAGATTGGTAGCAGGATTGGCTGTCCAGAAGGGTTATAAAAAATGGGAAAAACTTCCACATCCGCACTTTACACCTTCGACAAAGGCCTCAAAAGGGCACGACGAGAACAAAAATGTCAGCGAGTATATAGATGCGATGGGCGAGCAGGGGATTCGCGCAATTCAAATGTTCAGGTCGGCGTACGAGAAAGCGTATGCGTATGCCGAGAGTCGCGGGATCCTAATTCTTGACACTAAATTCGAGGGGCTAACTATGATCGCGGACGAAGTGATTACACCAGACTCTTCCCGGTTTACAACCGTCGAGAGTTATAATAATGCTATGCAAAACGGCGGCGATCCTATTTTTCTCGACAAGGAATTCTTCCGCCAATGGGGGAAGACGGTCGAGACGCCATTTGGCATGGGGCTGGGTTCACTGAAGAACCCTGAAGATCCGGAACAGCTCGCTTTTGTGAACAGTCTTGAAATCCCGGATCGCGTCATCAAAGAAACATCTACGCGCTATATTAACATAGGCGAGATACTGACAGGGTGCAATCTCGCGGATTATCAAGCCAGGTTTATGTGCGTGTGACATTTTACTCAACTGGAAAATATATTTTTAACTAAGCGGCGAAGGCGGTTCTACCCCCCTTCGCCGCTTTATTTTTTAAGAAATTTTCGATAAAATTAGGGCTTATATGCTTATAGACGACGTAACAATCAAAGTCCGCGCTGGGGATGGAGGCAAGGGCGCCGTAGCGTTCAATAAAAACCTGATGAGCTTGGGACCAGCTGGAGGATCCGGCGGCAATGGCGGAAGCGTATATTTCGAAGGAATCTCGGATTTGAGTTCTCTTGGGCAATTTCGGTATAAAAAGGAAATAAGGGCGGAAAATGGGGGAGACGGGAGGGGGCAATTTAACGACGGCGCGGACGGAGCAGATCTTGTTTTAAAAGTTCCTGTTGGCACAGTTATAAAAAATAAAAAAACCGGCGAAGAATCTGAGATCTTGAATATTGGGCAGAAAATTCAGGTTGCGAAAGGCGGGCACGGAGGAAAGGGAAATTTTTTGTTTCGCTCGCCTAAATTAACCACGCCCAAAAGATTTCAAGAAGGGCTCCCGGGCGAGGAGTTTGCTTTACGGCTTGAACTCAAGCTTATCGCGGATGTCGGTTTAATTGGTTTGCCGAACGCCGGCAAATCTAGTTTGTTAAACGAACTTACGGAGGCAAGAAGCAAAGTTGCGAACTACGCGTTTACAACACTCGAACCAAATTTAGGAGTTTATTATAATTTGATTCTTGCTGATATTCCTGGACTTATTGAAGGAGCATCTTTGGGCAAAGGGCTAGGTATAAAGTTTTTGCGGCACGTCGAGCGCACTAAAATTCTTTTTCATTTAATCTCTGTGGAATCAGAAAATCCGGCGAAAGATTATAAAACGGTTAGAAAAGAACTCAGGGTATATAACAAAGATATGATGAAAAAACCGGAGTATTTATTTTTGTCAAAAAGTGACATGATTCCTATTGAAAAAGTAAAGAAAAAAATCGCTATTCTAAGAAAACTCAATAAAAATGCCATTCCAATTTCTATCCACGATTGGGATTCGCTCGAAAAAGTGAAGAAAATTTTGAATGTAATAAACTTAAAGAAATAAAATGACGGAATATCTCGGAATTATTTTCGCGCTGATCGCGCTCGTTAGCTGGGGAGTCGGGGATTTTTTTATACAGCGTTCGGCCAGAAAATTCGGCGATTGGGAATCGATTTTCGCGATTGAGATTACGGGGCTCGTTGTATTGCTACCTTTCGTTTTTCGGGATCTGGGAGGAATATTGAATCTTTCCGGGCGCGAAATATTGATTTTGCTCGCAGTCGGGCTTGCCTTCATGCTAAGTTCACTTCTAAGCACGGAAGCGCTAAAGCAGGGAAAGCTTGCCGTAATAGAGTCTATAGAAGCGGTTGAAATCGTGGTCGCGGGTTTAATCGCTTATTTCGTTTTCAAGGAGAGTCTTGAATATTCGCATTGGTTTTTCATTACCATTCTCGTAGTCGGAATTTTATTGGTTGCCCTAAAGCCTCATCACTTGAAAAAGAAAGCGTGGCTGGAAAGAGGCGCAGTAATCGGCTTTTTCGGATCGATATTAATCGGCTTTACGGATTTTATGGTCGGCTTCGGCTCGCGCGCGACAAATCCTCTTTTTGTCATTTGGTTTGCGAGTTTAATCATGGCTATAATAATCGCGGCATATCTCGTGCTTAATGGCAGATTTAAATATGCGCTAAGGGATTTTTGGGAAAATAAAAAACTCCTGCTTGGGATCGGGATACTTGATAATCTTGCTTGGTTTGCCTTCGCGATATCAACCCTATATCTGCCTATCGCGGTAGCGCTGGCGCTTTCCGAAAGCTATATAATTCTTGCGGTCATTCTCGGCATTTTGATAAATAAAGAAAAGTTGCAATCGCGCCAATTTGTCGGCATAGCCCTCGCGATTATCGGCGCGGTAGCGTTATCTATAATATATTCATGATTGAAGTCGAGAAAAATTTTGATTTAAAGCCTGGAGATAAAGAAAGATTAATTCAGGGCGCGAAGTTGATTGTCAAAACAACTTTCACGGATATTTATTACGATGCGGAAGATTTTAGACTAACGATCAAAGATTATTGGTTGCGTCAGAGGGAGGGAAGGTGGGAATTGAAAATGCCATTTGGTGATACGCTTCAAAAAAAAGAAACCGACCAATATCACGAACTCGAAGATGGGGGAGAAATAAAAAAAGCAATCGGCTCGGATTGGGATTCGTTAAAACCATTTGCGAAAATCGTTACCAGCCGCGAAAGTTGGCAGAGTGGGGAGTTCCATCTCGACTTTGATAAGGTGGATTTTGGGTTTGAAACTTTTGAAGTAGAAATTATGGTTCGAGATGAAAAAGACGTTACCTCGGCCGAAGCAAAAATCATAGCTTTCGCGCAGGAGCACGGCATCGCTTCAGCCCCCGGCGCCGGGAAGGTCATTGTCTATATCCAACGTAATAACCCCGCGCACTACCAAGCGCTTTTTAAAACAGGGGTGGTTTGAAACAATACAACAATACTTTAAATCGATAACTATACCGTATTTACGCTATAGCGTAAATAGAAAATAGTTAAAGATTGAAGGTTTTAATCCAGCTTATAAAATGATAGAATTTAGTTTATGTCAGATCGCGAAAAAGCTGTTCCAGCGTCGTATCTCATCTTGGGAAAGGATGGGAAAATTTTGCTGGGTTTACGAAAAAATACTGGGTACTACGATGGTTGGTGGACGGTTCCGTCCGGGCATGTTGAGACAGGAGAGCTTCCGATTGGCGCTTTAATTCGCGAAACAAAAGAGGAGATTGGGATTAGTATCTATTCAAAAGATATAAAATTGGTTCATACAATGTATCGCGCGAAGCATGATGAAACTGGGCCGAGGTCAGATTATTTTTTTGCAGTATCAAAATGGTCTGGTGATATAGAAAATATGGAGCAGCAAAAATGTGTTAAATTAGAATGGTTTCCAATGGATAATCTTCCGGAAAAAACAGTGCACTTTGTTGAACAGGGGATTGAATGCTACCGAAAAGGAATAAATTATTCCGAGATCCAATTTGATAAAAAATTTATAAATCCCAATATTGAAAATAATATTGATATCGAGCGAGCGATTCCAATTTTACCGCCGCCATACATTTTTCTCGGCCCGCTTCTAATCGGGATTGGAGTCAATATTTTATACCCATTATCAATCTTTAGCATAAATTTGCGCTGGCGGCTCTCAATTTTCGTGATATTATTGGCCGCAGGCGGAGCCCTCCTGTACTGGGCGGTTAAAACACTGCTCCGATTCAAAGTTGACCCGCGCTTTAAGCCCGTAGGCGGGGTTGTAACTGGGGGACCGTTCTCATTCACGCGAAATCCGATGTACGTCAGCTTTACGCTAATTTATCTGGCAGTGACAGTTGCATTTAACGCGCTTTGGGCAGTATTTTTTCTGCCGATAATATTCTATACTTTACATTACGGCGTCATCCTCCGCGAGGAAAAATATCTTGAGGCGACGCTCGGCGAAGAATTTTTGAAATATAAGGCTAGAGTGCGCAGATGGTTATGAAATTTTTGCTTACATCCGGTGGTATCACAAATAAATCTATAGCAAAAGCATTACTGAAGCTCGTTGGGAAAAAAGCCAAGGATATCCGAATTGCCTTTATACCAACAGCTGCAAATATTGCAAATGATGACGGAGGAAATAAAATCTGGCTGATTGAGGATTTATATAATTTGCTAAAGCAGGGATATAAAAGCATCGATATCGTCGATATATCTGCGTTGCCAAAGGAAAATTGGAAAGGAAGGCTTAAGGCGGCGGACGTTTTATTTTTCGGAGGAGGAAATACATTCTATCTCCGTTATTGGCTCAAGAAATCCGGCCTTTGGAAAATTCTACCCAAACTTCTAAAAAATCGCGTCTATGCTGGGATTAGCGCAGGGAGCATGATTACAACCAAAAACTTGGCATTAAGTCAATCAAGGAGACTTTACTATGGAGAGAGGGACTATCGTGGCAATAGAGGGGAGGACGGCCTCGGATTTTTTGATTTTCACTTCCGCCCGCACCTGGATTCAATCTATTTTACAAAAGTCCGCCGCAAGTTTCTCAAAAAAATTGCCAAAGAATTCCAGCAGCCTATTTATGCACTCGACGACAAATCTGCGCTTAAGATTAGCGGTAATAAAATTGAGATTATCAGCGAGGGGAAATATTTAGTTTTTAATAAATAATATGCCTCACATCCACGATTTAATTGATTTTATAGTTGATGCATATATTGTCCATAACAATAGCGTACTTTTAATATTGCACAAGAAATTGAAAATTTGGCTGCCTATTGGCGGGCACATAGAACTTAACGAGGATCCGGACGAAGCTTTAATGAGGGAGATTAAGGAAGAATGTGGTCTTGAAGTTGAAATACTTGCGAACCGCCTGAATAGAAACGACCCGAATCATAAGCACTTATTTACCCCAAGTTATCTAAATATCCATAAAGTCGGCGATAAGCCAAACGAAGTCCATAAACATGTTGGATTAATTTATTTTGCGAGAGCAAAATCGGACAAATTTAAGCTAGCCGAAGACGAGCATGATGATATTCGCTGGTTCGACGCAGAAAAGCTCAATGACCAAAAGTATAATATTTTGCCGATAGTGCAATTTTATGCGAAAGAAGCTTTGAAGCGCGCTAGTGAGCATGATTAAACTTTCCTACGCGAGTACAAAAAATAAGGATATGAAATATGCCGTCAAGATTGATATTCTCGACGATTTTTTCTTTTTGGAGGCGGAGGGGGAAAAATACATATTTTTAGATCACCGTGAATTTGGATTTTTTCAGGAAAAGAATAAGAATCCAAACATCGAAGCGGTATTAGTGACGGGCGGGGGACGAAATGACTTCGCACTTGCTTTGATACAAAAATATTCTCCGAATTCCAACGAAATTGCGGTCCCTGTGTATTTTCCGCTCGACCTCGCCGATCATCTGCGCAAGAAGGGTATAGTGCTCAAAATAAGAAAACCATATTATCCGTGGCGCGCGATTAAGGGCGGCGAAGAAATTGAGATGATCGAGAAAAGCCTCAAAAAAACTCACTCCGCGTTTTTAAAAATCGAGGAAATTCTCGGCGCGTCGGAAATTGTGGATAATTTGATATTTTTTGAGGGAAAGGCGCTGACGAGCGAATTTTTGAAGAGCGAGGCTGAAAGAGTTTTATTTGATGAAGAGATGCTATGTACCGAGGGAATGATTATTTCATGCGGCAAAGGTGCGGCGATCCCTCATCATCCGGGGCAGGGGAATTTACTTGCGGGCGAAACCATTGTTTGCGATATTTTCCCCGTTTCAAAGCAAAGCGGCTATTTTGCAGATATGACTAGAACATACGTGAAAGGGGAGCCAAGTAAAAAGATTAGGAATATGTATGATTCTATTTTGAGAGCACAGGAAGCCGCATTTGCATTAATAAAGCCTGGTATACTTGCCAAGGAGGTTCATAAAGCTGTTTCGGCTTCGCTTATTCGAGATGGGTTTAATGTTGGCGATATAGGTTTTACGCATGGAACAGGCCACGGGTTAGGACTTGAAGTGCATGAAGCTCCGCACATAAATAAAGTTTCGGAGGAAATTTTACAACCAGGAAACGTTTTTACAATTGAACCAGGGCTTTATTATCCGAATATCGGAGGCGTAAGAATCGAGGACGTAGTGTGCGTAACGGATAGCGGATATAAAGACCTTACAAACTTTCCAAAGAAGCTTATAATATAGCGGTGGATAGGCGCGCGATTCTAGTTTTATTCCTCGTACTCATAGGAGTGTTTTGGATTTGGGGATATGTTTCGAGCAAGGGTTTTATCGATAAGATAATTGAACTCATACAACTCAGTAATTCGAGCCGGAATATTATTCTATCAATTGCGATTTTTTGGCTGTTTTCTGTAATTTCTGTCTTGCTAGGGCCGCTTACGAGCGCACCGCTCGTTCCAATAGCTATTCTTTTGTGGGGGAATTGGGCGACATTTTGGCTGCTTTTTTCAGGATGGATCACGGGAGGAATACTCGCTTACTCTATCGGGAGGCATCTGGGGCATGCGATTGTTTTGAAAATTCTTTCAGCGGACAAAATAAAGACATGGGAAGAATTTATTTCGCGGCGCGTAAATTTTTTAGTTGCTTTTTTGTTCAGACTGGCGATGCCAGCTGAGACTGGTTACGTTTTTGGTTTAGCCCATTACGATTTTATAAAGTATATAGGCATTACTTCGATTATTGAGGCTGTGACCGCTGCTATTCTGGTCTTTGCGGGCAAAGCACTGATTGACCAAAATTTAGCAGCCTTCATTTTCTGGGTGGCTATCGTAATCATAACTCTCGCCGCATCGGCATATTTCCTTGCGCAAAGAATTAGAAAAGCAAAGGCGTTATAAACGTTACAAAAAGACTAGATTTTTAGTTCTTCATCGTCTCCAGTAGGATCATCATTCAAAAAATCTATGCGGATCTTTCTTGGTTTATTAGTGTTTTCTATACCAGTTAAAAAATTCTGTATATCAACTAGCTTATAGACGCGGTAATTATTGATTGGATGGCGATAGGCAGTCAATTTCTTGCGTTTATCCCAGTTGCGGAGAGTTAGAGGCGATACACCGAGCATTTCCGCCGCCACTTTAATTGTTATAAATTTTGATGGATCATTATCAGCCATGTCGTTTTCTATTCGCATAGTAACAGTTTAGATACTTTTTGTATGTTTGAAAAGTGAATAAGTTAAGATGCAGGAAAACATAAAAACTTTTATAATTCTAAGGTGAAGACGTTAATTATCATCGCTCTAACGATAGTAATAATAAGCTTAGTTGGCGTATCCTTAGGGGATATACAAAAGAACACCAAATTGAAGGAGAATTTTGGTATAGTCTGGAACTTTATTTATCCATGGGCAAGAGTCGGTTTGGATAAAGCGCAGGAATATATTTGGGTACCGCTTCTGAAAGCCGCCAAAGATATTAGGGGATAGGGGTTTTTATCTGCGGGGCATGTCGCACATCATAGCTTTTGCGACCTATCAGGCATAAAACCACACTCTATAATCCGGGGCAGTTGGCCGCGGGTCTATATCCTGCTTTTTGGGCTTCTTCTTTGCTGCTAAAGTATATTTTATTTTCTTCTTTGATTGATTTCGCGCCAGGGCAAGCGAGTAAATGATACACTGTCCCATTTTTTGTGCCCACTAACTCAACTGCTGGCTTGGAGGCTAAACCTCCACTTGGAGGCTTAGCCTCTTTGGCGCTTATCTGGATTGGAAATTTTTCTTCTTTTATTGCAGATATCCTCCCGAGCGCAAAACCGGTTATGGCAACCAAAATTATGACGGCGATCAGAAAGAGATCGCCCTCCCTCGCCTTGACTTTATTTAGCCACTCGCGTAACATACTGTTATTATATAAAGTTTTCAGAAATTATGGCACATACAAAAGCAACAGGATCAACGTCAAATTTAAGAGATTCTAAACCCAAATATTTGGGCGTGAAGCTTTCCGCCGGCCAAAAAGCCAAAACCGGATCAATAATCGTCCGCCAGAGAGGAACAAAATTTTATCCAGGAGAGAATGTAAAAGCCGGCAGGGACTGGACTTTGTACGCCATGCGCGACGGATTAGTTAAATTTTCCATAAAGCGGAAGAATTCTTTCAACGGAAAAATTTCCAAAGTAAGCATGGTTAGCGTTGTCCCCGAATCTCAATAAAGGCTTTCGTGCTTTTTCCTGACGGGCTTTTTATTTCTAATTCGAATTTTCCGGCTTCTTTGACCGGCTTTTCAAGAGTAATCCATTCAGGTTGAACTTCGGTAAAACCTTCCTCAGCTAATTTTTTCACGATATCTTTTGGCGTGACTGCCTTGTAAAGACTCCCCTTCTCGCTTGCCTTCCAATCAAACGCGATTATCTTCCCGGAAAGCTTATTTATTTCACTGGCGCTTTTCTCCTGCGATATTTTTTTGGTTTTTTCTTTCAGTTCGGCCATTCGCTCGATCTCCTTCATTTTTTCTTTTGTCGCCAAAACGGCCAGCTTATTGGGCATCAAAAAATTCCTAAAAAACCCGTCCCGAACTTCTTTCATGTCGCCGCGTTTTCCAATGCCGACGACGTCTTTTTCCAATACTATTTTCATATTTATCTCAAAGGCCAATCTTTTAGAATTTCGAGGGCTTTAGAAATTTGAGGATCTTTTTTTGCTTTGACTTCATCTGGCGTAGCGTTATCGATTTCGTAATCCGGTTTAATCCCCTGCTTCGTTATATCCTCTCCATTTGGCGTCAGCCATCTGGCGATTGTGATTTTAAGCATGCCAACTACGGCTAACGAACTGTCTTTAATGTCAATGGGTTCCTGCACAGAGCCCTTTCCGAAAGTTTTCTTGCCGACTAGTTTTGCTTTTCCATTATCGCGGAGCGCCCCAGCTAAAATTTCTGACGCGGAGGCAGACCCTTCGTTAATCAAGACGACGATCGGCGTAGATGGAAAGGCGTTGTACCCCCTTGAGCGCAAAACGTCTTCTTTGCCGTCTTTATATTTTTCTCGAAGCACCGGCTTTCCAATCTCAAGGAACCACGAAGCGATTTCTACTGCGCTGTCAAGATACCCTCCTGGGTTTCCGCGCACATCGATTATTAATTTATTGGTCTTGGATAACACAAATTCCCGCAGCGCTTTTTGGAATTCGAATGCTGCGCGTTCTGAAAAACTGTTTATTTTAATTATAAATACGCCGTCACTTAAGTTCGTTTCAGTTTCAACGGCTGGAACTTGTATAGTGTCCCGGACAACGTTAAGATCGCGCGGCTTATCAGCGCCGGATGAAAATACGGTAAGTTTAACCGATGATCCCTTAGGTCCCCTGATGTGGCTAACGGCCTCCTCAACGCTCATTTTATCCGTCTCCCTGTCATCAATCTTAAGAATCTTATCACCAGCTTTGATCCCAGCATTGGCGGCCGGCGTCCCTTTCAGAGGAGCAATTACTGTCAATACCCCATCTTTTAGGGCAATTTCCATCCCAACTCCTTCAAAATTACCCCTAATTTCAGATTCAAATAGTTCTTTTTCCGCCGGCGGAAAAAATACGGTATATGGGTCGTCTAAGGATGATAAAAGACCGTTAATCGCGCCCCAAACCATCTTCTGCCGATCAATCTCTTCGGGCAGACCATATTTTTCGCCGACTATTCTCCATACCTTCCAAAATGGGGAAAAATCAATTGTATCGGGGATAGGCTCGGATTTATTAATAACGCCGAGGACACGTTCGATTTCCGGCCGCTGATTATACCCAAAAGCGGCGCCAAGTGCAAAAGAAGCGCTAATAACGATGAGCGCCGATAGGATAAAATATATTTTCCTTCTCCCAGAAATTTCCATAGCAAGAGGTACTTACATATATTAGAATAAGATAATCATGCTATCAAGGATGGATCAGAGCGGAATACTTTGGGTTGACGCGTATAACCCTTCCCCCAATGAAATTTCTGAATTAACCAGGGAGCTTTCGCTTCCGCGCCCTATCTCAGAGGAAATTTCGCGGCCAAGTTTCCATCCAAAGGCAGAAAGCCATGGAAAGTATCTATATCTAATCCTTCCTTTGCCAATCTACGACCACAATAAAGATCATCACCACTCGCGCGAACTTGACATGGTTGTCGGCGAAAAATTCCTCCTGACCATCCACTACGAACCCATTGAGCCGCTGCGAAATATTTTCAAAAAAATTCATGCGGATGCAAAACTTCGAGCGGAAATATTCGAGAGAGATTCGCGCGGGATCCTTTATTATATCTGGGAAAACATCTATCGCCATCTTTTAGGCGAATTAGACCATATCCAGAAAAAGATCGACCGCATTGAAGACAGAATATTTTCAGTCGAGCGGAAGGAACTTATTGAGGAAATCTCCCTTTTGCGGCGCGATATTCTTGATTTCTCTCGCTCTATTCGTCCGCACGGAATGGTAATGGAAGAATTTGCTCCACTCGCTCGCGCGACCTTGGGGCCGGATTTTATAAAAGGAACGCGCGAGCTTACGCAAAGCTATCGGCGGATCATTTTGCTGGCGGAAAATGACAAGGATTCCCTCGAAGTTCTTTACGACACCTATAACGCCCTCCAATCCCGGCGTTCAAGTGAGACGGTTAAAATATTCACGATGCTCGCCCTCCTTACATTCCCTTTATCTTTGATCGCGTCGATTTTCGCGATCGATACGATATCCCGGCCGATAGTCGGGCGTCCGAACGATTTCTGGATAATCGCCGGCATAATGATTCTCGTAGTTTTCGGAATGCTTATCTTTTTTAAATCTAGAAAATGGATTTAATTTTTCCGATTTTATCCGCCGTACTTCAGGCGGCTTCTTTTTCGTTAGATAAAGTAATTTTATCTTTCAAGAAAATAGATTTTCGCGGATATATTGGCGTAAGTTTTCCGCTCATATTTTTTATAAATCTGCTGATTTTTTTTACCTTCGATCCGCCGATAAGCAGAGAATTGATATACAAAACATTTTGGTGGCTTTTTGCCTCTGTCGCGCTGACTATCGCCAGCAATGTGATTTATTACCGGGCTCTTAAGCGCGATAAGCTTAGCGAAATGGAAGTCATCGGATTGCTTACCGCCCTTCCAGTAATTATTTTCTCCGGCCTAGCATTTTCTGACGAGAGAAATTATTTTATTTTAATCCCGGCGCTTATCGCGTCTGCCGCGATTGTCTGGTCGCATTTAAAAAAAGGCCATTTACTAATCAAAAAGGATACTCTTCCATTTTTAATATGGTCGCTGACCATGGCGCCGTTGGCCGCCGCAGTGTCTAAAATCCTTCTTTCTGACTGGAACCCGATTTCATTGGAAATGCTGCGTATGGGCGCGGTAACCGCGGCTGTGGCGCCATTTTTTCAAAAACAGATTAAAACTATTTCAGCCCATGCCATATGGTTTTTAGTCTTGACCAATGTTTTAACTTCAATCGCGTGGATACTGTTTTATTTTTCATACCAGCGTTTAGGAATAGTTTATACGATGCTGCTATTCTCAATTCAGCCTATTCTTGTTTATTTCGCGGCAATATTTATCCTGAAAGAAAAAATCGACCGAAAGAAAATTATCGCATTTGCCATTGCCCTTCTATCTATCGCGATTGCCCAATTCTATACACAAGCATAAAATATAAAAATGCCGCTTAAACTGTATAACGCCCTCTCGAGAAAAAAGGAGAATTTTAAACCATTGAAAGGGAAAACAGTCAGCTTTTACGCCTGCGGGCCGACCGTGTATGATTTTGTCCATATCGGCAATTTGAGAACTTTTATTTTCGACGACCTCTTGAGGCGGACGCTCGAATTAAACGGCTATCGCGTGCGGGAAATAATGAACCTTACCGATGTTGATGATAAAACAATCCGAGGTGCGAAGGATTCAGGCAAAAAACTTAAAGATTACACGTTATTTTACGAAAAATCATTTTTGGCGGATGTCGATAGCCTCAATATTTTGCCGTCCGAAAAATATACTCGCGCGACCGACCACATCAGAGAAATGATTAAAATAACTGATATTCTTCTAAAAAAGCAAGTTGCGTACAAAACGAAGGATGGAATTTACTTTGACATCTCAAAATTCAAAAATTACGGAAAGTTTTCCAGACTGAAGGCGCGGGAGCTTAAAATTGGGGCTCGGGTAAGCAGCGACGAATATGAAAAAAATAATGCGCAGGATTTCGCGCTGTGGAAATTCAAGAAAGAAAATGAGCCCTCTTGGGCGGCACCATTCGGCGAAGGCCGCCCTGGATGGCACATCGAATGCTCGGCGATGTCTGTAAAATATCTCGGGATGCCCATCGATATCCATACGGGCGGCGTCGATTTAATTTTTCCTCACCATGAAAATGAGATAGCGCAGGCGGAAGCCGCATATGGAAAAAAATTTGTCAGATTTTTTGTCGAAGGAGAGCATTTGAACATAGGCGGCAAGAAAATGGCCAAATCGCTCGGCAATATTTATACGCTTCAAGATATCCAGAGCAGAGGATTTGAATCGCTTGACTTCCGATATTTGACGCTAACTGCGCGTTACCGCTCTCCCCTATCATTCACATGGGAGTCGCTTTCGGCCGCGAGGAATGCCAGAAAAAAATTGGAGGGAAAAACGATCTCGGCGCCGAAGTCCGGTGCTAAAGTTTTAAGGAAGTTTAGAGTGGAGCTTCTCACGGCTATAAACGACGATTTAAACATTCCGAAGGCTTTGGCGCTGGTCTGGAAAGCGAAAGGTAAAGACGAAATACTCTACGCTGATAAAATTTTAGGACTGGGGCTTGATAAATTAAAGAAAGTGAGGGCAAATATCGAGTTAGAAAAACTTCTTAGGAAAAGAGAGGTCTTGCGAAAAGGAAAAAAGTGGAGAGAAGCAGACGCGATACGAAATAGAATTCTCGAGGACGGATATATAATAGAGGATACGCCCGGCGGCGCCAAGCTTAGGAAAGTTAGTTAAGCACAAGTTATTCATTTTCGGGCTTGCTCGGTTTTAGGGCGAGCCTTATCTTAAGTAAATAAGCTATGGACGAGAAATCAGCATCGAAGCCAATAGAATCGCCATTTCATTCAAAAGCAATGAAGATGCCTCCCCAAAACATAGACGCAGAGATTTCAACTTTGGGGTCTTTGCTCGTTGACGGCAGCGCGATATATAAGGTTATGGACGTAATCAAAGCGGAGGATTTTTACCGCCTGAACCATCAAGAAATCTTTATTGCGATTATGGAACTTTTCGAACGAAGAGAGCCAATCGACGTTCTGTCTGTGTCGTCCCGGCTTAGAGAAAAAGGGAATCTTGAACAAATAGGCGGGGTTTCTTGTCTGACGACTTTGGTAAACGCTGTCCCGACCTCCTCGAACGTCCGTCATTACGCCGAGCTTGTTCATAAGAAAAAGGTGTTACGCGACTTGATTCAAGTCTCGGGGGAATTGGGGGAACTTGGATACAATGAAAACGAAGATACTGATGCTCTTCTGGACGAAGCTGAAAAAAAGGTATTTTCTCTCGCACAGAGATCGTTGCATCAGAGATTCGTTCCGCTCGACCAGCCGCTCAGGGAAGCATTCGAGCGATACGATAATTTACATAAAAACAAAGGTGAATTAAGCGGCGTCCCGACTGGATTCAAAGATTTGGATAGCGTTTTGGCGGGATTCCAAAAATCCGATTTGATAATTTTGGCGGCGCGGCCGTCATTCGGAAAAACATCTTTAGCGCTTGATATAGCGCGCTACGCCGCAGTTCATAAAAATATACCTGTGGGCATTTTTTCTCTTGAAATGTCCACTCAGCAATTGGTCGACCGTTTTATATCCGCCGAAGCGCATGTGGATCTTTGGAAATTAAGGACTGGAAGAATTCCGGATGATGGCGATGATTTCTCTAGAATAAGGGACGCGCTGGGACGCCTTTCTAAGGCCCCGCTCTATATTGACGACGAAGCCTCAAATAATATTCTTCAAATGAGAGCGATGGGGAGGCGACTGCAAGCGGATAATGAAAAATTGGGATTGATAGTCATCGATTATCTCCAGCTAATGCAGCCGCGGACATCCTCTGAAAGCATGGTTCAGCAGGTTACTGAAATTTCCCGATCGCTAAAAGCTTTGGCAAAAGAGTTGAATGTTCCAGTTCTTGCCGTCTCCCAGCTTTCGCGGGCGGTTGAAAGCCGGCATCCGCCAATCCCCCGCCTGTCCGATCTTCGCGAGTCAGGTTCAATCGAACAGGATGCGGATGTAGTTTTATTTATCTATCGCGAAGATAGGTATAAAGAAAATTCTTCAAGGCCAAATCAAGCTGAAATAATGATCGCGAAGCACAGAAACGGCCCATTGGGCAAGATTGATCTTTATTTCAATCCTGACAAGGCAACATTCACTTCGCTCGATTCGCATTCCGATTACGATAATTTTGAGGTTAATGAGTGACCCGATAATTTCAAAATTGACCGAGCTATTTCAGCGTTTTCCCGGAATCGGCCCAAGACAGGCAAGAAGATTCGTCTATGCGTTGGCAGATCAAAATCCCAAATATTTAAAAGAATTGGCAAGCTCGATTTTAAAAATAAACGAAGAAATATCGCGCTGTAGAAGATGTTTTCGGATATTTTCCGGTAAAGCGAAATATTGCGCCGTCTGCGAAAATCCTTCACGTGATGAGTCAAAGCTTCTGGTTCTTGAAAAAGACGCCGATCTAGAAAATATAGAAAAAAATGGAATTTATGACGGGGGGTATTTTATTTTGGGGGGACTTCTCTCCCCGCTCAAGCCTGAGAAAAAAGATAAGCTAAATCTTAAAGAATTAAAATCGCGAATCAATGAAACTAATTCGATCAAAGAAATCGTCTTAGCGCTCTCGGCGACAACCGAAGGCGATATGACGCGGCACTTTATCGAGGAAATGCTCTCGGAGACGATAAAAAACCGCGGACTCAAGATTACAAATCTCGGCCGCGGCCTCTCAACCGGCACCGAGCTCGAATACTCCGACCGCGATACATTGCGCCACGCGTTCGAGAACCGTAAGTGATTATTTTATTTCTTTTATTAAAATTTCCGTAAAATGCTGTTTATGGCCTTTGGTTTTGCGATATCTTGTTTTGGAGTGGTATCGCGCAACGATAACTTTTTTAAATCTCCCCTCGCCAATTCGTTCTGCTTCAACTTTGAAATTGCTTAAAATGGGCGCACCGGCTTCGATGCCGTTCTCATCCCCAACCGCTAAAACCTCATTAAACGCGATTAAAGCGCTGTTATCGAGAGGTAATTTCTCAACCCGTAATTTCTCTCCTTCTCGAACCAAATACTGTTTTCCGCCTGTTTTTATCACTGCGAATTTTGACATGAAATTATATTACTCCTCCTCGTGAGGTTTTGCAATAGCCAACGGCTCCGATTCGATCGACTCCCCCGTGATCTTAATAATATCCTTGTCGATTTTTGAGAACTCCTGATATGATTTGTCGTAAGCGCTAACTGTAGCATTTAAACTCTTACCAACCTTTTGAAAATTATCTTGATAGGTTAAGAGGTGACGGCCTAAAGATGTAACTTGTTTTATAATGTCTTGCGCTTGTTCGGAAATTTTTTGATTCTTTAAACCCTGCAATACTGTTTGCAGATACGCTAAGAACGAGGTCGGCGAGACAACGATAACCTTTTTTTGCCCCGCGTACGCGATCAAATTTTTATCTTCGATGACCGAACCGACTTTATTTATCAAAAGGTCGTAATAAACCGCCTCGGAAGGAATAAACATAAAAGCAAATTCCATAGTCCCTTCGTGGGGGCGAACATATTTAGAAGTCTCGTCTATTCTAGTCTTTAGGTCGGACACGAGAGCTTTCTCGTACTTCTTCTTCTCTTCTACGTTGTGTGTTTCGAGTATTCGATTATAATTCTCGAGAGAAAATTTAGAATCAATCGGAATAATTCGCTTATCAACAAATACAACCGCGTCAACAATATTTCCGTCCTTGAAACCGTATTGCATCTGAAACGATCCGGGCGGCAAAACATTTTTTAAAACCGTCTCCAGATAATATTCTCCCAAAATTCCCCTCTGTTTTGGGTTCTGAAGCACATCCTGAAGCTTTCTTAACTGTTCCGCGAAATTTACAACCTGCCGGTTGGTCTCGTCGAGCTTGGTCAAGCGCTCCGTCACTTCCCGTATAATCTTCGCAGATTCCCCGAACTGTTTTTGAATTACTTCCGTTGATTGCCCAAGCCCGCGGTCGAGTTTCCTGGCAAGTTCATTCATTTGATTTTGCAACATCAACATCCCTTCGCTGGGCTTTTCCTCTTCGCCCTTCGTTTTCTTGGACAATATAAAATAAGCGGCGACTCCGCCTATCGCTATTCCTAAAATTATCCAAACAGAAGAAGACATGATCTATTATAACCGTTTACAATGAGCGAAGTCGAAGTGGTGACCCCATCGGGATTCGAACCCGAGTTTCATGGATGAGAACCATGTGTCCTAGGCCAGGCTAGACGATAGGGCCTTGGTGCAGAATACTTGAATTAGTCCGAACCGCTTTCGCCGCCTGCGGCGGCGAGCCTGCCTGTCGGTAGGCAGGGAAGTTCCCCCGCGAAAATCCGGAAAGGCGGCGGCCTGCCCCCTAGCTCCGCCGAAGGCGGATGGTATCGGGGAGCCGCACCGATGACAATTTCAAGTTTTTCTTTGGCGGCAAAATTATATCACGACCCCTGATTTCCATGGAGTCCATATTCATCTCGAGTTGAAATTAACGACCAGCTGACTAAACCTAAGATAATCAACTCGAGTATTGATAGTCCAATAATAGTTCAATAGATGCAGGTACACAAAATCCACTCATATCACTCTGCTGGTTTGGGCAAGCAAATATTAACAACGAAAATGGCCATGACCAACTTAGAAGAGTCAATGTTGTCCAAGGTTGTTTAAGAGTCCAGTTAAGTTTCCACGCTAAGTACAAAATCAACAAAAATAAAATCGGCGCTCCAACTAGGATTATCTGAAAAATATAATTATACGGGGAGAGTTCTGCATTTGCCGAGAGTGGTTCTGGCAGCAAAATGGCTTTGGCAACAAATAAAAGGAAACCGATGGTGGCAATGATTACTATCACTAAAATAATTAGCCCTAACTTCGCAAAACCTTTCTGGTTGTTTATATTCATATATTTATTCGGTAATAATTTTTGATCTATATGATTAAAAAAATTTTCTTCCCCCAAAATTAAAATATGGTTAGAATTATTATAACATAAATAACGAAGTGCGAGTAGATGGAATCGAACCATCGGCCTCTGTCTTATCAGGACAGCGTTCTGCCACTGAACTATACTCGCATGAATGCTACTGCCGCCCCGTTGGGGCGAGCCTCGCCCAGTTTCTGGGCGGGAACTATACTCGCAAACGGGCAAAACAAAAAAACCACACAGCTTTTTTGTTTAAGGCCGAAAATACTTAAGCAGCTTTCTTGAGTTGGGCCGCCTGATCTTTTCCTAGAACCTTCCAGCATTCATAGTCCCCTGTTAGAGATTTCGTTACAGCGAAATTGCGGCCGCTTTTCTCAACAAGTCTCCAGGAAGTAGATTTGAACTTTTTCTTCGACTTTAAGTCGTAAAACTCAATCTCCGGTAACGCCGGTTTTTTGTCGTCTTTAGCCATTTTAATTTGGGCTCGTTATTAAATAATATCGACCCCTTTAGTATAGTATAAATTCTTTCTTTTGTCCCGTATCATTATCCCGATATCTGTCGGGACTCAGGGTCTTAATTTTAGGGCTCCAAGACCAATACCACATCATGACGAACTGTCATGACCGACACTATTTAAGTTCGCTCCGATCAAAATCGGAGAAAATTCTTAAATTAATGAAACTCCACGACCAGCTTCCGCTAGCCGTGCCTTGTTACGACTTTTGCTTTGTCACCGAGCTTACCTTCCCCCGCCCTTTCCCAACGTTTCTTAGCGCTCTCATTTCTCCAACATTAAGAAAGGGCGGGGTTCGGGTACTCCCGGCTTCCCTGCAATGACGGGCGGTGAGTACAAGACTCGAGAACGTATTCACCGCAGTATAGCTGACCTGCGATTACTAGCGATTCCAACTTCATGAGGTCGGGTTGCAGACCTCAATCCGAACTGGGCCCTCCTTTGATGGGATTTGCTCCGCCTTACGGCATCGCGGCCCATTGTAGAGGGCATTGTAGCACGTGTGTAGCCCAGGGCATCAGAGGGACATGCGGACTTGGCGTCATCCTCGCCTTCCTCCCCGTTTATCGAGGCAGTCTCGCGCGACACTTGTAACGCGCGATAAGGGTTGCGTTCGTTACCCCACTTAAGGGAACAACTCAAGCCACGAACTGACGACAGCCATGCATCACCTGTGAATCTGTCCTTGTGAGAGGGCAACTCTTTCGAGCGCCGTCAGATCCATTTCAAGCCCTGGTAAGGTTTTTCGTTTACCATCGAATTGAACCACATGCTCCACCGCTTGTGCGAGTCCCCGTCTATTCCTTTGAGTTTTAAACTTGCGTTCGTACTTCCCAGGCGGCACGCTTAACGCGTTAGCTTACGGCTCCCGAAGGGTCGATACTTCGGATGCCTAGCGTGCATCGTTTAGGGCGTGGACTACAAGGGTATCTACAATTTTGTTACTTTTTGGCGACCAGGTCGCCAAGTGAGCAGAATATTTCTATCTGCCTCTCCATGTCGCCATGGAGTTCAGACTATATCATAAACAGAATTAAGATTTTGGAGGTCGGAAGCTAGGCTTCCAAGCCTCCTTTTCCTCCTTTCTGCCTCTCGGCGTATAGTCGTTGAGGGGTCGCCTAAGGCGACTTCCCTGCTGATTGTCCGCACCAAAACATTTTTACTTAAGTTTTTCTGATACTTTTTCCAGAAAATCATTCACTGACAATTTCTCGAGTTCATGAACTGGGAAGCGTACTTCCATTTCAATGACATGCGTCTTCCCAAATGGCGTTGATTTCTCGATTTTTACAAAGCCATTTTCTTCTCGAATAATGGTTATTTGCTCAAGAATAATTCTTTCCATAATAACCTCCTAAGTAGTTTTGGATACGCCGGACTTTCCAGCATATAGCCAAGTTTTTTACCCCAGCACCACTTTTATTTTCGAATCTTTACGACTCAAATTCAAAAGTGGTGCTGGGGGACTAGCGCTCAACGTACCCTTACGTTCCGCTCCCACTATGGGAGCGAATATCTTCTTTTTGAAAGCCTAGAAAAACCTTCAAGTTTTTCCCAAGCCGAAAAAAGAAAGGTATGAGCGAACTTTCAATCCTTTTTGATCCCCACGCTTTCGTGTTTCAGGGTCAGGAATGCCCCAGCAAATTGCCTTCGCCTTCGGTGTTCCCCATGATATCAACGGATTTCACCCCTACACCATGAGTTCCATTTGCCTCTGGCACCCTCTAAAGCTTGGCCGTTCCCCGCCCACCTCTTAGGTTGAGCCTAAGAATTTAAGGCGGGGCTAACCATGCCCCCTACACACCCTTTACGCCCAGTAAATCCGGATAACGCTTGGGCTCCTCGTCTTACCGCGGCTGCTGGCACGAGGTTAGCAAGCCCTTATTCCTCTGGTACAGTCACTTTAGTTCCTCCCAGAGAAAAGCGGTTTACGCTCCGAAGAGCTTCTTCCCGCACGCGGCGTCGCTCGATCAGGGTTTCCCCCATTGTCGAATATTCTCTACTGCTGCCACCCGTAGGTGTATGGACCGTGTCTCAGTTCCATCGTTGGGGGTCGCGCTCTCACGCCCCCTAGCCGTCATAGCCTTGGTGAGCCATTACCTCGCCAACTAGCTGATAGCCCGCAGGCCTCTCCCCGACCGGATTGCTCCTTTACTCCGATGCTCTTGCGAGATCGGAGACCATCGGCTATTAGCTCCTCTTTCGAAGAGTTATGGCCGCGTCGGGGGTAAGTTCCTACGTGTTACTAACTCGTCTGCCACTCCCCGCCCTTTCTAAGATTGCTCAAAGAAAGGGCGGGGCGTTCGACTTGCATGCATTATCCACGCCGCCAGCGTTCATCCTGAGCCAGGATCAAACTCTCTTTATGAATGAACGGGACAAAAGAAAAAATTTATGTGTGTTCTATTTTCAATAAGTTGTTAATGTCCTTTCAAAATGTAACCGCGACTGCCCTCAAGTAAGGAAAGTCGCGGCGACACTAAGCTTTTAAGGTTTTACAGGCTTGTTTTCATGTCACTCTCCATTATAGACATTCGAAAATACTTGTCAAATGGGCTATTTTCTATGCTGGCTACGCCATTTTTCAATCTCCGCGTGGTTCCCGGACAACAAAATTTTTGGAACCGGATATTTTTTTCCCTTATACCTCAAAACTTCCGGACGTGTATAATGCGGATATTCAAGCTCCGTTCTGGAAGCTGAGCTTCCAAGTGGAAGCTGAGCTTCCAAGTTCTTCCTGAAAAAAGATTCGTCTTCGAGTGACGACCAATTAATAACATCCGGGATTAAGCGCGTTAACGCGGAAACAATAACCATCGCCGCGACATCCCCGTCGGTCGTGATATACTGCCCGATAGATATTTCATCAGCTTTCAAAATTTTCGTCACTCGCTCATCAATTCCTTCATACCTCCCAGTCACAAAAATAAAATTTTTATATTTCCTCGACCAATCGTAAGCCATTTTTTGATTGAACTGCTTCCCTTTTGCCGAAAAAATTACTACTTTCGTCAATTTGGACACCGAGTGTCCAAATTTAACTTTTTCGACCGCACGTAAAATCGGCTCTGCCATTAGCACCATTCCCGCTCCCCCGCCAAACGGCCGGTCGTCCACTTTGTGATGTTTTTTATCCAGCGAAAAATCCCGCAAATTATGAATTTTAATCTCCGCTTTCTTTTTTAAAACCGCCCGCCTTATAATCGACTCCGAAAAATAGGAATTAAATATTTTTGGAAAAATAGTGATAATATCGAATCTAACCTTTGACATAAAGATTATTATACGGTAATGTTTTTACGAAAGAAAGGAGTCTCTCATGGAAAAGTGCCCATTAAAAACCAATTTTCATCTCCTCGCAGTCTTAAATGCGGCTTTCCTCGCTTATAATTACTACTTCGATATTTCGCGCGTTGCGCCGCCGATATTCTATACCCTGCGCCAAGTCCTGCTTGCGGTTTTATTGGTCGCGTTTGCTATTCCGGCAGGCAAAATCATCTGCCGATACTTCTCTGAAAGACGGAAAGCAAAATCCGAAAAGGAAGAAAAAATCCGCGAGGAGAGAGTGGATTCTATAAGTAACCCCTGGATTTTAAAATAAAATGGAGGGATACAAAAACAAAGCCCCTTGGTTTAACCGAGGGGCCTTGTCGTTTTTAGATATAAATCCTTTTACAGTTTCAGATCTTCCATGACCTGATCCATGCTGGAAGATTTTCTTGGGGGGCGCGGCGCGGCGCCTTCCGGCTCTTCGATCTTCAAATTCACGCGCGCGTGATTTTTCATCCCGACTACGCGCAAAAGAGTTCGAATGGCCTTTGCTGTGTTTCCATTTCGTCCGATTATCTTTCCCATATCGGCTGTGTTTAGTTTCAAGTTCAGCAAAACTCCCATCTCGTCGACTGTCCTGCCGACTTTGACTTCAGACGGATTATCAACCAGAGATTTCACTACAAATTCCAGAAATTCCTGGTCTCCGAATTTTTCTGCCATTTTAGTTTATTGAATACTGCTAATCTGTCGACCCTGTCCGCCTATAGCGGGCTATTTTAATTTATAGCATATCTAGGTAGGCGTTGCAATAGGAGCACTGGCCGGAGCTCCGCCAGCTGGCGGATTTCCCCTCTTCGATACATCTATTTTTTTCCCAGCTATAATGCCATTTCTTATCAAAAGATTATGTATGGTATCGGTCGCCTTAGCGCCCTTCGAAATCCAATATAAAATTCGCTCTTTATCAAGCCGGATTTTATCTTTATGCCTAGTATCGTGATTCCCGACAATTTCAATAAACTTCCCGCTTTTTGTGGAATTGCGAGAATCGGTAATAACCACCCGGAAACTAGGGTCATTTCTCCTCCCCACCCTCTGCAATCGAATCATTAACATAATGGATAGAATAACGAATTATGAATTAAGAATCAAGTGTGTTATAATCAAACATGACTTTAAACCAAATATTGGTACCGCTAATATTTATAGCTTCTATCGCGGTAATTCTAGGGGCATATTTCAGCTTCAGATATAAAAAGTTGCGATATATACTACTTGTTCTTATGGTGTTGTTTATCGCCTATTTTTATATCTCCTGGTCATTACAACAAGCATTCAAAGGACAGAGTGTCGGTTTCTAATTAGTAGGCATTGGCACTTCGAATTTTATCGAGAGCGGATTACCTCAATCACGAGCGATAGCAGAATATTGAAGAAATGTAGAGTATGTCAAATTAAATCTTAGGTCGAATTTAAACTATTCCATATATGCGCTATTGAGTAGATTTGGTATAGTTGCAAAAATCGCCATTACGGCATCATAAAAATTAACAAAATATAGCAGAGAATCCAAAGTGCAATAGATGTACCTCGCCCGCAGTAAAATGCAAATTCTCTTACTAAGCATTAGTCTACCTTGACTGTGACGCAATCCATAATCCAACTTCTGTAGCGATCGCTACAATGTGAACGGTTAGTTAAAAATCTCCGCAAAATAAAAAAGGACCACGCGATGGAAAAATCTATGCGGGGTCGGATCTATTATGACGCCGGAAATGAGGTTTTTGTTTCCCCCAAACAAATCAATTAATTGGATGTATGATTAAGCTATGAGAGTAATGGATTATTTGATTTATCATTTGCCCGTCACAATAATTGTTGTTTTCATTGTTGCTTCAATAATATTTTTCTATTTCTTGAAAAAGCATCCGGACATCACTATCCGTTTTTTCGTAATACCAATAACAATAATTATTATTGCCTTCCTAATTTATGTATTTTTTTCTGGCGCCTATTTGATTACTCTTTATTAAATCTCGCACGCCTACGTTAAGAAACCAATGCTCCAGCTTCTTCGAACCTTATCGAAAGCAATTTTGAGATCCCGTCCGAGCCCATAGTGACGCCGTACAATATCCCGGCGCATTTCATGGTGCTGCGGTTATGTGTGATTAAAATCAGCTGAGTTGTTTTGGAAAGATTTTCAAGCATTTTGGCGTAGCGCTGGGAATTGGCCTCGTCCAAAGCCGCGTCGGTTTCATCCAATACTAAAAACGGCGGCGGATGCACTGCAGACATTGCAAACAAGAGCGCGATTGAGGTAAGCGCCCGCTCGCCGCCCGAAAGCGTATCAAGCGACTTTATTTTTTTTCGAGGAAGATCGACGATTATATCTATCCCCTCCTCCGCTAAAGCTTCGGAGGGCAGACCCTCCTTTTCAGTCTCCTCGGATTCACGCCTTCGTTTTTCGCGCTTAATAACTTTCAGCGACGCGCTGCCGCCTCCGAACATTGTCTCAAAAAATTTTTGAAACTCGTTATTTATCTTAGAAATACCTGTTTTGAAATCACCAGATAGCTTCTCCTCAAGCTCGTCCATTATTTCTTCAAGTTTTTCTCTTGAATCTTTCAAGTCGCCGAGCTCTTTGCTTAAATATTCGTCGCGCGATGAAACATCGCCGTATTCTTTGATTACATCTGGGTCTATTCCACCCGCTTCTTCAAGTTTTACTCTAATGCGCTCAACTTTTTTTCTTCCTATATCGGCATCTTCGACAGACGCAAAAGCCTCTGTTGCAGAAATATTTTTATCGAGATAATCTTCTGATTCCACGATCTCTCTCTTATATTCTTCCTTAAGTAGCTTTACTTTCTCTCCATCGAGTTCAATGGAACGTAAAACATCTTTGATTTTACCTGCTTCAAGTTCGAGCTGGTAAACGCGTTTTTCGTCCCGCCTAGTTTCCTCTGCCTCTCTTCGCGCCCGCGTAATTTCCGTTTCATATTTCAAGGTGAATTTTTTCCCCTCTGTTCCAAGCCTATCAATCTTGGCTTTGAGCAGGGCGAGTTCATTTTTTTTCTCGTCAATATTAATTTCTCCCCGCTTTTCCGGAACCAAATTTTTTAGGAAGCCGCTCAAAATGCTTTTTAAATTTCGAAGTGATGCCAATATCTCATCAAGAACGCCTTTTTTTATTATCGCTTCAAGTTCGTTATCAACGGTTTTTATCATCTTCTCTGCGTCGCTTTTTAGTATAACTTCGCGTGCGCTTTCTCTTTGCGCGCGTTCCTCCGCCCCGATGATTCCTTCGATCCTCCCAAGCTCTCTTAAGGAAGACATTTCCTCCTCCCGGATTTTCTTCAAATTTTCTTCAACGTTTTTTTCCTCAATGTTGCCTGGGCCGGAAGCTTTATCTCCATGCTCGATTTTCTTACGCAAGGATGCGATTTCCGATTCGAACTTTTTCAATTCGGCGGCCGGCTTTTCTTTTGCTTCCGCTATTTTCTTAGATTTTTCCTCAATCATGCCCAATTTTCTGGACAAATATTCAAAGAGTTCTTTCTTAAGGTTTTCCCGGAGCTCGGAGGAGATCTTAAATTTTTCAGCTTGTAATTTTAGGAATTTTAAGTGCGGCTGTATTTCTTTTTGAATGGACTCGACCTGCTTTATATTTTCTTCTGTACGCAGACACTTTCTTTCGGCTTCGCTTCGCCTAAGATGAAAAATCTTGAGTCCAAGGGCATCTTCGACCATCTCTCTTCGTTCAGCCGCGGAGGAATATAAAATGCGATCGGCCTCGCCCTGCCCGATTATGTGGTGTTGGGTGGATCCAAATCCAACTTTGGCAAGAAGTTCTATGACATCTTTTAAGCGGACTTCCGAATCATTAATAAGGTATTCGCTCGAGCCGTCTCGATAAACGCGCCGCGCGATTGAAACTTCCACAAATTCGAGAGGAAATTCCCTTTTGGAATTATCAAACACCAAGGCCGCGGAGGCGCGATTCATTTTTCCCTGCGCCGTAGAACCGCCGAATATCATGTCTTCTCCTTTCTTCCCGCGAAGACTTTTTATGGATTGTTCGCCTAAAACCCAACGGATTGCGTCCGCAACATTTGATTTTCCAGATCCATTTGGTCCAACTACGGCCGAAATCGGATGAGGAAATTCAAGAACAGTTGATTTTGCAAATGATTTGAACCCATGTAATTCGAGCCGTTTTAATTTCATATGTCAGAGCCATTTTTTAATCCGGAGGGCCTCCTCCGCCGCATTAGCTTGGGCTTCCTGCTTGGAAGGTCCTTCTCCCTCCGCGATCAATTCACGCCCGACATATACACCGACTATGAAATGTTTATTGTGGTCTGGGCCCCATTCCTTCGAAACTTCATATTTCGGCGTAGCGCCGTATATTTCCTGCGCTCGCTCTTGAAAAAGGCTTTTTGGATCGCGGAAAAGTTTTTTTGCGATTACATCTCTCATTCTGGATAAAATATTCTTTTTGATAAATTCATCAGCAGCGCCATACCCGGCATCCAAATAAATCGCTCCGATCAAAGCTTCAAAAGTGTTCGCTAAAATATATTGCCTTGCTCTTCCCAAATCTTTCGCCTCCCCGCGCGAAAGGAGAAGATAGTCATTCAACCCCAAATCTTGGGCGGCTTCTGAAAGCATATTCGCGTTTACAAGCGCCGCTCTGTAGCTCGTAAGTTCGCCTTCGGCCTTATCCTTAAAATTGGAAAAAAGATGCTCGGTCACAATAAGCTCCAATACAGCATCTCCTAAAAATTCGAGCCGCTCGTTGTGGTTTCCTTTCCAATCGGTATTTTCGTTTAGATAAGACCGGTGAGTAAACGCTTCCTCGAGCAATCTTTTATTCTTAAATTTTATTCCTATCGATTTTTCGAATTCGCTTAAATTTTTCAAGCTATTGTTCTTCGCCTTTAATTTTTTTAATCGCCTTCTCTAAAAGCGGCTTGATATCCGGATAAGTTTTTAGGTCCTTGAACTCTTTTGGAGAAAACCATCTGGCGTCGTCGAGCCCTCCGGACGGCGTAAGATTAAGTTCTTTGTCTGTGGTTTTAATCAAAAAATAAGTTACATGACGGCGAATCTGCCCTTTTTCTGGATCCTTGGCAATATATTCCGTCTGGCCGAGCTTTTCGATTACTTTCGCATCATCAATGCCAAGCTCTTCTCTCACCTCGCGCTCCGCCGCATCTGGAGCATCCTCCCCAGCTTCCAGGCTTCCCTTAGACAATGTCCAATATCCGAAAACGTCGTGGACAAGAGCGAAAATTTGTTTCCCTCTGTCTTCGCGATAAACCACGCCACCGGCCTTCGCCTCTACGGGAAGATCTGCGGCACTTTCGACAATTTGTTTCTTTTTGGAAGTTTCCTCTTTTCCAGGCTCGCCGATTTCTCTGTAAATTGTGCCTAAAACCCCGTTGACGAAGCGTCCGGACGATTCTGATCCAAAGGTCTTCGCAAGTTCAATTGCCTCGTTGATGGCGACTTTTGGCGGGACTTCTTTGCGAGACCCGAAAAGCAGTTCAAAAAGCCCTATCCGTAAGACGTTTCTATCTACCATTGCAACTTGCCCAAGAGGCCATTCTGGAGCAGCTTTCTCGATAATCGAATCAATCTTTCCTCGATTACTAAGAACGCCCTCCACCAATTCTTTGGCGAATTTGCTATCCTCCATTCCCGGCGCGAATTCTCCTACATTCGCATCGAGTATTTTGCCGATATTCCCATCCTTGCATCCATTAAAGTCCCATTCAAAAAGGGATTGCATCGCGACCGATCTCGCGAGATGCCTATTTGCCATATTTATTTTTCAAGATTGCTTTCATGAAGAACATTTTCGATTGATTACGGCTTAGCGTCCTTTTTTTCCGCCAATTCTTTTTCTTTTTTCTTCCTCTCTTTTTTGTCCAGCTTTTTTAGGACGTCTATAATCTGACGCCCATTATAATACCCGCAGTTCGCGCATATTTTATGCGGCAGCTTTTGCTCCCCGCAATGCCCGCATTTCGAAAGATTGACGGCTTCAAGCGTTTGATTCGCCCGTCTTTGGTCGCGGTGCCCTTTCGTATGACGCATGTGGTTTACCATAAATAAAGTCTATTATAATGCCTTCCAATTTTCAAGTGTTGAACATCAGATGTTCAACATTCTCTAATTTTCTTTCAATCTTTGTAATTGAAGTTTCCTTAGCAAAGTCGCGGTATCCTTTCATTCCACCAAACTGATCAATGTAAATCTCAGGTCTTAAGAATTCCGCCCATCTATTTTCTATCACACAATCCTGAAAACTTGACCATGGATATTCAATTGTCTTGCCAGCCCATTTTTTTATTTCATTTGGATTCAAATGAATATAGGCAGACAGATATCTTAAATATTCATCACGATTAATGTGCGATGACTGAAACCCGCCGCTGAATAAATGCCCCTTCCTATCGTATCTAGCATTAAAATACTTTGTATATGAATTTAATGACCGCTGCATAAATTTTGAAATTCCTCCTTCCTTGATTTCGCGCAGCATCAGATGAAAATGGTTTGGCATTAAACAAAAGCTATTCAATTCGACATATTTCTTACCGACAATTTCCTTAAATATTTCGGCATTGAATTCCCTTTGCTTCACCAAGCGAACAAATCTATTGACGGGGTTTAAATCTGCATCGCCTTGAAACCCTATGAGCGCCGCCATAAAGCGCCAATAATCTGAGCTATCTAGAAAAATTGCTCGCTTTTCGACTCCGCGATTGTATATATGATAATACTCACCTATTGCTAAATCAGTTCGCCTCATCTTGTACCAATTCTACCACAAAATGTTGAACATCCGATGTTCAACATCTGCTCATGCGTGGCTGAATATGTAAAAGGAGGCCGTAAATCCAGCCCCCTTTCATTAGAACTTTTTGCCGTTATCCTTCGACTTCAATGACCTCACAGCTATTTTTATTGAACAGGAAGTCGTGCGGCAACCCTTCCGGCAGAAAATAGTTGTTCAACCACCATTTTCGGGCCTCTGGGCTGTGAGCATTTAGGACAGACAACGCATCATCTGAATTGACCACCCAATATTCACCGTCAGTTTGATTGCCAGTAAGAATACCGAAACTAGTTTCAGCCTCTCCGAGTAGTGGAAACTCTAAGCCAATCCATTTCACGCGCACCCATTCAAGAGCTTCTCCGTCTGGTATGCTAATAATTCTCACAACCTTCATTAGGCTCATAAATCCCCCCCCTTTTTTAGATCGTCTTAGATTAGTCGCGAACAGTAGCTTCTACGGTGAATATCGCATAGACCGTGTTTTTTAACAAGTTTGTAATGGAGTTTCGTTCCGTAGCCTTTATGGATATGGAAGGAATACTTTGGGTATTTTTTGGCGAGTCTGACCATTTTTCTGTCATGTGTAACCTTCGCAATGATAGATGCTGCCGCGATAATTGGGATTTTTTCATCTCCTTTTATTATCGTCCGCTGGTTATATTCTGGCGGGGCATAAAGCGAGCCGTCGAGGACAATTTTTAATTTCGAATTTTCAACCTGCCCGTCCGGCAGGCGGGTTTTCAATTTATCGATGCACCGCCTGACGGCAAGGCGAAGCGCGTGTGAAATTCCTTTTTTATCAATTACCGAATTACTTACCGAGGAAACGGTATACAAAATTTTAGAATTATTTTGAAAAAGAGAAAGCCATTCTTCGCGCTTCTTCGCGGAAAGTTTCTTGGAATCCTTGATATTTTTGAAAATTGGAAATTTAAAATTGGAAATTGACACGGCTATTGCTCCAACTGTCACCGGCCCCGCTAAAGGCCCCCGGCCAGCCTCATCTACGCCCACTATGTATTTAGCCATAATATTATTCTAGAATACTTTTATGAGTTTTGTGCATCTGCATACCCACTCGCATTATTCTCTCTTGGATGGTTTAACAAAAATTAAGGACCTAGTTCGCGAGGCCTCCAGGATGGAAATGCCAGCGCTAGCGCTTACCGATCACGGTAATATGTACGGCGCGATTGAATTTTATAAGGCGGCTAAAAACGCTGGGGTTAAGCCAATAATTGGTTTCGAGGCGTATGTGGCAGCGCGTTCTCTTAAGGACAAAGAACCGGGAGTAGACGAACGCCGCTACCATTTAACGCTTCTTGCCGAAAATGAAGAGGGTTACCACAATCTAATTGAGCTTGTGACGACCTCAAACTTGGAAGGCTTCTATTATAAGCCACGAGTTGATAAGGATCTCTTACGAAAACATTCAAAGGGGATAATCGCTCTTTCTGGATGCATGAGTGGAGAAATATCTCGCGCCATTCTTCGGAAAGATTCAGAAGGTGCGGAGAGATTGATTGATGAATACCGCGGTATATTCGGGAAAGAAAATTTTTTTCTTGAAATATCCCACCACCCCGGGATACCTGCTCACGAAGAAATTCAAAAAGGCCTTCTGGAATTATCCCGCCAGACAAAAACCCCGCTAGTCGCAACGCAAGACTCTCATTATCTCCGGGCCGATGACGCTCAAGCGCAGGATATTTTGCTGGCCGTGCAAACTAACTCGAAGATTGACAACGAAGACCGCCTGACAATGAAAGCTGACGATTTTTCCTTTCGAAGTCCTAAAATTATGCGGGAGCTTTTCAAAGACCTGCCTGAGGCTATCGAAAATACGCTCGAGATCGCGAATCGAGTCAATCTCACGATACCAATGGGCGTCTTACAGCTTCCGCATTACGACGTGCCTGGAGAGATAAGCCCTGAAAAATATTTGGCGGAACTTTGCCGCGGCAAACTTTTGAAAAAATATCCGTCTGCCAATGCGGAAATAAAAAATCGCTTAGACTACGAACTTGGCGTAATCGGCAAAACCGGTTTTTCCACTTATTTTTTGATGGTTCAAGATTTCGTTAATTGGGCGAGAAAGGAAGGGATTGTCGTTGGGCCAGGACGCGGCTCCGCGGCCGGCTCGCTTGTCTCCTACGTGCTGGGAATCACGAATATTGATCCGATCGCCTACAATTTGATTTTCGAGCGCTTTATGAATCCGGACCGCATCTCCCCGCCTGATATTGATTTGGATTTCGCTGATACTGGCCGAGATAGAGTTCTAGAATATGTTCGTAACAAATATGGGGGTGATAAAGTCGCGTCAATAATAACCTTTGGGACAATGGCCGCCCGCGCCGCGATTCGGGACGCCGGGAGAGCGCTCGGAATACCATATGCCTTCTGCGACCAGCTCGCGAAATTAATTCCATTCAATCCAACTCAAGGCATGAAGGAGGGCTGGCTGGCCCAATGCCTAGAGGATGTCGAGGAGCTTAAGAATATCTATAAAGAAAATGCCGAAGCAAAGAGATTAATTGACTCCGCTCTAAAGCTCGAGGGAGTCGCGCGTCATGCTTCAGTCCACGCGTGCGGCGTCGTCATAACAAAGGATCCTCTGAAGAATATAGTCCCCCTGCAATACGCCACCGGCGACGAAAACGAAGGGGCTGTAATCGTCACTCAATATGAAATGCACGCCATCGAAGATTTAGGATTGCTTAAAGTCGATTTTCTCGGGCTTAAGAATTTAACCATCATAGAAAACACGCTCTCTCTCGTGGAAAAAAGGCACGGCATCGCGCTAAATTTAGATCAAATCAATCATGAGGATCCAAACGTTTTTAGGACTTTGGCCGAAGGTAAAACAATCGGGGTCTTTCAATTGGAAGGGCAAGGTATGACGCGCTATTTAAAAGATCTCTGGCCAACGAACATTGAAGACATAATCGCGATGATTTCGCTTTATCGTCCGGGCCCTATGGAATTGATCCCTTCATACATAAAACGCAAGCACGGAAAAGAGCGCGTAACCTATCTTCATCCAAAACTCGAGCCGATTTTAAAAAATACTTACGGGATAGCTGTTTACCAAGAGCAATTGATGCAGATCGCGCAGTCGCTCGCGGGATTCACTCTCGCCGAGGCGGACACGCTTAGGAAGGCTGTCGGCAAGAAGATAAGAAGCCTGCTTGAAGAACAGACTGAAAAATTCGTCTCAAGGATGATCGAAAATAAAATCGAAAAAAATATCGCGAAAAAATTAGGCGAACTTTTGGAGCCCTTCGCGCGCTACGGATTCAACCGTTCGCATGCCGCGTCATACGCGGAAGTTGCCTACCAAACCGCTTTCTTGAAAACATATTATCCAATTGAATTCATGACGAGTTTAATGAACGCTGACGAAAAAGACGTTGAGCGGATAGGATTTTTGATCAAAGAGGCGGCGGAACTCGGAATAGAAGTTTTAGCGCCGGCAATAAATAATTCGGACGACGGTTTTACGCCGGAGGAAAGAGATAATAAATCGGCTATTCGCTTCGGCCTGCGCGCCATTAAAAACGTCGGCTCAAATGTGGTTCGCGCGATAATCCTTGAGCGCGGGCAACGCGGCCGCTTCGTCTCCCTTTCTGATTTTCTCGAGCGCGTTCCGTATCAGGATCTTAATAAAAAATCTCTGGAGGCGCTTATAAAATCCGGCGCCATGGATTCCCTGGGCGAACGGGCCCAGATGCTTGAGAATATGGAAACTCTGCTCGCTCATCACCGCGACTCGACGAAAGGCGCGAATGGTTCCCAGTCCTCTCTCTTTGGCGACTCCGGACAGAAAATAGCCTCTACTTTAACTCTCAATGAGTTCCCGCCCGCAACACAGGAAGAAAAGCTGCGCTGGGAAAAGGAACTTTTGGGGCTTTTCGTCTCTGGCCACCCGCTAGAAAAATTCCGCCAATTGCTTGAAAAACAAAAGTTAAACATTAAGATGGCGAAAACCTTTAATGAAGGGACGCCAGTCATTATAGGGGGGATAATCGATGAATTTAAGAAAGTCCTGACTAAGCAAAACCAGCCCATGCTTTTTCTTAAGATCGCGGATCTTTCAGATTCCATCGAGGCAGTTGTATTCCCGCGGCTTTTATCTAATAATGGAAGTGTTTTTGGATTAGATAACTGCGTAGTAATCAAAGGCAAAGTTTCTATCCGAAATGGAAATCCAAGCATCATTTGCGAGGAAGCGAGAAAATTAGGAGAAAAACATGAAGAAAAAAAAGACAGAGAGGAAAGCCTCGTCGGCAGATAAGAGGGCGAGAGACCATCGCGAGCTGGGACAGGAGCTCGATTTATTTTCATTTCACGAAATCGCGCCTGGCGCGCCTTTTTGGCATCCGAAAGGAATGATAATTTTTCGCGAACTCGAGCGGTACGCGCGAATGCTCAATGACGCTGATAACTATGACGAAATTTCCACGCCAATTTTGGTTAAGAAGGACATTTTTGAGAAGTCTGGACATTGGGAACACTATCGCGATAATATGTTCTGGTTTGAAAATCCCAGAGATAAAAACGAGGTGCTTGCGGTAAAACCGATGAATTGCCCGGAATCAACATACGTATACAACTCGACGCTGCATAGCTACCGCGACTTTCCTATTCGTCTCGCTGAAATCGGTCGGCTTCATCGAAACGAGCTTTCTGGAACGCTCGGCGGACTTTTCCGCGTCCGCCAGATAACGATGGATGATGCCCACATCTATGTCAGACAGGATCAGGTTGAAGAGGAAATCGTAAACGTCCTGAAGACAATCTCAAAATTTTATGACGATTTTGGATTTAAGGTAGCGTATCGGTTGGCGACAAAGCCGAAAGACGCGCTTGGAACAAAGAAAGAATGGGATATGGCCGAAGAAGCGTTAAAGAAAGCGCTGGGCAAAAGCAAGATCAAATATGAAATATCAAGCGGCGAAGGAGCGTTTTATGGACCAAAAATTGAGGTTCATATTAAGGACAGTCAAGATCGCGATTGGCAAATGGGAACAGCCCAGCTTGACTTGGTTATGCTTCCGGAAAAATTTAATCTTTCATATGTCGATGAGGACGGTAAAAAACAGAAGCCGTTCGTCATACATCGCGCGATTTTTGGATCGTTCGAGCGCTTTATCGGAATCCTCTTAGAGCATTTCGACGGCGCGCTTCCATTCTGGCTATCTCCAGTTCAAGTTTCGGTTTTATCTATAAATGACAAAGTTTTTAAATACTCAGAAAATATTTTGAAGAATTTAAAATCTCGCGGAATCCGCGCTGAGCTTGATTTGAGAAATGAAACAATCGGCAAGAAAATACGCGAGGCGGAAATGCGGAAAGTTCCGTATATTCTCGTCATTGGCGAGAAAGAAGCCGCATCAGGCAAAGTTGCGGTCCGCGAACGAGGGAAAGGAGATCTTGGGGCGAGAACAATCGAAGAATTCTTAAAAATTGCGAAATAAGCCAAAACTCATCGTCGTCCTTGGGCCAACGGCGTCCGGAAAGTCGAAATATGCCGTGAAGCTTGCAAGGAAAATCGGCGGGAAAATAATTTCCGCAGACTCTAGGCAGATTTACCGAGGGTTGGACATCGGCACCGCGAAAATTAAGGGACAACTTTGCACGGATATCGCCGACCCCAAAACCGCTTTCAGTGTCACAGAGTGGAAGAAATGCGCGGATGATGCGATCACTGCGATATCCCGCGGCGGCAAAGCTCCAATTTTAGTTGGCGGAAGCGCTTTTTACATTCGCGCTGTCGCTGAAGGAATCCTGATCCCCGCGGTTTCGCCGAATCCAAAACTTCGCAAGAAGTTTGAGAGAAAATCACTAGAGTCGCTTTTGAAACTGCTCGAAAAGAGGGATAAGAGGCGCGCGAAAACAATCGATCGAAAAAATAAAAGGCGTGTTATTCGCGCGCTGGAAATTATCGAAGCGATTGGCAAAGTTCCTAAACTAGCAAAAATCCAGAAATACAGAGTTAAATTCATTGGGATAAAGCGCTTGCCGGAAGATCTAAAAAAACGCATTGAGAGGCGAACGCGAGAAATGTTACGAAAAGGTCTGATTCGAGAAGTTAAGAAATTGCGCCGCGCTTGCATTTCTTGGAAACGCTTTATGGAACTGGGTTTTGAATATAAATATCCAGCGCTGTATATTCAAAGGAAAATCTCGCGTGGGGAAATGATTGATAAAATCAACAAAGAAACAATTGCGTACACCCGCCGCCAGATGCTTTGGTGGAAGCGAGACCGAAAAATTAAATGGATCATGCCTTAAGAAGTCTTAAAAATATCCCTTTGAGCGCTTCAGGATTCGCGCCGATTTTCTGGGCTTTCGCTTCGCGCATGGCCTGCCCAATTAAAAACTGGAGTGAGGCTTCTTTTCCTTTTTTGTAATCCCGGACAGCCTCGTCGTACGACGCGAGAATCGCGCGCGCGATATTTTCAAGTTCTTCGGCGTCGCCTGTCTGCATGAATCCTTCGCGCTTCGCTATCTCTGTCGGACTTTCGTTCGATTCAACCATTATTGCCAATATATCTTTGGCTCCTCGCGATGAAATCTCGCCATTCATAATCATTTTCATAAGCTCGCCGAAATTCTCCGGGGTAATCTTAGCATCTCCTATCGCAAGCTCTTGATCCTTCAAAATCCCGACTAAATCGGACGTGAGATAATTCGCGGTAAGCTCAGTAATTTTTTTTGGATTGGCTTCATTGGTCCATCGGTTTCCTTCCGAGACTGCTTCTTCAAAAAATTCTGCTAATTTTCTGTCGCGAACAAAAATCTCAAGTTTTTCGCCATCTATTCCATATTCATTTCTGAAGCGAATTCTTTTTTGGTTCGGCAATTCAGGAAGCTTATGGATTAGAGCGGAAAACGAAAATTCCGGGACTTCAGACAGTTTCATTGGGGGGAGATCGGGTTCTGGGAAATAGCGGTAATCGTGCGCCTCTTCCTTAGAACGCTGCCCAACCGTTTTCTGATGGACGTCGTTCCAGCCGCGAGTTTCCTGCTTAATTTTTTCTCCTTTGTTCAATAACTCCGACTGCCGCGCAATTTCAAATTCAATCGCCCGCTCCACCGCTTTAAAAGAGTTTATATTCTTCACTTCCACCTTCGTTCCCAACTTGGTAGCTAAGCCACCAAGCGGAGCGATGGAAATATTTGCCTCAACACGCATTTGGCCTTTTTCCATATCTGCATCAGAGACCCCCAGATAACGTAAAATTAACTGAAGTTCTTCCGCAAATCCCCTCGCCTCGCTCGCTGAATTTAAGTCAGGCTCCGTGACGAGCTCCATCAGCGGCACTCCGGCGCGATTATAGTCAACGAGCGTTGCCCCATGCTCATGCGCTAACCGAGCGGCATCCTCTTCCAAGTGAGCCCTCGTGATCCGAATTTTTTTGCCTGAAGACGGAAGCTCCAGCACCCCTTCTTTAACAAGCGGGTATGGGTATTGCGAAATTTGATATCCCTTGGGTAAATCAGGATAAAAATAGTTTTTGCGGTCGAAGCGCGACTCATCCGCGATTGCAGCGCCAATCGCCGCCCCAAATCTTAAAACTTTATGAATTGCTTCCCTATTCGCGACAGGCAACGTCCCCGGATGGCCGAGGCAAACCGGGCAAATATTGATATTCGGATGCCTCTCGTCCGGATCGTTCCTGCACGAACAAAACATTTTGGTATTGGTCTTCAGCTCCGCGTGTATTTCTAATCCAATTGTCGGTTTAAACTCGGCCATAAAATATAGAAGAATTTTAGCAGATTTCCGGCAATAAAAAAACCGCGACGATCAGCGCCACGGTTTTTGTCTAATTTCTCAATTTTAACGTCACGAGTCATGACGAGGAACTAATTTAGCTTGCCTTGCGAGTATTGCGGACCTCCGAGCACCGTTTCAGTTGCCACGTATACCAAGGGCATCCCTTCGCCTGCGCGGTGCACTTCCCTGCCTCACACTCCTTTTGTCTAGAAGATTCGAATCGTCCGGGATTGATTCCAATCCTTATCAGGTTCTGGATCCAAGAGAGTGGCATTTTTGTGGGAGGGACATTCTTAGCAGTCAGACTTCCGTTCATAAGTTTCTGCATGCCGACATGGAAAAACCACTCTGGAATTTCCTGCAATGTCCCTTCTGACGCTAGTACCCTAGGATCAAGAACCCGCAGAGGCTCTTTTCCTCCGGCCTTCTGCTCCTCAATACGGAGCAGTTTGGCTACATCGTACAGAAACAATCCATGGTATGGACTGGTATGTATCTGGACGTGCCCAGTGCTTTTCTTTTGAATAACGATGCCTGCATTCGCGCCATGTTTCGAACGAGCATATCTTAAGACCTGTTCGTCATCAGATTGCAGGGTAACTATGTTGAACTTCCTGCCGCCCGACCACTTAATTTCTTCGACTTGAGCTGAGCGTTCGTATTCGGTCTTGGTCGTCGTCCAGTACTGGACTTGCCTCTGGTAGATCGCCTCGAGGCCGAATGTCACCCATCTCATCACTTGCTCAGCGTCGTCGCAGTGCGCATGAAGCATGTTTGAGATAGCCCCGAGATCCAAGAGAGAGCCAGAACCCCTCAAGTCATTCTCAACAACCGCTTCAATGATCGGTTTGAAAACCGGGTCATCGTCAATGCCCAGAGCCTTCGCGACGAGGCTCGTTGCACAGTGTTCCTTCTTTCGCGCACTCTTTTGGTTGGCATGCTCGTCGAATCGACCGCCGCCGATCCCAATAAGTATATACCCCTGGTCATGCCATTCTTGCCACGGACGGCCATTCGGCGTCCGATCGCCGGCATCCGCAAACTGAACTTTCGCTTCCCTTATTCCATGAAACTCCTTTTCGCCAAGTTTCCTCAGTAACCAAATCGCACAAGTCTCGTCAATGTGTGGCCGATAATGCGTTACAATCCCTTTTACCTTAAACATTTCCCCTCCTTTGATTAGTGAAAACTCCCGAAATAAACGCCTCTTAAGAACTCTAAACTTAGTTTACATTATATGGTAAAACGTAGAAATTGTCAAATTCAGTGTTTAATAGGTAAAATATTTCATATGCCAACTTCTTACGATCGTAGAAAGTTGAACGATGCGATAAATAAAAAACTCGGCTTGCCCTAAAAAGTAAAATCGTGTAGATTTTACAGATGTTAAGTTACACCGATTTAACCCCAGGGACTCAATTTATTATGGACGGCGAGCCGTACGAGGTTGTTGATTATGCTTTCGTACGGATGCAGCAGAGAAAGCCCTCCGTACAGACAAAAATCCGAAATTTAATTTCCGGCAAAGTCGTCGCGAAAACTTTCCAGCCCTCTGATACAGTTCGCGAGGCGGATATCGAGCGCGAAACGATAAAATTTATTTACGCAAACCGCGGACAATATTTTTTCCAGAAGCCGGACAATGCAAAAGATAGATTTAATTTATCAGAAGCGCTTCTTGGAGATTCGGCAAAATTTTTAAAACCAAATCTCGAGGTAACCGCGTATAAATTCAAGGATAAAATTATAAATATCAAACTGCCAGTAAAAGTTGACTATCTGGTTAAAGAAGCTCCGCCGGGATTCAAAGGAAATACCGCGCAAGGCGGATCAAAAAGCGTCACGCTCGAAAACGGAATGACGATCAACGTTCCGCTTTTCATCGAATCCGGCGATCTAATCAAAATCAACACCGAAACCGGCGAATACACAGAACGCGTATTGAAAGCTTAACTTTGTGCTAAAATAAAAATATGGATATATTAATACGTTGGATTATAAACACATTAGTTGTTCTCGCGGTTGCGTATGTGATGCCGAGCGTGCAAGTCGATAATTATATGGCCGCGATCGTCGCCGCGCTCGCTATAGGCGTAGTCAACGTTGTTTTAAAGCCGATTCTAATATTTCTGGCTTTGCCAATAGAGATCGTGACCCTCGGCCTTTTTACTCTCGTTATAAACGCATTTTTGATAATGCTTGTCGCTTACGTCGTCCCTGGATTTTCGATTGACGGATTCCGGTCCGCGCTCATTTTTGGGATTATTTTCTCAATAGTGAATATCGCTTTCCACAAATGGGAGCGGAAACCGGAATTCTAATCTTCTAGGTATTTTTGTTCCCGGAGCCAACTCTCGATATGCTTGAAATCGCGCCGAATCCAATCATCATTTGAGATAATTTGTTCTAAAACCTGCTGGACGGTGCGCTTTGCCGATGATACGGAGTGAGTCTTAAAAAATTTCTTGATATCTACGGCATATTTTTTAGAATTAAAGCTTTCCGCCGGAGAAATAATTCTTGGGAAAAGATGCCCGCCCTGACCGTAGGTTTTTAGGAAAAATTTCCAGTTCCGTTTTAAAAACGCCCAAGCCATCTCCCGTCCAAGAGGCGAGGACCAAACGGAGGCCAGCATCCCTGGCTTATCTTGCATTCTGACTTTATTTGAAATTATGAAGTCTAAAGTTTTCGCGACGAGCGTTTTATCGGAAAATAAACCCAAGGCGCGCCCCAAGCGGTTTTTCTCCTCGTGGAGCGCGGTTTTTTTATATAATTCCAAAAACTGGGAGTACTCTTTCCGTCCGCCGTATTTAGCAACAACGCCGTAAACTGCCTGCCGGATATCCGGATGAATACGGGCTTTCCCGCGCAAGTGCGCCGAAAAGCGCTTTCCTGCCTCGCTAATAACTTTCTCGTCCCCGTATCTGCCGGACTGGCTTATCGAAATTCCTCTGAGCAGTGAATCGAAATGCGGCTCTTTTGCTTTTCTCTCCCACCCAAGCCGCGCTGTAAGCATTGAAAAAATCTCTTGCCCGAACTTCTTATATCCGCCCTCAAGTTTTGTCCCTTCGATTAATGTATAGATTGTCCCAAGATTTTCCGCCAAATCAGCAAATGTCGCATAATCGTTCTCGAAGCGGTAAGAGCGCGCCAGGTCCATGGCGGCCGTGGTCGCCAATTCGCCCGATTCGGCGAGCGCGAACGCGTCGTTTTGTATGCCGAACCGGTCTTCAGACGAAAGTTCTTTCCTTTCAATCGGATCTTTTAAGCGCGTAAGTATTTCTATTGGATAGTCGCACCGAAATACTCCTCTCGCGCCCGCGTTAAATTTTGTCCATCGATTGCCATCTTTTCTTACTTCTAAATTCTTCTCTTGGAGCAGGCGCGTTTCCGATCGCTTCGCGCCCTGCCTTAAAAAAGAAATCGGAATTGGCCAGCGCGTTTTGTCTCCGCCTTTTATTCGTGAAATTCTGCTTGAAAAAAAGCGATGCTGGCGAATCTCGAGTTTTTTATTCTTCTCGGAAATCCGCAGCACCGGATAGCCCGGCTTCTCTGTCCAGAATTTCATAATCTTCCGGACGGGCTTGCCGGATTTTTCTTCCAAAGCCAGCCATAAATCGCCCGTGGCTGCATTAGCGAATTGGTGCCTCTTCAAATAGTGCGCGAGGCCGTCGCGGAATTTTTTCTCCCCGATATAGTCAGCCAGCATTCGAATAACCGCCGCGCCCTTGGAATAGCTAACCGCGTCGAAAATCTCTCCGATCTCATTGGGATGGCGCACCGGAACTTCAATTGGATGAGTATTTTGAAGAGCGTCCAATCGCAATGCTTGGGATAAATCCTGCCGGACAAATTGCGTCCAAATGTTCCATTCCGGGAAAATATGGTCGACGGCGAGATATTCTATCCATGACGCAAATCCCTCATTTAGCCACAAGTGCGTCCACCATTCCATAGTGACAAGATTTCCAAACCACTGATGCGCGAGCTCGTGCGCGATCACGAGCGCGACCCATTGCTTATTGTGAATCGAAGAATGGTCTGGATCGACAAGCAGCGCGGATTCGCGGTAGGTCACGGCGCCCCAGTTTTCCATGGCCCCCGAGCCAAAATCCGGGAGCGCGATTAAATCCAAAATCGGCATGGGATAGGGCACGCCAAAATATTTTGTGTAATACGAAAGTGTTTTCGTGGCGACATCTAAGGCAAAAACGGCCTGATGTTTTTTCCCCGGAGTCGTGAAAACGCGAACCGTTATCCCCTCCTTTGTCTTTGCTTCAATGTAATCAAAACGTCCAACAATGAAAGCTAATAAATATGTGGACATTTTGGGAGTCGGCGCGAATTCGACGATTTTATATCCTGATTCGTGCTCGCGGATAGCGGTTTCATAAGTGTTTGAAATCGCGCGATTATGCTTCGGGATAATGAGCGTTACGTCAAAAATCGCCTTGGCCGCTGGTTCATCCACGCATGGAAAGGCGCGCCTCGCGTCAGTCGCTTCAAATTGCGTCGTCGCGATATATTCCGGGCGCCCGCGAAGTTCATACTTTGCCTTATAAAATCCGCGCATTTTATCGTTTAATATCCCGCGAAAATTAAGTTCGAGCTCTCCCCTGCCTCGCGGTATTTTTCTTGAAAATTTGAAAATTACGCTCTCCGACTGGAGATCATATTTAATATTTTCAGGTTTTATTTCCTTTCCTTGAGAGCGCAACAAAACGCGCCCGATTTTAACCTCGTGCGCGTGAAGAGTGATTCTATTTTCCGGTTTTGTAAGCTTAAAAGAAATAACCTCTTCGCCCTTAAACGTGAATTTCTCAAGATCGGGATGTAAAATAATTTTATACCGCTCCGGCCTGAAATGAGACGGTAGGCGATGGGAAGATTTTGATTTTCGATTTTTTAACATACTGAGAAGATGATAGCAGATGAAGAATAAAACCGGAAGAGAGAAGGAGGTTTTAACCTCCTTCTCTCTTCCGTCCGACGGCTATAATCTCTCTCGTTATTTTCTCGTACATTGAGAGAAGATTTTCTTCGCCCTCGATACTTTGTAGAACTTTTTCCCAAGAGAAAGATTGCTCAAGTAAATGTCGGTTATAGTCCATGAGATCTTTAGTAAGCGGCGAAATCTCGACTACAAGTGGCAGGAGACCAACCCCCTCTTTTAATTGCTCCATTGTCCTTTCAAATAGAAGGCGGGCGTAAGGAACACTTGCCTTTGGATTTTCATAAGTTTCGAGGAGTATCATTCGGCCATCCAAGAAAAGGCTTAAATATAGGGGATAATACCATTTGGCAGGGGAACGCAATAAAGAAAAATCCTCTGCTCGTATATCATTCCTATACACCCTTTCTTCATTACCCTTCCCTGTTTCTCTCCAGGCATATTCAGGCAAACTTCTCGCTCTCGAAAGACATTCACTATGAAACGCTGAGGCATCTTGAAGTAAATAATCGCCGCCGAATACTTTTCCACGCAAGGACATATGATAATCCATAAGTTTTGTTCCAAATTTTGTTTGGATATTCTGGATAACCATTCCTTCTAATTCCTTATTACTGAGTGGGACAACTCGTTCATATTGTCGTATAAGGTGATTACTTTTAGACCATGTAATCCAAGAGATATTAATTCGACGCACCTTATCAGGATTTTTATCCGTGAATGAATCGCGCAGCAGAGAAAGCGCAACTGGCTGTACCCCAAGCAGCTTGCAGAAGCTAAAACAGGAAATATCCTCGACCATGATAGATGGAACTTGGCGCGCGAGAACGCCAGCGACCATTTGTCGTTCAGAAACAAAATGGCGATGAACTATATCACTGAAAGCGTGTATCCCGTAAACTCTGTCAACCCAACTATTAAGCCTCTCTTTAATTTCTTCTTGATTGTTTTTCCTTTCCTCAACCAGGGTAAAAAGTTCTTCTCTTTTGGTAATGTACATATTTCCCTCCTTTTAAATTTTTAGGAAGATAAAAAATCTCCCCTCGAAAACCTAGGAGAGCTGAAGAAAAATATTTATTTTACAAATTGAACTAGGCTTTCGAGGAAAGATTTTCGAAAACCGAATGCCACACAGATTTTCTGAACATGATAGGCATTTTTGTATCTTATCTTATGTGCAGAAAATAGTCAAGTTAAGTTTACAAATTCGTTACTAAAAACTTAGCAACTTAGGTGTCGGACACCTAAGTGCTCAGGTAAGGCATTTCTGCTTACCTCTCCATGTCGCCATGGAGTTCGGACTATATCATCACCCCGACGCTAGGTCGGGGGCTCGGCGTATAGTCTCTACGGGGTCATGACCTAAACCTCATGACCTAAACCGAGTTTAGGTCAGCAGAGATCGCGCTAAAAATAAATAAGCGGGTTGGTCGCACACCAACCCGCTTATTGCTTCACAAAAAGTGCTATCTCCAGCGCCTTGAGTTTTAAGAGTTCTTCGACGAATTTGCGTTCAGTCGCGATCTTTCTCGCTCGCGCAATATCTTTTTGCGCCTTCTCGAGATTCCTGCGTCTCCCTTCGAAGCCGGCCCGCGATCTCAAAACTCTAATTTGATTTATCGGTTCAAGCTTATGGTACAGATCCCCGAAAATAAGCTTAAAAGCGTCCTCCGGTCTTTTCGCATTCCCGATCATCTCGTGGCATTCCGCGAGAATCGCCAAAGCCAACGCGCGCTGGTCAGGTCCGATGTCCCTTTCAAGTATTTGCTTCGCATATTTTATCGCGGACATATAATCGGAAGAATGGAAGTATATTCGCGCGCCGATATTGAGAACGAGCGGCGTGATTTCTGCATTTGCCTCCAAGTATTTCTCAAACAATCGGCGAGCCTTTCCCAAGAGCCACTTAGCGCGGAGTCTGCGCAATAACCGCAAAACACGTAATCGCTCGGAAGTAAGCTCAAATGCGGACTCAGCTCTTGTAAATGCGGAGAAAAGTTTCGATAATCTTTTTTTCCCTTTGCCGATTTTCAATGAGACCACCCCCTTTCTTCAAATCAACGATTTTGCCTATTATAGCGAGTAAGCGCCATTAATCAAGCCCTACTCGTATCGAAGCGCGTCAATGGGGTTTTTCTGGGAAGCTTTCCGCGCGGGATAAATTCCAAAAGCGAGGCCTATAATCCCCGATACTAAAAAGCCGATTAGAGCCCCGGAAATTGGAAACGAAAACGTCCACGAGAGGCCGAGCGCCTGCGAAAGAATTAAAGATACTCCAAAAGCCAATAGCGCTCCGGTCAAAATCCCAAGGATCCCGCCGACGCAGGTCAGGATAACAGCTTCAAGTAAAAATTGCTGCAATATATCCCGGTTCGCCGCTCCGAGCGCTTTCCTCAACCCTATCTCGCGCGTTCTTTCCGTCACCGCGACAAGCATTATATTCATAATTCCAATACCGCCGACAATAAGCGAAATCGCCGCTACCGAGACAAGCAGAAGCGTTAAAATATTAGTTATAATTCCTATGCGCGCCGCCAGATCCTCCTGCGTCTGGACAAAAAAATCATCTTTCTTCGGATCCGTAATGCCGTGCGAATTCCTTAGGGTGGCCTGCAAATCTTCCACCACTCTCGCAATATTTTTTTCCGCGTCCGCGGAAATGATAAAGCGATGAAAATATTTAATGCCAAAAAGCGAATCTTGCGAGAGTGGATAAGGAACTAAAACTATCTCATCGAAGTTGAAAAATGATACTTGCCCCTTCTTAGGCAAAACGCCTACGACCCTAAAATTTTTCTCTTTAATCTTAATCCGCTCGCCGATTGCTTCAGATCCGCCAAAAAGCTCATCCTTCACTTTGCTTCCGATCACCGCGTAGGCTTGGCGGCCGCGGACGTCGCTTTCGGAAAACGGAACTCCACCCGCTGGATAAATATCAAAAACGTCGAATACGTCTGCGGATGCTCCCAAGACCGTGGCTCGATACGTCTCATTGCCGTAAGCGGAACTTTCTCCGCCAAACACTATCGGCATGATTTTCTCGGCATTCGGAACGTTTTCTTTCCTCGAGATTAGAGCCAGATCTTTTTCTTTTAATGAATCAGAGAAAATTTGCGCGACATCTGACGGCCCAGATGGCTCTCTGCCTGGGATAACTACGATAGTTCTTGACCCAAGCCCTTGAATTTGCGAAAGGATCAAATCTTGCGCCCCCTGGCCTATAGACATCACTAAAATGATCGCCGTAATGCCGATAACTATGCCTAAGATCGTTAAGAAGGACCGCGATTTATGCGCTTTCAATGCCGTTAGAGCCGTTTTAATTAAATGTCGCGTTGTCATATTCTTATATCGCTTTCGATCTTCCCGTCTTTCATGCGGATTAGCCTTCGAGCGTATTTCGCGAGAGATTCCTCGTGGGTTATTAATATAATCGTTCTGCCTGTTTTTCGATTTAATTCGTCGAGAAGCTTGATTATCATTTCGCCATTTTTCGAATCGAGGTTTCCAGTCGGCTCATCTGCAAGTATCATTTCCGGATCAAGAACAAAGGAGCGCGCGATGGCTACTCTCTGCTTTTCTCCCCCAGAAAGCTCCCCGGGTTCATGGACTATTCGATGAGATATGCCAACCGCGTCAATCGCGCTCTTAATTTTTGAGTCCCAAGCGGTCTCAGGCACATTTGAATAAAATAGCGGTAATCGCACGTTTTCGTAAACTGAAGAGCGAGCCAGCAAATTAAACGCTTGGAAAACAAAGCCGATTTTTTCGTTTCTTATTCTGGCAAGTTCTGGTTCCGAATATTCTTCGATGGATTTCCCGTCAAACTTATATGATCCTCCTGTCTGGCGATCAAGAAACCCCAGCAGCTGGAGCAAAGTCGATTTGCCCGAACCTGACGGCCCCATGATCGCGATAAATTCGCCCTTATCGACTAAAAAGGAAACGCCGTCCAGCGCGACGGTTTTGCTTTCCCCGCTTTGGTAAACTTTCTCGAGATTCTTTACCTCAATTAACTTCACGGGAAATTATTACCTTCGTTCCTTCTTCGAGCCCGGAAAGTATCTCAACTCTCCCATCCGATCCAAAAAGGCCCAATTCGACGGGCACTTCATCAACCCGGCCGTCGCTTCTCTGCACGCGGACGATCTTTGATCCATCCTGCGTCAAAATCGCGCGCTGCGGTACCGCCAAAACGCCTTCCTTTTTCTCGGTTAAAATATCTATATTAGCGGTGAGACCGGATCTTATGCGCTCATCTTCTTTATCGAACTCAAAAGTTATTTTGTACGTGGAAACTCCTTCAATTATCGTTTCGGCGGGATCAATAGAAATAACTTTAGCGGCAAACGCGGCATCGCTCCCATAAGCGTCAAGGGTTAGCTTGGCGCTGTCGTTTATTTTAACTTTGGAAACATCCGTTTCCGGAAGGTTGGCCTCAACTTGGAAACTCGCGTCAGAAATAACCGATACAACCGGGGAAGAAGCATTAACAATCTCTCCCGCTTTCGCGTCCTGTTTGGTAACTATGCCCCTGATCGGGGATGAAATGATTGTCTTCGAGATCTGCGCCTTAATATTATTAACGCCCGCTCTGGCTTTTTCCACGCTCGCCTCCTGCGCCAATATTTCCTCCGCCGTGCTCCCGGCAAGATCCTTGGCGAGCTCTCTTTCGGCAATTTTCAGATCCGACGACGCCCCGGATATATTGCTGATTGCCGTATTCACGTTGGTCCTGGCCGTCGAAACGTCGCTCTTGTAGCCGTTAATCTGGGTTTGGGTAAGAGACGGGGCGGGTTCAAGCCCGTTTATCGCGATGGCGACCGTGTCCAGATAACTCTTAATAAATTTCAGACTTTCCAGCGCTTCCGCGGAAAAAACATACATATTCGAGTCGGGATTGATTTTCAAAAGAGACGCGTTCCATGTTTTAAATCTATTTTCGACCGCGATCCGTCCGGATTCCAAATCAGCCTCCAGCTGAGAAAATGTGCTGAAATTTAATTGCGGATTAGGGCTCCTTGGATTAGAAAAAAACTGGTCAACTTTATTATGAATAGCGTCGTCCGCCTTGGTATAGGAATCCTGAATGTAATCGAATACGCTCTGTCTGGCGTCTTCGAATTTCGCCTCGGAAATTTTTATATCCTCCAGACGCGTCCCCTTTTTAAGTTCTTCCAGCTCGGCCTCCTCGGATTTAAGGCCGGCTTCTGCTTCTTGAAGCTCCGATATCAAGTCCGCGTTATAAATCTCAACAAGCTTCTGTCCGGGCAAAACTCTATCGCCGACTTTCGCCGGGACTCTCGTGATCCTGCCTCCTCTGTCAAAACCTAAATTGACGCTCTCAGAAGGCTTAACTTTTCCGGTCACGCTGACTTCCTGAACCAACTCGCCTTTCGCAACGGTGACTGTTTCAATTTGAGTTTTTCCGGAAGATCCGAAATAATACCACGACGCGAGAATTATTACTAAAACTCCGATAAGATAGTAAACGTAATATTTCATGCGAAAATTCTAGCATAAAACCCCGCCCCGATCAAGATCGGGGCGGGGTTCGCGAGTAATTTTAGGCTAATTTGTCGTAAACGATTGCTGGCTTGAAGTCGCGGTATTGCCCGAGGCGTCCTTTGAAACAAGCTGGAATATGTAAGTTGTAGATGCCGAAAGCCCAGTTAACCTAATCGAATGATCTCTTTCCAACACATTACTGCCCGCTGATTGGGTCAACGGCGCTGTAGTTCCGAACCAAACAAAACTTGTCGCGAATTCATTCGTATCCCATTTTATTTTCGCGCCGCTAGAAGTTCTATCATCAATTTCAATTTCGCTGATAATTGGCGCCGTTGTGTCAATCACGGGAGGAGTTGAGGTCGTCTTTCCGCTTCGCCCGCATTCCCGGATTATCACGCGCCCGTCGTGTTTTTTATTCCAGCCCGGAGCGATTAAATGTCCCGGCGGAACTATTACGCAGAAGCGCTCATCATCGCGCCGGCCGTCGTTATCGTCATCATCGTCGTCTTTTTCCTTATTAACTCCGCGTTCCTCCAGTAACTTTCTTAATTTCTCAAGAGTAAGCGGGCCGACATTTCCGACCATAGGCAGGCCGTGCTTTCGCTGAAAACGCCTGACGGCTTCCGCGGTCTTTCTCCCAAAAAACCCCGTGATCAAGGCTTCCGGATATATGTCGAGGTCGGCGGCCAATAAAATTTGCAGAAGCCTGACATCGTCCCCGCTCAGGCCCTCTCTTAGCTGGCGAATAAGTCCGATTGTCTGCTGAGTCGTCGACGCGACTTGGGCCCTCGCCGCCCTTAGCGCCTCAATTTGCGCCTGCAGAATCTTGATTTGGGCCTCAATCTGGGCAATCAGGGCCGAGATATCCGCGGACGACGTTGTCGTCTGCGCCATAACCGAAACCGGCGCCAAAAGCGACTCAACCACAAGAGATCCGGCCACTAAAATCGATAAAAATTTACGCATAACAGTTTTTAACATTGTAAGCCAATAACGCTAATTATACATGACCTTATGCATAATTAGACGCCATGCCTGTGCATTTCTTACCTAAATCTAAGCCATATACTATTTTCTACGATCGTGGAAAATAATTATAAAGCAAAATGCCTTCGTAAATCCGAATCATACGACAATGTAGCTTCCATATATCGCACATTTTTGTGTAGCTTAAAATAGTTAACTAAAATATTAATCTCGCTTTCCGATCTATATGGAAACACGAATACGCTTTTCTGGAACTCAAAATATCCGAGAATTTTTAATCTGTGCCTCAGGGCGTCCCTCAATCTCCTTTTTTCTTCCGGAATATCAAAAATTACGATTCGCCACTTTCTATCCCAGCGCTTTGGGATATTAATCAAAAGTTTATCCAACATTGCTCTCCTTATCCTTAGTTTGCCTTTATTGGTAATTTCTGCAATACTTTTTTTATCCTTTTCTATAATTTTTATAAACCCGTTCAATTTTAAAATTCTGATCAAATGAAAGAGTTGATTGCGATCCATAGACAACCAAACGCGATCGCATTCTTCAAGTAATTCTTTGCGAGTGCCCTTATCTCTTGAAAATCCCAAAAGCAGCCCCGAGGCCATCAATGATAATATCTGCCCGCTCAATTTCGCATATCTTGGCATATACACTATTATACACGATCGTTAAAAATAGTGCGCGTGGAACCTAGACTATGTCCATGAGCGTCAAACTCAGAAACTCATTCGAAAGATACGCCGTCGCGATTACAATAAGTATCAATATCCCATTCGCAATCAGAACGGGATGTTGTACGCGGATTTTTATAAAAATCTTAAGAACCAGCGCCGCGGCTACAATGCCGGCCAATGCAAAATACAAATAATTTACAGTCGTTCTTGGTTCCGCTGCCAAGACGTCTCCAACGGACGGCTTTCGCGCTTGGGGCGCCGTTGAAGGAATTTCTGCGGCGTTTTCGTTTATGACCGCGGCAAAGCTTTCGCCGGGGACACTCCGCGGAATTTCTTTAGCTTCCGCTTCCGGTATCGCGGTAAGTTTTACTGGAGCGGATGGTAAAGTCGGCCGCGCCGGCGTCCCGAAAAATTGGACGACAAATATCGCTTCTCTCCCATCATAAATCCCCCGAGCGGTCGCGATGCCTATCTCCGTATAATTAGAGTTAAGCATATTCGCCCGGTGCCCCGCGGAATTCATCCAGGCCTCCGCCACGTCTTTCGAATCAAAAAAATTCACCGCGAGATTTTCCCCCGCCGCTGAAAAAACATAACCAGCTTTATCCAAAAAATACCACGGAGTTTTTCCATCCAGGGTCGCGTGCGAAAAATATCCTTTTGTCGCCATGTCATCCGCTTTCATCTTGGCAGCATTTTCCAATAGATGGTTGGTTTTTAGAGGCGCCAAATCCTGCTCCGCCCTACGTGTATTAGTCTCGTCAACCAAAACTGCCGGCAAAATCGACGCGAGATAATTTGAAAGCGGATATATATAGAAAGCGTTTAACAAAAAAGCTACCTCCAGAAAAAGAATTCCCGCAAGAATAACCGCAGTGGTTTTCGGGCGCAAAAAATGCGGTTTATGGTCGTTGCCGGGATGCGGAATAAAATATTTCTTGAGCGTCAATGCCACTCGTTCCATTATATACTATGGAAGTTCTGGCTGGGGAAGATTTAGGGTCGGGCAGTTCGCGTTATTTATCCATCGTTTCGTCGTCTTATAGACATAGCCAGTTGAGGTGTGCGGAGTTGGAAGGCCGTACGGCACCCACGGCGCCAGAATTTCCTCCCAATATTTCGCCTGCAGAGCGTGAACGGCCTTATGGGTCACCGGGCCGTAAAATCCGGTTACGGGAATATCGGTTCCCTCGTTCGTATTCAAGAAAGTCTGGAGCTTCTTTACTTCTTCCGGATTATTTTTCGCCCCATATTTGATATATTCATTGAGATAAATCCCGCAGGAAGTCGTCTCGCCTAAAACTTGTCCCGCCGGAGGCGTCGGAGGAGTTATCGGTCCGCCGCCGGAAGCCTGCGCGCCGAATGATCCGAGGATTGTCCCGCCGCCGCCTCCACCGCTCGGAGATCCTGAGCTTATCGAAGGACTACCGTTTGATTCAGTAGTTGGAGTAGGCGTTGGTTCAGGCGTAGGTGTCGGGCTAGGTTCTGGAGTCGGTGTCGGAGTAGGTGTGGGTTCGGGGGTAGGCGTAGGTTCTGGGGTCGGTGTGGGAGTAGGGGTTGGGGTTGGAATTAAAACATTGAATGCGACGCAGTAATAAGTTTCCCCTGCTATCGGAGCATCTACGGAATCAATATTGTCATAATTTAAAACGTCAATTGAGCAATACATTTCAGCGCTAACATTGTCGTCGTTTGACTGATTGCTTTGGTCGAAAGTAAACGGGATATATCCGCTCTGTAATACCTCTCGGACCCACGCGAAAGCTCCAACGCTTAATGTATCGATGGTTGTTATGGCAACGCCTGAAATATCCGTCGGGCCGAATGTGATCCATGGGCTTCCCGTCGCTCCAATAAATGATCCGCCCGGGTCAATCGACGCGGGATTTTCCGAAGCCCACTGGAAATCCCATCCTGATTCAAGACGGCAATTTTCGTTCTCGGCAAGAAAATCCGAGGCAGTGCTCGCGGTTATATCGGGCCCGCCTTCGCCCCAATTCGGCAAGTCTGATTCGTTGTCGCAGACGATTTTAATCGCGACGATATCCGCGCTCGTGGGTTCCGGCGTGGGAGTTGGAATTTCAACAATTAGATTATTATTTCCGCTCTTTGAATCCTGCTCGCTCGAACAATTATCATTTTTATAAACTTTAATATCCACGTCGTAAGTTCCCGCGCTAGATGGCGCTGTAATAGAAAACGATTCTGTATCAGTTCCGCCATCCGAGCTTGTATGGTCGGCGGTATCTACACAAGTGTAGCTTCCGGAATCGATTCGATAGCCGGTAGATTTCCAATCGTTGCTAGAGCCGCCGCCGCTATCCCTCTCAACTGCCACGGAAACATTGACGGATGCTTCGGCATCAACAGTCGCGACGGGCAACCCATTAAGCATGACTGATTCTATCTCTACATCGAAACCGCCGCTGTTCGCGACAAGCGGGAAAGCTCCGCTGGTAAGGCTGGCCGCTAAAAATAAGACTTGAAAACCCGCGAGACTCTTTTTATTTAACATATAGCTTAATTACTTAATAATTAGGCTGAAAACTAGTAAAAACCTTGATATTCTTTGATATTCGGCATCATAGCAAATGCCCCAAAATAGGTCAATAGATGCGACAAAGTCTGTCCGGTATGGTCGCTTGGCGGGGTCAGTTACTACCGATGCTTCATTCAGGGACACAACCCAAATAGCTCCGACACTATTTGCGCGATCGTGAGTATAGTGACGGATGACAAAAAATGAAAATGGGTTAATTCTCGGGGGGCGGTTCGGGTGCCGGAGTTAGTTCCGGTGTCGGAGCTGTCTCCGGAAGAATCTGCGGCTCGGCGTGTGGAGATTCGCTTGCCTCTGCCTCGAGAACTTCACCCTCGGGTTCACCGCCATCCGCGCTGTTGCCGCCAGTATTTGCCTCAACATTAACTTCATTTTCGACAATAGCGCTGTTGTCATTTTCCACCGTCACATCTCCTTCGCCGCCGCCCGAAATCTCCGTCACATTTGCATTCACGATATTTTCAACCTCCGCGCACGCGTCCGCGTCTCCAGTCATAATCATCACCGTCCCGCCCGCTTCGACTCGCGTGACCCGTAACCTGTTTTCCCTGCACCCGCATCTATCGTTGCCATCATTACCGCCATCACCATGATCCCCTCCGCCGCCTGCGGTGAGCGACGTCGAACCGTCATGCCCATGTCCGGGAAAATCAGGGAAATCCGGGAAGTCCGGAAAATCAGGGAAGTCAGGAAAGTCGGGGAAATCGCCATCCTCATCTTCGTCGCAATCGTCATCCTGCGGAGGATTCTTGCACGGCGATACTTTTTTCGCGTTATTAGTTTTCTCCACCCTGTCTTTCATATCCTCAAGTTCCTGATCCGAAACAGGATCCGGCTCCGGGAAATCCGCCGTCAAAAGCGCGTCCGCATCGTCGATAAGTTCCGAGATTGTTATGTCCTCTCCGGGAACAAGCGACTCGCCGACTCCGAAATAGGCAACATTAAATTTGAGCGCCAGAAGTTCCCGCTCCAGCTTATCCGTCATATCCGCGTGCGCGTTTAACATATCTTCTGCCTCCTCCGGTGTTGATATTAAAATCACGCCCACGGTTTGTGGGAGCAGGAGCACCCAATTCTCTTCGTGATTTTTCCAATATCCGCGCGAGCGTATCTCAAACTCCTCACAGCCCTCGATTTGCGCCGTAACATTGATCACATGCGCCTCGAAGGCAAAAATAAGCGGTAAAGAGGCGAGCACCAAGACGAGTCCCGTCAGCGCGAATCCAAAAATCGAACGCTTCTTGAAATACCGAAGTCCGACTTCGGTAGGCCTACCGAAGTCGGACTTCGGTAAACGCTTCAGTGAACGCCGCCGTAACCGTATCGGAATTGCAATTGAATATGATTCCGGCTTTACATCAAAAAATTTCATAATTCATAATTCTTAATTCGCGCGCAGAAGCGCCGCCCAAACCGAGATATATCCCATATACGGAATCCGCAGAGGATCCTTCCCGCGCATAAGCGTGCGCCCAAGCACGTCTTCGTATCGGACTGGCTCGTCCGCCGTAAAATTGCCGTCCCCCTTTCGTCACGAGCGTTTTCTCGCTTAATTTTGTAACTCTGTGGATTGTGAAGCCCTGCCTGCCGGCAGGCAGGCCTTTCGCGTTCTGCCAAACTATTATGTCCCCGACTTTGATATCCTCCTTCGCGATTTTCTGGATCAAAACCAGATCCCCGATATGCAGAACTGGCCACATCGAGCCCGAAGTTATCGCCGCGATGGGATAATTCGTGCCGAGTTTTTTCGTTAAGTAGTACGGTAAACCATAAACGATCGCCCCCACAATCGCAGCATAAATCACTATATTTAAAATAAACTTCAGAAATTTGCGCATTTTTTATCTCCACGGTCCGGGTATT